>Ga0114940_10001006_pt1 | contig 10996 bp, 5 predicted proteins | sample ColdCreekSource_FD_87195 | JGI IMG/M metagenome (GOLD analysis project Ga0114940, IMG submission 87195) | Groundwater microbial communities from Cold Creek, Nevada to study Microbial Dark Matter (Phase II) - Cold Creek Source | ecosystem: Environmental > Aquatic > Deep subsurface > Groundwater ...
CCAAGCCCTGCCCGCCGAACAGGTGCGCCGCTTGCGCTTGGGCCATCTCGAAGCCGCTGTAATGACCGACAACGGTCGCGAGGCATTCCGCGTGCTGGCTAAGTTGGGCAAAGTCCCCGTTGGACAGTCCGACATTGAACGCATCCGTGAAGAAGCCCTGTCGGGAAAAGCCCGTGCGCTGTACGAGATCCAGAAAGCCGCAGGCTTCCCCAAGCAAGGTCTCTAGCCAAACCTGTCCTCATCGAGATGCAACCCGTCAGCACGTGCAACGGCCTCGGAAGAGTTTTGCGGCCCATGTCGTTGTTGTTGCGCGGGCTGACCAGCCGAGCTACCCCCTGGCACAGTGTGGCCAAACCTTCGTTCTGCGCGAAGCCCGCTGGTTCAAACAACTCCACTACGCCGGAACGGTCGCTGAGGGCCACCGCGTGGGTTGCCACAGCGGCGGCCCCTGAGTGCAGTCCAAGTCGTGCGACGTTGGCTTGTAAGTGACCGTACAGAGCGGGGTGTGGTTCGAATGCCAGAACGCGGCCTTGTGGCCCGGCACGCAAGGCCATCAGGGCAGTCATGTAGCCGATGTTCGCTCCTGCATCTACAGCGAGCGTTCCTGATTGCACCAGTCGAAACACACCTTCGGACGCCGCAAGGTCGTGTACGCCGGTCTGCCATAACCCCCGACCGATGGTTTTGCCGACATCGGCTTCCAGTATGAAGCCCGCTGGTAATTTCAAGACGCGCACATCAGGGGCGCACGCCGCGTTTCGCACGACGCGCAAGAAGAGTTGTCGCGGGCGATAGACGAACCAGGGCTTGCCCAATCGCCCAAGGAAAGACATGCTAAACCTGCTTTGTATCGCCGATCAGTTCCTTCACGGCTTGCTCCATGGCCTCGGACGAGACGGGTTTCACTAGGTAGCGCAACCTTGCGTGCGTGGCAATAACGAACTCGTCTTTTAGCTGATCGTAGGCCGAACAAATGATGATGGGCAGGTCCATTTGCCGATTGGTCATGCGCGCCAGGACTTCGAGGCCGTGCAGGCCGGGCATCTTCATGTCCAAGCAGACCAGTGCTAGGCCACCTTGCTGGATTAATTTCCAGGCCTCGTTGCCGTCCTCCGCCTCCACCACGCGGTACCCCAGGCGTTCCAGGCACAGTCGGAAGACAATACGGATACGCTTGTCGTCGTCGGCCAGCAGGATGGTCTGTTTCTGGTCCAGGGTCATTTGAGTCAGACTTTTGCCGAAGAACGCGGTATCCACCGGTACGCCGGTCTTGCCGATACCTACGCGCGTGCCAGCCGGTTCGGCTCCAGGTACCGGCCTAGCAACCGGAATGATAGGGCGTGGCACGTTGACGGGGACCGTATGTGCCGAAACGCGTACGCCCGGCCCAGTCACCCTGAGTCCCGGCACCTGAGCCGGGGCGAGGGGCACGCGAGGCGTCGCGCCACCTACCAGACCTGAGACGGGCACGGCGCCAAGGGGCGCAAACGCCGACACCGGTAACGCCGACTCGCCCTGAGCCGGGGTACCCGGCTGCGCATCGAAACTCATGGAGAAAGGCGAACGTAGCCGTCGCGTCACGCGCACGCCTTGCTCCACAGCGAGCGGTGTCGCGTTAAGCAGGTCCTGTAGAAAGGCGGAAATCTGGTTGGGGTGGTAGCCGGTGGCCTTCAGGTCGTTCTCGATGAGGTCGATGATGATTTTTTTTTCTTCTTCGCCGGACACAATCTCATCGAGGACCGCGCGTAACTGAAACAGCGGCATACGCCGCGCCTCGAATTCGCTGACAATAATGAGCGCCTTGGTTTCGCGGCTGAGTGCCTTAAGACTGGACTCGATCACCAGACCTCCCGTGAAACGTCATTCATGGCGTGTGCAATGAGACTATGGCACCTTATTTATTTCTTCAACGATATTACACAAACGCCGCTGGAGCGGCGAAGCAGAACGGGGTTACGGCTCCTTGTCTTGAGCTAAACGCAGGAAGCGCTTCAGACGGTCGTCCCAATATCGCGCGTCGTACGACCCGACGGAGGGCGGGTGCATGGAAATAGCCTTGCGCAAGATACGCAATGCTTCCTGAGGTTTCTTGGCGTGGAGATACGCTTGGGCCAACGTGTCCCAATTATTGTAATCCTGAGGGCAGATTTCCACGCACAGACGCGCAGTCAAAAGCGCACGCTCGGGCGGCAGCGGGTTGCGTGCCGTACCGATGGACGAACACCATGCCACCGCGTTCAACAGATCGCCGAGGACCTCCAGTTTGGTGAGGTCCTTGAAATAGATTTTCTGCAACCGCGGGCGGTCTTCTTCTTTGAAGCGGGCCAGGTAGCCGGCCAGCTCGAAGACGCGGCCACCGTCGGTGGTCTCCACGTTGACGCGGCTGTTGCCGTCGTCGTAGCGCACGAAGATGTGCTGCGGCGCGTGCACGCCGCGCATCGGCAAACCCACGCGTTCAGCCACGCAGAGGTACAACGTGGTCAGGCCCAGGCACACGCCTTTCTTGTTCGCCAAGGTGCTGTGCGGAAAATAGTAGTCCGGGACTTCCTGTTCCGGCGGAGTGCTTTCAGCGCATTTTAAGCCGAGATCCTGGAACAGCACCGCGTTGGCGCGTGCGACTTTTTCTTGTGCCGACTGCGCGGTCTTGATGCTCTCTCGCACGCGTTCAGTCAAGGCGTCCAGATCCTTCATGAAGACCGCAGCCTTCGCGCCATCCAAGTCATGGTAGATTTCGCGTGCCACGGCGAGGGAAAGTTCGGCGTAGGTGAACCGGTCCGGCTGCTCGCGTACCTGGCGCGTCAATTCGGCGAGCGGGTCTTGTGTGGCGCTGGCGGGCTGTTCTACGACGGGTTGCGGTTCGGTCACACCTCCGGCGTAGAGCGGCGCAAAAGCCAGAATAATCGCCGCTAGCACCAGCTTCATGCACCGCGATATCCAATGAAACCGCATAACGCGCTCCTGCATGGAACCCTCGTGGATGGCCTAGTGCTGGTTGGGTGCCGAACTACTCCCAGGGAAGCAGCCAACGCAACGACGCTCCTATTCTGACGTATCGGGGCGCGCAGGGGCATCTTTTTTTGGTGCCCTAATCGAGGCCGGAGCCAGGAAGTCCCGCACCGCCTCGGCCAGGCTTTCTACATCCGGCATGTGCTGCGCCTGCGCCGGCAAGGCACGCAAGAAGGCCGGCCCGTACCGTTTGGTCAGCACGCGTTTATCGCAGAGCACCACCACGCCACGGTCGTTCTTGCCTCGGATCAGCCGCCCGAAACCTTGGCGAAGTTTCAGAATGGCGTTCGGCACACTGAAATGGAGAAAGGGATCCTTCCCTTCCCGCTCCAGCTTTTCGCAGCGGCCCTCCACGATGGGATCGGTGAAGACCTGAAACGGAAGCTTGGCAATAACCAAGAGCGACAGGGCGTCGCCGGGCACATCCACGCCTTCCCAGAAACTGGATGTGCCTAGGAGCACTGTCCGACCGCCAGCCTTCAGCTTGGCCAAGAGCGCCTCGCGCGAACCGTCTTCGCCCTGCGCGAGCACTTCCAGGCCCTCCGGACCCAACGCTTTGCGCAGGAACCGTGCTCCGGCACTCAGCGCCGCATAGGACGTGTACAGAACCAGAGCACGGCCCTGGCTGGCGATGGCGAGTTGGGCCACCGTCGCGCTCAGTTGCACGCTGTAGTCGGCGCTTTCCGGAGAAGGCAGGAACACCGGCAGAAAAAGGCGGCACTGGGAAGCGTAATCAAACGGGCTGCCTTCAAGCAACTCGTCCAGGCGGCCCTCTTCGCATAGGGAAAGTCCAAGACGCTTCTTGAGGAACTCGAAGGCTTTTTTATGGGTAGTTTTTCTATCCTCTTCCAAGTTCTCGAGTGGCGCTAAATCCGCATTGCTTTCATCCATGCGCTTGGGTTGCCGTGTAGGACTCACGGGAGACCTAGAAATTTTTGGTCGCGCAGGCTGTCCCACGGGCAGCAGTCCCTCCCCCTCTGCGGCGGCATCCCGCACCGACAGCGTCGCAGATGTCAGCACCACCGCGCGGCGCTTGTCGTAAAGCTGCCCATGTAAAAGCGCGGATAAGTCCAGCGGCGCGGCAACCAAGCGCAGCGTCTTGCGACCCTGCCGCTCAATCCAATACACGTAGTTGGGTTCGTCGGCCTTGATGACAAATTCGATATCGTGGATCAACTCTTGCAAAAACAGATTTTGCGCGCCAAGTTCCTTATTGAGTTCTCGCGCCCGCGCGACGTTACGTTTGCGGATTTCCTTGAAGTCCTCGTCAACAGCCTCCAGCGCCTGGCGCAACTTACCCAGACCGGCAATCGCACAACTCTTGGCCTGATCGAAAAGAGCCTGCTCGTTCGCATCAAGACTGCCCGCCGCGTAACGCCGCTGACCTTCGCCGCGTGACGAACTCTGACGCGTAGTACCGAAACCTGACGACCGTGGCCCCGCGAAGCTCCCTTGCTTGCCACGTTCGCGCGGAACAAAATGCCCCACAGACGCGCCCGCATCCGGTGCTTCGGCGCGAAAACCATCCAGCCATTCCCGCAGCACGTCAAAAAACGCATCTGTGCCTCCCGAAGCGGGGTCCACGGCTTGGATCGCGGCCAGCACATGCGCACGGATAGAATCAAACAGCGCGGGCGGAAACTCCGGGCGGACCATTTCGAGCTGAAAGAGCAGGCTGGGCAAGAGGCCTTTGCCACCGGCGCTCGCGCCTTGAGGCGCGCGGAAAAGCTTGGAGAGGATCCGGTACACACGGCGTGGGGTAACTTCGCAAGCGAGGTGCTCGGTGGCTACGTCTTCCAGCGTATGCGCCTCGTCAAAAACGATCTCGCGGTACTGCGGCAGCGAACCGTTATCTTTGTTGAGGTCGGCGAAGACCTGCGCGTGGTTACTGACGACCACATCGGCTTCGCGGGCGGTTCCGCGCGCCTTATAGACAAAACAGCGTTGGTAAAACGGGCACTGCCGCGCCAGACAGTCCTCGCCGACGGTGTGCAAGCGGTCCCAAAGTGCAGGATTCCGCTCGGGACTGAATGCGGCCAGTTCGGCCACGTCGCCGTCGGCCGTCTGTGCCGACCAGGTGAGGACGGGCAACAACGCCGCGCGTTCCTCGTCTTCAAGCTCATGCGCAGACTCTTGCAGCGTGTACATGAACTTACGCAGACATAGGTAATTCGTGCGGCCTTTCAGCAGCGCCGCCTTGAACTCAAGGCCCAGGGACTGACGCAGTAGCGGAATATCCTTGTTGAAAAGCTGCGCCTGCAAGTTTTTGGTGTGCGTGGAGATGACCACGGGCCGCCCGTTACGGCGCGCGAAAAGGATCGCAGGGACGAGGTACGCGATGGACTTGCCCACGCCCGTACCGGCTTCAGCCAAAAGGTGCTTGCCGTGCGAAAACGCCTCGGACACGCGCCGCGCCATCTCGATCTGCTCGTGACGATGCTCGTAAGTCGGCAGCGCGCGCGCCAGCGGACTTTGCGGCCCCAGCAGCTTTTCGATTTCGCCCGCAGCGATGGCTACGCTGGGCTTGAAGGCCGACGTGTCGCCTTCGTCGTCGCCCACGACCTGTAGTTTCTTGATGATTTCGGAGTGGTCCTTGTACAGGCTGGCAATGGACAGCTTGCCGCTCGAAAACGTCTGTGTGAATTGCGTCTCGACCGCGTGCGACTCGGCCTTCTTGAGCAGATCTCGTAATGGATGCGTGCTCTTGGACAGCAGCCAGTTCATCTCGGCCAGCACAGGCAACGGCAGGTTTAGAAGATCGGATTCCAGCATGGCCCAAAGCGTGCGGAGCTGTAGCGGCACAACGGCACCATGGGCAGGAGCGCCGACCTCCAGGCCGACTGGGACGCCGACATTCCTGTCTGCAAATGCAAACCGTTCATCCGCAACCCACACCCAAGGCCAGTCTTTAAGTTTTGCTTTGCTTGGATTCTCTAGGATGTATTTCACAAGCTGTCGATAGTGCTCTTCGTTGCGCACCCTTCGATCAAAATAATCTCGTTGCCAAAAAGTACCGGATTCACCCAAAAGTTTGTTAGCCGCTCGTGCCGTAAAACTCTTCCAACTTTGCAGAATGTCTGAGAGGTCGTGTTGCGGGAGCGGTCGAAGGACCACGTGTACATGATTGGGCATCACGCAATAAGCGCATAGCCGGTATCTATCCGCATCGAAGTGGTGGAACGCCTCAACTACACATTTCGCAACATCCGGATTGCGAAGCCAACATTGCCCAGTGCCCTGATCTAAGTATTCTTCTATTCGTTCAGACGTTAGTTGAGTCAGGTGGCGCTTTTCTTCCGAGGTGCATTCGTCAACAGAGGAAGTTTTCTTAATCAGAACGTGACACTCTTGTTCAATTTGAGCGAGAACGTGCTTGGGCAATGAATCGGCCAGTCCGTAGGTTACAAAATAAGTTGCGGCTTCTTGGGACCGGTGAGACAGATCATCTCGATCCTTAATTTCCAACTTTGGATGTTGGGGCTTGTTTATTCCGGAAAGTAAGGGACTCGCCGGCCTGGAGTCCGGTGGCCCAGCTGACGCGGACGTGGGCGCTCCGGTCGCATTCGCGACAGTCGCTTGGGTTGGGGTGTGTTGAGCGCCATAATGCCGCATCAAATCTGCCACGCCTTGTCGGCAAATGGTGGGCAACACCACTGCACCCAGCTCGTCGCAACCGATCACGGGCGCACCGAAGCCGCGCGCGAAGCCCGCGTTCGCGGAGGCGCTCGCAAGCGCCGCACGCGCTACCTGGCCTGCGGCCACGATCCAGGCCGTCGCACCCGTAGCGAATTCGAGTAAATCTTGCAAAGACGCTTCAAGTTCCGGCGCCTCTTCCAGTTCCTTGTTGCTCATGCCGCACGCACGTGCTTGCGCCAGCGTCAGGCGGCGTGAAGGTCGGCATAAACGTTCCAGAACACGCAAGTGCTCCACACCGGAAGCCTCGCGTTCCGAGCGTGTGGCGGACAGGCGCACGATCTCGCCGTCTTCGCCGTCTGAGCTGTAGGTTAGCACTAGAAAAATAGGGTCGTCGATGAGCACTGCGGCATCCCAAAGCGCGCCTCTTTTGGGGCGGGCTTGCGGCATGCTAACCCTTTCCCTGCGACACGCACAGGCCGGATGGCACATGCGTGTTGTGCCGCTCGTTTGGTGAGCTATAGTGCCGGACCATACAGCGCTCAACCACGTCAGTCCTTAGGAGCCGTTCCCCCATAGCGTATGGACACTCCACCACGCCGCCCCGTTGCTCAAGACCGTCAGCTCACCATCGAACGCGAACAAGCGATCCTCGTCGGCGGGTATCGCCCTGAAGATTTGCTACCTGGGGAGCAACCCCTGGAGGAACTTGAGCAGCTTGCCAACACCGCTGGCGCACGCGTGGTCGGTCGCGTCGTACAGAACCTCAAGGACATTCACGGCGCAACGTATATCGGTAAAGGCAAGTGCGACGAGGTGCGTTGGTTGGTCGAAAAAGTCGGCGCACACGGCGTCATTCTGGACCACGACCTGACCCCCGCGCAGGGGCGCAACCTGGAAAAAATCATCGGCGTCAAGGTGCTTGACCGCACCGACCTGATCCTGGACATCTTTGCCACGCACGCGCGTTCGCGCATGGCCAAAGTCCAGGTCGGCTTGGCGCTGTACGAGTACCGCCTGCCGCGCCTGAAGCGCCTGTGGACCCACTTGGAAGGCCAGCGCGGCGGTATTGGGATGCGCGGTGGCCCAGGCGAAAAGCAAATCGAGACCGACCGCCGCCGATTGCTCAAACAAATCTGGGACCTTAAACACGAACTGAAGGAGATCGAGGGGCGCAAGGAACGCACCGTCCTGGCACGCGGCCACGACCACTACCTAACCTGCATCGTCGGCTACACCAACTCGGGGAAAAGCACGCTGATGCGAGCATTGACCGGCGAAGACGTACTCATCGAAAACAAACTCTTCGCTACACTCGACACAAAGACGTCACGGATGCGGCTGGGTGGTGGTTTTGAAGTCCTGCTCTCCGATACCGTCGGCTTCATCCGCCGCTTGCCGCACAGTCTGGTGGCCAGTTTCCATGCCACGCTGGAAGAAGCCTGCCAGGCGGATTTGCTCCTGCATGTGGTCGATGCCTCTTCGCCGCACGCGCGCGGGCAGATCGAGGCCGTCAACAAAGTGCTGGAGGAAATCGGCTGCTCTGGCAAGGAAGTACTGATGGTCTTCAACAAAGCCGACGCCGTTGCTCCAGAACTTGAGTTGGAGTGCCGCTTGCTTGCTTGCGAGTATCCCGGTGCGGTAACTATTTCAGCGCTTAAAGCGCAGGGTTTGGATGTCCTCAAGTCCGCCGTCCGTGCGCGTGCCGAAGCGCGTGCCCTTTCGGTGACGGTTGCCGTGTTTGCCGGCGACGGCAAAACGCTGGCCTTCATGGCCACACACTTCTTCGAGAAACACCGCGAGTACGATGGCGAATGGATCACGTTCACCGGCAAGGCGACCCCCGCCGTGCTGGAAAAACTGCGTGCGGCGAACGAATCTGTAAAAGTGCTCTCGGTCGGCGTGGCGTAAGGTCTTTCCATAGTGCACAGCGGGCAGTGCCCGCCTATACCACTGAACGGTTACAAAAGGTAACCTTCTGGGCCGTCAAGAATGCGCCTAAACCAATTCTAAGCTTTTATGCCACAAAGCCGTCCCAAGTGCACCGCATTGGACGTCACAACAGAATGAAGACTGCCCGCTCTATACCGAAACCCTTTAAGCGCGTCGGTTTTTACCTAAGCCTAGCCGCCTTATTCGTTGGGGTTGCAAGTCTGCCTAGTTTAGCCTGCGGCTTTCATACCCAGTTTTTTCGCGGCGAATTTTCCTCAGACTGGGCAACCTTAAAACCCTCTATGACCGATCGCAGCCAGCGGCAGCAGGTCATCACGGAGCTACTCAGCATCTTGCACTACGTGGATACCTATAACTACGCACCGGATTCGCCACCTTGGATGGAGACCGAGCAGGGCCGCACCAACGCACGCGAAAGCGCTGTAGAGATCCTGCACGAACTGGGCGACAAGGCGGCGGATATGGTCTGGGAGGCGCTCGCGAACGATATTCGTTTCGATACTCCGGAAACCAGGAAAGCGCTACTCAAAGTTCGCGTCGAGCGCGACAAAGTCCAAGAGATTGAGAACGACCTGCGCGTATTCTTAAGCAAAAAATTTTCTGAGGTATTTAAAAAGATCAACGCCGCTCCATCCCCGCGCGAAGCGGACGACGAACTGCTGCGCGCTTGGACTGAACAGGGCACTCGACTTGGGATAGGGGAACTACCTAAGCCCATGCCCGAAGCGCTCTCTTCGGATGGCAAATTACACCGTCGAGTGCCTCAACGCATGCTCACATACGTTCGGCCCTATAGTCAGACCAACCTACTGCAGTCTGTGCAGGTGGATCCGCTCACTGCGAGCGATCTGGCTGTTCGGAACTTCATCCGGCGGCATAGCATGGGACAAGCCAGCCTCGCTGCCGCCGTGCTCGAGTACAATCGGATTGTGGGCAAGCAAAAACCACAGTTTGGCGCAGGGCAGATGGGTTATCTGGGCGGCGACTTGGTGCCTTGCGAAGAATTCCGCAGCGATCTGGAAACCGTACTCGTGCGCATAGGCAAGGCTGCCCTGCCCATGCTGGAACGCGGATCCATGCATCCCCACAAAGCGGTAGCGGCTAAGGCGGAGCTACTCGTGAAGGCCATCAATGCACAGGCGCAGCCTGTTCAGCCCACCGGCCTGAAGCAAGATAAGATTTGGGAAGTGAGTGTCCGACGCGCACACATAGCACTCGAAATATGGGACTTAAGCGACAAGCGCATCGCGTCTCCCATCGCGGCCCGCGCTTTGAACGAGTTAAAGGCCCGTGGCCTGGAGGTGTATGCGGACGTGTTGGCCCTGCATCATTCGAAGAAACTGGACATGCAGCGCGAAGTGATCACCGCCTTGGAAAAGCTTTCTGGAGAGAAGTTAGGTCATGACTTGGCTGCGTGGGTGACCTGGCATGGAAAACGCCTGGAAGCTGAACGGAATAAACCATTACCCAAGGAGCTATCGCCCGAAGACCTCATTATCGCGCCCACGCATCCTGACCCCGCGAGCGAACTCCCGAAACAGAAGACCGCAGATCCGGTTGATCCGCCACCGGAAACTCCCGATGAGAATGCGAAACCTGACGTGCTCGATAGACACATCAAAAAAACGGAAAGCGGGAAAACACAGCCACCTGCCCCTGTTAAAACTGAACCGAAAACAACGGAACTCGAAGACGAAAAACCGGGCCAACCTTGAGTCCTTAGTCGGCGCTCTCGTATTCGTGATGAGCACCCATTCAAGCGCGGTACGCCTTCTGCAGGACCTATCAGAAATCCAAGGTATGCGTCTTTGTGCGCTGACTACTTTGCCTGCGGGCACGGACTTCGACTTGGGCGTTTTGTCTTTTGACGTCCAAACTGTGCGGACTACGCTTCAAATTACTTCCTGTCAACGCGAAAGCGCGTTTTTCGCTCATCCCATTTTGAGGAGATTTGCTGTATGGGCACCAAGTCAGTCCCTGCCGGACCCATTAAAACAGCCATCGTCGGCCTTGGCCGCGCAGGCTGGAGCATCCATGCCTCTGCGCTGAAGAATCGTCCCAACTTCCAAGTCGTTGCTGCCATCGACGCGCAGCCCGAACGCCGCCAGCAAGCGGAACAAACCTTCGCCGGATGCCGCAGTTACGCCGAGTGGAAGGGTTTCCTCAAGGATACCAACGGCGCGGAACTTGTCATCGTGGCTACACAATCGCACATGCACGGGCCGATGGCGCTGGACGCATTCAAGGCCGGCCTGCATGTCTTGGTCGAAAAACCCATGGCCCTGAACCTGCGCGAGGCCGACAAGATGATTGCGGCGGCCAAAAAGGCCAAGCGTGTGCTCACCGTCAACCAGAATTACCGCTGCGACGCGCAGTTTCCAAACCTCAACCAGATCATCAACTC
>Ga0114940_10001007_pt1 | contig 10995 bp, 9 predicted proteins | sample ColdCreekSource_FD_87195 | JGI IMG/M metagenome (GOLD analysis project Ga0114940, IMG submission 87195) | Groundwater microbial communities from Cold Creek, Nevada to study Microbial Dark Matter (Phase II) - Cold Creek Source | ecosystem: Environmental > Aquatic > Deep subsurface > Groundwater ...
AATTTCATGAATGCCAAAATATTATTACTAGGGCCCGCGGGCTGGAATTTAAGTGGGGCTATTGTCTCGCCGACTGGATTTTGGGCCCGTGCACGCGGAAAAAATCAAGTTTGTAGCAGAGGGGCGTGTCCCGGCTGGCGTAAAACCCGAGAGTCAATCGCACTCACTCACTCGCATACGGTGCTTTCGAATGTCAAATTTATATTATATTATTTCTTTCTCTGCCTTATTTGGATTACGGTTTGAATTTGCAGCGAGTGCGGTTACTACGTCCGCCGCGTCACTGATTAACATTATGCATTTTTCTCACATAACACCGCTCGTAAGTTGTTGACATCGTGCTTCAATTATGAGTCACAATAATTATATAACTGGCAGCACATTCCACGTAACTCTGCAAATTGGATTTCAATTCACATAAACTGAGCGGAAAATAATATTTCAACTGTCAAAACAAAGCAGTAATATTGATTTCTATCCTAGAAATAAGGAAGCCGGCTATTTTTCTCAGAAAGCACTAAAAATATGTTAACAAATCCCAAATTGATTTCCTTCTCAATCTGGACCTTGATTGGAGTTCAAATGACATTGGCTTCAAAACATTTGCTTAGAATTTGGACTGTTGCATCTAAAATTTAAACAGGAAATCTCTTAGGATATTTTTCAAACCAAGTTGACTCATCAATCGGTTTCAAAACAACCAATTTTGAACCGAATAATGGAAAGCCTTGTTTCGGTGTACAGTTTTTTCGCCATGTGGTGCGCCTCCGATTGCTAAATAGGCGGGCAGTGAGTGTGCGAGGGAGTGTTGGGCGGTGAAAGTAGAGATGACTGGCAAACAAGATCCTCTTCAGGCACTGAGTGATCTGTGCGCGCGTCACTAACTCGCAGCTGCCCCTGAAACTTTGATTTCGGCAATTGGCCACTTGAGATTTGCTCATTTTTTATTTGAATTTGTGGCATCAAAGTTGGTTTTGAATTTTTTCACTGCCGTTTAAAATTTTGAGCATTGTTTTTAAAATTTAAATCAAGTTCTTATTATAAATTCTTTGAATATTGGCCAATTAAATTTAAATACTTCCTGCTTAGAATTTGTAGCTGCATTTTTTACGGCCGCCATTTTTGAGTCAAATTAGTGTCAATGACCAGATGCTCAAATTCCATTTTGATGGAAAAATTTCACCAGATGCTGTGGAAAGTAAGAGTGCATTCAAATCATGTGCGGAGAAAGGCGTGTTGGTGCGTATGCAATCGCGAAGACGACCACGAGAGTCAGTCAGTGAGGCACACGAGACCATAATAGGCATAAATGAGACTTGTTTGACTTCGGAATGACCCCGTTCGTTCTCCGCCTTGCCGTATACAGAGTTTTTACTCGCAAATGCAAGCCTTCATTAGGCCGGCGGCCCTCCCTTATGGTTTTTTAGATGAGCTCGGCTGTTTGCTCAGCAGCCATCCCATCTGCGTGGGTCCGGCGCTGGGGAAAAATTATTCTCGCAATTTTCCGTCCATTATTCTCTCACGGACGGCGTATTCAGATGAGGTGAAACCTCTCTTGTATTAATTAATGCGCCCAGCCAGCGAGTGGGTTTTAATTAGGGCTCTCTGCTCTCGATTGTGTCTGCGGCAATTACGGCGCACGATTCGGCCGCTGTCAGTCACAAGACGTTTGAATCATTCACAGTCTCTTGCTTTTTGCCGTGGCTGGCCACACAAGTTGCGAATCTGCGGGAATTCAAGAATCAGAGCCAGGGGTCAATTAGTAAATTAATGCTGCCACTTTTGAGATGATGGATGGGATGCAGGTTTCAAATCCAGGAATATTCATTGGCGCGAAATATTTGAATTTAAAAATTCTCGTAAGAATAATTTTAAATTTGCGTTTGAAATAGAATCCAATGAGCATTTTTTTCTTGTTCGCACCTCCTTACCAATGAACTCTAAGCATTCATTAAATGGAACCGAAAATTGAGCACCTCTTACTTTTTGGAGATGCTTTGTCTCAGTGTGAATAGCAGAAAATTACAGAGTATGCAGGCGTGCAGCTGGCCGCTGCTACTGTCAAATCTTCTCCATAATTTGTAAGCCAGATGGTAAATCACTATGGCTGAAGGTGCATTGGGCGACAGGTGCTATCTAGCCTCTATTTTAGTGAAAAAGCAAAGATTATCTATCATCTGACGGAGCTAAAAATATTCCTGTTGCCGACAATGCTTGAAAGCGCACGCTCTGATTTTTTGCCATTCGTATCGTGTTGTTTATCAGAATGAATCGTGCATTTTGGCAAGTAGCCGAGAGCACAAAATGTGCTACAAGCTCTCGATTTTGCTATTTCAGAGCAGTTTTAGTTATGTTTTCATGGATTAGTTACAAAAGTGCTTTTTTACCGAGAATTTCTCAAATTTAGACACATGATTACATTGTGTATAAACAAATTAAGGTCATTAAAAGCTGTAAAATTAATTGTTGAAACCATTTCTAGACATCTTTATGTCTTAATTATTGAAAATATAGCATGGTGTAATTAAACCCTCAAACTCTTAATATTTTATTTTTATTTTCGGTCTCTCAACTCAATCTTTCATTTTTCCACGACGCGGCCTTACAAATTCCGGCTAAAATAAAAAAATCGTCAAGCAGCTAATTTTTCCCAGACAACTTGTTTTCCCCCCAAATTCTGGCCAAAAGAGCAGACAACTTCATATGTTGCTCTAGGCTTTTTGTGGAATAAATTCACATTTGGCGGCAGAGTCGTGATCCCGCGGTGCCATTCTCTGCCTACTGAGAAAAAGAAAGTCGCAGTCGATCTCTTTTGACTCGGAATGCACCGCGCTTTGTTCCGCGATCCGATGATGTTGTATCTCGAGAGCAGTGATGCGCATTCACTCGAGGGGTGAAAGGGGCGGGGTGGATTGCGTTGCGTCCGCGTGGGAACTGAACACAAACAAATGAGCCAGAGAGTGCACCTGACTCTGCCCTTCCGACCGGAAGGAAGTTCATTAGTCAAACCTGCGCGTTTCATTGCTGCATTGTCTGCCGCCGACAGGCCGGTCGTTCAATTTTTATTCTTATTGCGGTACACTTTCAGTAACTCAATATATTAGTGAGCCGGCTGGGCAAGCAGGGGTGCGTGCCTCGTCAATCATCGATTTCTTTCGTACACGACAGGGTTGAAATTTCAGTCGCGACGATAAGCTCACGCCAAGTTGTTTTACAGTTGTTGCAAACTGTCACTTTGAGAGCAATGCCTGCGCTAAAACACTTGTTATTTGCACTTGTTTGGAGTTACTACTTTATTTTAAAATCAAGTACTGATTTTGAGCTTTGAATTTTAATATTTTTCCAGACACTTGTGGTTTTTGTTATCATGGGATTTTTGTGTTTCCCTATGTCATGTTCTTGTTAAAAAATACCATAATTAAAGGAAAAATTAGGCCAATTTATCAATTACAAAATTCCCAAGTTGACGAATCAAATAATTATTTATCTAAATTAATATCAAGATAGACCCAATATTTTCGATTGAATCAATGAATTTACGACTGAAATATGCAGACATAAATAATCACTGGGTGGCCGGCTGGAGGAATGCGTGTAAAAAATTTGTTTACTCAACGCATGGCAGCCTTTTGGAAACGGTGCGCTCGCTGGCTGGAAGTGACGACTGCAGGCAAAAGCAGATAATAAAACGTGTCACACATTTTGTCTTATCGCTGCGGCCGCAGAGTGCGATTAAAGGCGGGCGTGCCGCACCTTTTGCAGCTTGGGATAAATTCACCAGCTCCCATCCAATTTTGTTGCTCCTCGAAAAAGCAAAAAGTCTCTCTTGCGGTGGTGGCAAACACTTTGGCGTTATCGAGTATGAATTCCTTCCGGCCGAGCGCAGATAAAAGTGCAGAGATGCAGAGACCTTGAAACGTTTTCACAGCGCAAACAGATTTTTCTCCTCGACGTGTGCCCGCTGAAGCAAGTCTGGCCAATTAAGCCATCTATCGTGTATGTGTTCGGCCTGGAAAAAAATAATGATGATTGCGCTCTCAGTGCATAATATTGCAGACGGGCACACAATTGAGTCGCGCTGCTGACTGGCACCGGTAGGGGTGCTTCGGTTGCACCACTTGTGCGCGGACTTTGGTGAATGGCTCATTCATAATCGCGGTGCTGTCAACGAGGAATGTTGGGTGGAAAACGATTTTCAAACGAGCGCTGCACTTTATTGGCTGGCTGTTGGGAAATCAGGCGGAGGCAGATGCCAAAATAAAATCTAAATTTGATTATTTTTATGATTTTGGCTAAACAGCTTGAAAAAAATGCCATTAAAACTCAACACGTAAAAAACCACTGCAGGTCACAGTAATTTTAAATTTGTGACATTTCAACAAAGCCAATAAATTGGCTTTATTTTATGGGCTAAATGAAAATTCCATTTGGTGCCCATTTTTTTAATTGTTTTCAGTTCGAAATTCCTTTAAAGTGTGTTAAAGTTGAAGCGGAAAATTCTTTCCAACTTTTTTTACAAAATAAAAGTAAAAATTTAAACTTAAACCTGAAAAAAGTCTGCATTGGAGGCCTGACCTAAAATATTCATTGACTAAAAAATGCCTCCCACGCCCACCGCTGGTCAGCAGTGCATAAAAAAGCAGTCTGCTGCTGTGCCGAAAATACGCGACTGCGAGCGGTCAAGTTAGTATGTGTGTGTGATAAGCCCCAGCAGCGTTTCAGTAGCCAGTGACATCATCCTGGTGCGGTCGGTCGAATTTAATCATCGCGTTGATGCGCCTTAGAGGATCAGCCTCGTAGTCGATGCGTGCTCACACACACACACATAAAAAAAGGCGTGCGTTGAACGGCCAACTCATTGATGACGCAACGAGAAGGTGCAGAGATAACGGCGAAATCGGTTTTATTTATAGTGGGATGCGTCCGCGATGCACGAAAACACTTTTCTATTCACCTCTCTATGAAAATATTTCCAGAGTTAAGCAGACGGCAGATGATTTTTATTATATATATTTGTTGTATTGTTTTATATTCATGATTCGACCTTGCGCTCTTGACACAATGCTTTTTAGGCCCGTGGGTTGTTGGTGCTGGTGTTTATAGAGATTGTTGCTGTGCTGAGATATTCGTTTTGCTGAGGGTGTGTGTTGGATTGTTTCGCAGGCTGAGTCCGAGGTTGCTGCCCTCAACCGTCGCATCCAGCTGTTGGAGGAGGACTTGGAGCGCTCTGAGGAGCGTCTCGCCACCGCCACTCAGAAGCTCGCCGAGGCTTCTCAGGCCGCCGACGAGTCCGAGCGGTAATTAAACGCATGCACCCTGACTCGAGACTCCTGAACACCCTGATCTGGCAGAAAAAACGTCGACGTCTGATTTGAAAATGACTGAGCGCCGAATTTGAATTGAGGGATGGGAAACTTAAATTAGACTTCAAATAGAAATCTGAGGGATACATTTAAAATTTGGAGCCGCTATATGGGTTATTTTAAAATCCTGATTGTCCAAATTTTCTGTTGATTTGAGAAGTAAATTGGATTTTAATTCACACTTGTGATCTAATGGATTAAAATTCCCATTCCGCGCCGCGGGTACAGTTTTATCTGGTGCCATCGTGTGCCATGTGATCTGATTACTATTCTTCACGTGGACTGGATTTGAACGCGCTCGCTCGGTCAACTCCACTCGGTTTACCTGCCGCCAATACTGATACTGTCGCTCTCATCAGACCGAATTCAATCTGCCATCTCGGAATCAGAGACTCGATCGGGTTAGCTAACAAAGTAGTTTCTAAGTCGCCGACTTGCTGCAGTCAAAACTTTTACCACTAACGACCCCGATTAAAAAAAAGCACATGTCTTCGAGACTGGTAATTTAATAAAAAAAAAATGTTGACTTTGAAAAGGGCAAATTGAGCCCGGGAGTCCGAAGACATGCAGTCCCGTGGCTAGGGTCTTGACACTGGAATATAAATGGATGTATGATGTTCATAGGATACGCAAGGCTCTTGAAAATAGAACAAATATGGAAGACGACAGGGTGGCGATCCTCGAAAGTCAATTAGCTCAGGCGAAATTAATTGCCGAGGAGGCTGATAAGAAATACGAAGAGGTAAGAAAGAGCGCCGCACAAACGCCAGACTGATGCTCTTTCTCGTCGCCCACTCCCCCCGGCCAAAGGTTTTGCTCCCCGGACAAAACTTTTGGCCACAAGCAGGTGCAGCGCAAGCAGATCTCCGAATCACTAATTAATTTTATTGCTGTCTCTATAAAATGTGATTTATTTATTGATATGGTGGCGGGTGTTTTGGCACTTGGGTTGACCTCACTGAATGTGTCCACAGTATGCGCAAGGTCCTTGAGAACAGGAGCTTGGCAGATGAAGAGCGCATGGACGCCCTGGAGAACCAGCTGAAGGAGGCGCGCTTCCTGGCCGAGGAGGCCGACAAGAAATACGATGAGGTGATGGCTTCGTCGTCCAAACCAGACTGACTCTGACCCGTTGTTTTGAACTAATTGCTGCTTAACCATCCCGATTGAAAATCCATACCAGAGTGTGTGTGCGCTTGGCAGAAAACGAGAGAGATGCGATTTGTTCCGGGCTTGTCACGATTGATTACAACGTAGAAAAAAAAGAATAAAATACACACGAGCTTTCGTTGTTTTTCTAGTTTGCTCTATAGCCGGATGAAGTTTTTTGGATCGCTCACGCAGTTGAGTCGATGTGTTTATTAATATATTGATTAATAATTCCTATGCAACGCTGTGATGCATGGTTTTTATACATTTTACTGTAGTGACGAGAAATTCTTAACAATATTGTACTGTTAGAGTTGTTGTTCAATAAAAAAACTATAATTTTCTAACATTGGAATATATTTTCCTTTGCCTATATCACATAAAAAAAAGAGATGAAACCAAACAAAGATAGATGAACTAGAGAAACAAAGTTTTGCTGTGCCCTCAGAGTGCATGCTTTAGCCAGTTTTTTGAGTGTGTTTGCTCCGTCAAATACGAGAAAGAGAGATAGCTCTAATATAGCTTAATTGCAGGTGGCCCGTAAGTTGGCCATGGTTGAGGCTGACCTCGAGAGAGCAGAGGAGCGCGCCGACACCGGCGAGAAGTAAGACTCGACCCCTGGCGCATGACTCCGTTTTTTATCCTTGTTGTCAATCTAACCCCTTTGTCAGCAGTGCTCCCACTAATGCGACAGATAAACCAATTCCAGCAATTTACTGTGTGACATAACTGCTTGCCTTTTGTTGATTTACCCCCCGTGTGACGCAAAGAAGTCTGTAGATTACAAATAAATAACACGTTGGCTTTGCTTGTCAAATAGCAACAGAAATTTCTCCATCTTGGCTAAGACTTCTTTGCACTCCCCCTTAAAAAAAGACCCATTTGTTGTTTGTACACTTGTGAATAATCGGAAGAGACGTCGACGAGAGCAGCTGATTAAAAATTTTAACCGTGTTTCGTATTTTGAGTGAACTAATTAACCCCGTTGTTGCATGGCAGGTTGCTCGCAAACTGGTCATGATGGAGCAGGATCTGGAGAGAGCCGAGGAGAAGGCCGAGCATGGCGAAGTGTAAGTTGTCCTTAACACTCCCTTTGTTCGCATGATTAACTCTCATTCGTGTGAACTCACCCTCTTGAGACATTTTACTGATATCGATTTAAAATTGCAGCAAGATCGTCGAGCTTGAGGAGGAGCTCCGCGTCGTCGGCAACAACCTGAAGTCCCTTGAGGTGTCTGAAGAAAAGGTATGTGTCCGTTCGACTGCTTCCGAAGGCCCAGACGACGAGATTTCCACACATAAATTCAGAAAAAAATACACGAAAAACGCACAGAAATAGATTAATTTTTGAAACAAAATTCACATCCCAGTTCCCAATCAGAGTATAATCAAGTGTTTCACTTTGCTAGGCCAACCAACGCGAGGAAGAATACAAGCAGCAAATCAAGCTCTTGACCACCAGACTAAAGGAGGTAGCGTAATTGCCTCATTTCGGCATGAGCGTTCGCCTTTCTTTTGTTTTTGCCTTTTTATCGTTTTGTTTTCATTTTGATTGTCGTCTACTACTTTCGCCCTCCCACGAACCCCCCGATAACACGCAAAGAAAAGTGATTTGAATTAATGCGTGTCTAAAACTTGTAATATATAACCAGCGATATCATCTCGACACGGCTGAGAGCTGTACCATAGGAATAACACCGCTTGTTTTTTGTTGTGTGTGTGATATTTTGCACTGAAAACATGTTCTAGGCCACACAGAGAGAGGAAAACTTTGAGGAGTCCATCAAATCTCTGGGAGCTTCTCTCAAAGAGGTAATTTTTGGCTAGCCCGACAGTGGAGGAGAGTAAATAAAAATAAAGACAACGGTGTACATGGCATCAAATGCTTGCAAATTTCTCTCACATTTTTGACAGGGTGGCGGCAGTACGAGTTCTCTTGCGTCCCTCACTTGCACTTTGATATAAATATGCATGCCACAAAAGCTTTGAACAAATTCAGTGTTTCTTAGTGGGAAACTAGTTGCTCATTTTATAAATATACAAATTCACTTGTAAAAACTACAAATCTTAAGTCACTTTTTAAGTTAAGCCACTGCTGTCACACATTTTCGAGTCTCTTGTTGGCGAACACCAACTGCAAGTATACATACTCCACCTTCTGTGTAACAATTTAGCGTTTTTGCATTCTACTAATAATAATAAGTCTCACAATTATTCACACAAACTTTGAAACTAAAACATAATAGTGTGCAATGTTTTCTAACTAGATGTCAACACTGTGCCCCAATACCTTGTTCTTTTTTTTACTTTTTGAGTTTGTCTTTGTTAACTCTTTGCATTGGATTTAACTATGTTAATTGCCCAGGACACTTTTTAAGCAATGATATTTAATTCTGCTTAAGATTTGTCTGCTCTTTGACTCTGAACAAATGTACTTAGACGGATCTTAATTTTGTAGGCTGAAGCCCGCGCTGAGTTCGCTGAGCGTTCTGTCCAGAAATTGCAGAAGGAGGTTGACAGGCTTGAAGGTATGTTTTGCAATTCCTTCGAATCATCGCTCATCATCACTTGGAAACTCATTCTTACTTTAAGCGCCAATTTCCGAACTCAAAACGCCTTGATTTTGAGTTCGTCGAAATTGTCTTGATTCTTTTGTCTCTTTATATACCTCTTGTGGGAACTTTTAGAAGGTTGAGGGGAATGTTTCTCAGAAGCAGAGATACAGTCATTTTATATAACCAGGTTCAAAACACTGCCTAACCGAATTGCCTGTCAGTAGGAGTCGTTATAATTATTATTCTTTTTTTGGTGTCGTCCGATTATAATTTTCCATTGGCATCTGGTCCAATTTACTCATCAGTATCTTTTCTCCACGGATAATTATTTGAACCGTCTCTTCATTCTAATAATCTTTGTCCACGTTAACCCCGAGTGTTGTTTTATCTTTCTGCCGAACCGTAATATTAACCCGCATTCGTTTGGTGTTGTGCCTTCAAACCATTTTTGAGTGTTAACCGTCTTTCGAACAACATGTTCAGCTCATCTTTTCATCACGCTGCAGTATCATCATCCTCATCGACCTTATCACACGAAACGGCCAATTTGTGCTTTTTATTTTTCGTCGTTTTTCGAGAGCCGTAGATTTTTGTAGGCCTCGTGGACTCCTCTCTCTCTCTCTCTCTCACCACTCCATCTCCATTATATATATATATACAAATCGCCCCCTCGTCCCCCTGTTAATTGAACCCCGTAGAGTGAATAGTGTGGTTTCTTTGCAGATGATCTACTTAGCGAGAAAGAACGCAACAAGCTTCTGTCGGAGGAGATGGAGGCGACTTTGCATGACATTCAGAACATGTAGACCAACCACCTTCATCCATCCAACCACTCCCACACACACAAAATCAATTTATAACAAAAATTCTCTGGTGTTTGCTGTGTGCCCCAGGTCTGATCACGACCTCCCCTCAACCATCACCAACACCAACAGAAATTTGCGTTTCTTTTCTGCAATGCCATCATTCCATAAGCAAGCCAGAGTTCCTGTTGCACTCGAATCAAATTTTAGTTTTGATGTCTTTTACTCTCCACTTTGGGACCATATCTTGAGCATTCCATTGACTTGTTTCCCTAATCGTAGTTGTTTTTCCATCGGAGGATATCCAAGTGGCTATTTATTTTCCCCGGAACTGTGGTGCGCTTATGTAGTTAATTTAAAAAAGAAGTATTTTTTATGATTACAAATTATAACAAAATCGCCTTAAGTTAAAAAAAATCAGTTTCAGTTTTGTTCTAGCATGATCAATGTGATATTTTTCTTGAAAAGCATGGTGTATTTTTGAATTGAGAAATTTTTGAAAAATTTTAATTGTAAGAGATGCTTTAGCTGTTATATAGTTGATTTTTTTTTATAGTTTCCGTTACGTAATTAATCTTGCAAAATTGGCACACTAAAATATGTATTACTATTAGTTTAATAACACTATCTGTATTATGTGTGCATTGGCATTTTCGAAGAGAGAGAAAGTGAATTTGTTTCTCTCGTCAGAAGAAATTTTGTGTAATTTCCTACAAGATTCCGTACATTTCAGTTTTACACCATTATTATTGAATAATTATTATTTAACTAAAATGTAGTTAAAGATTTTTCGAATAAAATATTTTCACACTCTTACATCTCTATATTTTATTATGATTTTTCTTGCATGAGTTTTTTTATTTGTTGGAATGACGTGTGTCATAAACTAGCCGTTTTTATTGCATGGTTGAGAGTTGGTTTTCCATCGTCGTTCGGCTCCGAACAATCAGCCCCCGAGACTGGGCGTGTTCGGCCGACCGGTACACACACACACCTTGTAGATGTGATTGCAAGGAGGAAATGTTGTTGGTGCATGCTTGAGACTTAGTGGATCGCCACCCTGAGCCACCCACCCCCTCTCCGCCCCAGTAATCAAATGAAGTTACGCGTCGATGAATTAGGGGC
>Ga0114940_10001008_pt1 | contig 10993 bp, 5 predicted proteins | sample ColdCreekSource_FD_87195 | JGI IMG/M metagenome (GOLD analysis project Ga0114940, IMG submission 87195) | Groundwater microbial communities from Cold Creek, Nevada to study Microbial Dark Matter (Phase II) - Cold Creek Source | ecosystem: Environmental > Aquatic > Deep subsurface > Groundwater ...
AAAGCTGCTATATGCCCTAAAGGACGACGCGCAGCTAGTGTGACCGAAGGGAATCCTTTAGGGCTTTAGCATTCCCTTCGGTCACGAAGCGGTATCCTCCTTCGAGGACGTAGTCCTAAAGCGGCGCAGGTAGTCAATTAAAAGGCTTACAGCCTAGAGCTTAAAGCTTTTGATAAATGGGCGAAGCCCCTAGCTTGTAAGCTATAAGCCATTGATTTAAAAGTTTAGAGCTTATGGCTTTTGATAACTGATAAATTATTGAATAGTTGACATAAAGTTTAGTTAGTCTAGTTTAGGATCAAAACTCAATGGTAAATATGCTTAAGCCCAATGCTGAACAAGCTTTACTGGTGTTGGCTGATGGAACTACCTATCGTGGCTGGTCTTTTGGGGCAGCAGGTACTACGGTTGGGGAGGTGGTATTCAATACGGGCATGACGGGATACCAAGAGGTTTTGACTGATCCAAGCTACGCTGGTCAAATCATCACTTTTACCTATCCTGAATTGGGTAATACGGGAGTTAATCCTGATGATGAAGAATCTTCTAAGATCCAGGCTAAGGCGGTAATTGCCCGCAATATTACCCATCGTCCTAGTAACTGGCGTTCGACACAATCGTTACCAGAGTATTTACAACAACAAAATATTCCTGGTATTTATGGCATTGATACGCGATCGCTAACTCGCAAACTCCGAGAACACGGGGCAATTAACGGCGGTGTTTCCACAGAAATACTCGATCCTGAAAGATTGTTAGATCTAGTACAGCAAGCCCCCGATATGACAGGATTAAATCTAGCTAAGGAGGTGAGTACCAAGCAAATTTACGAGTGGTCAGAAGCAACCGATGCAACCTGGGAATTCGCCGCTCAAGGGAATACAGACCAGGCATTAACCGTGGTGGCGATCGATTTTGGTGTGAAGCGGAATATTCTCCGTCGTTTAGCGAGCTATGGATGCAAAGTCATTGTCGTTCCTGCTAATACCCCTAGCGCCCAGATTTTAGCCTACAATCCTGATGGTATTTTTCTTTCCAATGGCCCTGGGGATCCTGCGGCGGTTACGGAGGGAATTGCCGTGACTAAAGAATTAATCGCCGCCGCCAAACCTACTTTTGGGATTTGTATGGGTCATCAGATTTTAGGTTTAGCCCTTGGTGCCGAAACCTTTAAGCTCAAGTTTGGACATCGTGGTTTAAACCAACCCGCAGGTTTACAACAGCAAATTGAAATTACCAGTCAAAATCATGGATTTGCGATCGCCGAGGAATCTTTAGGAGCAGATGTCGAAATAACTCACCTCAACCTCAACGATCAAACCATAGCGGGTTTGCGACATAAAACCTTGCCCTTTTTCTCGGTACAATATCACCCAGAAGCCAGTCCAGGCCCTCATGATGCGGATTATTTGTTTGAGAATTTTGTTAAGTTGATGCGGTCAGCAAAAACCTAATGGGAACATGTCTCCTGTATAGTCATTCCAAATAAGAACCAGGCGATCTTTAAAAAAGGTAGTAGGTAGTCCTAAAGGATACCGCTTCGCATATGGGTAGTAAGTAGTAAGTAGTAAGTAATGTTTAACCCGCTCATCAATACAAAGCTACCATCAGGAAATTAACTGGAATGACTATAATAACCGCCAGGGGGTTTATTCCTGTTCGACAGAGGCTCTTACTTCTATAGATATATTGTTTCTAGCTGTCAGTAGCAGGTAAGTATCAGGTGATCGCAAGTTATTTAGAAATTATTTATATGGCATCTAGTAATCAAATTGGGGTAGCGGTAGTTGGGACAGGATTTGGACAGAAAATACACCTTCCAGGTTTTCAACATCATCCCCGCACGGAAGTAGTAGCTATATATAACCGCGATTTAAACAAAGTTAAAGCAATTGCCGATGAGCATCAGATTTTCTATGCCTACAATAGTCTAGATAAAATTCTATCTTTGCCTGAAGTAGATGCTGTCAGTATCTCCACTCCGCCGTTTTTACACTACGAGATGGCGAAGCAAGTCTTAGCAGCCAAGAAGCACCTGCTGTTAGAAAAGCCGATGGCAATGAATGTCACCCAGGTTAAGGAACTATATCATTTAGCGCGTGTTCAGGGAGTAACGGCGATCGCTGATTTTGAATTTCGCTATGTCCCTGCTTGGTTAGCTTTAGCCGAACATCTGGAAAATAATTATGTCGGCAAAAAAAGATTAATAAAAATCGATTGGTTGGTAACTAGTCGCGCTGACCCCACCAGAGATTGGAATTGGTACTCTCAACAGGAGGCTGGAGGCGGTGCTTTAGGGGCAGTGGCTTCCCATGCCTTTGATTATATTAACTGGCTATTTGGCTCTGTATCTAAGCTCTGTGGCTATCTCAACTGTGCTATACCCGAACGTCCTGACCCGAAAGAAGGTGGCCTTATGAAGCCTGTGGATGCCGATGATACCTGCCTAATTATGCTGGAACTAGCGGACGGGACTCCTGTACAACTATCTATTAGCTCTGTTACCTATGGTGGCAGAGGACATTGGGTTGAAGTCTATGGGGAAAAAGGAACTCTAGTGTTGGGCAGTAGTAACTTAAAAGATTATGTCCACGGTTTTGAACTATTTGCTGCTCCTGCGGGCAAATCTTTAAAAAAGGTTTTGATTTCTAAAAATTTAGAGTTTCCCCAGACATTTACCGACGGTAGACTAGCTCCTTTTATTCGTGTTGTCGATCGCTTTGTTGCCTCAATTGATCAGGGGCAATTCCTCACTCCATCCTTAAAAGAAGGTGTTTATTCCCAATTACTGATGGATTTAACCCATAAATCACATCAACAAAAAACTTGGGTTGATGTACCTAATATCGAAACATTTATGGCTAATTAAAAAATAATTAGTCTTTGAATCTCAAGAAATCCTGACATTTGATAATTGTCAAAATTAGAAAAAAAGAATATGATTTAGACAAGATCAGTAAAAACACCTAATTATATCAACTAAAAGAAAAACAGTTCTGTTACAAAATTTACTAGTCACCAAAATGTTTTTCTAGCCTCAGTAGTTGCACGAAGATAATCCCGTTGATGACGATTCCGTAGATATTTTGTCGCCAAGTTTTTGCTGCAAAACTAAAATTTCTTAGTTGAGTAAAGTATCTCTTATGATGTCCACCAGCACTTCAATTAAACCAATTAAACGCTATTCCATTACTACAATTCGTGAAGAAGCTAGCAACTTACTAGAAGTTGGCGTAATTACCCTCGATCAACCTCTGCGAATATTATTTGAATACCTGCCCGCTAAAGAGTGGGAAATGATCGAATGTGAGCTAGAGCGGTACGATTATTTATTACGCGATCACATTATCGATCTAGTTGGTGAAATCAGTTGGGATAGTGATTGAAAAAAAAGAATCATGAATCCTGTGGTAACTATTTAGTGAATCATATCGATTGGCATCAGCTAGCTACTTTATATCGCCAAAGACACGTCAAGGAGAGATTAAAAGAAAGTAGTACCAATTACCAAGATAGAAACCTCGGTATTCCTGTTGCTCCTGCTCATTTAACCTTACGAAGATATCAGCACCAAGCAGTAGCTAACTGGCTAGAAAACAAGGGTAGAGGAACCCTTAAGATGGCAACAGGCAGCGGGAAAACTATCATTGCTTTAGCGATCGCTCAAGAACTATATCAACAGATTGGATTGCAGGTACTTTTAATAGTCTGTCCAACTCAGCATTTGGTTTCCCAGTGGTCCAGAGAATGTCAGAAGTTCAATCTCCAGCCGATTATTGCCATGATGGGAGGGAATAACTGGCAAGGAGAACTATCTAATCAGCTATATGCTTTACAAAGCAATTCACAAAGCAATTCACAAAACTCAACTTCATCTTTTCTAACCATCATTACCACTAACGCAACCTTAATCGGTGATGGTTTTCAATCCCAGCTAAAATACTTTCCCGCCAAAACCTTAATTGTCGGAGACGAAGCCCACAACTTAGGTTCAACCGTGATCGAATCATGTTTACCCCGTAACATAGGCTTACGTCTAGCCCTTTCCGCCACTCCAGAAAGACAATACGATGAATTGGGGACAGAAGCGATACTAAGCTACTTTGGTGCAATCCTTCAGCCAGAATTTACCTTAGCCGATGCCATTAAACAGGGTGCATTAGCTCGTTATCTTTACTACCCCATATTTGTGGAATTAACGACTGCTGAAGCATTAGCATATGCTCAACTGACCAAAAAGATTGGCTGGACTTTAAACAAAAATCCCAGTTTTCAGGGTAATAGTACTCTAACCGCTTTATTAAATAGGCGATCGCGTTTAATTGCCACCGCAGCCAACAAACTAACCTGTCTCAAGGAATTAATGACATCGAGACTCAACACGAGCCATACCATTTTTTATTGCGGAGATGGCTATCTTGATGATGATACACGCCAAATTGATGCCGTTACCCACTTACTAGGTAAAGAATTGGGCTATCGTGTCAATACCTATACTACCGATACCTCTTTAGAAGAAAGAGAACGCTTACGTAGTCAATTCGAGTCTGGAGAGTTACAGGGTTTAATCGCAATTCGGTGCTTAGATGAAGGGGTCGATATACCTGCGATCGCAACCGCTGTAATCCTTGCTAGCAGTAGCAATTCTCGTCAATTTATTCAACGGCGAGGCAGAATTTTACGTCCTCATCCTAGTAAGCAGCAAGCCACACTATTCGACACAATTGTGATTCCCCCTAATTTAGAGCGAGAGACTTGGGAAGTAGAAAAGAACCTGTTAAGGAAAGAGCTACGAAGATTTCTCACCTTTGCCGAGTTGGCTGAAAATGCAGAAGAAGCAACAACGCAGTTATTGAGGCTGCAAGAACGATATCAATTGCGACTGGGTAATGGGTAATGGGTAATGGGTAATGGGTAATGGTTCGACAGTGATGCTGTTTTTGAACTAATCTAATTTTTATTTGAAATACAAAAAAGAATGACACAGATAAATATTCACCTAGTCTCCCAGTCGCCTAGTCTCCGCGTCAGTCATTTGTAGCAAACATTTAAGTATTTCATATTAGTATTGCCAGTCTGATAATTAGCCTGGTGTATCCACCGTAATCTAAAATACCTTTTGAATTTATTTATTTGTTTTGTGTATTGTACATTACTTTTTCTGCATTAAAACTGAAAAAAATAAGTTTTTTCTCCTAATTCTCCGCAAATACACCTCTGGGAAACTATCGATTTACATCATGTTTTTTGAAGGTTATATTTTATAAATCAAATGTTTTTTTTAAGAATAAAACTAAATAATATTTGTTACTCATAATAGCTAGAAGTATTTAATTCTAATGATAACTAATAAAGCACAAGCAAATATTCTCATAGTTGAAGATGAGTTGTTGATTGCTAAAAACACAGCTAAAAAACTGCATGGCTTTGGTTATAACGTAGTAAAAATCGTGTCTACTGGTCAAGCTGCGATCGATTTTGTGAGCCTTGAGCAACCAGATTTGGTGTTGATGGATATCACCATTAAAGGGGAAATTGACGGTATCGAAGCAGCATCACAGATTAAAGCTATTTCCGATGTACCGATCATTTTCTTAACAGCCTATGCCAATGATGAAACCCTCGATCGCGCTGCGGAAACTGGTTGCTATGGTTATTTAATCAAGCCTTATAAAGAACAAGAACTCCAAGCTACGGTCAAAATGACCTTGAGTAAACATTTAGAGCAATCTACAATTCAGCAAGCTTTACAGTCATCTTTAAGTGAATATTCCGCCGAATATGATGATATTTATCAGGATAATCTGACAGGCTTGCCCAATAAACTTTTTTTGCGGGATTTATTTGATTATTTATTATCATTAATTACTAATAGCGTTCCTGAAAAAAGTAGTAACTCCTTGGAATCTCACCAGCAGGATATAGCGCAAGCATCGGAACTAAAAATAATCGGTGTCTTCAATATTAGTTTGGATCGATTTGATAAGCTTAGTAGCTTTTTAAATCAGCAAGAACAAGATGCTTTATTAAAAGAAATCGCTCAACGTTTGGTAAATTGCGTTAGTAATTTTACTGCTGCTCATGGGGAAGTAGTTTACCTAGCACCAGATAACTTTGTCGTGCTGTTGGCAATGGATAGTCGTCCCACGGGGAGTAAATATGGGCAGTCTCTACTCAATGTACTCAAGCAAAATTATTTTGTTGGCGATCGCGAAATATATCTGGCACCGAATATTGGCATTGCCGTTTGTCCTAGCGACAGCATCGACATTACCGAGTTGTTGGAACAGGGTTACAAAGCGATCGAATATGCTGCAGCTCAGGGAGGAAATCGCTGTCAAGTTTATACCGTGGCTTTTAATATCAAGAGTTCTAAGGCTACTGAAAATCTTAAGCTGGAATCGGAATTACATCATGCTTTTGAGCGACAGGAATTTGAACTGTACTATCAGCCAAAATTAGATCTTAAAACTAATTTGATTATCGGTTCTGAGGCTCTGTTGCGTTGGAATCATCCTACTATGGGCAGGATTAATGCCAATAAGTTTATTCCCTTAGCAGAAGAGATTGGCTTAATTAAACCTATCGGGGAGTGGGTTTTAACCACTGCTTGTTATCAGATGAATGCTTGGCTAGATGCTGGATTTAAAAACCACAAGATCAGTGTCAATCTATCGGCAGCACAGTTTAAACAGTCGGATTTATTTCATCAAATAGCCCAAATTCTGTTTAAGACATCATTAGAGCCTCAGTTTCTCGAACTAGAATTAACCGAAAATATTCTGGTGGAAAATATTAAAACTAATGTTCAAAGATTACACTTACTGAAAAAGTTGGGTATTCAAATATCCTTGGATGATTTTGGGACAGGATATTCTTCTTTAGGTTATTTGCAGCAATTTCCTTTTGATATCTTGAAAATTGATGCTTGCTTTATTCGTAATATTAATCAGAATCAGGTGAATGCAGTCATTACCAAAACAGTGATTGAAATGGCTCATCAATTAGGTTTAAAAGTTGTGGCTGAAGGTGTGGAAACCGTAGGCGAACTGAATTATCTGAAAAATGTTGAGTGTGATGTCATCCAAGGATTTTTGTTTAGTCGCCCCTTGGCAGCAAAAGAGTTGCAAAAATTGGCAATGGATAATATAGCCGTTTTTAGCTTCTAGCTTCTAGCTTCTAGCTTCTAGCTTCTAGCTTCTAGCTTCTAGCTAATCACTGTAGTCTAAATCATGTTAAAAGCGCAGTATAAATTCATCAAACAAAATAGCTATCTAGGTGATAATAATGAATGAGGCTTATAGTTATAAACTGGTGGAGCAAGTGTATGCTGATGCTCAATTTAGACTTGAGCGGATGCTTCATGAATCAAGTCAAGATTTAGTATTAACTAAAACTATTAGCTCTCAGCTTTCAGACCTTGAAACTAAAAAAAGTTTGAACCAAGAGTATACTTTATTAGGCAATTTTGATTCTAAAAGTATCATTAAACCTCGTGGATTAAAAAAACACGAAAACAAGTTAATTTTAATCTTAGAAAATTTTGCTGGACAAAGTTTAGTTCAGTTTCTGGAGACTTCAAGCATTTCTCTATCAGCTTTTTTGCAGATCGCTCTTCAGCTAGTGGAGGCTCTCCAAGCAATCCATCGTCAGGGAATAATTCACCGCAATCTACAACCAGGCAGCGTCTTAATCAATCCTCAAAGTCTAGAGCTAAAGATAATTGATTTTTCTTGGGCGATTAATACAGATTCCGCTACAGCAGCATCGGAGCTTCTGCCAGGCTTGAATATACTCTACATTGCACCAGAACAGACAGGGAGAATGAATATTCCTCTCGATCGCCGTGGGGATTTTTATGTCTTGGGTATTTTGCTCTATCAGATGTTTACTGGTGTACTGCCTTATCATGCTGAGGATTCCCTGGAATTATTGCATTCCCACCTAGCTCAGACTCCCATTCCACCCCATGACTTAGACGATCGCCTGCCTCTGGTAATCTCCTCACTAATTATGAAGTTGCTGGCTAAAAATCCTGATGATCGCTATCAAAGTGCTTCAGCCATCAAAGCCGACTTGGAAAATTGCTATAACCAATATACGAACTACGGTGTAATTGAGGAATTTGAATTAGCCACCTTAGATCATCGCAGTCAATTTAAGATTTCTCCTCAACTTTATGGTCGTTCCACGGAGTTCGATGCGATCACCGAATCTTTGGCTAGCATCAACTCCCAAACAGCAGAAATATTGCTCCTGTCGGGGGACTCTGGGAGTGGTAAAACTGCTCTGGTGAACCAGACGATTCCCAGCATCATCGGCAGCAGAGGCTACTTTATAACGGGTAAATTTGAACAGCTTGGGGGTAGCACACCCTATAAAGCCATAATTCAAGCTCTGCGAGAGTTAATTCAACAGTTACTCACAGAACCCTTAGAAAGTCGTCAGCTTTGGCAGCAAAAAATCCAAACGGCGATCGCCAATAATGGCAAAGTGATCACTAATATACTGCCAGAATTAGAGCTAATCATTGGTTCTCAACCAGATATCCCCAAACTCCCCGCTCAAGAAAATCAGAATCGGTTCAACACGGTTTTTATTAAGTTTTTGCAGGTTTTTGCTCAAGCAGAATGCCCACTAATTTTGTTTTTAGATAATCTACAATGGGCAGATTCTGGCTCTTTGAATTTGCTAGAACTGTTATTAGAAGATTATGAAAGCCGACATTTACTGATCGTGGGGGCATATTGCGATCGCCAGTTAGATCCAGATCATCCCCTGGTACAAGCGATCGCCAAGATTTCCCAAACATCGCAGGTTAAGCAGATTAACTTACAACCATTAGCGATCGCCGAAGTAAATTGTCTACTGGTAGATACTTTAAACTGTGAGCCTGAAAGATCATTACCTTTAGCTCAATTACTACTTCAGCGGACTCACGGCAATCCTTTTTTGCTCAATCTGCTCTTACAAGCTTTTGAGCGAGAGCAACTTTTAACGTTTGATTTTGCCACCCTAAGCTGGCAGTGGTCAATTTCTCAGATTCAGTCTACTTCCCTTGCCAACTATAATATCTTGGAGTTGCTCTGTAGCAATTTAAATCAGCTTCCTCCTGCCTGTCTGCAAATCTTAAAGCTGGCTGCCTGTATTGGCGATCGATTTGACATAGGATTATTGACGCATATTTGGCAGAAGCTGGCACTATCGGGAGAGATCAATTTTAATCAAGAAATAATTGCTCAGGAACTAGACTACGCTCTCCAAAAGGGGATTATTATCTTTGAGCATCCCCAATCTAGAGCCTCCTATCAATTTTTACATGACCGCGTTTATCAAACGATTTATTCCCTCCTGACGGAAGCAGAATTAAGCCGACAACATTTTGTCATTGGTCAATTTCTTCTACAGCAAACACCCTCCGTAGAGTTAGAGGAAAAAATCTTTGCCATAGTTCATCACCTAAATCTTGCCCAAACATTACTGAAGGAGCAGTCAGCAAAAAATCGTTTAGCTAAACTAAATTTAGCCGCCAGCAAAAAAGCTAAAGCTGCTAACGCTTACGAAGTGGCAGTCAATTATCTAGATATCGCTCTGAATCTCTTGCCAACATCTACCTGGCAAAATAACTATTCTCTAATGCTAGCGGTTTATCAAGAGGCTGCGGAAGTCCAATATCTACAAGGTAATTTCATTGCTGCCGAACAGCTAGGAAATATCCTACTAACTCAGGCTGAAACCATCTTAGATCAGGTTCAAATCTACAAAATTAAAATTCATGCCCATATTGCTCAAAATCACATGGATTTGGCGGTAGATCTGGGCTTGTATGTGCTGAAATTACTAAATATAGACTTACCTAATGATCTTACTGACAATCCAGAATATACTCTTCGTTTAGATATAACTCAGCAAAATATTAAGTCTTTAAAAAATCTACCCATCATGAACAATTGCTCTGAGATTAGAGCAATGGAAATATTAACGATTATTGTTCCTCCTGTTTATATCGTGCAGCCACAATTATTTCCCGTAGTGGTTGCCAAAATGGTTCATCTTTGTTTGCAATATGGAAATTGTGCGCTTTCTTCCTATACCTATGCTCTCTATGGATTGTTGCTGTGTGCTTCAGGCAATATTGAGACAGGCTATCAACTCGGCAAATTAGCTCTAGAACTGCAAGAAGTATTTAATGCTCAAGAGATTGAATCCAAAGTCAGCTTTTTGTTCAACAATATGATTCGTCATTGGCGAGAACCAGCCATTACTACCCTAGAACATTTTCTCCGAGGAATTCAAACTGGTATCGAGGTAGGGGATCTCGAACACGCTTGCTTCCATGCTAAATACTATTGCACCCATCTCTTTTTAGTAGGAGAGCCGTTGCCGACGGTTGAAGTAAAGTCCTTCAAGCAAATTGAAATGATTGCTCACTTTAAACAGGATTTTCAGTTAAATTATGCGCGAATTTGGCATCAGCTCAATCTTAATCTCCAGGGACAAGCCACAGATAGATTATTACTAATCGGCGAAAACTTTGATGAATCCAAGATGCTAATCGAGTGGCAAAAAGAGAATAATTCCACCTCTTTATTCGCTCTTTATCTAGCAAAATTAATTCTCTGCTATTTCTTTCAAGATTATCCCCAGGCTGTAGTTTATGGTCGCCAAGGAAAACAATACCTCAATGCCAGCATCGGTACTATGTGCTTTGGGGAATACTACTTCTACTATGGTTTAGCCATGTTAGCGACATATCCTCCTCAATCTAAAGTTCAGCCAATTAATTTACCAGCAGATATTGTTGATTGTCAGCAGAAAATTCAACATTGGGCGAGTCATGCCCCTGATCATTATCAACATAAATATGAGTTGCTCAGTGCTGAAATAGCTAGAGTCTGTAAAGATACAGAACAAGCTTGCATCCACTATGATCAGGCAATTGCTGAAGTAAATAAGGTCGGTTATCTGCATTTATCTGCTTTGGCAGAAGAAC
>Ga0114940_10001009_pt1 | contig 10992 bp, 9 predicted proteins | sample ColdCreekSource_FD_87195 | JGI IMG/M metagenome (GOLD analysis project Ga0114940, IMG submission 87195) | Groundwater microbial communities from Cold Creek, Nevada to study Microbial Dark Matter (Phase II) - Cold Creek Source | ecosystem: Environmental > Aquatic > Deep subsurface > Groundwater ...
CAGCGTGATTGACGACACGGCGTCGGCGGTGCAAGAGCAGGCCATCGCATCCGACGAAATAGCCCGCAACATGGACGCCGTGCAGCGCATCGCTGGCTCAGTCGTCAACTCCAGCGAAAGCGCCGTGACCGAAGGGGAACGGCTGCAGAACCTGGCGGAGGCCCTGGAGCAAAGCGTGCGTGGCTTCAAGATCGACCCTGAACGGGTCGCGCTCGACGAAGCCGCCCTGAAGGCGCTCCCCGAGCACCGCGCATGAATCATAGCTCGCTTCGCTTGTTCCCCTCCTCCCGCCTGCTGCTCGCCGCCCTCACCTGCCTGCCGCTAGGCAGCGCTTGTAGTGAGGACGAGGCAGCGCCCGTCACTCCCACCACGTTCGGCATCGAGGTCAGCTCGCTGGACGGCAACGCGCCCGGCGACGCCGTCGACCTGCGCTGCGACGTGGGCGGCCCTAGCGACGCCAGCGGCGGCGCGGGCGCGACTCCTGAAGCGGGCGCGTTCAGCACGCTCGTCGTCGGCGTCACCCTCTCGCCCGACGCTATCGCCACGCACTTCGTGCTGCGCCCCGCGCACGCCTGCGGCAGCTCGAAGCGCTGCGGCTACATCCGCATCGAGGGCTTGGACGACGCCGGGCGTGTGCTCGCCAGCGTCGACACCGCCACCACCGAAGGCGTGCTGCAGCTGAACCTGGCCGAGCTACCGACCCAGCTCCGCGCCACGCTGATCAACGGCGTCGACCAAACCAACCTCAAAAATCCGGACAAAACGGACGTTACGGTGAGCATCACGCCGACCTTCGTGGTCCCGGCTGAGTGCGGCCAAGCGCCGAACGCCGGTGGCGCGGGTGGCGAAGGCGGAGCCGCGCTCGGCGGCGCGGGCGGTGACGGGCCGCTCGGCGGCGCGGCTGGTGAAGGCGGAGCTCCGCTCGGCGGCGCGGGCGGCGCCGCCCAATTGGGCGGCGCAGGCGCAGGCGGCCTGAACAACGCTGGCAACGGCACTGGCGGCGACGGCAGCTGAGCCGCGCCGTTACGGGTGCACGAACAAAACGGTGCCGGTGAGCTTCTGCATCACCGAGTGCCAGCCTTCGGGCAAAACGGGCTCGGTGAAAAAGAACAATCGGCGCGCGTCTTCGGGCGTCAGGTTGATGCAGCCGTGGCTCTTGGGCGTACCGAAGCGATCGTGCCAGTACGCGCCATGCAGCGCGTAGCCTTCCTCGAAGTACTGCACGTAGGGCACGTCGCGCAGCTCGAACTCTTCGCCCACCGCGTCCGAATCCATGGTCGTGGAGACATGCTTGGTGTGGATGCGGAAGATGCCGCGCTTGGTTGATTTCGTGTGCTCGGGATCTTCCAGCCCCGCCTCGCCGGTCGAGATCAAGGTCGCGTACACGGCGCGCGTGCCCTCGTAGGCGACGAGCGTCTGCTTGGACACGTTCACGTCGAACCAGCGTTCGCCGTTCTTGCCCCAAGCTGGCATTTTCTTGGCTTGATCCAGGCGCGAGGCGTCTTGATCCGAGATGTAGAGACCGTCGCTGGTCTCGAAATGCAGGCGCCGCTGGAAGAAGCTTTGCTTGCCGGTCAGCTTGAGCACCGACCAGTACTCGGCGGGGCCAGCATCGACCAGCTTGCCCTTCTGATAGCGCTTCAGCTTGGCCGTCTCGGTGCGCACGAGCGCGAACGGAAATTCCAGGCCCTTACCGAGCTCGACGCCGTGGTGTTCGGAGCCCTGGATCGGTCGCAGGCGATCCGTGGGTACCACGTCCAGATCAGTCGTGACGCCGTAGCGCCGCCCCTCGAACAGCACGCTCTGCAGCAGCGACAAGCCCTGGCGCGACTTCATGCGCGCGGCCACCAGCTCGGCCGTGTGGTTCGTCTGCCCCTCGGGCGTCGGCAGCGGGCGGCCGCCGCCCAAAAATGGCGGCAGCGGGTCGCTCGTTTTGCCTTCCCAGGCAGCGCGCGCATCCGGAGGCGTTTCGCCGCGTAGCCACACGTGCTGCGCGTAGCTGGCGCCCACCTCGCCGTCGGCGGCGAGCCAGTTGGCCATGCGCTCGTCCAGATCGGTCTCGGCCTGTTCGGCTTCCGCTCGCGTGGGGAGCCGTGCATAGATCGGGCCGGGCTTGCGCACGGTGCCGTAGATGTACGGCAGCTTGCGCGCGAAGGCGGGCCCCAGGCCTTGGAACGCGGCCACCACCGGCTCAGCGGCGTCGAGCGTCGCTGAGCCCTCCGCGCAAACGAAGCCGCGCGGTTGAACGCCGTACCAACCGGCTCGGCAGCCCTCGGTGCCGGCGCGCTCGCCGCGTAAGCGCAGCGAAGCCCCGGCCCGAAAGTAGCCCAGCTTTTCGGCCGTGCGGGTCGGGCGTTCGTAGATCCAGGCGCGCAGCGAGCGAGCGTAGATGCGCGGCCCTCCAGGATCGACGGCAGCTTGGAAGGTCCCGTCCAGCGCGACCCGCGAGGGCGGCGCCTCAGGGCGCGCTGGCGCCCCGGAAGCGACGGCGGCGACCGCCACGCTGGCCTGAGCGGCGGGCGCTGGCGGCCCACCTGAGGGCGCTGGCTCGGTTTTCGAACAAGCGGCCGTCACGAGCGCTAGCGGGAGCAGCGTTCTGGCAAGACCGGCCGGCATGGGCCCCCCGGACATGCCATGCGCCCCGTGGCAGCCGCAAGAAAACGGTAGCCGGTACCGTGACTCCGATTTCCGTAGAGCGTGAAATCTGGGCGCCTAAGTAGCCGTAACGGTTGCGTCTCGGCTGGCTCGGCTTATGTTCCGGGCGGTTGTCTGTTTTGGAGTCTCCCCGTAGCGCTGTGCCGCTCGCGGCAGGCGGTATCGTCTGCCTCGGCTTGATCCCCCTGTTGGGCGCTCCCGCGCAGCCCCTGCACTGGGCCGCCACCGGCGGCATGATCGGCTTTGGCGTGCTGCTCTGGGCGCGCCGCCGTCTGCGCGGCACGGAGGCTGCGCTCCTGCCGGTGTCGCAGCCAGCGGCCGAGGCCGCGTCGCGAGCTGTGTTCCTGGTCGTCGCCCTGGTCAGCGTCCTAGTCACGGTCATCGTGGGCTACCGCTTGCGCGACGGCGGCAGCATGAGTGCGCTTTCGTTGAGCCTGCCGGTGCTGGGGCTAGCTTGGTTGGCGCTGCTGGCTTTCCAGTTGAAGCGTCACCGCGAGCCAGCGGCAGCAGCAACCAACGACGACCGCCCGTCGCGGCGCCCTCCCGAGTGGGATTCGGTACCGCGCGCCAACCGCAAATCGAACCACCCGGCGCCCCCCGGCCAGGTGAACGCTTGAAGCGGCTGGGCTGGTTCGTCGGCGTCGCCGCAGTCCTGACCCTGGCGGTCACGCCCCGCTTGTGGGCTGACTTGGCCCCGCCAGAGCGGCCGGCTCTCACGCCCGAACAGCGCCTGGAAAAGCAGCGTCAACGCCTCGAGCGGCGTGCGGCCACTTTCGCCAGCGCCCTCGCCTCCGCGTCGGCCTCACCCGCTCCCTCGGGCTCTGCCGGGCCGGCTTTTGCCATTCGCGAACAGCTGGCCCAAAAGCTGGCCGAGTTGAAGGCAACGCGCGCTGAGCGCCGCGAACGGCACCGCAGCGCCCTGGTTCGCCAGTTCGGGGCGCGCCTCAACGTCCCCGAGATCAAGGCCGAGCTCGAGCTGCACGCCCGGCGCGAAGCAGAGCTGGCCCGGGTCGCCTTTTTGGCCCGCAACGCGCGCAGCGGCGACGCGCGCGAAAAGCTGCTGGCTCGCGCCGCCAAGCTCGCCGAGCGCGAGCAGGCTCGTCACGCAGCGCGCATGGAGCGCCTCCAGGCAGCGGCAGGCGCGCCTTCCGCTGGCCTCAGCGCGCAGCCGGCGCCCAGCGCGCCCCCCGCTGCCAGCGCACAGGCCCCGCGATGAAGCGCCTAGGCCCTTGGCTCGGCCTCGCAAGCGCGCTCGTGCTCACCAGCCTCGCCGCCGGCTGCTCAAAGCCCTCAGCGGACGCCTCGCCGTCCGCAAGTCCCGTGGCCGCGACGCCCCCGCCCCCGGCGGCCTCGTTGGCTAGCGCCCCTTCAGTCGACCCCAGCCTGGACTCGTTGCTCACACCCGAGGACGCTGAAGACGCCGCTGAGCACCGAATTACCGAGCAGAATTTGGAAAGTGAGCTCGATCGTTTGGAGCGGGAGATCCAAGCCGAGTAAAAGGGGCGAGCCCATGCGACCGTTCGTCCCCGCGCTTCTGCTGCTTGCCGCCTGTTCCAAGACCGACCCAACGCCCCGCGCTTCCCCGGCGTCTGCGCCCAGCGCAACTGGCTCCGCGAGCGCTCAGGCGGCGCCCAGCAGCCCGAGCCCGGCCCCTAGCGCTGCCGTGCCAGCCAAGCCGCGCAACGTGCTGTTCGTCACCATCGACAGCCTGCGCGCCGACATGCCTTGGAACGGCTACTCGCGCGCCATCGCGCCGAATCTGGCCGCCTTGGCCGAGAAGTGCACGACGTACAGCAACGCGTATTCGGTCTCCAGCTACACCGCCAAAAGCGTGGCCGCGTTCTTGAGCGGCCAGTATCCGAGCACGCTCTACCGCAGCGGCTTTTTCTTCGCGAACTACGCGACCGCCAACACCTTCATGGCCGAGCGCCTGCACGAGAGCGGCATCGCCACGCTGGGCTGGTTTGGTCACATGTACTTTTCGCGCGCCAAGGGCCTCGAGCAAGGCTTCGACGAGTGGCGCACGGTGCCGGGCATCACGTTCGACGCGCAGACCGACAACCACGTGACCAGCGACAAGATGACCGCACTGGGCATCGAGCTTCTGGGCAAGCCCGAGCTGCAAACCAAGCAGTTCTTTGCCTGGGGTCACTACATGGACCCGCACGACCAGTACAATCGCCACAAAGAGGCGCCCGACTTTGGCAACAAGGCGCGCGACAAGTACGACCAAGAGATCTTCTACACGGACCTATGGGTCAAAAAGCTGTTCGACTTCGTCGACCAGCAGCCCTTCAGCAAAGACACCTACGTGGTGATCTCGGCCGACCACGGCGAAGCCTTTGGCGAGCACGGCATGTACAAGCACGCCTTCGAGCTGTGGGAGGTGCTGACGCGCGTGCCGCTGATCGTGTGCGGGCCCGGCGTGAAGGCGCAGAACATCACCGAGCGCCGCTCGCATATCGACTTGGTCCCCACCTTCCTGGACTTGCTCGGCCAAAAAGCAGCGCCGGAGCTGCTGGGCAAGAGCCTGCTCCCCGAGCTGACCGGGCAAGAAGGCGCTAAAAACCGCGAGCCCATCTACTTGGAGATGACCGAGGACAGCCACAACCCGCCGCGCCGTGCCATCATCCGCGGGGATTACAAGCTGATCTGGAGCGGCCCCTCCGACAAATTCCAGCTCTTCAACCTCAAGAGCGACCCCGGCGAGGAGAAAGACCTGAGCAAATCCGAGCCCGAAGCTCTCAAAGAGCAGGTCGCCGCCTACCACGCCCACTGGGACAAGCTGCCCATGGTGGAGCCGTACGGGAACATGAAGTTGCACGAGGGCGGGACGGCGCGGGGGCCGACGGGGCCCGCAAAATAGGAGGGCCCCTGAATTGGGATCGCTCGCGTGGCCGTAAACGTGCCCGTGCCCGTGCCCGTGCCCGTGCCCGTGCCCGACGGTCCTTAAGGCGTCTTTTATGGAGTAGGCCCTGCCTGCGCGCGCAGCTGCGCGCGGCGCGCGCGGGCGGAACGCCCGCGCCAGCAACCTCGGCCTCTCCAGGAGAACCGCGCGAATCCTGGCTGGATTTCGGGCACGGACGGGCACGGGCGGGCACGGGCACGTTTACGGCGAGACCAGCAATTCAGGGACACGCCCTACTAGTCGGAAAGGGTCCAGGGAAGAGGGGGGCTCAAGTTTTGGGCCGCTTGGCCGTTTCTTGAGGGTGTGAGTAGCTCGATTCGGTTCTTGGTCGCGGCGGTGCTGGTGTCGTTGTGCGCGACGGCCAACGCCAGCGTGCAGACTTGCAACACGCGGTGTCAGACGGCGCAGACCGATTGCAATCTACGCTGCGACGGCAACATCCCCTGCATCAACCAATGCCAACTCAGCGCCGACAACTGCGCCGACAACTGCGTCAAGCAATAGCGTCGGGCACGGGCACGCGCGAGCGATCCCAATTTAGGGACACGCCCTAATTCCCCACCCCTACTTCAAGACCGAAGCCAGATCCGTCTCGATCTGCTCAGCCGTCGTAGCGGGCACCTTCACGTACCAGCGGTCCCACTCGGTGCGGGCTAGGTAGTCGTTGCCCTTCTCGGCGGGCAGCTTGTACAGCTCGACGAAGCCGACGGATTTGCCGGCGTTGAAGTACTCGACGCGCACGATGGCGTCTTCGGGGCGCAGGGCTTTGGAGGGCTTTTCGACGAAGTCGCTGCCGCGCAGGCGGCCGAGCTTGCTCATCCAATTGCCGGCCGTCTCGTCCTGCTTGGTCGGGCTGTTGGGGTCGCCCCAGCCTTCATTCTTGTCCTTCACGCGCACGAGCTCGCGCGATTTGCCGCCCTTCTCGAGCCGCACCTTGCTGATCTCTTCGTTCTTGAAGCCGTGCAGATCACGCTCGGGCAAGCGTGAATCCCCGAACATCAAGCTTTGCGCGATGTCGCCCGAGATGGCGAAGACTTCGCCGTTGTTTTGGTAGCGGGCGTAGCGCTCGCTGCCGCCGGGCGTGGTGCCGCCGATGACGAGCACGTGCTCCTTGCCGTCGATCGTTACCTTGAGGGTGCCTTCGGGCTTGTCGAGGCCGAACTCTTCGTTGCGAGCGGGCTCAACCTTACCGACGGCGCGCACTGCCTGCAGCGGCGCTAGTGACTTGACCAGCGTTTCGCCGGCCTTCACCGACACGAAGCGTGAGGTCTCTTTCTTCGCTTCCTTGGCGTCGGGCGCCTTCAGTGGTGCGCCGGGTACGCCTGCGTGAGGATCGCTAGGCGGCGCGTCTTCTTTGTCGACGCTGCCGACGTAGTAGTAACCGAGCGCGTCCTTCTGCCCTTCGAGCCGGACTTTGCGAGTCTTGCCCTCGAAGGACAGCTTCGTGAACGAAGCCTGGCTGCCGCCCCAGACTTCGACCGACGCCTGCGGCTTCTCCAGCGCAGCTTCATCCTTGTTCCACACCGAGTAGGCCAGCCCCGCCGAAACGACCAGCAGCGCACCATGAAGAACGAGCGGTTTCACTTGCCACCTCCTGCCAACACGCGACGCCGAATGAACAAGCCCGCGCCCAACACCAGCGCCGGAATGCCGAAGATCGTCGAGTAAAACCAGGCCAAATCCTGCTGCTTCGTGTGTTCGATGTGCAGGTCTTCTTCGGTGTTGGTGCGGCCGGCGTAGCTCTCTTCGCCCACCAACCAACGCATGGCGTCGACGAACAGCACCTGATTGCCGACCACGTTGGTGAGCACCAGATCACTGAACGCATCCACATCGGCCGTCACGAAGGCCCGCATCTCCTTGACCTCGGGCTTCTTGTCCTTGTCCTTACCCTTGTCGTCGGGCTTGGGCGGCGGAGCGGCGGGCGCGCCAGCCACGGGCCGCGTGACGGCGGCCGCCACGTTGTAGACCTGCGACTTCTCGGCGTCTTTGTCGAGTTTGAAGTTCTTGTTGGCGTCGTTGAACGTACCGCTGGGCGTGCGGACCGTGAAGTCCACTTTGCCCGCCATGCTCTGCGGCTTGTCCAGGCTGCCAGAGCCGAACACCACGATGGCAGCGCGCGGAGCGGCTCGGCTCAGCGTCGACACCGAGGCGTGCGACGAGAAGCTGCTCAGCTGCAGCCGCGTGCGATCGGAGTCATTGGCCCGCACCGTGATGTGCTGCGTCTCGTTGGCGAGCAGATCAGGCGAAAGCGTGAGCCCGGTGATGCCGACCAGCGCCGCCAAGTGCGGCGGAACCGGGGTCTTGGGCGCGGGCGGCGGGAGCGTTTTGCCGGCCGTCGAACCGCTCGCGGCAGGTGCGGGCTTCGCCGAGGGAGCGGCTGATGGTGCGCCGGGCGCCGCAGCAGCGCCAGTCGGCGTGCCCTCGACGGCGGCTTTGCCCTCTTCGGCCGTGACCAGGTTCATGCCCGAAGCGCTGTCCGGATCGAGCGCCAGCAGCAAGTGCCCACCAGCGTCGGCAAAGCGCTGCAAGGATGCGACCTCTTCGGCCGCGAAGGCATTGCTCGGGCCGAGCACCACGACAGCGTCGGCGTCCGCCGGCACGGCGCTGCCCAGGCCTTGACCAAGCCCAAGGTCCTTGATGGTCACGTTCTGCTTTTGCAGCAGCAGCTTGACCAGGTTGGCGCTGCGGCCGTCGTTCTCGGAGCCCTTGGGGGCGTCGTTGAGCTCGCCGTGGCCAACCGTGAAGTACACGGTCTTGTGCGAGCGCACGGCCTTGAGCAGCTGCTCCTGAAAATCGCGATCCAGCGTGAGCAGCTTGGCGCGCGCGCTGTTCATGTCCGCGCCGATGTTCAGCGTGTAGGTGGCGCTGCCCTTCGACAGGATCACCACGCCGTCCTGCGAGGCGCGCAGCTCTTTGGCGAGCTTGGGCGCCAGCAGGCGGTCCTTCATCTCGACCTTGAGCTTGGGGCTGCTGGAGGCCAGCTCCTTCAAGTAGCTCCCCACCTCGGTGCGGACCTCGTTCACTTCCGGAAAGAAGGCGACGACGCGGATCGGCTCCGACAGACTGCCCGCGATCTTCAGCGTCGACTCGCCAGGGCGGGAGGTCTTGAAGAACGAGTAGTCCCACTTCTTTTGGATGCCGCCAGAGGCGTAAACCAAGAGCGAGCCGTAAACAGCGACCATGGCCAGCGAAGCGCCCGCCATGGCGGCGGCCGAAACGCGGCGCGCTTCCGGGCGTTCTGCGCGACGCATCGGGCGCAGCGCCACTTCGGCGAAGCACTGCGGCACCACGCTCAGCGCGAGCAGCGAAACCCACAGCACACGCAAGAGTTCGAGAGCGTGATCGCGCTTCTCGGTTTCCAGCTTAGCCAGGCCAAAGCGCTCGGCTCCGCCGTCGGTGGTGACGTAATACAGAGCCAACGCCACGAGACCAACGACCGACAACAGCGCCAGCAAGCGCTCGATGTTGGCGCGCTCACCCTGGCTCTTGAACTTGGGCGAAAAGCGCAAGGCCGTGGCCGCGACCACCGCCACGACGCCCAGCGTCGAGACCATGCCGCCGCCCTTTTCGAGGCCCGCGAGCGCACGCTCACCCAATAGGATGAGCGCCAAACCGCCCAGGTAAAGCGGCAAGATCCAGCCCGGCGCGCCGGTACCGGCCGACACCGCGGACAAGTTGGAACGCTTCGGCTCCGGGGCGGGAGCTACTGACTGGCTCATTGCCACCTCCGCGCTTCCAGCACCTTGACTGAGGCGAACAGGAATGCGTACGTGAAGACCAAGTAAAAGATCACTCCAGAGGGCTGTAAAATGCCCTGCAGGAAGGGCTTGAAGTTCTCGTGATGAACTGCGAGCGCGTTCAAGAACTGGTTCAGCGGCGGCTCGGTAGCCTTGGCCAGCACCCAGAGCAGCACGAACACCGCAGCCAGCACGCCGCTGATCACGAGGGCCACGACCTGCGAATTTGCCAAGGCCGAGCCGAACACGCCAATGGCGGTCAGGGCGGCCCCCAGCAAGAGCAGGCCGACATAGCCAACAACGATGTGGCCAATCGCGACCTTGCCGTGCACGAACAGCCAGGCCGGCAGGTACGCGGACAGCAAGGTGGCTAACGCCAACACGGCGTAGGCGGCAAAGAACTTACCGATCACGATGTCTCGATCTTTGACCGGCGACGTGTTGAGCAGCACGAGCGAGCCGGTTTGGCGCTCTTCGGCCAGCACCCGCATGGTGATCAAGATCGACGCAATCATGGTCACGCCGGACGTGTAATAGAAGAACTGCTGCAGCACTTCGCCGCTCAGCGCCTTCTTATCGAGCCCGGCGTACAGGTAGTAGAGCAGCCCATCGACGAGCAGCATGCCCGCGACCAGGCACGGCCCCACCCACGAGCGAAAGTAGGCGGCAAACTCACGGCGAGCGATCAAAAACGCGATGCTCATGCTGCACCTCCGTCAGTCGGCGCGGCGGGCGCGGCTGCGGCCTCGGTGTCGCCTTCCTTGCGGCGCTTCTTCTTGCGACGCACCGGCGCGCCCTCACCCGACTCGCCCAAAAGCTCGAGGAACATGCTTTCCAGTTCTTGTTCGCGGCCAAGCGCCAGCACGCTGACGTCGGCTTGCACGAGCGCGCGGCACAGCGCGTCGCGCAAATCACCCTCGCCGCGCACGCTGATAGACGCCACGCCAGGGCCAGATTCGCCGCTGCTTGCGGCGTCTACAGCCGAAACACCGGGCACTTTTTGAGCGATCTCGCTGGCGCGCGCCCGCGCCGCTTCTTCGCTGGCGCCCGCGACCCGCACAGTAATGGCGACGCGCGAGCCTTGGCGAAGGGCCATCGACAACTCACTCTCGGTGCCCGACCACTCGATCTTGCCCGAGTTGATGACCAGGATGCGATCGCAGGTCTCGCTGATCTCCGACAAGATGTGGCTCGAAAGCACGACCGTGTGATCGCCCTTCAGGTTCTTGACCAGCTCGCGCATCTCGACGATCTGCACAGGGTCTAGACCCGAAATCGGTTCGTCCAACACGACCAACTCAGGCGCGTGCACGATGGCCTGAGCGATGCCGACGCGCTGCTTGAAGCCATGCGAGAGCGCACCAATGATTTTCTTCGACACGTCGCCCAGCTCGGTAAGCTCGACTGCTTCGGCCACCAGCTTGGCGGTCTTGCTGCTCGGTACTCCGCGCAGGCGAGCCGCGAACGTGAGGTAGTCGCTGACCGTCTGCTCTTCGTACAGAGGCGGACGGTCGGGCAGGTAGCCGACCTTGGCCTTCACGGCGTCCGGACGCTCGACCACGTCGACCCCGGCCACTTTGACCGAGCCGCTGGTCGGCAGCAGGTCGCAGGCCAAGATACGCAGCGTGGTGGTCTTACCGGCGCCATTGAGGCCGAGCAGACCGATGATCTCCCCACGTTCGATGGTCG
>Ga0114940_10001010_pt1 | contig 10989 bp, 7 predicted proteins | sample ColdCreekSource_FD_87195 | JGI IMG/M metagenome (GOLD analysis project Ga0114940, IMG submission 87195) | Groundwater microbial communities from Cold Creek, Nevada to study Microbial Dark Matter (Phase II) - Cold Creek Source | ecosystem: Environmental > Aquatic > Deep subsurface > Groundwater ...
AATTTATTTAGCTTCAAAATTTTGTCTGGACAAACTAGCATAGTGATGGCCGATGACACACAAGGCAGCATATGCACTACATATGCATTATGAACAAAGGAGATCGCCGCCACGCATGACAGCAGACAGTAACAATGCATCTGGGGTCAGAGAATAGAGGGACGCGCGGCACGCATGCAACCAGAGGCGCTTCCTGTTGGGAGCTTTTCTTTCTTGGAAATGGGACAGCCGTCCGCGTCCGTGAATTTTTATCCGCTGCAAATGCACAAAAATAAGGGATGGACCTCTCGGCTTCAGTGGCGCATTACTACAGGAACTGAGGCATCAAGAATCGCGCACACGCAACGCTGCTCCTGTCAATTAATGTTTATATGAAAAATGCTGCATGTGTCGCATCTTTCACTCTCCAGGTGCCACAGTTGGTCAAGTATTATAAGGGAAAGGGAGAGAGCTGCTCTCTCTCGCTCACCCCTGGCGGAGGCCTCTCTCTCGCCACCACGCTGATGGGAATTTTTAGGGCTGTGGAATGCAGTCGATTTAATTTTTCTATGATGAAGATCTTCACTCGCCGCAGAGTCTTTATCTGCACAAATTATAGAATTTTAAGACTTTTGAGCTAATTTCAAAACAGATAAAATTTACCAAAACTAATTGAAAAAATGCGGATTCATAGCGCTACTAAAATACATTTTAAAAGTCAGCAAATATTTTTCACCGATATTTATTATAGACGAGGTCAAAGTGGATGATTGACACCAAAAAAGTGATCACCAGTTTCCAGTTACTATAGTTTGCATGCTTTGATACTAATTGACCAGCTTTAGTTACCTTTTTGTGTACTTTTTGAAAATTGAAAAAGTTAAAAACAGTTTTACTGATGTTTGTTGAAACAAACTAAAATTATAATTAGACTTAAATGAGACTAAAAAAGTCTACAAAATCCCCCAAAAAACTTACTAAAATCCACAGCCCTATAAATTGCACTCGCGTGCACCCCTCTGCGCGCACATGCACACAAAGAGAAAAGTAACTGGACTTTGAAGTCGCGTATGCATGCAGGAGGCGTGCAGCGACATCCACGAGGAGAGAGGAGGGAGACTTGAACGCCGGATTTTCACCGCACACGTGATAAAATGCATTGACGAAAATTGGAGCAGATGATGATGAGGGAATTTCCGAAAATCAAGTCTTTTGTCACGCTACGTCTCACCCAGAATCGGAAAATTTAATCACCCCGGCGTGCGGATTTATTTGATGAGGAACACACACACGCAACGACTGCTGCTGCCGGGAGGCAGTTGTAAAATTGTAAAGAAGTTTTTTTTTGCGCAGAACTGGAAGAGATGCAAACTGACAAAAAACGAGAGTTTCACTTTCGCCGCTGCATTTTTACAGCTCCCCTGAGACGTTTTGTGAGTGTGTTCATGGTTTGTAGCAATAATCATCTTGGGCCGCCGCACCGCCGACCTCCCCTTTTGTGAACCTCTCTCGCGCTGATGCTCGTTCGGCACTTTGACAAACGTGCACGGCGCATATATGCACATCCCCTTTCGAGTTATTTACCTGCCGTGAAAAACATCGTCTTTCTCATGGGCTCTTCGCGGCAAGAAAAATAAATCCTCATAATATAAAAGCTCTCCAATTGAAAGCGAGAGGTGCAGCACTGTGAGAAGAAGGAATTTTGGGTCATAATGAGCATAGGGAAGTATCTCTCTTTTCATTGAGGCGGAGAGCGCAAATAAAACGGCTATATATGTGTGTGCTTTTATTGCGGCTGCCTTTTCAAGTGAACAAAATACATTCCTGGGAATATTTTTGTGACTCCTGTATAAAAATGTAAACACTTTGGAATTATTTGCCCTCTAAAGGGTGGGCGAATGGTCCGAAGTGATTTGTTGTGGAGATAAGATTTAAAGTGTTCCCAGAAGATTACAGAGCTATTTTACCACAACCTGTGTAATAATAGATTTTTCCCTTAACTTCTTTTTTGTGGAACCAAAGACCAGATTAGCATACATGGATTCCAAAAACAGCGCAAACAAATGGGATTGATTGCAAGCAAATTTTCATTTTTTGCAACAGAGAAATTATGTGCTGCCCTCTGCTGATAATTTTTTAATTTTTTTGTATATTTGGCAGTGTCTGAAATTTACTGTAAATTTTTATGCAGCCAGATATTTCAAATTTAATATTTTTCATGTTAATATATAGTATATAATAGTACATTTGAATGGGACACAGCTCCAAACAATTTTTTGTAAATATTTTCTGCTCAAATTAAAAGCATGACACGTCAAAATTTTCATATTTAAATTCAATTTCAAAACTGCTGCTGTTATCATCATTCCTTTTTCACCAGATTTCTGTGCTCGCACTTGAAAACCCGTGTTTGAGCGCTGCCGCGTTTAGTGACGTGTAAATAATGCCTCTGCAAAGCGCGTGTTTGTAAACAACTCTTGATGAAAAGTGGCGCCGGTGCCCGTCGCCAAACCGCCATCCGCACCCAGGAATTCGAGTGTTGCGCGCAAACGTGAGAGCAAATGTAAATTTCCACAACAATGAGCGCGGCGCGCAAAAGAAAATGACCGGCGTTGCCTGGCGACGAGAGATGCGGCGCGCGGACGGCAACGCCGCGCCGCTCGCGCCTTGCGTCCCGCTGCGGCCGCGGAAAGAAAAGCCGCTGGCTGGCTGGCTGGTTGGTGGGAGAAGCGGAGGAAGCAAAACACAGCAGCCGGCTGCGATCGCAATTCAGTTCAATCCAAACGCTGGTCGCTGGCGGCTCGGATGCCCTGACTTGTGTCTGTTGTTGTCGTCGTCGTCGTCGAGAGTGCGTGCGCGTGATACAATAAAAAATGCTGCTGCGTCTGCTGGTGTTGTGGACGGCGGCGGTCGCGGCGTCCGCCGGCGGCGTGCCGCTGCACAAGTGCTGTCCGCTGGGACAGTACCTGCAGGACGACTCGGTGTGCAAACCCGACCTGTACCACGAGGACTGGATGCCGTTGTTGTACGGCGTCGGCGCCAACGGCGGCATCATGAGCCAGTCGCCCGAGGACGTCGAGACGACGCCCGCCTGGCGTCCCGTCTGTCCCGACGGCTCGCTGCCCGTCCACCTGCAGTCCAACCCGGACAACCCCATGTTCGTGCTGCTGCGCCGCGACGACCAGTTGTCGCTGCTGATGACCCACGGACAGAACGAGCGGCCCTTCCCGCCCGACGACTTCTGCGTCGACCGCCACTCGGCGCTCGTCTGCAACGCGCCGTCCGCCGACGGCGTCCGCAAGTGCTGCGGACCAGAGGCTGTCTACTCGCTCGAGCAGGTAAAAATTGATTTCGCTTCGTGAATCATTGCAAATCTATAGGGAAGCGCCGCTTAGAAGATGCTAACAAAATGCGTTTTGAAGCTTTATTTAATATATTTTGGTGATTTTCCAATTAAAATAATGATAGCAATTAAATAGAAATGCAAATCACCTATTTGGTGTAAAATCAGTGTCCTTCAAACTATTCTACTTACACAAATAAGTTTTATTGTTTTTCTTAGACGTCTTGCAAACTCTTTTCAATTTCAATTTGTTGTTACTCCTTTAAAAACAATACATATTTGACACAGTGGAACGCCAATAGTATCAAAAAAATTTGACAGAAAAAGCATAAAAAATATGATATTCAGAAAAGTCCAGTTAAAAACCACATAAATAGTCAAGAGTGAGCATACGAAATAATTCTAATTCTTAAAGTTGTGATAGTAAAATTATCTTATTTTTACGACTTATTGTTTCTCAATGTTAATTTCATTTTCTAAGGCCTAAGGCAACTGTTCTTGATCTATACAAAAGATTTCTATGTTGACCATATCTTTGACCTGTCTTTGTTGAAAAATAAATATGAATTGAAATAAATATCCAATTTGTAGTAGCTAATAGCTCTGAATGATCCTCTTGGTGGTTGGCAAAATTGATGGATAATGTTACATACTTCTTTCTCCTATCATTTATCCCTCTATAGGGGTGAATTTGAAGTGTTTTTTTCCTTCAAATAATTGATAAATATCTCTTTATCTAAATAGTGATGATTCTAGAGATCGATTTTGGTATCAAACCAAATTTCTCAAACATAATATTAGCTAATTTTTGGTTCCTAAAGCCAATTCAAAATGCATTTTCTGAGCTGATTTGCATTATTTATATTATTAAGAATGACTCATGCTGTCCATTAGGGTTTAGATCAAAATACAATAGCAGATTACACAGAAAGCATTACAAAAAGTTAGGGAATAGTCATGCAGTCATTACAATGCAAACATTGACTCATGACGTCATAATGAAAAACGTCGTGGGTGCTATGAATGCCACCAATATCAAATCTTTGTTCACTTTATTGGATCACGCAGGAAGATATTGAGGAAATACTAACATGCTCCATTGAGCTGAATTTCCAGAGGACTTATTCCGCGTATTATATTGTTAGTTTTCATAAAGTTCTAATTGTAGTTAAATAAATATAAAACCATAATTGATTATTTTCTTTTTAAATATTTTTAAATTTTGTGTATCAATTACTAATGTTTTTATACATTAAGTTTGTACATTTAATAAAAAAAAAATAATAAAAATAAATGTTGATAGGTTGTATTTAAGGTAAATGGTATGCATATCTATTTTGCTGGGTGAAATATGGTGTTAAGGTTAAAGGTTATCAAAAAATTTCTTTGAAATAAGTCACAAGGGTAAGTATCGTAGTATGCGAATTTGTCATTAATTATATAGCTTATGAACCTGGTTTACATTATTTTAGTAAATAAAATATCTGTTTCATTTAATTACCCACACACAATAAATAAGAATACAACCCTTTTCTGAAAAAAAAATAATGAACATAATGTGAGCATGAATAAATTGAAAATTGTTATTGATCATAAATTATTCTTTTCACTTTAATATTGCTAAATATTTCAAAATATAATTTATTATATAATATATTATGTTTTTAAAAACTTGACACACTCCCCTTTATCCACAAATTGTTTCTAACAGATTGACTAACACGTTTGCGATTTGTGATTACAGGGTGCGTGCTCTTTCTCTGCGAATATGGCGGGGCCGGACGACCCACTGCACGTAGTGGCCAAAGCGTCCGGCTTCCCGCTGTGCGCAGCCTCGGCCTACATCATCGCCGGCGAGCTCGAGGGCAACCTGTCGACGGCGCTGAACGGCTCCGCGCTGCAACTGGCGCCGCCGCCGGCGCCCGCGCTCACCCACAAAGAGTTCTGTCTGGAGCGGGTGCTGGAGAATCCAGGACTGGTGTCCGTGCTCACGTGCGCGCGCTCGTCGGACGACGCCGTCTCGGTGATCGACGTGCACGAGGACGACATTCGGCTCACTTTGTACCCGGCCGGTTTGGCGATTTCGGCGTTTTTCCTCGCAGCCACCCTTGCCACCGGCTTCCTGCTGCCCAAGGCGCACCACGCGCTCCACTGGCGCTGCCAGACGTGTCACGTCGCCTGCCTCCTCGTCGCCGACGTCATGCTCGCCGTTGTCCAGTTCGCCGGACGATCCATCCCAGACAACTTCTGCGTTATCATGGGTGAGATTTTTTTGAAGTTTTTTCCTGTTAGAAATTAGAGCGAGACTTTTAGTGCAGAAAGCCTGGAGCAATTTTTTAATTGCTGTGTAGCTTTGACAAGGACAAGCCGCTCACTCTTTCCTTGTACAATTAAAAATTAAAAGTTGGCATGAATTACCCACATAAAGTCTTCAATTATTAATTAGAATATGCCTTCATGCTATGCAAAGGAAATAGATGCTTCTTTTGAGATTCTTTGACAATTTATCAAAATTAATTACATTGTTCAGTAAGTGTAGAATTTGACGTTAGAGGTGATGTTATTCAGTGTCCGTTGTAAAAATATTATGAAATTCCGGATCTTTCTTGTAGTAGTTTTGACATGTTTTATTTTTAATATGGTACGTTGTGTGCGCTGCAGCTATATTTCGTGAGCTGTTAAGTCTAAAAAGTATAGAATAATTTTAGTCTCTACAAATAATTTTCAACGGAAATGGCAAAGAAATCATGAAAAAGCGCACTATAAATTAGATTGAAACGAGAAATTTTTATTTGAAATGGATATTTGCTTCGGTTCAACTTTTATTCATGTTTTTTTTCAAATACCCGCATTGATAAAGATTTAAATTCACTTGTAGAAATTAATTAGCATTTAGCTGACAGGTTTTTGCCTTTTTCGCCCAAGTGGTACAATAAAATGTGAGATGTTTTTTGCATTAAGGAGAAGCCAGGTTTTTATTTGGCTTTGGTTTGAAATTTTTTATGTTCAAAATTGTTTGGGCGTTTTTTTTTAAACATGCATCTAACTGAACCTTTAAAGTTAAAGCTATAGCTGTCATCAGTAGGCATGAGGCATGTGAATGCTCTTCTTTGCAACAGCCGACCTCTTTTCATTGACAATTTGAAATAAACCATTGAGCAAAATTGAATTGCTCACGTGCATTGAAGTAAAATTTAATCAAATAACTCGGTTTGACTCACATATGCCAAGGCTCCTGATGGCGCAGACTCTCTCTGTTACCTTGAACGAGAGGGTGTTTGCTGCCACACAAAGAAAATTGTTTGTATTCTTCGGTGCTCTCAATTTTTTACTGCGCCTCACCGCAATTGTTATATGGGCAGCAGCGCCTAATGCGCCTCTCATTATCTATGATTAACTCTCTTCTGACTTCTGAGGTTGTTGGCACACATTCACAGAAACAACGGCGCACAAATCCAATTGATTGTATACAAAAAAATCTATGCCGAGAAACAAGGGCTGCCGGACAATGTATTTAGGTAAATTTGAGCAACCACTCTGAGACGATGTAGATAAGAAATCATAAGTGAAAAGCGAAAACTTTCCACTTACCCACTTTGATAATTTCCTTTGGCGACAGTTGGCTTTTCGTCACAATGATTATAAAATATGCGAGCTATTTTATCTGCCGGTTGCGACAATAACTGTAAAATTTCTCCCTCGCTCGTTTATAGAATTATCGTTTAATCAATTTGCATGTACGCGCATGAAATCACCTGTTCTTGACAAAAAAACACAGTTATAGAGACTTCCCTCGGCAAGCGCGGCGCGCGCGTGACTCACAATCTGCAATCTCACTGCTCTCTGGGGGATATCATTATGTGTTATTTCTTGGGTTGGCAGCGTGGCAGGAGCTGCTGCGACTTTTCAAAGTGCGGCCTCATCATTTCCTTGAGCAGATTATTAAATTTCACACGATACATTTGCCACATAGCGAGGAAAGGAATTTTTCTCTCAAAAACCGCACTCACATATCTCGCGCTTATAATCTCAAGATCACGCCGCTTCATGCAAAAAAAGCACACGACAAGGTATATATAATATTCAAAGCAACTCGCAAATCAGATTGCACTTCATTTCTATGCGTGCCCTCACTTCGTCTCCGCGCGCGCGGCGTGCACCGGCAGCCTGTTATTACATTAATATATTTCTGCGGCCTCACTTGGTGTATTTTTCCATCGCCCTCCGGGAGAAACAAGTCGAAAAGAGCCGGTGTGTTCTCTCTCGAGAGAGCACAACACAATAATTTATCGCGTTGAGAAAAGCATTGTGGCAGAAAATAAAACATTACCCAAACGTGCTCTAGCACCAGAGCAGAGCGTATATTTTATTTGAGGCACTTATTAATGGTTATGGAGCCAATCGCTTGTAAAGTGGGCTTTGTTCACCAATGCAAACCCTCCAGTAATAATTTATATAATATAAAGCCTCTCGTGCGTGATTATAAATTTTTCATGTTGAAGAAGGAAACGCCTTTGAGTGATGGAACAAATTGTTTGTCGACAGTAATGTGGATCATTTTTTGTGCTTTTTAATTTGACGTGAAAGCCTCTCCGCAGGATGACAGGGAAGAAATTTTTGTGTTCTGGAAAATAATACAAATTTGTTGCCGACTGTGACCAATTGCCATTTACTTGATCCCAGTGCATGTAAAAGTCATGATCAATTTATATATTATTAAAAGATAAGCAAACATTATTTGCTCTTGAATGCTCAGCTGCTACTGTGTTGAATTGAACTTTGGCCGCTTCATAAGTGCACAAGTGTTTTCCATTTAACATTCCTATGCGCTGCAACAGCCGCGCTCAGACACATAGGCCACTTGGTCGCTACAGCTGGGCATCGGACTCATGAATTGAAAATTGCCTCTAATGCCCAATTCATTTGCATAATTCGACGCTGAATTGCGTTTGCACGTGGTGCGCCTGATATAATGCATCAGCGTTGAGCTTCAGCTGCTCATGCACTCCGTCCGCCTCGTTGAATGAAAGAAAATGAGAAGATCTCTCATGCTGAGAAAATATGAGCCCGCGTGCTCATCCGAGGCTTCCAGAAAGAATGCGCAAGCAAGAGTGAGTCAAATTGCAAAGAGTGAAAGAGCCGGATATGCGGTTCAGCCGAATTTTTTTCGGTCTGGCTTCGGCCTTTTATTAGAAACCACTCCGCGATGACTTCGGAGCATTTTCATCAATTTCATATTTTTGTCAACTATCAACGTTTTTTTGAGCCATAATTACGCCGGCGCTTAAGTATTTCCCACTAATGGTGGTCGTTGAGCACTCTTCCTGCTGGAAGTGGCCGTCTTAATAATTACATAAGGTCTCCCCTGCGGAGTTGCAAATAGCTTTGAAAAACACGGCTTGTTGCCCTCAGCGTGCAAATTACGGCTTGCAAATGAAAAGGAAAACTGCTGACGGTTGGCAAAGTTAATGGAAAGCGCGCAGAAAAACATTTCCACGGCACAGAAGATGTTTTTGAGGATGCGCCTCGCGCGCGTGGAAGCATCGTCGGCGTAATTACAAGGCAAAAAGCACGCGAGCGCCCGGCCTTAAAAGGGTCACCGCGCCATTAAATCTCCAGCGCTCAAATAATAACTGGCTGCTTTTTTCTCATTTTTCAGCCGTGCTGATGCACTACTTCTTCTTGGCCGCCTTCTTCTGGCTCAACGCGATGTGCTTCAACATTTGGTGGACATTCAGGTGAGTTTTTTTCTATATCCCTTTTTTTACCACCACCGGCGAGCGCAAGGTCACGCGGCGCGTGAAGATTTATCGGCTCCAACAACCCGATTATATTGTTCCCCGCATCGAGAGAGCTACAAAAGTCAAGTGTAAAGAGAGCTCAATGGTTTATTATATGTATACGAATGCAGGGGGGCCACGAGGCACTCTCAATGCACTTACGCCCGAGACTTTTCAATGAGGAAGGTGAAGGCCAAGCCGGCAGTGAAAGTCGTGGCGTGGCGTGGCGGCGACACATTTCGTTTTCTTGTTTTACTGTTGTCGCTTTAGTATATGAGGTGCCGCATGGGAATCCCCTATCAAACGTTTATGTATCGGGAAAGAGTTGGCGCGGGATGCACTCGAGTAAATCATTTTCCTCCATCGCAGCAGACTCATTCATTAAGAAAGTTCCGGGGCGTGTGTTGATGTCCGTGAGTGGCGCAATCGGAGCCAATTCAATCAGAGTATATCTACTCTTCTGGTACGCATTTAGCTTATGCTTTGAAAGCAAATAAGCACTCTCTTGAGTTTATCGATTCACTAATGCATCCGTTGCGTGCATTTAGGATGGTCAATTAATTGATGCAACACACTCCGAATAAACAGTTACAATGATAAAAATGAAAAGTCTTTGGGATTTTGAAACTATATCCCTTCATTTGTGTTTTACAACTCTCATAGGAGTTTGTAGAAGTAATGTAACATTAAATTTTATTAGTTTGCTGTTAATATTGCTCAATTTTACTGCTTGTTGTTTTTTAAAATTAAATTGTGAAATAAGTGCATATATTACCAATTAAATTTAATTGCAAAAAAGGACTTCCAATTATGTTTTATTGCATTCTTGTCGACTCAATGGTGCTGAAGAGCTAATTGCAAGTCATTTTGAAAAAATTGTAGCCCCAAGTGAAATGATGAGAATATCAAACTAGAAACTTCCATCATTCAAAATTTGTTGGAATATACTATTGAGCAGATTTTGTAATCCAAATATTTCCCCGATTTCCAGCATCATCACCGAGTAACGTTAACCCAATTGAGGTTAAACACAAATACACACATCCTCTCCGAGGCAATTATTTATCTATGCTAATATTGCTGATCCCGTGATTTGGCTGCTTTTCGCCACAGACGCATGCTCAAAAACTGGTCAGGTCTGCGCCTTTTTTTATAAGCTCGATCAAGGATGTATATAATCTTGAATTGGGCTTAAAACCTGTCCATATTTAGAAGCAGGAATTTTAACCGCGCGCATAGCACCGATTACAATCCCTCTCTCAGTCAGATCAGGTTCTGCTCTGAGGAGTGCATATAAATGAACTCTTCCCTCTCGAACAATTGTGAATTTACGATGGGATCAATGAAGGTCTCCGCGGATCCGTTTTGTGCTCGGCGGTGAATAAACCAGGCTGCTCGTCCTCCCATAGCTTCAATGCAATTTGTGCACATACAGTTATCCATATAGCACCTCTCTCGCTGTATATGGAGTAAATACTCCGCGATTACACACAAAAAGGTACCAATAAATAATAACCATGGCTGTGGCCTTTGGAGCTGCGCAGCATACAATATCCTTGAGCACGGGCGTTGCGGTATTTATAATACTTGCTCCGGCACCGTCAAATCAGGAGCTGTATGCTCACGGCGGCGCGCATTGTTTGGCTTTTTGTTCAGGTCGGGCTATGCATTGCTCACCGGTGTATGCCATGGGATTTGGGGCCGCGCCGCCGCCGCCGCTCAACCAAATAAACATCCCGAGCAGCATCTACACAAGAAACAGGCTCAATATCAGTTCTGTTAAGCCTTTGTTTGAAATTCTGTCGCCGCGGCCTTTTCTGATTTTGTATTTGTATTAGCGTCCGACGACGTGCATACTCGGCTGCTTTGTAATTGATTTTCCTGGTA
>Ga0114940_10001011_pt1 | contig 10981 bp, 10 predicted proteins | sample ColdCreekSource_FD_87195 | JGI IMG/M metagenome (GOLD analysis project Ga0114940, IMG submission 87195) | Groundwater microbial communities from Cold Creek, Nevada to study Microbial Dark Matter (Phase II) - Cold Creek Source | ecosystem: Environmental > Aquatic > Deep subsurface > Groundwater ...
GCTTTCAAGGATCGTGAGCTTGGTTGACACCTTAGAACCCGCCACAATGGCCACGAGTGGGCGCTTTGGCGCAGTCAAAGCTTTAGAAATTGCATCCATTTCTGCAGCCAAGAGCGGGCCAGCGCAGGCAATCGGTGCAAATTGGGCAATGCCGTAAGTCGAAGCCTCAGCGCGGTGCGCCGTGCCAAAGGCATCGTGCACAAAAATATCGCATAAAGCGGCCATTTTCTTGGCTAAATCAGCGTTGTTCTTCTTTTCGCCCACGTTAACGCGGCAGTTTTCCAGCATGACCAGCTGGCCAGGCTCAATGTCTACGCCGTCCACCCAGTCTGAAACCACAGAAATCTCACGTCCCATCAGCTCGCCCATGCGGCTGGCGACAGGGTCTAAAGAGTCTTCCGCTTTGAAATCACCTTCAGTCGGACGCCCCAAATGCGATGTCACCATCACCGCCGCGCCAGCATTCAGCGCCATTTGGATGCAGGGGATAGAGGCACGAATGCGCGTGTCTTCGGTGATGTTGCCATTGTCATCCTGCGGCACGTTCAGGTCAGCGCGGATGAATACGCGTTTGCCCTTGAGCTGCCCCTTGGCGATGAGGTCGGAGAGGCGGATAACAGGTGCGGCAGTTGTAGACATAGTGAGTAAAAGCTTTAAATACTTGCAAGATTGGCCGAAAGAATGACCCTGCTACCTGTAAAAAGCCCATCTCAAAGACTTTTGGTAACCGCTTGGTAACTCAATCTGACCAGAGGCTCAATTGTGCCGTATTTTTTTGCTTCAAAACTTACTAAACTAGCAAACTAAAGCAAGCCTATAAAATGCATTTAGGAAAACACCTATGAAACCATCCTTAGCACTTCAATCTCATCGCATCGCCATTCGCGGCGTGGTTGAGTCGCACCATGCGCGGAATGCTAGAGTTTTTGGCTCGGTGGTACATGGTAATGATGTTGAGGGAAGTGATTTGGATATTTTGATAGATACCACTTCCGACACAACGCTGATGGATGTTGCTTCAATTCAGGTAAAGTTGGAGAAATTGCTTGGCATTTCGGTCGATGTTTTGACACCCAAAGGGTTGCCTGAGAAATTTCGTAGCATCGTCTTGGCTGAAGCTGTGCCTGTATGAACAAGGCTTTGCGCGTTCCAGACTACCTAGCGCACATTCTTCAGGCCATAGAGCGCATCGAGCGCCATACCGAAGATATCGACGAAATGGGGTTTTTATCCAGCGAATTGATTCAAGATGCCGTCATTCGCAACATTGAAGTTGTAGGTGAGGCCGCCAATAACATTCAAAAAGTCGACGCAGCTTTTGCGGCAGCACATAGCGAAATACCGTGGGAAGTCATGTATGCCATGCGAAATCGTCTCTCGCATGGCTACGACAAGGTGGATTTTGAAATCGTGTGGAAAACGATTCATAGAGATCTCCCAGACCTCTATAGGCTTGTCGAAGCAGCTCAGTCGAAATAAGCTGGCTTTCAATAAACCGGCTGAAACGCCCGAATCGTCTTAACCACCGCCTCCGTCACCACAAACCCCTCGCCAAACTTGGAGGCTAGTTCGGCAGAACGCTTCACAAACGCATCCACCCCCATGCCGTAGATAAACTGCATCGCGCCACCGGTGTAAGCAGGGAAGCCGATGCCGAAGATGGAGCCGATATTGGCGTCGTGCACGGTGGTGAGCACGCCTTCGTTCAGACAGCGGGCGGTTTCTATGGCTTGGCGGTAGAGCAGGCGGTCTTTAACGTCTTGGATGTTCCACGCCACATCGGGCTTTTCAAACAGGGTTTGCAGTTGCGGCCACAGCACTTTTTTCTCGCCTTGCGGGTAGTCGTAAAAACCACCTCCCAAAGCACGGCCAGGGCGATTCAGCTCTTTAACCATGCGTTCTATCAGCAGATCGCCCGGGGTCGGCACAAAGGTTTTGCCCTCAGCCGCCAAGTCCGCGCGGGTTTGGTCCATCACATGGGTGCTCAGACGCAGAGAGGTTTCGTCAATCACCGCCAGCGGTCCCACGGGCATGCCGCACTGTATGCCGGCGTTTTCAATCACCGCCGCCGGGATACCTTCGCCCAGCATGGCCGCGCCTTCGCGGACAAAGGTGCCAAAGGTGCGGCTGGTGTAGAAGCCGCGCGAGTCGTTCACCACAATCGGGATTTTGCCCAGCGCCTGCACATAGTCAAACGCGCGGGCGACAGTTTCATCGTCCGTCTGCTTGCCGCGAATGATCTCGACCAGCTTCATCTTGTCCACGGGGCTGAAAAAGTGGATGCCTATGTATTTTTCGGGCTTGCTACTCGCGGTCGCCAAGCCTGAAATCGGCAAGGTTGAGGTGTTGGAAGCAAAAAAACCACCAGCCACCAACATCGGCTCGGCTTCTTTTGTCACCAAAGCTTTGAGCTGGCGCTGCTCAAACACAGCTTCGATGATGAGGTCGCAATCTTTGAGGTCGTCGTAGTTAGCCGTGGCGGTGATCCGGTTCAGCAACGCCGCTTGGTCGTGCGGGCTCATGCGGCCTTCGTCCACGCGGGTCTGGGTGATTTTGGCGCTGTAGGCTTTGCCGTTGTCTGCCTGTTCCTGCGTCACATCCTTCAAAACGGTGGTAATGCCGCGCGCCGCCTGGCTGTAGGCAATGCCTGCACCCATCATGCCGGCACCCAATATGCCGACTTTTTGAGGTTTGTAACGTGGCACGCCCTTGGGGCGGGATTGCCCGGATTTCACCGCGTTCATGTTGAAGAAGAAGGTGTTGATCATGTTCTTCGCCACCGGGTCCACCGCCAAACGCGCCAGATAACGGCTTTCAATCCGCAGCGCGGTGTCGAAATCGACCTGCGCGCCTTCAACCATCGCGGCCAGTGCCGCCTCGGGAGCGGGGTAGAGGCCGCGTGAGGCTTTTTTCATCATCGCGGGGGCGACGGTCAGCGCCATGGCGATTTTCGGGTTGGCTGGCGTGCCGCCCGGGATTTTGTAATCTTTGTTGTCCCAGGGTTGGGCCGAAACCGGGTTGGCGGCGATCCAGGCCAGCGCGGCGGGGCGCAAAGACGCTGCATCGGCCACCAACTCGTGAATCAGCCCCAAATCCAGCCCTTCGCGCGGGTTGAACAGCTTTCCTTCTAATAGATAGGGCTGCGCGCCCATCAAGCCCAGCAGCCGCGTCGTTTTGGTGATGCCGGAAGCACCCGGAATCAGCCCCAGGCTCACTTCGGGCATGCCAAACTGGATTTTCTTGTCGTCCACCGCCACGCGGTGGTGGCCAACCAGCGCCACTTCCCAGCCGCCGCCCAGGGCCGCACCGTTCAGGCAGCTGACGACGGGTTTTCCCAGTGTTTCAAGCGTGCGGAAGTTCTTTTTCATCCGCTCGATTTCGGTAAAGATCGCGCTCGCGTCCGTCGCCTTGTTGCGCATCAGGCCCTTCAAATCCGCGCCGGCGAAGAAGGTGGTTTTGTTGGAGGCGAGGATGATGCCAGTGATGGCGTCTTTGTCCTTCAGCACCTGCGCGGTTGCCTCGGTCAAATCAGCCTGCCACTGCAGGCACATGGTGTTGACGGGGGAATCGGGCTCGTCAAAGGTGAGGGTGGCGATGCCCTTGCTGAGTTCGTATTGGATGGTTTTCATCAGATTCTCTCCACGATCGTCGCAATCCCCATCCCACCGCCCACGCACAGCGTCGCCATACCATAGCGCAGCTTCCTTCGGTGCAGTTCGTCAATCAAAATCCCCAAAATCATCGCGCCCGTCGCGCCCAGCGGGTGGCCCATGGCGATGGCGCCGCCGTTGACGTTGGTCTTCTCGTGCGGCACCTTCATCTCTTTCATGAAGCGCATGGCCACGGCGGCAAAGGCTTCGTTGATCTCCACCAGGTCGATCTGGTTCATGGTCAGCCCCGCCTTGGCCAGCGCCTTGCGGGCGGCGGGCATGGGGCCGGTGAGCATGATGGTCGGGTCGGCCCCGCTTAACGCCACCGAAACAATCCGCGCACGCGGCGTCAAGTTATGCGTTTTGCCAGCTTGTTCCGAGCCAATCAGCACCGCAGCCGCGCCGTCCACAATGCCCGACGAGTTGCCGGCGTGGTGCACGTGGTTGATACGCGCGACCTGCGGATAGCGGGTCAGTGCCACCTGGTCAAAACCCATAGACCCCATTTGTTCAAAGGCCGGTTTCAGTGCCGCCAAGCCTTCCATGGTGGTGCGGGGTTTGATGAATTCGTCTTGCGCCAAGATGGTTTGCCCCAAAAAGTCAGTCACGGGTACGACCGAGCCGTTGAAATAACCTGCGCTTTGTGCAAAGGCCGCACGTTTTTGCGATTCCATGGCAAAAGCGTCCACATCAGCGCGGCTAAAACCCTCAATGGTCGCAATCAAGTCCGCGCCAATGCCCTGCGGCACAAAGGCGGTGGTCGAGTTGGTGTCCGGGTCTTGCGCCCACGCGCCGCCGTCTGAGCCAATCGGCACGCGGCTCATGCTTTCCACCCCACCGGCGACGACCAAATCTTCCCAGCCCGACGCCACTTTTTGCGCAGCCATGTTGACAGCTTCCAGCCCCGAGGCGCAAAAGCGGTTGATCTGCACGCCCGAGGCGGTGAAGTCCCAGCCCGCCTTCAGTGCCGCAATTTTCGGCAGCACCGAGCCTTGCTCCCCAATCGGCGAGACGATACCCATCACCACATCGTCCACCGCAGCCGTGTCAAAGCCGTTGCGTTGTTGCAAATTAGATAGCAGACCAGACAGCAAAGTCACCGGCTTGACCTCATACAGGCTGCCGTCCTTCTTGCCTTTGCCGCGCGGGGTGCGGATGGCGTCGTATACGTAGGCTTCGGTCATGGCGGGCTCCTTGAATGCAGTAGTGAAATAAATCGAATCTTGGATAAAAATCTAGTATAGTCTTTTCACCAAGCAATTGCTTTGTAATATTAAAACTCAAGTCCAACAGGTGACACCCATGATTGAACGCACGCTCTTCACCCCCGACCACGAGGCTTTTCGCGACAGCTTCCGCCGATTCATCGCCAACGAAGTTGTCCCTTTTCACGAGGCTTGGGAAGAGCAGGGTTATGTGGCGCGTGAGGTGTGGAACAAAGCCGGTGAAAACGGGTTTTTGTGCACGTCCATGCCCGAAGCCTACGGCGGTGCGGACGCGGACAAGCTGTATTCGGTGATCCAGATGGAAGAACTGGCGCGGGCGGGCACATCGGGCATTGGTTACAGCCTGCACAGCGAAATCGTCGCGCCCTACATCTTGCATTACGGCACCGAGGCGCAAAAAAGCCATTACCTGCCCAAGCTGGCCAGTGGCGAGATGATTGGTGCGATTGCGATGAGCGAGCCTGCTGCGGGGTCGGATTTGCAGGGCATCAAGGCCACGGCGATCAAGCAGCCGGATGGTAGTTACCTGCTCAACGGCAGCAAAACCTTCATCACCAACGGCTGGCATGCCGATTTGGTGATTGTGGTGGCGAAGACGAATCCTGCGGCAGGCGGCAAAGGCACGAGTTTGCTGCTGGTCGAGCGCGACATGGCGGGGTTTTCGGTCGGCAAACGCTTGAAAAAGCTGGGGTTGAAGGCACAAGACACGTCCGAGCTGTTCTTCGACAACGTGCGCGTACCCGCAAACAACCTGTTGGGCGGTGCGGATATGGAAAACCGAGGCTTCATCTGCCTGATGGAGCAGCTCCCGTGGGAGCGCCTGCAAATCGCCATCACCGCCGTGGCGTCAGCCCAGGCCGCGATTGACTGGACGGTGGCCTACGTGAAAGAACGCAAAGTCTTCGGCCAAGCCGTCTCCAGCTTCCAAAATACCCGTTTCAAACTGGCCGAAATGCAAACCGAAGTGCAAATCGCGCAAGTCTTCGTCGACAAATGCACCGAGCTGGTGTTGCAGGACAAACTAGACACCGCCACCGCCAGCATGGCGAAATACTGGTGCTCAGACCTGCAATGCAAGGTGATGGACGAATGCGTGCAGCTCTTCGGCGGCTACGGCTTCATGTGGGAATACCCCATCACCCGAGCCTACGCCGACGCCCGCGTGCAGCGCATCTACGGAGGCACGAACGAGATCATGAAAGAGGTGATTACGCGCTCTATGGGGTTGGGGGCTAAGCCATGAGCGCAACATTGACCAAGCCACTGTCATCCAGCCCAGTCGCTGTCGTCACCGGCGGTGCACGCGGCATAGGTTTGGCCATCGCACAATGGTTTTTAGACCAAAACTACAGAGTTGCTTTGATAGATATTGATGGCGACACCTTGAAGCAAACTGCGATGGGGCTGAACGTTCCAGCTCGCGTGCTGGCGTTGCACTACGATGTGTCAAGCCCGCAGCAAGTCCAGGCCGCTGTTGACACCATCCAAACCACATTTGGCAGGATAGATGCCTTGGTCAACAACGCAGGCGTTGCGGTTTTCAAGCCCATTGCACAAACCACGTTCGAGGAATGGCGCACCGTGATGGCGACCAATCTGGACGGCGCGTTCCTCTGCACCCAAGCTTGCGCGGCGGTGATGCAGCACACGGGTGGCGGCAGCATCGTCAACATCGCCTCCATCTCCGGCTTGCGCGCCAGCACCCTGCGCGTGGCCTACGGCACCAGCAAAGCCGCGCTCATCCACCTGACCAAGCAGCAAGCCGTGGAATACAGCCAAGTCGGCATCCGCGTCAACGCCATCGCGCCTGGCCCGGTGGAAACCGAGATGGCCAAACTGGTGCACACAGCGGCGATTCGGGCAGACTACTACAACACCATCCCGCTGAACCGCTACGGCACTACAGAGGAAATTGCCTCAGCTGTAGGCTTTTTGTGCAGCGCAGCAGCAAGCTATGTGACTGGGCAGGTGTTGGCGGTGGATGGCGGGTTTGACGCTGCTGGGGTGGGCTTGCCGACGATGCGTGGCGCGTGAGTTTTTAAAAACTATGACTACAAAAGTAAGCTCTAGCCTTGAAGCAAGCGCCGTTTCTGCGCCAGAAGCAGTCACTTTGACCACAGCTGATGGTTACAACATTGCTGCGTTCAAATATGCTGCGCTAGGTCAGCTCAAAGGTCATCTGGTGATGGCTGGCGCTACCGGCGTGCCTCAGGGTTTTTATCGCCGCTTTGCAGAATATGCCAGCACTCAGGGTTTCACGACCTTGACTTTGGACTACAGAGGCATTGGCCTGTCTAAGCCCAAAACCTTGCGGGGCTTTCGCATGGATTACCTTGACTGGGCACGGCAAGATATAGCTGCTGCGGTGGAAGCGATGGCTAGCCCCGATATGCCACTGTTCATGGTGGGGCACTCATATGGCGGCCATGCTCTTGGTTTGCTGCCCAACCACCACCGTGTAACTCGTTTTTACACCTTCGCGACCGGTGCTGGCTGGCATGGCTGGATGCCACCTTTGGAGCGTGTCAAAGTTCAATTGATGTGGAACGTCATCGGCCCTTTGCTGACGAGGTGGAAAGGCTATTTGGCTTGGAGTAAATTGGGCATGGGTGAAGATTTGCCACTGGGCGTTTTTCAGCAGTGGCGCAGTTGGTGCCGCTTTCCGCGCTATTTCTTCGAAGACCCAGCCATGTCACATCTTGCCGAACAATTCGCACAAGTAAGAACGCCCATCGTCGCCGCAAATGCCTTAGACGACCTGTGGGCGCCGCCAAAATCACGCGATGCTTTCATGCAAGCATATGGCAGCGCGCAGGTCGTTCTGCATGACATTGACCCCAAACACAGCGGCCCAATCGGGCACATGGGCTATTTCCGCAACACTGCAAAACCACTTTGGGATCAGGTGTTCGCATGGTTCAATGAGGCTGGGGCACCAAGCGTGGTCTTGCGAAATTAAGGCACCTGAAAAGATATTTTTCGTAACTTTAGGCGTTGCGGAAGATTTGAGAGGTGGTAGCATAATTTTGCTACAAATAATATAGCTGTTAAGGCAGCAAATACGGTGGATGCGAGCATATTCTGATGTTCAAATTGAACTTGTAAACTGTCTTCTAAGTGACAAATATGCGCTTGCATCAGGCTTACATCAGGTGCAACCCTATGTTTAAAAAGCATATTCCCGTCTATAAACAGGCAAGTTCAATTTCTCGGAAGCAGGATTTAGCGTGCAAGTTCTTCAATTGTTAATCAGCGGTATTGCGCAAGGGTGCATTTACGGGCTGATTGCACTCGGTTTTGTGTTGATTTACAAAGCGACAGAGACGGTCAGCTTCGCGCAGGGCGAGCTGATGATGCTGGGCGCGTTTGGCGGGCTGGCGGGGATGACGCTGCTGGGGTTTCCGTATTGGTTGTCGGTGCTTTGCGCGATTGCCGGCATGGCCGTGTTTGGCATGTTGTTGGAGCGGGTGGTGATTCGCCCTATCTTGGGGCAACCGGCGTTCTCAATCGTGATGTTGACCATCGGCATCGGCTACGTGGCCCGGGGGCTGATCACCATGATCCCCAATATCGGCACCGAAACCCACACGCTGCCTGTGCCGTACAAAGACCAAATCTGGAAACTGGGCGGTCTAGTATTGAACGTGGAACAAATGGTGGTGATTGCAGCCACAGCCGTGTTGTCTGCGGTGTTGTTTGCTGTTTTTAAATACAGTAAAATCGGCATCGCGATGCAAGCATCGTCGCAAAACCAGCTGGCGGCGTATTACATGGGTATTCCGGTGAAGCGTATTAACGGGTTGGTGTGGGGTTTGGCGGCTGCAGTTGCGGCGATTGCGGGTTTGCTGCTCGCGCCCATCACGTTTGTGCATGCCAATATGGGGTTTATTGGTTTGAAGGCTTTCCCCGCAGCGGTTGTTGGTGGCTTTGGTAGCTTGCCAGGCGCGATTGTGGGTGGGCTGATTATCGGAATCGTGGAGTCTTTCTCTGGCTTTTATTTGCCAGATGGCTTCAAGGACATTGCCGCCTACATCGTGGTGTTGGTCATGCTGATGGTCAAGCCGAACGGTTTGTTTGGCGAAAAATTGCGGAAAAAAGTTTAATCATGCGCTTTATTTTTAAAACCGAATACGCGCAAGACATCAAGCTGGCCAAGCATGGGGGTCATGTTTTTTGGTATGGCTTGTTATTGCTGCTGTTGATTGCTGCGCCGTGGATCATTGCTGAATATTGGTTGGCGCAGCTTACCTTTATCTTGATCTACGCTATCGCGGGGCTGGGGTTGATGTTGTTGGCGGGCTTTACTGGTCAGTTCTCCATGGGGCATGCGGCCTTTTTGGGCGTTGGCGCTTACACACAGGCTGTGTTTACCAATATGGGTGTGCCGTTTCCGGTTGCGCTCGCGCTGGCGGGTACCTTGTCAGCAGCGGTGGGCGTGGTGGTGGGTTTGCCGGCGCTGCGGGTGAAGGGCATCTATTTAGGCATTGCAACCATTTCGTTCGGCTTCATCGTGGAAGAGGTGTTTGCGCGCTGGGAGTCGGTGACGGGTGGTAATTCGGGTATCCACATCAAAGCGCCGGACATTTTTGGCTGGAAACTCAGCTCGGGTATTGAGTTTTATCTGCTGTGTCTATTTATCACCGTGGTGGTGACGCTGGGGATTTTGAACCTGCTGCGCTCGTCCACAGGTAGGGCGTTTGTCGCTATTCGCGACTCTGAAATCTCGGCACAGAGTATGGGCATCCATTTGGCGCGCTACAAAACGTTGTCGTTCTCCATTTCAGCCGCATTGGCTGGCGTGGCCGGAGCTTTGTATGCGCACAAGCTGCAGTTTATTTCGCCGGATCAGTTCAACATTTTGCAGTCGATTGATTTGCTGCTTTTGGTTGTGATTGGCGGGCTGGGCTCAGTGCATGGTGCGTTTTTGGGTGCTATTTTCCTCATAGCTATGCCACAACTGATTGCTTTGAGCAAAGACTATTTGCCAGCGGTTATCGGGCAAGCACCCGGTTTGCAGTCTGTGGTGTACGGCGCGGTGCTGATTGCGTTTGTGATGTTTGAACCGTTGGGCTTGTACGGGCGCTGGTTGAAGATTCGCACGTATTTGCAAACCTTCCCGTTCTACCGCAAAGGCATGTTCAAGCGGCAAAAATCATTCCAAAAGTCGGATCGCTTGAAATGACCGAACCATCTATGACAGACCTTTTACTCTCCGCAAAAAACCTGAGCGTGCGCTTTGGCGGCGTCTTGGCGGTCAACAACGTGAGCTTTGACGTCAAACAGGGCGAAGTCTTCACCTTGATCGGCCCCAACGGTGCGGGCAAAACGACAGTGTTCAACCTGATCAGCCGCATCTACACGCCCACCAGTGGCGAGATCACGTACTTAGGTAAAAAGCTGACCGACCAAGCACCGCACAACATTGCCGCGCTGGGCATTGCCCGTACCTTCCAAAACATTGAGCTGTTTGAGCATGCCACGGTGATGCACAACCTGTTGATTGGCGGCCATACCCATAAAAAAACAGGCTTTTGGAGCGAAGTCTTCTTCACCTCCAAAACCTTCAAAGCCGAGGTGGAGGCGCGTGAGAAGGCTGAAAAAATCATCGAATTTTTAGATCTGCAGCACCATCGCGATTCTTTGGTGGCAGGCTTGCCCTATGGCGTGCGTAAGGTTGTGGAAATGGGTCGCGCTTTGTGTACCGAGCCCAAGTTGCTACTGCTGGACGAGCCATCGTCGGGCTTAAACGTCGAAGAAACCGACGACATGGCATTTTGGATTCAAGACATCAAAAACGAACTCGGCATCACCGTGCTGATGGTGGAGCATGACATGAGCTTGGTGTCTAAGGTGTCGGATCGCGTGGTTGCTATGAATCAAGGAGCGGTCTTGGCCATGGGTACGCCGCGTGAAGTGCAAAACGACCCGGGCGTGATTGAGGCGTATCTGGGCTCTATCGACGATGTGTCTTCCCTGCGGAGGGCGGCATGAGTCAATTGACTGAAAACAACGCAATGGGCGCTGAATCCAGTGCAGAGCAGCCTATGCTCAAACTACTCAACGTCGAAAGCGCTTATGGCCCGATCAAGGCGATTCGTGGTGTGA
>Ga0114940_10001012_pt1 | contig 10975 bp, 9 predicted proteins | sample ColdCreekSource_FD_87195 | JGI IMG/M metagenome (GOLD analysis project Ga0114940, IMG submission 87195) | Groundwater microbial communities from Cold Creek, Nevada to study Microbial Dark Matter (Phase II) - Cold Creek Source | ecosystem: Environmental > Aquatic > Deep subsurface > Groundwater ...
CGTCTTGAACCGCCTGATCCATTCCACTGAAGATGAATTTGAGAGCTTCTACACGGGAAACAGTGCGGTCCGGTTGGAAAGTTCCATCGGGGTAACCCTGCACGGTGCCTTTGTCGAACAAATAGCTCACGGCTTGGTAGTAAGGGTTGCTGCCCTCCAGATCATTGAAGAGGCGAGATTCCAGAGAAGCGCTTTCGGCTTTTTTGGTTCCATAGGTGGCGCGAAGCACCACATTCTCGGAACTGTCCCCGGTGAAGGTCACTTCAGCAAGGCCGGTGGCAAAATCTTTACGAGTCAAAGTGGAAGGGCTCAAGGTTCCTGAACCGGAAACCACGCTGAGTTCCACCGTTCCGTCTCCATTGAAGGAAGGAGTGGGGTTGCCGCCAAGATCCAAGGCTTGAATTTGAATGGTTTCGGTCTTTCCAGGGACAAAGTAACCGTCATGAACCACACCAAACTTGGCAAAAGGTTCAATCGCGTCCACCACATAAACAATAGAAGAGGTATAAGTGCGTCCAGCCACACCAAGAGTGATATCGGCTTCTCCGGCATGGTCGGTATAGAGGTTTACGGTGGCGACTCCATTGCTGAAATCGGCAGCGGTGAGGGAGGTGCGGTTGAGTTTGCCCACGTTGTCGTCTGAAACCGTCAGGCTCATGTCTCCATCAAAAGTACCATTCTTCATGACCTCGCCATCGCCATCGAGCATACTGAGTTTGACCTCAGGGTTTTGCCCGGGTTGAGCGAAGTACGGCGTATCGATCTGCATGTTGTCAAAAGTCACAGTCACCACAGAAGAAGCGATTTCCTCCGTGACAACCGGGGTCTCCGTCGCCACTGGTGTAGGTGTCACGGTGGGTATCACCACAGGAGCAACCACGACCGGAGCAGTAACTACAGGTGTGGTCGTCACTACCGCGGGGCTAACCGCTACACTCGGTGTATTGGAAAACACTGCGTTGGCGTCGAGGTGGGCCTGAACAAAGCCGAGAGGATTGATGGTATAAGCATAGAGTTTATCTTGACCGACTCCGTGATTCACTGCGTCCCAGAAATCATAACCGGCCGAGTTGGCTTCTGCAGTGGTGAAAGGCCAGTAGGGATGCCAAGGCGAGTTGGCAGTCTCCATCTGAAAATGAAGATGATACGTGGTAGCGGTTCCGGTGTCTCCCACCTCTCCAATCACTTGGCCTTTGGTCACAGTCACGCCTTCACTCGTAAAGAGCTGGTCCAAGTGAGAATAGGAGGAATACAAAGTAGTGGTCTGGCTGGGGCTGACGGGATTGGGCACATTCTGGTGTTCAATCACCACGTAATTCCCCCAAGTGCTGGAATAAGCTGCCTTCACCACCATTCCGTTGGCAATGGAGTAAACCGGCGTATCTCTGAGCGTTTTTATATCCACGGCAGGGTGGCTTCCGCAGCCTTCTCCACAATCATTGAGTTGATAATTTCCGGCGTAGGGAGTGGGATAGGTGATTTTGGTGTTGCGAATGATTTTGTCGGTGGCCGTCCATTTGAGGTTGGCACTGGGATAAGTCAAATAATCATTGCGGTATTGAGGCGTAGCGATGAACTTAGAAGAAGAAAGTGCAGAATACGCGAGCTTGTTCTCCCCGGTGCTGAGGTTGGACCAGTCGGGAACTTTCTGAATAGGCATCACCGTCCCATCAAAAGGGGCGGCATTGTAAGAAGTGACTGAGGTCAGAAAGAAACGGGCATCTGGATTCAGATTCACCGTAGTCACAGAAAGGGTCAAAAGGGCCAAAATTCCCACCCATTCTCGAACGTTCGTGTTGCGAACCAAGCGCTTGAAAGATTGCATATTTGTTTTTGTTTCAATAAATCTATAAATTATAGCAGATTTCTGACTTTTCCTCAATGATAAAAGAGACCCAAAACGCGGAGGAAACCCAAGCCTTCGCCGCCGACTTCCACCGCGAACACCCGAATGTGGCTTACTGCCTGCTTTACGGAGAGCTCGGCGCAGGGAAAACCACCTTCGTAAAAGGTTTCGCCAAAGCCCTGGGCATCGATCCCACCACGGTCAAAAGCCCCACATTCAGCTTGATCGAAGACCATGGTGCCTTTGTTCACGCCGATTTGTACCGGCTCGCCGCACCCGACCCACACTTGGAAGCCCAGCTCGAGGAATACTCAGCCGCCGGGAAAACCGTGCTCATCGAATGGCCGGAACGTCTTTCAAAACGGCCCGAAGGCGCGCTCACGCTGCACTTCACTCATCAAGGGGAAGACGCCCGAACTATTGAGCTAAACCGCCCACCGTCCGCTTTGTGCTAGCCACCTCTTCTGGAGGAAGCATGAGTGCCAAACGGCCACTGCCGAGTTCTTCACGTTGGTAGGCCATCAGGGTTTTGGTCTCGTAGCGTTTTTCCAAAATCGCATTCAGGGCGTTGCGAGTGTTGGGGCCCAAGTAACCGGCTCCGGATTCACTTTCACTGCTCACGAGTCCGCGAGACTGCTGGAATTTGAACAAAGCGTGCTCCGTGGTGGCGCCAAAGACTCCGGTGGGTTCAATGCGCAGGAAGCCCAAAGCCTTCAGTTCACTTTGGAGTTTGCTCACGGTTTCTCCCGTATCGCCGAGGCCGAGTGAGGTTCCAAAAACCACTTTTTGTTCGAGCAGATCAGGGTATTTAGCCATGAGACTGCGCCCACGTTGAAGCTTAATGGTTTCTTCACTCGTGTCTTTATTCTTGATCAAATCATCGAACTGGCGGCGTGTGGCAGGTCCAAAATGGCCGGCACCAAGTTCATCGGGGTCATTGACGATTTTGAAATCGAGTTGCAGTTGAAACAAGGCCTGAGCAGTGTCGCTGCCGTAGAGTCCATCAGGTTCAGCCGTGAGGTAGCCCCAGTCGTGCAAGTAGCCTTGCATCTTCTTCACATCATCGCTGGAGTTTCCAAAATAGAGATCGTCGGGGAATTCCAAAGGAACCAAAACCGTAGAAGTGATGAAGTTTTCAGCGGTCATATAAGAGTCATAGTAAACGGCCTCTTGCAAATCAGGATTGATCCCGTAGTTCATCACATCCACCGTGCGTTTTCCCCAACCGAGCGCTTTACGAAGCCCTTCGTCCCCGGCTCCCATCCAAATATCCAAACGGTCGTAGGCGTTTCCAAGGGTGCCGGCCTTCTTAATAGCGCCTCCACGGTCGTGCACGGCCACCAGTCCAACTCCAGGGATATAAAGTTTCGTTCCAAAAGCATATTCACGAGGAGCCGCAATCATTCCAGGATAAACTTCAGTCCCGTCCGCGCCGTTGGTTCCATTTCCGTTCAAACGGATGTCTCCGGCATAAGAGCCGGTCACATAATGATTCTGTCCCAGCAAAGGGGAGTAATAAGCGGTGACGATGAAGGTTTGCATAAAATACGCCGCCGCTTCCTCAACAGGAGGAGGCGGAACTTCTGTATCTGCAAAAGCCACAGAAACCGGCAAAGCGGCAAGCATTACCAGATAAATGAGCATGAATACAGCAGCGAACAATCTTTTTGTTTTCATTTTTGTTTTTTACTTTCTCCTCATTGTACCACAAAACACCGCCCGCCGCCCCGAACTAGGGTGGACAAACAGTCTAAAAATGGTAGAGCTCTAGCCGGCCTAAACCACCGTTCCCAGTCTGCGGAAGATTTCGCGTTCCACAAACTCCTTGTCGCGGCCGTATTTGAGACGGGAAAGTTGCTTGAACGCTTCGGCCGCTTCGTGGTCGCCTTTTTCTAAATAAGGACTGAGCGGGATGATGCTGAACGGCTTGGACGGCTGCGTATCGATGGAGAGCTTAATGACCGCCTTGAATTTGTCGATGTTCACCAAGTCTTGGTCGCTGAAAACCGGCGCCATTTCTTTGGCCATGTACTCGGCATCCTGGGCGCCAATTTTGTAAGACATCATCGTTCCCACGTTACCGAAAATCGCGTCCTTGAGGTTCACTCCTTTCTTGCCTTTGTCTTGTTCCAGCTGCGCCAAGTACTGATGCGCCATGGCGAGTCCCAGACGGTATTTACGAGCCTCAGACAGAATCACTTCAATGGAATCGGTCACATAGTTTTGGAACTCATCGATGTAGAGGAAGAAGTCCAGGCGCTGCTCTTTAGGAAGTCGCTGACGACGGAGGGCAGCCACCTGCAATTTGGACACAATCAAAAGTCCCAGCAGCTTGCTGTTGAGGTCTCCCGTTTCTCCTTTGGACAGATTCATCAGCAGGATCTTCCCATGGTTCATCACGTCGCCAATGTCGAAGGCGCTGCGGGTTTGCCCGATGATGTTACGCATCATTCCGTTGGTCACAAATTGTCCGAATTTCGCGGCAAAGTACGGAATCATTTCCTGTTTTTCACGCGCTCCGGTTTTGGCCATCTGCTGTTCCCAGAAAGATCGCACGATGGGATTCTTCAAGTCCTTGGTGCGTTCGTATTGGAAGTCGTCGTCCGTGAAGAGACGCACCATGTCCGTGAGACAGCCGCCGTCTTTGTATTCCATCAGCGTGAGACACCCATTGCGGAAATAATCCTGAATACGGGGCCCGAAGATTTCTTCGTCAAAGAGTTTGATCATGATGTTCATGGCGTCCATGGCCACCATGTCGCGCTCTTCGGGCGTGTCTGCTTCGAGCAAATTCAGCCCCATCGGTCGCTCCAAATCCGCCGGATTGAAATAAATCACGTCGTCCGCTCGTTCTCGCGGGATGAAGGGCATGATGTCGTCGATCAGCTGTCCGTGAGGATCAATCACCGCAATTCCTTTGCCGTTCCGCAGGTCCTGGCGAATCATGGTCTGCAAAATGGAAGATATACCCGTTCCCGTTTGTCCAATCACATAGAAGTGACGGAAGCGGTCCTCGTTTTTCATGCGAATTTCGGTGGTCACGCCGCGGTAGATGCTGTGGCCCAGCAAAATTCCTTCCTTGGGAATGTTGGCGGGTGGCGGCGCAATTTTGTAATTCTGCCAGTTGATGGTGGGCGCGCGGTTGTAGCGGATATTCGGCAAGTGGTAGATGCTCGCGATTTCTTCTGCGCTCAAAATCATTTTCCTAAAACGCAGCGGATGCTTCATGTCGCGCATCAGGAAGTGGTGCACCAAATTGCCAATATAATGTTCCCGGTGGATCAGCACGTTGTTGTCCGTGGTGGCGTACTGCGCAAAGGCGCTCTTCATGCTCAGGAGCAGGGCGTGCGCTTTGTGCTCGCTCGGAGCCACCGCCAGCAAACGGATCACGGCTTCAAATCCCACCTGCGTGTTTTTTTCTTCAATCGCTTTCACTTGTTCGTCCACCATCGGGGTGGTGCGGCTCTGCGCCTCCGCGTGCTCTTTGAGTTCGCCACGGAAAGCCAGGCTCACCATGTCTCCAATCCACACCAAAGGGTTCAGCGATTGCAGCAAACTGTGGTGCTTGCCCTCCAAAATTTCCTTGGCCTTTTCACGCCCGTGTTTTTGCCACCCGTTCAGCACCGGCCTCAGCATCACTTGCACGGCCGCACTTTCCTCGGTTTCCAGCTTGGAGAGCACGTTGGAAATATTGTTGAACGGATCCGCCGTCATCCGTTGATAGGTGCGAATCGGCAGCTCGTATTCTTCCTCCAGGGTCAAATAGCAGTACGCCACTTTGGAACCCTTCACAAAAAGATTGTAGTCCGGCTCCTCCTCTATATAGCAGTCCGGGAAATAGGAGGTGATTTGCTTCTCCACCACAGAAACCACGTGGTGAGGAACCACCATGTAAAAGTCGATCAAATTGTTCTGCACCACATACTCGCAGGAGAAAAAATCCTGCCCGTACAAATGTTTGCGCCAGGTCACATCTTCCAGCGCGGACAGCGATTCAAAAAGCTGCTTCATCGCGCCAATCGGCTCTTTGAAGTCGCGGTTGTTTCCCTGCGATTCCGAATCTTTCTCTTTGTCTTCCTTCGATTCCTTCTTAGGAATACGAATTTTTAAAAAAGTCATGCTCAGCGATCGTCGATGATCCGCCTGATGATGAATCAGCCATTTCGCCCCATAAAGGGCAGCACCAAGCAAAACAACAATGAGAGCGGCGTAAAGATAAACCATGCGTGGAAAAAAGCTCGCACCCACTGTAACACAAGGGGAGGAGAGGGGAAAAAGATTTTGCGGAAAGACTCTAGGGACTGCCATAACCGTGAAAATCGGTATTTTTTTTGCAGTTTTTCACGATTATCTTTACAAAACCGTGAAAAAGCCTACAATGAAGACCTATGTCAAAAACACTCAATGTTTTCGGTAAGGTGAATGCTCTTCGGGAGAGATATTACCAATGTTCCACTGGTAAAGAATCGCTGCTCATGCTGATTGCGGAAGCGGAAGTCGCAGAGCAAGTCTACAACTCAAATGCTATTGAAAACAGCACACTGAGCCTTGAGGAAACTGAAAAAATCCTCCTCCAGATTGATTTGGATCGTTACGTCACGGAACGAGAAGTTTTTGAGGCAAAAAACCTGGCACGAGTTGTGATTTATAACAATAATAAAGCTAAAGAACAGGAACTTTCACTGCCTGTCATTTTGTTGTTGCACAAAATGTTGATCTTAAATATTCGTGACGATATTGCAGGACGATTTAGAAACAGCAATGAATATGTCCGTGTAGGCAGTCACATCGCGCCTGCTCCACAAGAAGTAACTAAAAGATTGGAAAAGACGCTGGCTGATTACAATGCTTCAAGTCATGAAAATATCATCAAGCGTATCGCAAAACTACACCTCAGTTTTGAGCATACTCATCCTTTTGTAGATGGGAATGGACGTATCGGTCGGGTGATCAACAACTATCTTTTGATCCGTGAGGGTTTTGTTCCCATCAATATCAAATTCATCGATCGGCAAAAATACTATGATGCCTTTAGAGAGTTTGACGAAAAAGGAACGACGACCATTATGGAGGAGATTGTGGGAAGGGCTCTGACCAACAGTTATCACAAGAGACTGGCTTACCTCGAAGGGAAAGAGATTATTCCACTTTCAGCATACGGAAAAAAGAATAAACTTTCTCATTCAAATCTAATCAATAAAGCCAATCGTCAAACCATAGAGGCCTTTCTAGAAAAAGGCATTTGGAAGATCGGTGTCTCTGAAAGATAAGACGTACTCATTTGTGCTTCGCAAGCATTTTGCTATACTCAGCCCATGAGATTCACGCGTTCAAAAAAACTCCTGTTCGCCAACAATAAAGGTGGAGTGGGCAAGACCACGCTGGCCTTCAATACAGCAGTGAGCTTTGCCGAACAGGGCTACAAAACCGTGCTGGTGGACCTCGATCCTCAGTGCAATCTCTCTCGTTTGGCTTTGGGCGACGACCAGTTTGCCGACACGCTTTTTTCTTCCACCTACAAGGATATTTTCGACGTTCTTAAAGGGGTAGTACAAGGAGGTTCCGACATTGATCTCACCGTACCATTTATTCCCGTCTCCGAAGGGAAGGGGAATTTATTCCTTTTGAAAGGGAGTGTGGACCTATCTCTCTATGAGAACATTCTGGTTTCCGCCTACGGGCAGGCGGCTGCCGGACAGCAACTGGGGTATTTTCAAATCAGCGCCATCGACCGCTTCTTAAGAGAAAAAGCCTTGAACGAGGAGGTCGATATTTTTGTGATCGATACCTCGCCCAGCCTTTCACTTTTGAATCAGGTGATTTTCTTGGGGATGGACTACTTTGTGGTGCCCATGCTGCCGGATGCCTTCAGCGTGCAGGGAATAGAAAATCTCGGAACTATTTTTGAAAAATGGAAACAAAACTGGAAGGTGACAGGGAAGGCTCTTTCCGGTAACACAGAGAGCAAATTCGTCCTTTCCGGCGACGGCCTTTTTGTGGGCTACGTGGTGAACTCTTACAATGTTTACGGGAAACAGCCCATCAAAGACCACCGCCATTGGATCGAAGAAATCCCAAAAAAAGTGAAGCAATTTTTATCTGAAAAACACGGCCGAAACGGCTTGGTGGAGAAAAGCTGGAAAGCTCCGCTTGCAGAAATTCAGGACTACGGACGAATCCCTGCAAAATGCCAGGAACTAGGCGTAGCCACCTTCAACCTGGACCCAAGTCTTATCGAAGACCGCCAAGAAGGCACCAAAGAGAACATCGAAAAAGCCAAAGAGGAATTCACCCAGCTCTCAGGCGCACTCTTGGAGATTTTGGCGGTGTATTGAGATTATTCTGCGGTATAGAAAAACTGTTTACATAAGCGTTGATGATATAAACGATTTTAGGTGTTATGTTTACATAACCGTGAAAATCGGCATTTTTTCGCAGTTATCATCCTCCTCACAGAACGTCTTCCAGTTCTACAGCATCGTCCTCATCAACGCCGTAGTCGTTCATTATCTCCTGAACTTTTTCGGCCTGATCTTGCTCTAAATCGTGAGCTTCCATGATTTGCTTTGTGTCCTCATCGAGATCTTCATCCTCGTCTGGATCTTGTGCCATATGATCTATTTTAGATAGGTGCTCAACGTATAAATCAAATCTTCATTTTGATCCGCTTTGTCCTTTTTGGATTCACTAGCATACAGCCACTCCAAGTAGCTTCGGTCATTAAGCTTCACTTCTTCAAATGTTTTGCCGAGGTGCTTACCAAAACCAAAGGTTTTGAGTAGTACCGGAGTTTGAGTCAGTTCTAGCATTTTGGTCAAAACCTCATCCTCAGTTGAGAGGGCAAATTGCTCCCGAGCCAAGGCCTGTAAATGATTGAACAAAGATTCTAGAACCATCACGTCTCCGTGAGCATCGTGGGGCAAGCCTTCCGTGTCCAAATTCAAGAAATATCTCAGATATTGAAGGCTGTACTGTTCGCTATCCACCAGATGCCTTGCTAATCGCAAAGTATCGATGTGCTGACCAATCATTACGTTTTCATTTTTCAGGATTTGAATGTCAAAAGACGCATTGTGAGCCACAGGGATGTGGTCCGCGAGCAAGGCAATCAGTTCAACTTGAGCCGCGCTGTCTTGAAAAACAGCTTTATCCTCCACCATTTTCTCGGTGATATGATGAACAGCCATTGATCCAAAAGAAATTGGCAGGGGAGGTTTGAAATACTCATTCATCGATTTCCCGGTTTTTGAAGTCTTGTACGCCAGTTGAACCAAGCGAGCATTCGAATCCAATCCAGTGGTTTCCGTATCGAAGTATATGAGTTGCATAGCTAAAGTTTTATGGGTCAACAGTTTTTTAAATACTCCTTAATCCTTTCACGATCCTCATTCTCCCGGTCACCCTTGAAATAGAGGTCTATATAAACAAAGGTTATTTCGTTTTCATGATACGCATATACGATTCTCATCGATCGGTCTCTCAAGCTTTTGCATGCAAGACGTGTTTTCACGATTTTGACGGTTTCCGACTGATGAATGATGGTGAAATTCTTGCCCATCCCGGTGGGAAACTGACAGAGTACAGCTTCAAGATCGTCCAAATCGCTGCGAAGACTGGGGTGCTTTTTTGAAAGTCTTTTCAGATCTTTTTCAAATTCCGGTAATGAATTAAAGAGGCTCATATTCTCGTACTGAAGTTTCTTCCGGACGATAGAAAACATGCTCGTAATTGATCATCTCTTTTTCTTTAGCCACAAGCCAGGGAGTGTCCTTGTGAGACAGCCCTGAAATTTGCGTCGCTGTAAGATCAGAAAGGCGATTGAGCTCCCAATCAATGTGGGCAATTTCCTGTCCAGATAGGCCGGAAAGATCAATAGGCTCTTTAGGGTTCACCAAATATTTCGTTTGATCATACTGGTAGAATTTACTTTTTATAGTTTCAACTTTGCCTTCTTCCTCTAAAGCAGCGATGATTTTTGCAAAAGCCACCGGAGTAGGGCCGTGAGTATTTTTAATGTATCGGGCTCCTATAATTTGTTCTTCAAATTTTTCGTAATAATCAAAGTCAATGAAGTAAAGGAGCTTGTACAAGACCGTTTGGCCAATGTTCGGTTTTCCACCGGCTTTAGACAGAATGTATAAAAGCACTTTCTTGAATTTTTCTACTTTCTCCTGTGGTATGGAAATACGTTCCTGAGCTAGCTCACGAACTGCTGTCGCTCGCCCTTGCTTCTCAAGGGTCACCTGGGGCATTGAAATCTTGCCCGTGCTGATCTCCTGCAAAGAGACCTCAAACATATCGCTCAAAATCCCGGCCTCAGCGAGACTAAGCTCTCGTTCACCCTTTTCAAAAGAAATGTAGGAGGAACGAGAAATGCCAAGTTTCTCAGCAATTTCCAGTTGAGAAACTCCTCGCTCAACTCGCAAAGATTTTATAAATGCAAAATAGCTAGTAGTCATGCCTATAGGTTACTGCGAAACTGTCAGAAAGTCAAACTAAGAAGTGTAGGGTTTATTGACATACGTGGACCGACTCCGATAATAAATACTGTATTTTGAGTCATGGGGAATTAAACTAAACAGTGGAGCAGTACCATCTTCAGTCAGTTCCATTTTGGAACCAACTCGTGCACTTTTTGCACAAGTTCAGACCAATGAGTTATTTCCAAAATAGAAACAACTGAATTTATAAAAATTGCACACAAGGTCACTGTTAAATGACCTTTCTCCCTTTTGTTAAATAGTGAAGCGCTACTCTTAGAGATTTTTCAGATCAAGCTCTGCTGGAAATGATAAATCCTTGTTTCCGCACATGTTAAATAATGCTTTTGAAAACACAATAAGTTGCTTCTTTGAGTACGTGCAAAAAATGCACCTACTGAGCTAACAGACTCCTTTGACCGCCCCCACATACGCGCAAAAGTCGCATTCCGGACCCGACGCCGGCATCACATCGCTCTGCAAGCACTCATACAGAGCCTGCACCGTGCTATCGATCCAGCCGTCCTTGCCCGTGTAGGGGAGGAGTGTGATATCGAATTCCAACTTGCCGTCAAAAGCAGCTTTGGCCGAGTCGCCGTTGCAGTACACAAAGTAGCCCGTGTCCGAAACCGTGAAGCCATTTTTCCTA
>Ga0114940_10001013_pt1 | contig 10972 bp, 8 predicted proteins | sample ColdCreekSource_FD_87195 | JGI IMG/M metagenome (GOLD analysis project Ga0114940, IMG submission 87195) | Groundwater microbial communities from Cold Creek, Nevada to study Microbial Dark Matter (Phase II) - Cold Creek Source | ecosystem: Environmental > Aquatic > Deep subsurface > Groundwater ...
ACTGCGCGCGCGCATCACGCTGTCCAGCGTAATCATGCGCACGGAAAAGTTGCAGCGCGCGGGCAAGGAATGGCGGGCCTGCTGCCCGTTCCACGCCGAAAAGTCGCCCAGCTTCTACGTCAACGACCAGAAGGGTTTCTACCACTGCTTCGGTTGCCAGGCGCACGGCGACGTGATCCGCTGGATGACCGACCAGCGCGGCCTGACCTTCATGGACGCGATCAAGGAACTGGCCGCCGAAGCCGGGATCGAGGTGCCCCGCGCCGATCCGCGCGAAGTGCAGAAGGCCGAGCAGCGCGCCGGGCTGCATGACGTCATGGCGGCAGCGCAGGAATGGTTTGTGGCGCAACTGGTCAGCCCCGGCGGTGCGGCAGCGCGGGCCTACCTGGGCCAGCGCGGCTTCAACCAGCGAACCATCGAACGCTTCGGCTTCGGCTTTGCGCCGGATGACCGCTCGGCCCTGAAAACGGCCCTCGCCCGGTTTGATGAGGCGATGCTGGTCGAGGCCGGCCTGCTCATCAAGGTGGACGACAAGGCCCCCTATGACCGCTTCCGTGGTCGCCTGATGCTGCCCATCCACGATGCGCGCGAGCGGGTAATAGCCTTTGGTGGCCGCGTGCTGGAGAGCCGCGACGGGGTGGCGAAGTATCTCAACAGCCCGGACACGCCATTGTTCGACAAGGGCCGCACGCTCTATAACCTGCACCGCGCCAGCCCCGCCTCGCGCCGCACCGACCGGGTGGTGGTGGTGGAAGGCTATATGGATGTGATCGCCCTGGCCGCAGCCGGGATCGAGGATGCCGTAGCGCCGATGGGCACGGCGCTGACCGAGCAGCAGATCGAACTGTTGTGGCGCATGGCCGAAAAGCCGGTGCTGTGCTTTGACGGCGATGCCGCGGGCCAGCGCGCCGCGATGAAGGCGGTTACCCGCGCCCTGCCCCTGCTGCGCCCCGGCCATTCGTTGCAGATCGTGCAGTTGCCTGCCGGGCAGGATCCGGATGACGTGGTGAAGAAGCAGGGTCAGACGGCGATGGAGGGAATGCTGGCCAATCCCAAGGCCATGCTCGACCTGGTCTGGGAACACGAACAGGCCGCCCTCCCCCTCACGTCGCCAGAGGACAAGGCAGGCTTGAAGGAGCGGCTGAACGCCCACGTCGAAAACATCCAGCACCCGGATATCAAGGCACTGTATCGCCGCGAGCTGATGGACCGGTTCTCGGCCTTCGCCTTTCCGCCAAAAGAGTTCAAGCCGCGCGAGTTCGCACCACGCAAACAGTGGCAGCCAGGCCAGCGCGCCGCGCCGGTGCGCGAAGTGCAATCGCCGCAGATAACCGCGCGGCTGCGCAAGGCCGCGAGCGGCACGGTGCGCGACATGCTGGCCAGTGCCGTGCTCAACGGGCTGGCCCGCCACCCGGCGCAGATCGAGGTCCATGCCGAGCATCTGATGCGCCTGGCCACGGCCATGCCCGAGGTGGCTGGCGCGGTGGAAGCCCTGTTCGATGCGTCGCGCACCCTTGAACCGGGCGCACCCTTGCCCATATTTGCCACAGGCATCCTGCCGCCGCCGCCGGACAAAACCCGTTTCTCCTTCCTTGATGAAGGATCCGCTCCGGACGACGCAAAGGGAGACCTGGCCGAAGCGATGGCCCTGCTGGTGGAGCGCCCCGAACTGGAGCGCGCCATTGCCGCGGCCACAGCCCGGTTCGAAACCGACCCGGACGGCGCTTTCGCCGAGCAGCAGCGGCTGCGCAAACGAAAGCTGGAAATCGAGTCGCGACTCGGGCAAATGGCTCGCAAACACGCCTCGCAAGAGGCGTTCGACAGGGATTCTGCCGGGGGCCGCGAAGCTCCGCCCGGCATGACAGAAACGGATTGAAACAGACACAATGGCATCCGACGATACCACCAGCAAGAATGACGATGCCCCGCTGATCGACCTGAACGAGGCGTCGGTCAAAAAGCTGCTGGCGAAGGCCAAGCGGCGCGGATACATCACTTATGATGAGCTGAACGACGCCCTGCCGCAGGGCGAGATGTCGTCAGACCAGATCGAGGATATCCAGTCCGCCATCTCCGAAATGGGCGTGCAGATCGTCGAGAATGACGAGGATGCCGCCGAAGAGGATAACGAGGCCGACAACAACGACGACGCTGCCGACGACGATGAGAGCAGCGACGACGCCGAGAACAAGAACGTCCCCGAAAAGCGCAAGGCCGCCGCCACCGGCGAACGCACCGACGATCCGGTGCGCATGTACCTGCGCGAAATGGGCGCGGTGGAACTGCTCAGCCGCGAGGGCGAAATCGCCATCGCCAAGCGCATCGAGGCCGGCCGCGACACCATGATTATGGGCCTGTGCGAAAGCCCGATCACCTTTCACGCCATCATCACCTGGTCCGAAGCCCTCAACAGCGGCGAGATGCAGCTGCGCGAAATCCTCGACCTTGATGCCATGCTGTCGAAGGAGCCGCCCGTCGACAAGATGCAGGAAGGTGCCGAGGACGACGACGAGGAGCCGGAGATCTCCGAGGCCACCGCCGGTCCGACCTACAAGGAAGAGGAAGAACCCGAGGAAGAGCCCGAAGAGGAGCTGGACGAGGATGGCGAGCCGCGCACCCGCCGCCGCGAGGAAGAGGACGAGGAGGACAACACCATGTCCCTCGCCCAGATGGAAGCGGCGCTGAAGCCCGAGGCGCTGGAACGCTTTGCGCGCATCACCGACCTGTTCAAGACCTTCGAGCGCCTGCAAGCCGACCGGGTGGACGTGCTGGGTCGGGGCGACGAGTTCCCCAAGGCCAAGGAAGCCAAATACGAGGGCTTGCGCGAACAGCTGACCGCCGAAGTCGAGAGCGTGCAGTTCCACGCCACCAAGATCGAATACCTGGTCGACAATCTCTATGCCTTCAACCGCCGCCTGACCGCCCTGGGCGGCCAGATGCTGCGCCTGGCCGAACGGCACAAGGTGAAGCGGGTGGAGTTCCTGGAAACCTACGTCGGCAATGAGCTGGATGATGCCTGGCTGGGCACCATGGCCAGCAAGGACAAGAAGTGGGCCGCCTTCGCCGAGAAGGAAGTCGACGCGGTCGAGCGTATCCGCGCCGAGATTGCCGATATCGCCAGCGCCACCGGCATGAGCCTGGGCGAGTTCCGCCGCATCGTGAACATGGTGCAAAAGGCCGAGCGCGAGGCGCGCATCGCCAAGAAGGAAATGGTCGAGGCCAACCTGCGCCTCGTCATTTCCATCGCCAAGAAATATACCAACCGTGGCTTGCAATTCCTTGATCTTATTCAGGAAGGCAACATCGGCCTGATGAAGGCGGTCGACAAGTTCGAGTATCGTCGCGGCTACAAGTTCAGCACTTATGCCACCTGGTGGATCCGGCAGGCGATCACCCGCTCCATCGCCGATCAGGCGCGCACCATCCGCATCCCGGTGCACATGATCGAGACGATCAACAAGCTGGTCCGCACCAGCCGCCAGTTCCTGCACGAGCAGGGCCGCGAACCCACGCCGGAGGAAATGGCCGAGCGGCTGTCCATGCCGCTGGAGAAGGTCCGCAAGGTGATGAAGATCGCCAAGGAGCCGATCTCCCTCGAAACGCCTATCGGCGACGAGGAAGATTCGCATCTCGGCGATTTCATCGAGGACAAGAACGCGGTGATCCCGGTGGATGCGGCCATTCAGGCCAACCTGAAGGAAACCGTCACCCGCGTGTTGGCCAGCCTGACCCCGCGTGAGGAGCGCGTGCTGCGCATGCGCTTTGGCATCGGCATGAACACCGATCACACGCTGGAAGAAGTGGGCCAGCAGTTCAGCGTGACCCGCGAACGTATCCGCCAGATCGAGGCCAAGGCGCTGCGCAAGCTCAAGCACCCCAGCCGCAGCCGCAAGATGCGCAGCTTTCTGGATCAGTAACCGCAGCAAAATGCTGTCCGGAAGTGGACAAACTGTCCAACTCCCGGCAGCAGGGCGCCTGTGGAGAGCACTTTCGACTACATCGTCATCGGCGCCGGCTCGTCCGGCGCCGTCATCGCCGCCCGGCTGAGCGAAGACCCGGCGTGCCGGGTGCTGCTGCTGGAAGCGGGCGGCCCTAACCGGCATCCGTTGCAGCTGATGCCGCTGGCATTCCCCCGCGTGGCGCTGGGCAGCATCGGCACCTGGCAATTCGCCAGCGAGCCGGAGCCTGCGCTGGATGGCCGCAGTTTGGGCATTCCCCGCGGCCGCACGCTGGGCGGGACCAGTTCGATCAACGCGATGATCGCGGTGCGCGGCAACCGGCTGGATTTCGATGGCTGGGCCGCGCGGCAACTGCCGGGGTGGAGCTATGAGGACGTGCTCCCCTATTTCAAGCGCACCGAGAACCACTGGAGCGGGGACGGCCCCTATCACGCCACCGGCGGCCCGGTTGGAATCACCCGCATGACCGGGCCGGACCTGCTGTGGGAAGCGCACCGCGACGCCGCGCTGGCGGCGGGTATTCCGCTTAACGAAGATCCCAACGGAGCCGAACAGGACGGCATCAGCCGGATGGAATCGACTGTCGCGGGTGGCCGCCGTGCCAGTTCGGCGCGGGCCTATCTGGCTCCGGCTATGGGCCGCCCCAACCTGACCGTGGCCACCGGCGCGCTTGTCAATCGCGTGGTGCTGGCCGGAACCCGCGCGGTGGCGGTAGAATACACCCGCAAGGGCCAGTCGCACCGCGCCACCGCCAGCGCAGAGATTGTCCTGTCCGCCGGAGCCTATGGCTCGCCGCAGATCCTGATGCTGTCGGGCATTGGCGACCCCGAGGAACTGCGCACAGCCGGTGTCGAACCGCACCATGCCCTGCCCGGCGTCGGCAATGATCTGGCGGATCATCCGGTAGTCATCAACGAATGGGACCTGAAGGGCGACCACGGCCTGACCCGCCACCTGCGGCTGGACCGGGCCGCGCTGGCGGCCGCGCGGTGGTTCGCCAATGGCAGCGGCCCGTTTGCCAACACCGGCACGCTGGCCAATATCTTTACCCGCATGCGCCCCGATGCCGACCGGCCCGACGTGCAGATGATGTGCCTGCCGATGTCGGGCGACGCGCGGTTGTGGTTTCCGGGTATGGGCAAGCCGATCTCGCGGCTGTCGGTCCGCACCGGTTATCTACCGCTGAAGTCGCGCGGCTGGGTGAAGCTGGCCAGCAGCGACCCGCGCGCCGCACCGCGCATCTTCCTCAACATGTTCAGTGCGCCGGACGACATGGTTGGCATGGTCGAATCGATTCGCCTGACCCGCCGCATCTATGAGCAGAAACCGCTGGCCGACCTGATCGCGCGGGAAAACCTGCCCGGTGCGGGGCATGACAGTGACGAGGCGCTGACTGCCTTCGTGCGCCGCACCGCCACGCACCGCGCCCATCCCGGCTGTTCCTGCCGCATGGGCACCGATGCCGGGGCGGTGGTGGATGCCCAGTTGCGCGTCCATGGGATCGAGGGTCTGCGCGTAGCCGATGCCTCGATCATGCCCAGCCTGCCACGCGGCAACCCCAACCTTTCTTGCATGATGATTGGCGAAAAGTGTGCTGATCTGCTGCGCGGGCGGTCTATTGGCGGCGCAAGTCTCACAGAAGGAAATTAGGCATGGCGTCCATCTTGCGGGCCATCATCGCGTGCGCCGTGCTGCTGCTGGTGGGGCAGTCACCGGCCCTCGCCCAGTTTGCCGACCCCCTCACCGCAGAAGTGCGGGCCTTGGGCACGGCTACCTATCAGGCCAATTGCGCCATGTGCCACGACAACGCCGGATCACACGCCCCCAGCGCGGCCGGCCTTGCCACGCTCAGCCCCGATGTCGTGTTGCGCGCCCTCACCACCGGGCGGATGCAGCAGCAGGCCGCCAGCTTGTCCGATGAACAACGCGCCGCCGTGGCCCAGGTGCTGACCAATCAGCCACTGGGCAGCGCGCGCGCCGAAGTGCCACTGGCCCGCTGCACCGGAAATGCTGCGGCCTTCAGCTGGAACAGCCCGCCGCCTTTTTCCGGCTGGGGCCTCGATGCCAACAACAGCCATGCGATCTCCACCGAAGCCGCCGGTATCGGGCCGGAAGACCTGCCTCGCCTGAGCCTGCGCTGGGCCTTTGCTGTGCCCGACGCGATCGAGATGCGCTCGCAGCCCACGATTGCCGGTGGGGCGCTGTTTGTCGGCGGCACCAACGGCACGCTCTATGCGCTCGATCTGGCCACCGGCTGCGTGCGCTGGACCTTTCAGGCGGCAGCCGGGGTGCGCACCGGTGTAGTGGTCAGCCCGTGGACGGCTGGTGACACCGCCGCCCGCCCGCTGGCCTATTTCGGTGACAGCCTGGGCAACGCTTATGCGGTTGATGCGGCAACCGGTGCACAAGTGTGGGCTCGCCGCGCGGGCGACCATGGTCAGGCGATCATAACCGGCGCTCCGGCACTGCATGGCGGCACCCTGTACGTACCGATTTCCTCCGGCGAGGAAGGCAGCGCGGCCCTGCCGACCTATCAATGCTGCACCTTTCGCGGTTCGCTGCTGGCGCTCGATGCGCTGACCGGCGACGAATTGTGGCGCACCTATCTGGTCGATGCACCGCAGCCGACCATCGCCAATGCGGCAGGCGCCATGCAACACGGGCCATCGGGCGTGGCGGTGTGGTCTGCCCCGCTGGTCGATGCCGGGCGCGGCCTGGTCTATGTCGCCACCGGCGACAACTACTCGCAGCCCGCCACCGCGCTCAGCGATGCCCTGGTCGCGCTGGACATGGAGACGGGGGACATCGCCTGGGCCACGCAAGTGACGCCGGGCGACAGCTGGAACGTGGCCTGCGCCATCGGTCCGCAATCCCCCAATTGCCCCGAGGACGCCGGGCCGGACTTCGATTTTGGCGCCGCGCCAATCCTGGCACAAGGCGGCGATGGCCGGGACTATCTGCTGGCTGGCCAGAAATCGGGCATCGCCTATGCCTTCGATCCCGATAGCGGCGAATTGCTGTGGCAGACCAAGGTGGGCCGTGGCGGAGCGCTTGGCGGCGTCCACTTCGGCATCGCGGCACACGGTGGTCGACTTTACGTCCCGATCAACGATGCCAGCTGGGGAACCTCGGACCCCGCGCCGGCCCGTCCGGGCATCTCGGCGCTGAATATCGCCACCGGCGAAGTGCTGTGGCATACGCCTGCCGCCAATGTCTGCAACGGTAAACCGCTTTGCGAGCCGGGCTATTCCGCCGCCATCACGGTCACCCCCGAGCTGGTCCTGGCAGGCGGCACCGACGCGCATTTCCGCATCCTGAGTGCGGAGAGCGGCGCGATCCTGTGGGATGTGGATACCGACCAGGCCTATACCAGCGTCAATGGCGCAGTCGGGCGCGGCGGCTCGATGAGCGGCGCGGCGGCGGCGATTGCCTATGATGGCAACCTTATCATCAGCACGGGCTATGCCTTCCTGGGCAAGATCCCCGGCAACATGGTGCTGGTCTACGGGCTGGAGTGACAGGCCCGGTCTGATCGGCAGATTTTTCGCCCGGAAAGCTTTTCCACGGGGACGAACGCCCTTTTGCGGTGGCAAGGCGGGCCGGCAATCACTATGTGGCCTGCCATGAAGATCGCCATCGCCTCCGATCACGCCGCCTTCGACCTGAAGGGCGAACTGGCGCAAACCCTGCGCGACTGGGGGCACGAGGTGCTGGACCTTGGGCCGGACAGCGCGGAGCGGGTGGATTACCCCGATTACGGCTATCAGCTGGCGGTGGCCGTGGCCGACGGGCTGGCCGAACGCGGCGTGGCGCTGTGCGGCTCGGGCATCGGCATTTCCATCGCCGTCAACCGCCATCCCGGCGTGCGCTGCGCGCTGGTGAACGAGCCCTATTCCGCCGCTCTCGCGCGCGAACACAACGATGCCAATGTGATCGCCATGGGTTCGCGGCTGGTCGGCGTGGATATGGCGCGCACCTGCCTGCAAACCTTTCTGGTCGCCGAGTATATCGGTGGCCGCCACGAGGGCCGGGTCACCAAGCTGACCAATCCTCCTTCCTTCCAGCCCAGCCAGGAAACCGCCTGATGTCCTCCGTAATCCAGCCCCGGTCCGATGCGATCACCCGCTTCTGGCATGACAATCTGGCCGATGCCGATCCCGAAGTCTGCGCCATCATCGGCCGCGAACTGGGCCGTCAGCGCGACCGGATCGAGCTGATCGCTTCGGAAAACATCGCCAGTCCCGCCGTCCTGGAAGCCACCGGCAGCGTGTTCACCAACAAGTATGCCGAGGGCTATCCCGGCAAGCGCTACTACGGCGGCTGCGATTATGCCGACCAGGTGGAGACCTTGGCCATCGAACGGGCCAAGCAGTTGTTCGGCGCACAGTTCGCCAATGTGCAGCCCAATTCGGGCAGCCAGATGAACCAGGCGGTGTTCCTGGCCCTGCTCACCCCCGGTGACACCTTCATGGGCCTGGATCTGGCCAGCGGCGGCCACCTGACGCACGGCAGCCCGGTGAACATGAGTGGCAAGTGGTTCAACGCCGTGCCTTATGGCGTGCGCCGCGAGGACAGCCGGATCGACATGGAGCAGGTCCGCGCCCTGGCGCACCAGCACAAGCCCAAGCTGATTATCTCGGGTGCCACCGCCTATCCCCGGCTGTGGGACTTTGCCGCGTTCCGCGAAATTGCTGATGAGGTGGGCGCGGTCCTGCTGGCCGACATGTCGCACTTCTCCGGCCTGGTGGCAGGCGGCGTGCACCCCAACCCCTTCCCGCACGCGCACATCGTCACCACGACCACGCACAAGAGCCTGCGCGGCCCGCGTTCCGGCGTCATCCTGTGGAACGACGAGCAGTATACCAAGCCGATCAACATGGCGGTGTTCCCCGGCATGCAGGGCGGCCCGCTGATGCACGTTATCGCGGGCAAGGCGGTGGCTTTTGGCGAGGCCCTGCGCCCCGAGTTCAAGACCTATGCCGCATCAGTGGCCGAGAACGCCAAGGCGCTGGCCGCCAGCCTGATGGAAAGCGGCCTGAACATCGTTTCGGGCGGCACCGACAATCACCTGATGCTGGTCGACCTGTCGGCCAAGGGCGTTTCCGGCAAGGCGGCGGAGAAGGGGCTGGATCGCGCCTTCCTCACTTGCAACAAGAACGCGATACCGTTTGATCCGGCCTCCCCGTTTGTCACCTCGGGGATCAGGTTGGGCACGCCGGCGGGCACCACCCGCGGGTTTGGACCGGCGGAGTTCCGCCGGGTGGGACAGATGATTGCCGAAGTGGTCGATGGCATGAGCCGCAACGGCAACGAGGGTGACGCCCAGGTGGAAGAACGGGTGCAGCGGCAGGTTGCCGAACTGTGCGCCGCCTTCCCCGTCTATCCCGGAAGGTAACTGCACATGAATGAACCTGAAAAGCCGATCGACAGCCGCATCCTGGTCGACGCCATTGCCGAGGCGAAGGACATCGGGCGCGATGGCATGGCCCATCCGTCCACCAAGCCGGTGCTGATCGGCGCGGGTGTCGGCACCGTGGTCGGCTGGCTGCTGCCGCTGGGCGGACTGGGCGTGGTGGTGGGTCTGCTGGGCGGTGCCAGCTTCATGCTGTACAAGCGGATACGCCCGTAATTGCGCTGTCCGTTCTGCGCCCATGATGACAGCCAGGTAAAGGATTCCCGGCCGACCGAGGATAACACCTCGATCCGCCGCCGGCGTCAGTGCGAAAGCTGTGGCGGGCGTTTCACCACGTTCGAACGGGTGCAGTTGCGCGATGTGTTCGTGGTCAAGAGCGGGGGCAAGCGCGAGGCTTTCAATCGCGCCAAGATCGAGCAATCGGTTACCCTGGCCTGCCGCAAGCGCGGGGTGGAGCAGGAGCGGATCGACCAGCTGGTTTCGGGCATCCAGCGCCAGGTCGAGACTTCGGGCGAGAACGAGGTGCCCAGTTCGCGCATCGGCGAGATGGTGATGAACGGCCTGCGCCAGCTCGACAGCGTGGCCTATATCCGCTTCGCCTCGGTCTACCGCGATTTCAGCGAGGCGCGCGATTTCGAGGAGTTCGCCAGCCAGGTGCGCGATGTCGGAGCAGACTAAGGCCCCATCGCCCATCGTCGTCCTGGTGCGCCCGCAACTGGGCGAGAACATCGGCAAGGCGGCGCGGGCCATGCTCAACTTCGGCCTCACCGAAATGCGTCTGGTCAGCCCGCGCGATGGCTGGCCCAACCCGGCCGCAGGGCCTGCCGCATCGGGGGCCGACCTGGTGCTGGAACAGGCCAGGGTGTTCCCCACCGTGGCCGAGGCGGTGGCCGATTGCGCCCATGTCTATGCCACCACGGTGCGCAAGCGCGGGGTGACCAAGGACGTGGTCACGCCCGAACAGGCGGCCCGCGAAATCATCACGCAACCCGCCCGCAGCGCCCTGTTGTTCGGGCCGGAGCGATCCGGGCTGGAGACCGAGGACGTGGCCCTGGCCCGCAAGATCGTGACCGTGCCGATCAACCCCCGGTTCGGCTCGCTCAACCTGGCGCAGGCGGTGATCCTGTGCGCTTACGAGTGGTCAAAGCACCAGCACCTGGCCATGCCGACAACCGAGGAGATCCTGCCCCCCGCCGCGCAGGACGAGCTGGAAGGCCTGATCGCGCATTTCGAGGCGCTGCTGGAGCCGCGCGACTATTTCCGCCCACATTCCCGCGCCCAGTCTTCACGGCTGAACCTGCGCAACCTGTTGACGCGGCCAGGCTGGAACCACCTGGAGGTGCGCACCTTGCGCGGCATCCTGTCGGCCTTGGGCAGGAACCCCGCCTGAACCGGCCCGCCGCAGCTTGACTTATCCCGTCGCCCGGCTAAAGGCCCGCCTTCACTTCGACGGATCGCCTGCATCAGGCGGCCCTGCGATTGGCCCCGCATCCCGGTGAAGCGGTGGCCGCGTCCGGCAACAGGCTGGGCGGTGCGATGCCGGGTTGAAGCCTGTCCATCGGGGCCGGGCCTGCAAATTGGAGACTACTCATGTCGAAGC
>Ga0114940_10001014_pt1 | contig 10966 bp, 7 predicted proteins | sample ColdCreekSource_FD_87195 | JGI IMG/M metagenome (GOLD analysis project Ga0114940, IMG submission 87195) | Groundwater microbial communities from Cold Creek, Nevada to study Microbial Dark Matter (Phase II) - Cold Creek Source | ecosystem: Environmental > Aquatic > Deep subsurface > Groundwater ...
ATCGAGACTTTCTCGCAATTTTCGTCGCCCTCGCAGGGCCGTGTGACGCCGACCACCACCTATACCAACGCGCCGACCGGTTCGACGCTGGTGGCGTTCCCCAACGACATCCGGTTCCACTATTCCGAGTTCAAGCGTGAGCGTCTGAACGGTCAGCTGACATTGCAGTTCAAGCCGTCTGACACGCTGAAGATCACGGCTGACGCAACCTATTATCAGAACAGCGCCGAAGAACAGCGGACCGACCAGGCAACCTGGCTGAACCGTCCGTTCAGTGCGGTGACGTTTGACGGCAATACCCAGGTGGCAACCGCGGTATCGATCACCGATATCATTTCGGGTGCCAAGGACGGTGGGTTCGAGCAGCAGTACCGCGGGGTCAAGGACGAGCTCTACAGCTTCGGCCTGAACCTTGAATTTCAGCCGACTGATCGCCTGACGCTGACGATCGATGGCCATCATTCAAACGCCTCGTCACTTCCCGGCAACCCGCTGGGCCACACCTCGACGCTGGTCGCTATCGCGCAGAAGACCATCGCCGGGCAGACGCTGGGTGTGAACGGCGGAATTCCGTTCCAGCGGATTACGTTCCGCGACAACACGGCCCAGGGCGGCAATGGCAACGCCAACGGCACGCTCGATCTGGCCGATCTGGGTTCGCAGGTCGCGCGCAGCTCGATCTCGACCCAGCGCCAGCGGACAGACGAACTGCGCTTCGATGCCGCATGGGATCTGGGCGACGATGATGCGGTCAACTTTGGCCTCAACTATCGCAACGGCCGGATGAATCAGGCGCGCACCGATACCTATCAGCCGCTCGGTGACTGGGGTGTTGCGAATGTGGGCGACGTTGCCGCTTTTGCTCCGCAAGCGGTCAAATTCTTCTGCCTGATGTGCGAATTCAATCACACGGCAGTTGACGCGACCGGAGCTTCGCTGATCGCTGCACGCGCCGATGCTACCCAGCTCTACACCCTGCTTGGCAATCGCTATCCGGGCTTCGGTTCGGTCAACGGCCAGACCGACAACTCGGTGCGCGAACGAATCCTGGCTGTCTACGCAGAGGTAGACCTCAATACTGAACTGCTTGGCCGGCCAGCCAACCTCGTTGCCGGGGTCCGCTGGGAACGGACCAACTCACGCTCGAACTCGGTGGTGATCCCGCCGGTGGCGCTGCGCTGGGATGCGGACAATGACTTCACGCGCGTCCCGGCAACGAGCAGCTCGGTAGTCTCGGTCGAAAACTCGTACGATCACATCCTCCCCGCACTCGATTTCTCGATCGATGCGACCGACAAAGTGAAGGCCCGTGTGTCCTACGGACGGACGATCGCACGGCCTTCCTTCGGTGATCTGTTCTCTGCCATCGACATCGGCAGCAACAACCCGAACCGCCCCACCTACCTTGGCGGCATTGCCAATGCGAATTCGGGCAACCCGAACCTGGTGCCGCTGGTATCGGACAACTTCGATGTGTCGCTTGAATGGTACTTTGCCCGTTCGAGCTACCTGTCGGTTGGGTTCTTCGACAAGCGCGTGCGCAACTTCGTCGGGCGGGGGCAGGAAACTGCCAATCTGTTCAACCTGCGCGATCCAAGCTCGGGTGCGGCCGGGACCCGGTCGGGCCAGGCGGTGACCTATCTGCAGAGCATTGGTGCGAACCTGTCGGACGTGAATCTGTTCACCATGACTGCGCTGATCGACCAGTTCGGTCTTGGCGGTGCCCAGACCCAGTTCCAGGCCAACTATGCCGGCGGCAACCTCAGCCAGGCGTTCATCGATGCGACGCTGGGTTCCTACAACGTCACGGCCAACAGCGGCGATCCGCTCTACCAGTTCCGCGTACAGAAGCCTGTCAACAACCGCGAAGGCCACATCTGGGGCTTCGAAGTTGCTGGCCAGTACTTCCTGGGCGACACTGGTCTGGGCGTTGCCGGTGCCTACACCCGGGTGAACGGCGACGTCGGGTACGACATCACGGCTTCGCCTTCGGCGGACCAGTTCGCACTGCTCGGTCTGTCCGATACCGCCAACGCGACGTTGATCTTCGAAAAGTACGGGATCTCGGCGCGGCTTGCCTACAACTGGCGCGGTACCTTCCTAGGCAACAACAGCCGCGGTGGTTCGCGCAACCCGGTCTTCGTCAAGTCGTATGACCAGGTTGACCTCAACATCAGCTACGACGTGAACGAGAATCTGTCGCTGACCGTTGAAGGGATCAACCTGACGAAGAGCGACGTAGTGACTTATGCCCGAACGACCAACCAGCCGTGGTTCATCGTTGAAGGCAACAGCCGCTACATGTTGGGTGCCCGTTACCGCTTCTGAGCGGCGCCAAACTGAATTGAGACCAATGAAGGCCGCGGCGGAAAACGTCGCGGCCTTCTTCACCAGTACCGGCCGGTGTGGCATACACTGACGGAGCAGACGATGACCAAGGCCCGCCTCGACAACATCACACATGCCGCGCTGCGGATCGAAACGGGTCATGCGGCCGCTTTTGGCGACTCAGTGAACCAGGTGGCGGTGTTCGTCCCGGAATTCGCTGCGCTGCAACGGCATTACCCTATCCTGTTCCGCCGGGGCGACGATGGCGTGCTGCATGCCTTTGCGATCCTCGGATTTGATCTAAACGAGAACCTGTTCCTGAGCGAACACGGCAACTGGTCGGCAGGCTACGTCCCGGCCATAATGCGCCGCGGTCCGTTCCTGATCGGGCAAGCTTCTGACGGCGAACCCGTGATCCATGTCGATCTCGATCACCCACGGGTAAGCTCCTCGCCCGACAAGGGGGTATCGGTCTTTGCTGCACATGGCGGGCACGCCCCGGCGCTCGAAGCGGCAATCGAAGCGCTGCAAACCATCCATCTCGGGCATCAGGCCGAGACAGCTTTTTCCGCCATGCTTGATGCATGTGCGCTGATCGAGCCGGTTCGCCTGGAAGTGGCGCTGACCGATCGCGATGTGGTTACGTTCGAACATTTTGAAACTGTCACCGGCGAGCGGATCGCCGCCTTGAACGCGGAGGCGCTGGACCGGATCAATCGCGCCGGTTTCCTGGAGGCGATCATTCACGCCGCCACGTCGCTTGGCACGATGCAGGACCTCGCTAACCGCAAGCTAGCCGCAGGCCGTTTGCGATGAACGCCCGTTCGACGGTCACGGGAACTCCGGTTGACGAACACAACGGCCCACTGCCGGTCGGCAGCAATTGGGAAGACGTCGTCTCGGCCGATCGTCCTGTGATCTTTCGCGGAGCCGCTGCCGATTGGGCCTTGGTGCAGGCCGGATTGGCTGGTCCCGATCAGGCGGCAGCGGTGCTGCGGGCGGCGTGGTCTGGCAATGAATTGGTTGTCTATCGCAGTGAGCCAGAGATCGGCGGGCGGTTCTTTTACACCGACGCGGTCGATGGCTTCAATTTCACAGGCACGCGTGAGCCGCTGCCGGCGCTGCTGGACGAACTGCTGGCGCTGTCAGACGCGGCTGCTGCTCCGGCGATCTATGTCGGTTCGAGCGATCTGAAGACCTTCTTCCCGGGACTTGACGCTCACAGTGCGCTCGATCTTGGGGCAATTCATCCCATGCTGGCCGAACACGCCGGCCTTGGCAGTCTGTGGCTTGGCAACCGCACGGTAGCGAGCTGCCATTTCGACGCATCGCCGAACATCGCGGTTTGCGCCGTCGGGCACCGGCGCTTTACGCTGTTCCCGCCCGAGCAGATCTCCAACCTCTATCCCGGTCCGCTTGAGCCGACGCCCGGTGGACAAGTGGTCAGCATGGTCGATTTCGCTGGTCCTGACCTGACCCGCTACCCGCGTTTTTCCGAAGCCGCGCGTCAAGCGCTCATCGCCGAACTGGGGCCGGGCGATGTGCTGGTCTATCCCGCGTTGTGGTGGCATCACGTCGAGGCGCTCGATCCTTTCAACGTGCTCGTCAATTACTGGTGGAACGCCGTGCCCGCCTATGTGGATTCGCCGCAGACTACTCTGCTGCACGCGCTAGGCAGCTTGCGATCACGCCCGGCCTCCGAGCGTGCGGCGTGGCGGGCGCTATTCGAACACTACGTCTTCGGCGACACTGATCTGGCTTCGTCACATCTGCCGCCTCGCGCGCAGGGTCCGCTCGGCCCGATGACTGACACCGTCGCACGGCGGCTACGGACCAGCGTCGCGCGGCTGCTGCAGCGATGAGCGCGCGTCGCCCCGTCCGGGTCGTCGTTGCGGGTGGCGGCACCGCAGGGTGGATCACCGCCGCCGCGCTGGTGCGCCAGTTGCGCGGTTCAGTGGATGTGACGCTGGTTGAGAGCGACGAGATCGGCACCATCGGGGTGGGCGAAGCGACGATCCCCACCGCTCGCGCGTTCCATGATCTGCTGCGAATCGACGAGCAGGCGTTCATGACCGCGACCCAGGCGACCATCAAGCTGGGTATCGCGTTCGAGAATTGGGGCTCACTGGGCGATCGCTACATCCATTCGTTCGGAACCGCGCCGGTCGAAACGATCGCGGCCGGCTTTCAGCATTTCTGGTTGGAAGCACAGAGCCGGGGTGAACCCCATCCGCTGGCCGACTATTATCCGGAATATCTGGCGGCCGAGCAGGGCCGATTCGGCAAGGATGGCAAGCAACCACTCAACTATGCCTATCACCTTGATGCGACTCTTTACGCCCAGTTTCTGCGCCGCATTGCCGAAACGGATGGCGTCCGCCGCATCGAAGGCCGGATCGAAGGGGTCGAGCGCTCGGGCCAAACCGGCGATATTGCCGCGCTCAAGCTGTCAGGTGACCGGGAGGTTGCGGGCGACCTGTTCATCGACTGCACCGGCTTTCGCGCATTGTTGATCGGCGAAACGCTGGGCAGCGACTTTGTCGATTGGGGCCACTGGCTGCCGACCGACGGTGCCTGGGCGGTCCAGACCAGTGCGGTGCGCGATCCGGTCCCATACACCAAAGCGATCGCGCATGACGCGGGTTGGCGATGGCAGATCCCGCTGCAGCACCGGGTGGGCAACGGCTTGGTGTTCGCTTCAGCCTTCATCGATCCCGAAGCTGCACGCCTGCGGCTGCTCGAATCGATCGAAGGCGCGCCGCTGATCGAGCCGCGCCTGATCCGATATCGCACCGGTCGCCGCAGCGACGTGTGGAAGGGCAACTGCGTCGCGCTCGGCCTTTCGTCGGGCTTCGTCGAACCACTCGAATCCACTTCGATCCATCTGTTCATGATCGGCGTGACGCGGCTGGTGCAGCAGTTTCCTTTCGGCGGCATCACGTCGACAATCCGCGCCCGCTACAACCGCATGGCGCAGGCCGAGCTTGAGCGGGTGCGCGATTTCGTCATCCTGCACTACCGGCAGACCAGCCGGGAGGACTCGCCATTTTGGCGTCACTGCCAGGCGATGGCGATCCCCGACACCCTGGCCGAGCGGATCGCGCTGTTCGAGGAACAGGCCCATTGCTGGCAGGAAGCAGATGACCTGTTCCGCACTGACAGCTGGCTGCAGGTGATGCTGGGGCAAGGGGCAAAGCCAAGATCGTGGCATGCCTTGCCATCGCTGCTGGAAGACCGGCTTGATGCGGTAATGGCCCGAGCGCGCGATGACGCCAGCGCAGCGGTGGCGGGGCGGGGCACTCACGCCGAATTTCTGGCCCACTACTGCCCCGCACCGGCCGAGGGTTGAACCTGCGGCTCGTCAGTTGGTCCGGACTATCGCGCCGAAGGTATCCTCCTGCGCCAGTTCTACCAGCGTGCGCATTGCGGCCTCAGCCTGGTCTGGCGCGCCGGCAGCAATTGCATCGGCGACTCGTTGATGGTCGGGCACAGGGTCGCGGGGGAGCGCAGCAGCCCGCTGCTTGAACTGGGTGGTCCAGTTGACCGCAGCGCCAATGCTGGCGCTGAGCGTTGTCAGCACTTCGTTGCGGGTGGCGCGCAGCAATGCATCGTGAAAATCACGATCGGCGTTGCGGCCCGCCTCGGTTGCGAGTGTATGGCGGCGCATGGCGGAAAGCGCGGCCTTCAGCGCAGCCACGTCATCGGGGGTGCGCCGTTCGGCCGCCAGTCGCGCTGCCGCGGGTTCGACCATCGCGCGCAGTTCGAACAGGTCCTTGATGAAGCCGGTGTCGGGTTGCCCTTCGAAGGCCCAGGCCAGGACGTCCGGGTCAAGCAGGTTCCAACGGCTGCGGGGCAATACCCTTGTTCCGGCCTTCGTGCGACTTTCGACAAGGCCTTTGGCTGCCAGCACCTGAATCGCCTCGCGGTAGGCGCTGCGTGACACGTCGAGCATTGCTGCGTTGGCGATCTCACCGGTCAGCCGCTCGCCTGGCGCGAACTGGCCGCCCACGATTGCGCGGCCGATATGATGAGCGATCGCGCCGCGCAGTCGCCGCCCGGTGCTGCGCCGTTCTCTCACTGGATCAGCTTGTTCGTGGTCAGGCAGCTTCGGTTCCTCTCCGCTTGCTTGCGGGTAGCCCCGGTGGCGCAACATCGCAAGCAAGGGCGATAGTGCTTTGCAGCCGTTATATGTCGGACTAATAGTCTCTCATTCGCTCGGAGATTCCAAGAATATGTTGACGCTGATGCAGCATCGAGGCCCGACGGGCGATCGCAGTGTGATTGCCGTCACTGATGGAGTGGCCGTGCGGATTGAGGGTCACGAAGACGTGCGGGGTTTGGCCATGGCCGCCATCGATCGCGGTATCAGCCTCGCTCAATGCGTCGCTGAATGCGATCATGGCAAGTTAGTCGATCCGGCGGGCCTGTTACGCGCAGGAGAATTCCTGGCGCCGATCGATCATGGCGATTCGGCGCATCTGCTGGTCACCGGCACCGGGCTGACCCATCTCGGTTCGGCCGAGGGTCGTGACCAGATGCATCGTGCGGCTGCTGCGGGAGATCAGGTGACCGACTCGATGCGTATGTTCCTGGCGGGGCTGGAAGGCGGCAAGCCCGGACCTGGTGAGACGGGTCAGCAACCTGAATGGTTCTACAAGGGCGACGGTTCCCAGCTTGTTGGACCCGGCGAACCGCTGACAATGCCCGCGTTTGCGCTCGACGGCGGCGAGGAGCCAGAAGTCGCAGGGGTTTACCTGATCGGTCCGGACGGTACGCCGCACCGCATCGGATTTTGCCTGGGGAATGAGTTCAGCGACCACGTGACAGAGCGCCACAATTACCTCTGGCTGGCGCATTCCAAGTTGCGCCAGGCAGCGCTCGGGCCCGAGCTGATCGTCGGCGAACTACCCGACGATCTGCGCGGAACCAGCCGGATCCGGCGCGACGATACGGTGATCTGGGAAAAGCCGTTTCTGACCGGCGAGGCCAACATGTCGCACAGCATCGCCAACCTTGAGCAGCACCATTTCAAGTATCCCCTGTTCCGACGGCCGGGCGACGTTCATGTTCATTTCTTCGGAACGGCGACTGCCTCGTTCGCCGATGGAATCAAGACCCGGCCCGGCGACGTGTTCGAGATTGCCGCCGCGCCCTTCACGCTGCCGCTTTGCAACCCGTTGGCGGAAGCAGAGCCGCAGGCAGTCATCGTGAAGCAGATGTGACGACCCGGATCGCCATCGTGGGGCTGGGCAAAATCGCCCGTGACCAGCACGTCCCCGCGCTGTTTGGCAATCCGGCGTTTGTTCTGGCGGCGACAGTCAGTCCGGATGGCGCGCGGATGAGCGGCGTACCCGGCTTCGATAGCCTTGAGGCCTTGCTGGCCAGCGGCATGCCGGTCGATGCTGTGGCAGTCTGCACGCCGCCGCAGGTGCGCCATAGCATAGCAAGCATTGCGATCCGGCACGGCCTTCACGTCATGCTCGAAAAGCCACCCGCCGCAAGCCTTGGCGAACTGCGTGCGCTGATGAGCGAAGCAGCGTCTCACTGCGTGTCGCTCTTCGCGGCTTGGCATTCGCGCTACGCTGCCGGGGTGGAGGCGGCACGCGCATGGCTGGCGCAGCGGAGCGTCACCGGCGGATTGATCACCTGGCGCGAGGATGTGCGGGTCTGGCATCCGGGGCAACGGTGGATCTGGGAGCCGGGCGGGCTGGGAGTGTTCGATCCCGGCATAAACGCACTGTCGATCCTGACCAAGATCCTGCCCCAGCCGCTGCTGCTGCGCTCTGCGGTGCTGGATGTCCCCGAGAACCGCCGCGCGCCAATCGCAGCGCGGTTGTCACTGGAAACAATCAGTGGAGCGCCCATCGCAGCCGACTTCGATTTCCGCCAGACCGGGCCGCAAAGCTGGGACATCATGCTCGATACCGATCGCGGACGGCTTGAGTTGTCGGGCGGCGGCGCAAGGTTGGTCGTGCCGGGTGACACGGTGATCGGTCCGGATCGGGAATATCCAGCGCTCTATGCCAGGTTTGCCGAATTGATTGCGGCCGGGCAGAGCGACTGCGACGAGGCTCCGTTCCGGCTGGTCGCAGACGCGTTTCTGTGCGGCCGTTTCTGCGTGACCGACGCCTTCATCGACTGACGGCGAGCTTACCGGCCGATCGCCAGCATGGTTACCGACTTGGGCGGCACGGTGATAGCGACAGCACCGTTTTCGATCCGCCCGGAAATGTCTCGCGGCGTGACCGTATCCGGTGCGGCAAATGTGTTGATAGAGTTGACCTGCGGCGCGGTCAGCATCGTGCCGCGCGCCGTCCGCGCACGGACTCCTGGGATTGCGACCCTGATAGTCGCAGCGCGCGATGGGTCGATGTTGACAAGCGAGAGCCACAAGCCCCCTTCCTTTGCGCGCACGGCCACGGCGTCAATCCGCGGCAAGGTCACCTCGCCCTGGCGGTATGTGCCGACGTCCAGTGTCACGGGAAGCAGCGTTGCATCCTGGAACGGCACGTACATCTTGTGCACGTGGTAAGTCGGGGTCAGGACCATCTTGGGTCCGTCGGTCAGGATCAGGGCTTGAAGCACATTGGCCATCTGCGCGATGTTGGCACCTTGCACCCGGTCAGCATGACGGGCGAAGATATTGAAATTGAGTGCCGCGAGGACTGCGTCGCGCAGCGAGTTCTGCTGCTGGAGGAACCCTTCTCGCGTCCCGGGGAGCTTGGCCAGCCAGGCACCCCACTCGTCAACAATCAATGGGACTTTCTTTTCGGGATCGTGCCTGTCCATGATCGCGGCGTGGGTATTGATGCGCTCATCCATTCTCAGCGTCGATTGCAGCAGCTCGGCATATTCCTGCTCGGCGAAATTGACCGAGTCATATGCGGGCGGCCATTTCACGACGGTATAACTGTGCAGAGACAGCCCTTCGATGCTCCAGCTCCAGTCGCGGCTCTTCCAGGCCCTCATCACGCCCTCGGTATAGGCGGTATCATCATCGCTCGGCCCCACGGCAACGCGCAGCATCTGGTCGGGATTGGTGTCAGTGGGGTTGGCCGGATTGGAATAGGCCTGCTGTGCGGGGTTGTAATTGCGCGCAAACCGCGTGTAGCGCTTCAGCTCATCGGTGTAGTATTCGGGCCGCATATTGCCGCCGCAGCCCCAGGTTTCGTTGCCAATGCCGAGGAACTTGAGCTTCCACGGCGCTGGACGGCCGTTCGCGGCGCGTTCCTGCCCCGCAGTATTGCGCGTGTCGGCGGTCATATAGGCGACCCAATCGGCCGCGTCCTTGTAGCTGCCCGAACCGACGTTGATCGAGACAAAGGCGTCAGCGCCGATCTGTTCGACAAAATCAAAGTACTCGTGCGTTCCGAAGGCGTTGTTCTCGATCGCGTCGCCCCAGTTGGCGTTGACGGTGACCCGTCGGCGTGCCGGATCACCGATGCCGTCGCGCCAATGGTATTCGTCGGCGAAGCAGCCTCCCGGCCAGCGCACGTTGGGCACGTGGATAGCCCGCAGCGCGGCAACGACGTCGCTCCGTATGCCGCGGACATTGGGTATGGTGCTGTCGGGGCCAACCCACACCCCGCCGTAGATCCCCGTGCCGAGATGCTCTGCAAACTGCCCGAAGATGTGGCGATTGATCCGCGGTCCGGGCTTTTCGGCCTGGATCGTCACTGCGACTGGCGCATCGGTCCCTTGCGCCGTGACCTGGCTGGCGCAGCCAAGGGCCAGGGCCAGCGCCCCAATGATGATCGTGTGCTTGCTCATCCGCTGGTCTTCCGCCTGAATCCGGTCAATGATTGTCGCGCGGCAAACCGCGCCGGGTTGCAATCCGCTGATAGCGTTCGGCACCTTCAAGTATCGCGCCGGTTTCCATCTGGCCGACAAGATTTCGCTGAATTTCCTGCCAAGGTGTCTGCGAAGGCGGATAAAGATAGCCCCCCGCAGCCTGGAGATCGCGCCGTCGCGCCGCCAGTTCGCTATCAGCAACAAGGACGTTTGCGGTCCCGGCCCGCAGATCGACACGCACCCGGTCGCCATCACGCAGCAGTGCAAGGCCGCCCAGCGCCGCTGCCTCGGGCGAGGCATTGAGGATCGACGGACTGCCGCTGGTGCCTGACTGTCGCCCGTCGCCGAGACACGGCAGGTTGCGGATCCCTTGCGTGAGGAGATAATTGGGCGGGCGCATGTTCACCACCTCGGCCGAGCCCGGATAGCCGATCGGTCCGGCGCCGCGCATGATCAGCAGCGTTCGATCGGTGATGCCCAGGGCGGGATCGTCGATCCGCGTGTGATAGTCCTCTGGTCCGTCGAACACGATTACCGGACCCTCAAAAGCCTCAGGGTCGGAGGGGTCGGAAAGATAACGTGCGCGGAACTCGTCCGAGATCACGCTGGTTTTCATAATCGCGGAGTCGAACAGGTTGCCGCGCAACACGAGGAACCCAGCCGCCAGTTGAATCGGGCGTTCGATCGGCCAGATCACACGCTCGTCCTCGATCGCGGCATTTCGGCAATTGTCGCCGATCGTCCGCCCGTTTGCAGTGCGTGCGTCTTCGTCAATCAGGCCCTGCCGCATGAGCTGGGCGACGACTGCCGGGACTCCCCCGGCGCGGTAGTAATCCTCGCCCAAATA
>Ga0114940_10001015_pt1 | contig 10952 bp, 10 predicted proteins | sample ColdCreekSource_FD_87195 | JGI IMG/M metagenome (GOLD analysis project Ga0114940, IMG submission 87195) | Groundwater microbial communities from Cold Creek, Nevada to study Microbial Dark Matter (Phase II) - Cold Creek Source | ecosystem: Environmental > Aquatic > Deep subsurface > Groundwater ...
CCACTAGGACATTCAGGTGCGGGAGTTGGAGCAGGTGTAGGATCCACAGGTGCTGGCGAAGGATTCGGAGATGGTGTTGGCCCTGGAGTCGGGGTTGGGCTTGGTGTCGGCGCAGGCGTTGGGGTAGGAGTTGGGGTAGGCGACGGGCTTGGCGTTGAGCCGTTAATCACGCTATTTTCATTTGCATTGCTTTGCATTTGTACTGTGGCATAAGAAACAATGGGCACTCTTTTCATAGAGTAGTACAACAGGCAATTCGAGTCTGGAACTACAGTCCCCAGCCCTCCTCCACCCCATGCTTTGACGCTGTTCGTGAGTCCACTACACATAATATTATTAACAATAGTTCCCATTAAAGGAATCTTGCTAATGTCATAACCATAAGTAAATTTAATTTTTAAAATATTCGCATCACGGATGGAAATTTGCCCCGATCCTGCAGTGCGAGGACTAGCGTCGCGGTACTCTAGATTGTCATTGGGGATATATTTGCCTGTTGTACCAGCACTTGTAATGCCAAAAGTATCAAACATTTCTTGATTCGGGCTAATAATTTCAAGTTTGTTCCAAGGCAAAACTGTCGCTGCCTTTGATTTGATCCAAGCCTCACCCATTGTTGTCACTGTTGGCTGCGTCCCAGCACTTGCATCAATATAAAAAGGAATCAACCCTTTCACTATTGAGTTTGATATTTCAGTTTTATCACCCTCTTTATTTGCACCATGTCGGGCAGCTAAAAATGTAACATTATTCAATGTTAACTTCGCCATATAAATCAAACCAGATTGTATGATTCCGAGTACAAATAATATTGCAATAGGCGTAACAATCACAAACTCTGTCAACGAGGCTCCCGAATCATATCGTTTTAAACGCAAGTGTGTAAACCGATCTTTTGTTCTAATTTTCATATATCAAATTTCAAAAAAGAAACTACATCGCCAATTTGCATTGGAAGTAAATCAGACGCATTTGATTTAAACTCTAGAACTGAATGTGCTTTAAAGCACCAACTGATTCTTCTTTTTTGCATGTTTTTAGTAATCTTCAAAATGACACCAGTTTTATCTAAATACACGATATCGATAGCATATTTCATTCCAAAAGTGTGTACGCTATTGCAAGGTTGTATGTAAAAAGCTTCGTTAGCTAATAGTTTTTTTCTAAAAATGAGACCGGAAGCTCTTTGAATAAAATTACAAGCGCTAGATATTACATATTCGGTTTTTGAATTGTTTAAATATAAAAACATATTTACAATATGCCACTAGCAAGAAATTTAGTAGCAATTGGGAAACCAATAACTATAAAAGTACAAGGAAATATACAAAGTATCAGCGGCCCTAACATCTTTACAGGCGCTTCCATGGCTAATTTTTCAGCTCGCAAAAAACGCTCAATCCGTCTTTGATCGCTTTGCGCTCTAAGAATCGGACTCAAACTAGAACCCGTTTTTTCACCTTGAATAAGCGCACTTACAAAACTTGTAATAGGCGTGAAATTCAGCCGGTCAGAGAAATCTCTTAAAGCATCCATTCGAGCTTTTCCACCTCGTATTTCCCTCAATGAGCGATCAATCTCTGTGACTAATGGGCCTGGTTTACTTCGATCAACTGCAGCCTGCAATGAGCCTGATAAATTCAAACCGGCTTCAATTGAAAGTGTTAATAAGTCAACAAAAAAAGGCAGCGCTTTCAAAATAGCAGTGTTTCGCTTAACAGTAACTTCTTTTAACCACAAATTTGGGTAGTAATATGCCAATACTGCCAATATAAGTGCAAAACTAAAACCACCCCGCCCTAACGCACTTGCGAGTAAGAATCCAAGTAATAATCCAAATACAGCACTTAGAATTTTTCCAGCATGAAATTGTTTTGGATTTAATGTGTAATCCTGCCCTGCTCGCAGCAAAGCAGTTTGAATACTTGCTTCTGCTTTTGCACTTAATGTCCAGCTCAAACTAACACTTAAAAGCTCGATGATTGGCCAAAGTAACCTATATATAGTTGGTGGTTTATCTTTGTATTTTCTGTCTTCAATTGGCGTTTCTTTAAACAGTTGATAAAAAGCATAAAAAACACCAATTACTGCCAATGCAAATGCCAGTGCAGCTAATATCGTATAAATTACATACATATTTTTAGACGTCAATAGTGACGATTTTTTTTATAAAGAATCCGCCTACAAGTAACATCACTGTAATGATACAAACTACGATCCAACCGTATAGCGTAGTAAAAAGTGGTTGCATGGCTTCAGGTTCCATTTGAAATAAAACAAAACCTAAAAATACTGGTAATAATCCAACAACTATTCCTTGTAATTTACCTTGTGACGTTAAGGCTTTTATTTTTCCCTCCATTGCAGCTTTAGACCTCAGCGTATTTGCTAAGCGCTCCAAAACTTCAGCTAAGTTACCACCAACGCTCTTAGAAATAGTTATCGCGGAAACCATCAGATCAACCTCTTCAAGGGTTAGTCTGCGAGCCATACTTTCCATTGCATCTTCAAAAGAAACTCCCATTTTCTGTTCACGCAACACCAAAGAAAGCTCTTGACTAAACGGTGGTGCTGTTTCAGTAGCTACAAAATCCATAGCCATGGATAAACTTGAACCGGATCGCAAAGAACCCGCCATCATATTTAAAGCGTCTGGCATTTGTTCTATCAAATTTTTAATGCGCTTTTTCTTAATAATGCTATACATTACGCGTGGCATCAATATTGCTAACACAGTCAAAATTATTGCAAATGGAATTGAGCCTGTTAACAGTAGTGTCAAAACTGGCACAACAAATAACACGATGATATTCACGAAGAATAATTTTTCGGGATCAATGAACATGAACATATCATCAAGTGTCAGCGCTGCTGTTTTTGTAAACTCACTTCGATATTTTTTATAAAAACCATAGAGCGCATAGGCTCCAATCATCACGCACAAGGCAACTAAAGATGACATCATTAAAATCATTTAATTTCCTTTTTAAATATCGACATATCGACTTGCATGCCGATACTTCTCAATTTTTCATAAAATTCCGGGATCGCATCGCAGGCGGTGTAATAACCATCTGTTTTATGGTTCTCAGTCATCCCAGTTTCAATATATTCGAAAATATCTTGCAATTGAATCTTGCCTGATTCGACGCCAGTTACTTCTGTAATCTTTGTTATTTTTCGACTACCACAAGCAAATCTAGTTTGCTGAACAATGATGTCGACTGCAGAAGCTACCTGCTCACGAATAGCAACTATTGGCAAATCCATGCCAGACATCAAGACCATAACTTCTACGCGTGCAAGCATATCTCTAGGCGTATTGGCGTGCGCAGTGGTTAATGAACCATCGTGACCTGTATTCATTGCTTGCAGCATATCCAGTGCTTCACCACCACGACATTCACCAACGACAATGCGATCTGGTCGCATACGCAATGAATTTTTCACTAAATCTCGAATAGAAACGCCACCTTTACCTTCTGCATTTCCAGGTCTTGCCTCTAACGACACTAAATGTTCATGATCTAACTGCAATTCAGCTGCATCTTCAATAGTGACTATTCGTTCATCACTTGGAATAAAATTACTAAGTATATTTAACAGTGTTGTTTTTCCAGAACCCGTTCCGCCTGAAACAATAATATTTTTCTTCTGTTTCACGGCAAGTTGAAGAAAATTTACCATGTTGTGGCTAGCCGAGTTGAAGCGTATTAAATCAGTGCCATCTAGTTTCTTTTTAGAAAATTTGCGAATAGTCATAGACGGCCCTTTTAAGGCCAGCGGTGGGATAATAGCGTTAAATCGTGAGCCATCTTTCAAGCGCGCATCGACTAATGGTGAGCTTTCATCAATACGCCGTCCCACTGGGGCAACAATTCTTTCAATAATGCCCATGACAGCTTTTTCACTAGAAAATGCCAAAGGTACTCGTTGCAATACACCTTGTTTTTCAACGAAAATTTCATCTACCGAATTGACCATAATCTCGGTGGTTGAAGGATCAGCTAATAACGGCTCCAAAAGTCCCAATCCTATCGCTTCGTCACGAACCTCCCTAAGCAGCAAATCTCTGTCTATATGCTTAGGTAAATCTGGCATATTCTTCAGAATTTCAAGAATTGCAGTATTCGTATTTTCTCTGAGGACTTTGTCTTCCATTTTATGAATATCAATCCGCCTCATATCGAAAGCTGCGATTAATTTTTCATGAACTTCTCGGCGAAGACCAAGTAATTCTTGATCAATAACCACTGACATAGGAATACTTTTTACGTGAACTTGGGGTACCTGTTTTTCATTTGAGTTAATGATTTCAGTCTTAGATACCGCTACAGTTTGTGCATTTTTTAAAATTGAATTTGTATTTTTTTCAATAATTACTGGTGCGATATGATTTGTCAAAGAAACTATGGCTTCAGATGTAACCTCAGAAAGGATATCACCGCCTGAAGCTACACGTTTCCAACTAACCTTAATTAGATATTGCCCTATTGAAATTTCGTCACTTGGACTTAATGGACCATAGGTCGCTATTTTTTTACCTTCAACTTGGGTGCCAAACATTGAACCAAAATCTCTAATGAATACTTGTTCATTAGAAACAAATAACTCAGCATGCTCCTTTTGCACCTTCCAACCAGTTAGCTCTAGATCAGCTTTAGGGCCGCTTCCTATCAGACATTTCGCTGCATTAAACTGCTGCGAAAAAGAACCTTTGTCCTTAGATGAATATGCTACATATAACATAAAATCGTCATTGGTATGTTAAAAATGTTATTTATCATTAACTTCGTTTTGAGGCTGAGAATTAGATTTCAATTCAACAATACCATTTTTTTTATCTTTTAATTTTTTTTCATTTTCAATATTGAAATCAAACTTATTAGCATTCTCAATTTTTGTGTGTATAGTATTTATGTCATTGCTAGCTTTTGAATTCTCAAGTAAAGAAAGTTGACTTCCTGGAGTATGAATACGTGGCGTAACTACAAGCATCATTTCAACGCGTTCATTTCTAAAAGAGTGATTTGAAAACAAACGACCCGCTACTGGAATATTCATTAATCCGTTTACTCCTTCAATCGCTTTTCCTCCGCCATTTTTATGAAGACCTGAGATTACTAAAGTCTCACCTTCTTTGAGGCTCACATCTGAATCTGTTTTAGTCGTAGCAAAGGTAGGTGCGCCAGCTACCCTGGTATCCGCTTCAGAAACTTCGGATTTAATTTTTGCTCGTATGTTTCCAAGACTATCAACAACCGGTTCAACCTCAACCATAACCCCATAATCTTTATAAACAATAGCGATTGCTCCATTCGGTCCGCTAGCTACTGGAATAGGTATTTGTCCACCAACATGAATTTTAGATTTTCCACCGCTAACTGTACTAATCCTTGGCTCAGACAAAGTCCATAAATCACCATTACTTTCAAGAAAATTTAACTTGGAAGTCACATCCGAAGTTAAACTTAAAAAAGATAAAAATGGACGGATTGGTGTAGCTTTCAATACAGTATTTCCGAATGCAGCGGCATTCACGTTACTCGCAATCAAGGCTTGCGTTTGAAGTTTGGGGCCTTCAATACCAGCTTTGCCCCAATCTATTCCTAAATTATCAACTGCATTTCCACGAACCTCAATAACTTTGAGTTCAAAAAGAACCATTTTTTCTGGTGTAACAATAATTTCAACCGGAAGTTGATTAATTAAATTTAAAACTTGTGGATATGCCGCTGCAATTTTTTTTACTTTTTCAGCCGTTTCTTGATTTGAATATTTACCGTTTAGAACTACACGCTCACCTACAGTTAAAACTTTGACCTCTGGATCGAGTGTTAGTAAAGATCGTAACTCATTTGCAGTTTTTTGTGCATTATCTAAAGTTATAGTAATTTCGTAGTTTTTTTGTGAGCCATTTTTCAGCCACACGTACAAAGAAGTAACGCCCGGCGCTTCACCTAATAAAACTATTTGTTTGTTTCCAACTACGGTAGCTGTAACCAATTTTCCATTTCCAATTGCAATACGCTCAACATCTGATTGTTCAATTACTTTTACCTGACCCGGATATACTGTTATAGGCATTGCACCAAGATTTGCAATTACGTTTACCATCGAAGCATCAAGATTTCTTGTAGATGATTTAGTTGCTTGGTTTATATTTACATTAGCCTGCGCTATTGTTATCACATCATCTTTTGTTGATGCATAAATGTTACTACTCACCGTTGCCAATAAGCAAAATGATATTACAGATGTACAATAAACGATGTTTTTAATGTTGGTGTTTTTCATGTATATATTTTATAAATTTGTATTATATTAATAATCAATAATTTGAAAATTATTTTGTTTGAATAGAGTTATTAATAGTAGAAGAATTAGGTACAGATTGCTCAGTACTATTTAAAGCACGCTTTATAGCACTTATGTCTGAAGCAGACAGATTGGCTTGGTTATTGTTTGATTTACTTACTGCTGGCGATAATGCGGGTGATTGAGTAATAATACCGGCACCTGATCCACCGCTTCCGCCCACTAAATACTCTACTAACTTTGGTTCACCGGCTTGTGCGCTAGGAACCACATTGGCCATAGTTTTGATTTGACTGTTATTTGGCAATTCATCTGTCGGACTGCGTAAGACGGCAGTCATTTTTCCGCCCGTTTTTGCAGCAATGATGCTATTTGCCTCATCAGGCGTAACGTCCAAAGTGATATGCGTATAGGTCACCGTTGCATTTCCGCTGCCCCTTTGAGCTTGCCCTGTTGCTAAAACAGATAAGTTTGACAGTAATGGAAAAGTCATATCATCCGTAGCAGCAACAATACCAATTTTCTTTGGTTGTTTTGCTGTAACTAAAATATCAATTTTGTCACCCGCACGCAACATGCCAGAAATAGAGCTTATTTCATCTACTTCAATCGTTAATGCTCTTCTTCCTGGTTTTAAAGTTCCGGAGAAATATGCCCCACCTCTAGTTACTGTATAGCTAGTCAAAATAGGTTCACCAGCTTTAACAGCCAAAAGTAAACCCTGGCCATCAACAGTCTCAAAATTATCACCTGTAATAGATGAACTGTTAATAAATTCTTGAGGAATTTTTCGTAAAGATACAGAGCTTGAATTGATTAATTCACCAGGCTGCAAGTTGCGACTTGCAACGACAACTGAAGCCATTACTTTTCCTTTGGTAGCTTCTTCATCTAATTGTTTAATTTTAGTATTAATTGCACTATAACTCAGAAAAAAAGCAATTGCACCAATTACTATTGCTCCTGTTAGTAATAGCCAATTTTTATTTAATTTTACTGCCACTTGAATATCCTTAAGGAAGAGAAATAATAAACGTTAATGCTTTGTAATAGCGTTTTAGACCGGTAACGACCTGAGAGGCCAAACTAGGATCACCCATAAATAGAACCGAAATGAGCATGAATGAAATTACAAGATATTCAATCGTGGCGAATCCTTTATTATTATTTTTCATAATGAAATTAAATTCACGTTAATGATAGTTGCACCTTTTTGTGTATCATTGCCAATAATAATATCCAACTGTTGCTTACTCTTAAAAAAAGTCATTACAAATCCTGAAATACCATTTTGTGCACGACCATCTCCGTGCAAATCTAGCAATGTCCAACCAGAAGCAGGTAAACTTTGCTGATAAAACGATTTGACAGATGCAATAGAATTTCGCGAAACAAACAATACTTGTTTACTTTGTTTTCCAAAATCTGCAGACTCTATGACACTTATCGCTTTAGCATCACCGGGAGCTGGTACGCCTTTAGGATTAATTTCTGCAGAGACGCCTAAAATCATTGAAGTTGTCATCGTTCCCTGAGATCCTGACAAGCCTTGGTCTTTAACTTTAACGCTCATATAAAATGGGCCATGTATCTTGCCGATCACCGTATCTTTGCCAAGTTGTGATACAACAGCACCTTTTACTTTTGAATCAGCTGGTAAACCGAGCGATTTATCAGCGAGATCCCAGTGAGCTTGGTAATAAGCAACTATTTCAGCCTTTGCAACTTGGCTATTGAAATGCAATACCTTCATAGGCAAGCCATTTACACGCATATCGTTTGATACCCACTCTACTTTTGCCTTTGGTGGCTCAGGAAACTCTGGCCAAGGTGTAGCAGATTTAGTATATGTTTGCGCATAAACACTACTTGCTAGCAAGATTGATGTGCCAATACACAAGCACGCAGACTTAGCAAGCAACTTGATAATCATGAAGCACATCTCAATTTGGATTCCGAGCAGTGGTACATGGGTTCCAAGCTTGACTTGGTAATGGTGTACTTGATGGGCCTGGTGAATTGTTAGTGCGAACGCTTCCTGGTGGCACATAGTCGGGCAACATAATTCCAAACTTAAGCTCAGATTGCTCGAATAGGCCCATTGCAAAACTCACAATTGAACCAGCATCTAAGAATCGACTAGGCACTGCTCGAAGCGCCCTATCACAAACGCTATCTGTACCTTTGGTACCAGCGGCATTCCAACTTCCACTACCTATTGCTGTTGCAGCAGGTAAACTAATATTAATTGACTTAAGCGGTTCAAAATTAGCTACGTTAACGAGTGGCACATCAATTTGCGATTTAATGATGCCACCACTAGGCAAATTGAAAACTGCTGCTCCTGCGGTATTTAAAGCATTAGTAATTGCACCGGCGGTAAAGCTGACAGTTGGACCAGGATCGGTTTTAACATCTGAGTAATTAGCTATTAATTTTGAACCATTAACTTGAACCCATAGAGGAACAGCTTTTGATGCTCCAGCAGAAGTGTCTTGATAATTTATTTTTTCTGTTTGAGTAAAAAACCGGGCTCTAACTTCTTCCCTAATTACATCGTCGCTTTTGATATTACTAGTTGGATCCCAAGATCTTTCGAACACAGCATACCTGCTAGCTTGAATTGCCGAACTTTTAATGTCAGAGTATCTTGCAAAATAGTAAATCCCAAAAAATAGTGGAATCATCACCAAACAAGCGATGATAAACTCCACAGTCGATTGACCGGTAGAGTATTTATAACTTTTAATTTTTTCTAAATTCATGACATCTTTACACATTAATTTTTATTAATGATTTTAAATCCTTTAAACATTGACATATCAAATATTTTTTCTGATATTTCTTTTCCTACTTCGATTGATTCAAATTTCTCAATTTTGGATACATCCCGAATGTGTACATTGGGTTTCGAAGCAAACTTTACTAAAAATGGATCGCCATAGAGAATTGAATCATTCATTGGATTTATACCTTTTTCAAGCAAATTAGTTTGTAATATTACTAATTTTTTTGTTCCCCCGTGAACAGACAAATCTTTGAAATAGCATTTTCCTGCTTCTTTATTTGTATAACACTCTGTATTTGCATTACCTACTTTAATAATTTCTAAATTTGGAGGTAATTTTGGAATTTGAATACGGTCGTAAATACCGATCGGATAGTTTACAATTTCAACTTTTCCTTGTTCGTCGTTATATTTAGAAAATTCTATCTTTTGTGTTGGTGTTCGAATTTCACCTTTAACGAATTTGTTAATTTTTAATGCACAGTCAAATTCATCAGGATTTTTTATCTTTGATTGTGATTCCGCGTGTAACCATTCCTGACCCACACTATATTTGGCATAACTAGTACCTCTAAAATATTCAGTTACAGTCGCATTTTGAAATTTTTTAATTTCTTCTATATTTGTAGAGTCTTCTGGGAGTGGCGCTAAAAATGGTAATTTCGTACTTGCGTAACTGTCTTCTTTCAATTTAGTACAGTACTTTTGCCATTCGCTTATAAAATCCGCTGCTTTCTCAGGTTCGTTATAAACAATTTTTTTTACTAAAACAATATTATCTGAAGTAGTAAATATTTTTTTTTGCGCAATTGAGTTTGTTCCATAAAATACTGATGTGCCTATGATTAACAATAGGACGACTGAAATAGTTATAGTTTTGGGGTTTATTGCGAGCATATTTTTTTAAAATTATTGAGAAAAAGGTGCTAGTGGAAGATTTGCACCGTATATAGCGGTAATTTTTGCTAAATCTTTAGCAGACATATTCAATGGATTAGTCTCAACATTTTTTAGACGCACTTGCCAATACGGGTTGTATAAGCTCGCGATTTCTTTGTGATCGTCTTGTCTGAATAGTCGAGTTCCTGTGAAGTCTTGGTTATTCTTTGCAGGTCTGCTAAAGAATACTTTTGCTTCACTTTTGGCAGATATTTGACCATCCATATAGTCTACTTTCGCATCAGCCGACCCTAACCGACTTGCCGCGTTAGGGGTATTCATAAAATTGAGACTTGAATGCTCGTTGTTGCGAATTTCTGCTTTTCGTTTCGCAACTGCAACCGTGAAGGTTAATGTTTCTTCACCAGGTTTAAATGCCGTGACGGGATAATCATTTGAATCACGACTAACATCCCAAAGAGCTTTTATGCCTGTCCATTTTTCATTTTTTTTAACTTCGTAATATGCCAGATCTCCTGCAGAGGAATGAGGATCAGTTTTCATATCACCCGCATTCCCCTCATCGGCAGCCGTAGATCGCCCCCACCCCATAGGAATACCAGATTTTTTACATTTAACTCCGCTGGTTAAGTAATACTCAGTAGTGTCTTGCGCTTCCCAACGCTCATATCCTTTTAGCTGTGTAGGCCCATCTCTTGACACACCGAATTCAGGTGCTGGACAACGTGTCGGGCTAGTAAAATTACCAAAAAAAACTGTAAAAAGACCATTCGGTCCCTTTCTCTCAGTCGAGAATTCATCACGTGAATAAAGGAGTATGTCCCTCGAGTTACGTCGTCCATCGTCCGAAGCAGATCCTGCATCACCCCCAGTGCTGCTGTCATATCGATGAAATGCTTTCTTCCACTCCATTGCATTTATTGCACCAAGCGCTATGGTATTGATA
>Ga0114940_10001016_pt1 | contig 10949 bp, 9 predicted proteins | sample ColdCreekSource_FD_87195 | JGI IMG/M metagenome (GOLD analysis project Ga0114940, IMG submission 87195) | Groundwater microbial communities from Cold Creek, Nevada to study Microbial Dark Matter (Phase II) - Cold Creek Source | ecosystem: Environmental > Aquatic > Deep subsurface > Groundwater ...
ACACTCTGCGGTTACGAACAAATAGGCATTTACTCTCCAAGGGAGGTGATTGACTATGAAAACCAAGCATGAGGCTTTTGATTGTGTCGAAATGAAACGCAAGGCACAAAACGTAATCCAAAACAAGTTGAAAGGGCTGTCTAAAACAGATCAGCTTGCTTTTTGGGCCAAGCGGGAACTTGAATTCCTAAAGGAACAACGGTTCTTAAAACAGAAGAAGGCCCATTAAGCATACTGGCATTGGGAGCACGTCATGGGTAAGCCCACGGGTTTCATGGAAGTCACCGAGCGGGTCCTGCCGCAAGGTCGGCCGATTCCTGAGCGCACGCGGGACTGGAAGGAATTCTACCTTCCGTTCCCCGCGCAAGAGCTCAAGCAGCAGGCCTCGCGCTGCATGGACTGCGGCGTGCCATTCTGCCACAAGGGCTGCCCGCTGGGGAACATCATCCCCGACTGGAACGACCTCGTGTACCACGACCGCTGGCGCGAGGCCATTGACCGGTTGCACCTGACCAATAACTTCCCCGAGTTCACAGGACGCCTTTGTCCCGCGCCGTGCGAGGCGGCCTGCGTGCTGGGCATCAACGCACCGGCCGTCACTATCAAGCAGATCGAGAAAACCATCATCGAACACGCCTGGAAAGAAGGCTGGATTAAGCCCGAGCCGGCCAAGATGCGCACCGGAAAGAAAGTGGCCGTGATTGGTTCTGGGCCTGCGGGCCTCGCCACGGCGCAGCAACTCGCGCGAGTTGGCCACGACGTGTCCCTTCTCGAACGCTCTGACCGTATCGGCGGGCTACTGCGTTACGGCATTCCCGAGTTCAAGATGGAAAAGAAATACGTGGACCGGCGACTGCAACAGATGGAAGCTGAAGGCGTCACGTTCGTCACCAACGCCCATGTCGGCGTGAACATGGATGTTCAGGATTTACGTAAGCAGTTCGATGCGCTCGTCCTGTGCGGCGGCGCGTCGCATCCACGCGACTTGAACGTGCCAGGCCGTGAACTGGAAGGCACGTACTTCGCGGTTCCGTTCCTCACACAGGCCAACAAAATCCAGCACGGCGATTCCGTAGATAACCAGGTCACAGCCCAGGGCAAGCCTGTGGTTATCCTCGGCGGCGGCGACACCGGCGCAGACTGTTTGGGCACAGTTATCCGCCAAGGTGCCAGCAACATTCACCAGTACGAACTATTGCCCAAGCCGCCACTGGAGCGCCCCGCCAACAACCCATGGCCTGAATGGCCGCGAACCTTGCGCAGTGAGAAGGTTCACGAAGAGTGCGAGGCGCGCGACTACAGCATCCAGACTACGAAGCTCGAAGGCGAGAACGGGAAGCTCAAGCGCCTCCACGCGGTGCGCCTAGACTGGATTCCCAACCCACAGGGCGGCTCGCCGCAGCCCAAGCCTATTTCCGGAACAGAATTCTCCGTGCCCTGCGAACTGCTCCTGTTGGCGATGGGCTTTCTTGGGCCGGAAAAACAGGGCTTGGTCGAGCAACTCGGTGTCGCACTGGACCCGCGTGGCAACGTGAAAGGTGACGCCAACAAGATGACCAGCGTGCCCGGCGTCTTCACCGCCGGCGACATGACGCGCGGACAGTCACTGATCGTGTGGGCCATTGCCGAAGGCCGCGCCGCCGCCCGAGGCGTAGACTTGTATCTGATGGGCGAAACGAACCTGACGTCGCCTCTGTAAGCGTGAGTGAAACTGCTCCAGCGCGGACACCGCTTTCGGCTTTTGACGTGGCGCGGAGCGTGGTATCCTCCGCGCTTTATGAGGCAAGTTGCGGAGACTTTCAACGGCGCATGAGTGACACCGGCCAGCCAGATACCTACGCGCCAGAGACGTACCAGCTTATCGCGCTTGCCAAGCAATCCGTGCTTAAATACAAGCACATCTACATCACACCTGAACATATGCTCTTGGCAATTCTGGAACTTAATACACTGGCCGTACAGAAAGTCCTTACCGCCAGCAAAGCCACGCCCGACCAAATTCGACAATTGCTGAAAGCCCACCTTCGCGATGGCGAAACGGTCCAGGAAGAAAGCCAAGTCAAATTCAGCGAGCGTGCCAAGCGCGTCATTGAAGCGGGGAAGCTGGAAGCACAGCGCGCTCGATCCACGCAGGTGGCCCCAGAGCATCTGCTTGTAGGGTTAACGCAGGTTACCAATACGGTGTGCGGCGCCGTGCTGCGCGCAGCGAGTATCAACGAACAGAGCATACAAATGGCACTGGAGTAGAGGGCGTTGCCACTGCGGCCTGCCCTATCCTGCCCAACAATCCGCCGCCAAAAGTTGTGTTAGCAATTGATGCGTCATTTTAAGGCGCGTGTAAGTGTCGCGACCGTGACTTTGTGTGTTGCCTTCTTCGACCAGCCAGCCGGTGTACCTATGCAGCTTGAGTTGCTCGATAACTTCGGCCCAATTCACGCATCCATCTTCCATGTAGGCGGACTCGACCTTCCAAGTCTTTACGCCTCGCGGATCGTCCCTGTTAGGCACCCATTTGCTGTTCTTGACGTGGACCTCTGCAAGATACGGACCCAGGATGTTTATCGAAAGGCCAGGTACTTCCCAGCCGTCGGCGATCATGTTGGCGGGATCGTACAGCACTCCAACCGTCTCAGGATCGAAGCCTCTTAGAAAGGCGATACTACCGGAAGGTCCGGGGAAAGCCGTGCCGTCATGCAGTTCCAGGCAAGGACGAACACCGTGTCTTTTTGCTTCGGAAACCAATTCCTTATAGACACCACGGCTGGCATCTAGGAACTTTGGGTAATCGAAGCGCGGACTCCGAGGTAACGGCATGGAACCAATGCGAACGTTACGGATGCCAGCTTTCGAACAAGCCTTTACCATGCGCACCGCGCGGTCCATGTCGGAAGTGTTGGTATAACTGGCAATGGACGTGATCTCCAGACCGGCGTTTGCTGCGGCCTGGAGGGCTTTTAGGGGATTGGCAAAGAACTCGCTTTCGGGGATGCCACCTTTGTTGTTGCTCCAAGGATTGTAAGGTTTAGCGGGATCGAAATGGGTCGAGGCGTCCGCCACAACGCGCGGTTGTACGCCGACATAGCCAAGCGCCTTGATGAGGTTACAGGCTTCTTCAAAAGTGTATTCGGGTGTAAAGGTGGTGAAAACGCCGAGTCGCATGAAGAGATCCTATGGGTTGCGGTACTTCATACTCAGATTGTTCAAAACGTAAATCGCAAATCGATTGGTTCCTACTATGCGCGGTCATGCGTCTTCAAGCCTCAATTTAATACCCCAACGCAAAGCTGGCGGCACGATGAAAAGTGGAAAGTCCCTATGCAAAAAAGAACAGAACGGCTTACAATCGCGCCCGCAACCAAAGCCGTGTCCGCCTGGAGGAAAGCGCCATGTTAGACCGATTCACCGACCGTGCCCGCAAAGTTACGAGTTTCGCGCGGCAAGAGGCCGAGCGCCTTAACCACGATTACATTGGCACAGAGCATATCCTGCTCGGATTGGTAAAAGAAGGTTCCGGTGTCGCAGCCAATGTCCTGGAAAATCTGGATGTGGATTTGGAAAAGGTCCGCCTTGAAGTTGAAAAGCTTGTCAAACCCGCTCCCGATGTGGTGACGATGGGCAACCTGCCTTTCACGCCGCGCGCAAAGAAGGTTCTTGAATACGCCATGGACGAGGCGCGCGCGCTGGACCACAACTACGTGGGCACAGAGCACCTTTTGCTGGGATTGCTGCGCGAGCAGGAAGGCTTGGCTGCGCAGGTACTGATGAATCTGCATCTCAAACTTGAAGATGTCCGCAACGAGGTCATGGAATTCCTTGGCGCGGAAGCGCAGCAATCCAAGGATGAAAAACACGATGCGCAGCCGCAACGCGGCGAATCCGGGGGTGCCACACCGCCTGCTGCGCAACATACCACCCCGCCCGAAAGCAAAACCCCCGCGCTAGACAGTTTCGGTCGAGATCTGACCGAACTTGCACGCGAAGGCAAGTTGGACCCGGTCATCGGACGTCAGGCGGAAATCGAGCGCGTTCTGCAAATCCTAGTGCGCCGCACGAAAAACAACCCAGTGCTGCTAGGCGAGGCCGGCGTTGGCAAGACGGCCATCGTAGAGGGTTTTGCGCAAAACGTCGTGGAAGGCAACGTGCCGGACCTGTTGCGCAACAAACGCATCGTGGTACTCGACTTGGCCATGATGGTCGCCGGCACTAAGTATCGTGGCCAATTCGAAGAGCGCATCAAAGCGGTGATGAACGAAGTCCGGCGCTCCAAGAACGTGATCTTGTTCATCGACGAGTTACATACGCTGGTCGGTGCGGGTGGCGCAGAGGGATCCATCGACGCCAGCAATGTGCTCAAACCGGCCTTGGCGCGTGGCGAAGTGCAGTGCATCGGCGCGACGACCCTAGACGAATACCGCAAGTACATTGAGAAGGATTCTGCCTTGGAGCGCCGTTTCCAGACCATCATGGTCAACCCGCCGAGCAAGGAAGAGGCCATCGAAATCCTTAAAGGGCTGCGCAGTCGTTACGAAGCGCACCACCGCGTGCGCATTACCGACGAGGCGTTGCATGAATCCGTGGCCTTGAGTGATCGCTACATCACCGGTCGCTTTCTGCCCGACAAAGCCATTGACGTAATCGACGAATCCGGCTCGCGCGTGCGCTTAAGTAAGATGACGCGGCCGCCGAATCTCAAGGATCTGGAAAAAGACATCCAGGAACTGGATGGCAAAAAAGAACAGGCGGTGGCTGAGCAAGACTTTGAAGCCGCTGCGGAGTTCCGCGACCGTGCCGAGATCCTGCGCAACCAGATGAAAAAAATCCAAGAGGAGTGGCGCGAGTCGGCCAACGAGGCCATTGGTACGGTGGACGACGAGATCGTTCGTGAAGTGGTCAGTAAAATCACCGGCATCCCTTTGCAGCGCATGAAAGGCCAGGAAGCCGAACGACTGCTCAAGATGGAAGCCGAGATTCAGAAACGCGTTATCAGCCAAGCTGAGGCCATCAGTGCGCTTTCGCGTGCGGTGCGGCGTAGTCGCGCAGGGCTTAAAGATCCCAAACGGCCCATCGGCTGCTTCATGTTCTTGGGGCCGACAGGGGTAGGAAAAACCCTGTTGGCCCGAGCGCTGGCCGAGTTCATGTTCGGCAATGGCGAGGCGCTCGTGCAAATCGACATGTCTGAGTACATGGAAAAACACGCCGTGAGTCGCTTGGTTGGCGCTCCGCCTGGTTATGTCGGTTACGAGGAAGGTGGGCAGCTTACGGAGAAAATACGCCGCCGCCCCTACAGTGTGGTGTTACTTGATGAAGTCGAGAAGGCGCACCCGGAAATTTTCAACATTCTTTTACAGATCATGGAAGAAGGAAAGTTAACCGACAGCTACGGGCGGCACGTCGATTTCCGTAACACGATCCTGATCATGACCTCCAACGTGGGCGCGAATGTGATCAAAAACCAGGGCACGCTGGGTTTCAGCAAAAAAACGGAAGCATCCAACTACGCCGACATGAAACGCAAGCTTACGGAAGAGATGGACAAGCAGTTCCGCCCCGAGTTTATCAACCGCCTGGACGACGTGATTGTCTTCCATCCGTTAACGAAGGCCGATATCGCCAAGATCGTACACCTAGAGATTCACGCAGTGGCACGGCGCTTGTACGAAAAGGAAATTCAGCTCACGGTCAGCGAAGCAGGCATCGAGTTCCTGATCGAGAAGGGCTATAGCCGTGAATTCGGTGCGCGTCCACTACGCCGAGCTGTCGAGCAGTTTATCGAAGACCCACTCGCCGAAGAAATCCTGCGCGCCGCCATCCCGCAGCGGACTAAAGTCGAGGCCTTTCCTGACGACAAAAAGGAAAAACTGCAATTCAAGGTCGTCGGAGAGTTCGACCCGCTAGCCAAACCGCCCAAAGCCCTGGAAACAGTATCGGTCAGCGGTGGGAGTCTCGTACCGTCCGCAGGCCCGCGCGGAGGCGGAATGGGCGGCGCTCGCGGCGCGTCAAGTTAAGTGACAAATACAATTTCAAGACGCTCAAGCCTTTTACGTTTGGCTGAACGTAAATACTTGTTCGTATGCTTATTAGGGAACCGCTCAATCGTGTAAGGCGGGCGGTGCCAGCCTGCGGGTGCGACGACCTCTGTTCGGACGGGTTGGCAGTGTCCTAGTCGGCTTTTGTAGGTCGTAGGTCTGAACGTGAACGACAGGGTGTTCTTTGTGAGCATTGTTCCTTTGTAGTGAACGGTTACCTTTATTTCCAGAAACGCAGAAACAGCCTTTTTGTGAAGACTCAAATATCGTTTTCCATCTTGACTCTCCGTTGCATTGTTCGATTATCAGTTCCATTCAACGTAAGACACTGAATCCTGACGGAGGTGCGTTATGACCTTGCCCTATGGACGTTTTTTGTGGACCGCAAGCACTGTTGCGGCGCTGGCTTTAATCAAACCCAGCCTCTCGGAGGAAGTTAACCCCGTCGATCCACCACGAGCGGAAGAGGTAGTCGAACCCAAAGTTGAATCTAAAATGGAAGAGCCGAAGACGGAAGAGTCTACAGCTCCCATTGAAGTGCAAGAACCGGCTACTGCGGTCGAACCTAAAAATGTCGATCCAGCATCAGCCGCTAATCAAGAACCTTCCAATGTTTCGGAACGCCCTACGAAGCAGGACGAATCCAATCTAAAAAAGAAGAAAAAGTCAAAGAAAGTCAAGCTGAGTGATGAAACGACGATATTGCAGCCGGTAGTGGAACCTACTCCAGAACACACCGCACAGGTTTTGCTTGAAAAGGCTCGCGAGCAGATTGTGCTGGAAGAAAAGCTCCATAAGAATATCTGGCTCTTAACGACGCCGGGTTGGAAGGATGCGCAAAAAGAACTCGTGGCCGCTGGCCGCAACGCGTTGCCATTGCTCGTGGCTGCATTGTGTGTCCAGGATGAACCGCAAGATGGCGAGTACCCTTTGGAGACCTACACACTAACCAGTGCCGGGCGTCCGACCTATTCGCGCCCGTTGAAAGATGTAGTGTTTGAAGTCCTGGACAACATGGTTCGAAACCACTCGGACTGGAAAGGTGCCGTTCCGGGCCGCGACCAAAAGGCTTGGCAAGAGTTTTGGTCAGCTAACAGCGGTTCCATCGCTTTCGGACGATAAACGTGTCGCATGGATTGTGAACACGAAGCGTAACAACTGAGTTGCGACAACCAGCTATAAAATACGTGCGCCGAATACAGATTCCAATAGGTCTACTGCGACTTTTGCGGTCGCATTGGCGTGATCGAACACGGGGTTCACTTCCACAAGTTCGCAAGATACCATTCTTTTCGTATCGGCGATGAGTTCCATAATGAGGTGGCCTTCGCGCATGGTCAGGCCGCCGGGCACGGGCGTACCCACTCCTGGAGCTAGGCGCGGGTCTAACGAGTCGATGTCGAAGGAAACATGGAAGCCCCCCGCACCGTTGCCAGATGTTGTGCCGGACACAATAGCCAAGGCATCATGCATCATTTGAAACACGCCGTGCTCGTCGATTTCGCGCATGGTGATACAGCGGATGCCGAGTTTATGGATGTGTTTACGTTCGCCAGGGTCCAGGTCGCGCACGCCAAAGAGCACGGTCCGCTGCGGATCGACGATGGGTACAAGGTTCTCGCCAGCTAGGCGTACGAGACTACGTTCACCGGCACCAAGCGCCATGGCCAGGACCATTCCGTGCACGTTGCCGCTGGGCGTAGTTGCCGCTGTGTTGCAATCACCGTGCGCATCGACCCACAACAGCCCGAAGCGCTGCTGCGAACGTGCACCAAAACGCGCCAGTCCTGCCAATGTGCCCAACGCAATGGAATGATCTCCGCCCAGCACCAACGGTTGGGTCCGGTTGAGCAGCGCACGCTCCACCGCGTCGGCCAATTCAAGACAAGCGACTCGGATGGAAGCAACGTACTTCATTCGGGCAGGACCCTTCTCCGCAATGTTGGCGTGAGGCACGCCGACATTGCCCAAATCCACGATGCGGTAGCCCAATTTCCCCAGGCGCTCACCCACCCCGGCGATTCGAATCGCCGACGGCCCCATATCGACACCCCGCAGATCCGCGCCCAGGTCCATAGGTACGCCGATGATGGAAATCGTCTTGCCTGTTCGTGAAGACATGAAGCCACCTATGCTAGAATGGATATCTAGTCTACGTAAAAGCGTAACGTAATCGAAAAGAACTACTCGATGGCCAAGAGAAAGCGACGGCGTGTGCTCACCTTGACACTCTGCTTGGGCATACCTATACCTTACCTTTATTCACTACGCGAGGAAAGACATGCCGACGCTGGAAGACATTCGGCTCGGCCAGCTTGCGGTAGCCCAAGGGCTTGCGCAGCCCACCGAAATCGAAGAATGCCTCGCTGAACAGCATCGCTTTGAACAGGAAGGCACCTCCGAACAACTCGGCGATATACTCGTCAATAAAGGCTTCCTGACCCGCACGCAGCTTGATCGACTGGTTTCCATCCAGCATGAGACACTGCAAAAGGTCACCAAGATTGGCTCGTACGAATTGATCCGCAAGCTCGGCGAAGGGGGCATGGGGGCTGTCTACCAAGCTCATGACACTCGCAACAACGCCGTCGTTGCGCTTAAAGTCCTGCCTCGGTCGCGCGCGAAGGACAGTACCTTTCTAAAGCGTTTTGAGGCTGAAGTTCGTGCGGCCTTTGAACTGGACCATCCCAACATTGTCCGCGGTCTCGATTTCAGCCACGCCGACGGCTACCATTTTCTGGTCATGGAATACGTTGCGGGCCGCGACGTATTCAGCCTGATCGAGGAAAAAGGACGCTTTGGCGAGAGTGAAGCACTCCTGATCCTCGAACAATGCTCCATGGCACTAGACCACATTCACGGCGAACATTTGGTCCACCGAGACATTAAGCCTGAGAACATCTTGGTCACGGCGGAAGGCGAGGCAAAGCTTGCCGACATGGGTCTTGCCGTAGACAAGGAACAGCAGGGTCGGCGACGCATCACCAAGGCCGGCATCGCCATGGGCACGCCGTTTTACCTCTCACCCGAACAGATTCAGGGCAAAAGTGAAATCGACATCCGCTCCGACATCTATTCGCTGGGCGCGACCACGTACGAAATGGTCACGGGCCGCCCGCCCTTCGATGGCGAAACGGCTGCGGTGGTCATGTTGAAGCACCTGAACGAAACCGTGCCAAGCCCACACGACATTGACCGCGGACTTTCGTTGGGTTTCTGCCATGTACTCGAAAAGATGATGGCCAAGGACCCCGCCGAACGCTATCAGTTGCCATCCGAGTTGCTCGCGGACCTTGCACTGGTCAAGAGCGGCAAGCATCCGATAAGCGTACGTCCATCCGCAGGACGCTCCAGCGTAGCACCGCCCTTGAGTCAACTTAATTCCCAATCGCGCAACCTTGCCCGTACTTCTTCGCGAATGGACGTACAGAATACACGCGTCGCCAGTACGAATCTTGACCCGTTGGACGACATGCTGGTCCCGCCCTCTGCGCTCCCAAGTCAAACATCGCAAGCATCCAGTCGCCGACACCCTGGACAGTCGCAGGTCTCACGCAGCCGCAGTTCTGTCCATCCGCCTTCGGAAAGCGGGTTGAGCCTAAAGTGGATCGTACTGGCTTTTGTTGTGGTCGCTGCTGTTGCAACGATTTCAACACTGCTGATCAGCACATTTTCATAAAGTAAACACATACTTCCGAAGTGTCCCGAATGCACTACGGCGAAAGAAATGTTCTACAGATCCACTCGTCGAGCGTAGGTGTTGCCCATCACAACACATAAACCTCGGATTATTTTAGCCCGAGCTGCGCCTTGTAGCCCGACCAAGCCCCTTTGAAGCAAATGAATTCATCTATATTTTTGCACAATAAAAATGGGTTGGTGCGCTTTTCTAAGCCTATGGTCGAACAAGGTCTGCATCCGTAATCGTGACCGGGCCAGATGGTGGTTTCGTCAGGCAGTTCTCTCAACACGCGCTGCAAGCTTTGCCATTCGGTACGCGTGGCGGCGACACTGCCCGTTCCGCCGACCTTGCCTACAAAAAGCAAATCACCGGTAATGGCCACGGGCGGATCGTCCAGCGCGATCACCAGGTGGTCGTCGCAATGTCCAGGCGTGTGCAATACCCGGAGTGCGAACCGACCCACCGCCAAAAATGCACCATCTTTCAAGGGCACATCAAGTTTGATTTCCTTCGACTCCGCAAAGCCCGCGACAGGCGCTCCGGTCAATTCCTGAGCCTTCGCGTTGCCGTTAATATGATCGGCGTGCCCGTGCGTGTTAACGATATGACTGACCTTGAGAAGCTGTGCCTCGGCGCGATCAACGGCCATTGCGGGATCAAATGCCGGATCGATGAGCACGCATACCCCGGCGTGGCGATCACCGAGTAGATAGCCCAAATTACGGTCTCCGCCCAAACGGAGTTGCTCGAAGACGAAGTCCATGGCCCCCTCCCTACTGACCTGCCCTCGCGGGCAACTAGAACACTCAGAACACATGGATCCGTTTTTTTTGAGTCAGGTCGCACGCCGCCGCGAAGGTCGCTGGAGTCCGATACTCCAACGCACTGTCGGTCGTTCCTCGTTGTATGTTCTCCGGTACTGCTCCACCAGCACCTTCGCCTCCGTCAAACTCGTGAACACTTCCAACTTCAGCAACTCGTCGCCCATCCGACTGTTGTACTTCTCGCTGTACGCATTCTCCCACGGGCTGCCTAGTGCAATAAACAGCGTCTGCGCTCCTATCTCCTTCAAATACGCCAGCACCGCAGCACAAAAGCGTAACTCCAGACCTCATTGCGTTGCTGCGAACGGCGCAGACAACAGCTATTCCCACGGTGCCCTAGACGCCTCCGTTTCCGCTGCTTCATAGGCACTTTCAGCCCTTCCTTCCGCCACAGACGCTGCACGCGCTTGCGGTTCA
>Ga0114940_10001017_pt1 | contig 10946 bp, 8 predicted proteins | sample ColdCreekSource_FD_87195 | JGI IMG/M metagenome (GOLD analysis project Ga0114940, IMG submission 87195) | Groundwater microbial communities from Cold Creek, Nevada to study Microbial Dark Matter (Phase II) - Cold Creek Source | ecosystem: Environmental > Aquatic > Deep subsurface > Groundwater ...
ATCTTTTTTCCAAAAGGTATAAATACATTTTTTCATTCACCTGAATCTTCCTGTTTATATTAAGCATCTGCCGCTGATTGAGAGGAACTCCCTTCAGCATGCCTTCATAATATGCAATCTCTCCATCAATCGTCAGAATTTTTTCTCTTATAGCTTTATCGTTATTCACAAGATATTTTAAAATGTCGGTCCGGAGTAATTCGATTTGATACTCAATTTCCTTCACTGAAGTACTTTTTTCAGTGGCCGTAAACATCATACTGTTTATCTTTACCTGGCTATTATATAATTCAGAAATAGCTTTTTTCAGATAGCCATCGCTGCCTTCTTCCATATAAAGAGAAGGAGGCAGCAATTCCTTGTTCATATTTGAAGTGATATAATTTTTCAAATACTCCATTGATTTTATCTGAAGTTCGTAATTGCGTTTTGAAACCTCAAATCCGGTTAAATTTCTGAAGTAGGTCTCCTCTTCTTTTGATAAATTAAGAATGTTCTTTTTGTTCTTAAATGTTTCCATCATTGTTTCAATTGAATCAAGAATGGTGATTACTTCATTCAGTTGCTTATCAATGTATGCGATCGTATTGTCGTTGACTTTAAACTTTGTCTTGAGTGAATTATCAATGTACACTTTACATAACGAATCTAAAAAAGCAACCGCTATCTCTTCATTCTTATCTTCCATGGTCAATTCGAGGATGGCTGTCCATTCAACATTTTTAACGCTTAATGCCGACTTATAGCTATACACCAGCACGCTTTGGTTATGCACCTTAAACTGATAAGTAATTTCTTTGAAAGAATCGTATGTTTGACCGTTTAATGCTGCTGTTTTGCTGATAAGGAAATAATAATTATTATTTATTATCGGCTCACCAAATTTGTGTTTTACAACAACCTGATTTCCGTTTTGTTCGAAAGAAATTTCAAACTGATCAGCGCTTTTTATTTTAAGAGTAAAGGGAAATTCATAATACCCGGGAGTATAAATTTTAGCATCTACCAGAAAAGGAAATCCTGCATAAAATTCCCGGGTTTGAATCCGTCCTATGATGTAATAAGATATATCCAAATTAAGTTTTGAAACGGTTTGCGAAATAACATCTGTAGAAGTAAGAACCCGATGCTCGTTTGACATCTTTTCATATTGCGAGCTATAAATTCCTAGCTCCTGAAAAAGCCCCTGTTGAATCGGATAAGTTTCGGAGGTTTTTAACAGCAATTGCGATCGGGCAGCATAAATTACAGGCAGGCGATATGAATAAAAATATGCGCCAATCAAGGAAAGAAAAAAGCAAATGACAAAAACATACCAGTTGGTTAAAAGAATCTGGAGCAGCTTTTTAATATCCTCTATGTCAACAATTGTGGTATTTTTGGCGGTAGCCATTATAAGTTATTCACTAATGAGTAACGAAGGTAATAATATTTTATTCTTGTTATGTAATACAAATCATCATCATGACAACAAATTCGAACAAAAACTTGAAACCTTCTTCACTTAGATTCCGTTATATCGGCAAACAATTCAATAACATCAATATGCGTAGCTATCTTAAAATAACATTTCTTTTTTTAGGTATTTTCTATTATTCACAATGCTTCTCAATAGATTATGTTTCAACTGTAACAGGCACATGGACGGTTACAACAACCTGGTCGCCTGCAGGGGTTCCGGTTTCCGGAGATAACGTAACCATTGCTGCAACCCACACAGTTACTATTAATTCGATTGTTACTTGTAATAACTTAACGGTTAATAGTGGATCTCGTTTAAGACAAAACAACACAACAACTGTAGTCGGCAACTTATTTATTGGAGGTCCTTCCGGACGCCTTACTGGGTTTTTTGGAAACCTTATTGTTCGAGGAGATTTTACAAATAATGGAATTTACGATGGGATTGCCCCACTTGTTTTAAATACAAATTCTAAGACTGTTAGCGGTACAGGAACTTTTAACACTATAGCCAACTGGACATTTCAGGTAGCAACTACCATTTCAGCCGGAACAACCATTGCTAAAACCAGTGGCTATTTTGTGATATCGTCCGGTATAACGGTTACTAACAACGGTTCAGTTTCAACTTCAACAGGAAGAGTGACGTTTTATTCAGGATCAACATGGATTAATAATGCCTCTTCCAGTTTGCTGGTTGGATTAAATATGTTCGTGATTTCCGGTACAGCTACTTTAAATGCATCGGCTAATCCTAATACGGTTACATTTTCTAATTCAACGTCTTACACAATGTTCCCCTCAGCCCTTAATGCAACTTTTTATAATCTAAGCGTGCTTACTACTGGTACGGGTTCTTCAACGAAAACCCTGTCGAAAAACACCATCATAGATGGAACATTAACTATTGGAAATACCGGAAGCGCTACCACATTCAATGCAAATGCACTAAATATGACTATAAGAAGGGATTTGATTTTTGCCGGAACCACTCCGAACATTACAAACAACACTGGCATAATGACTTTTGACGGTACTTCCGGAGCGCAAACGATAAGCGGAACCATTACAACTTTATCGATAAGAACTCTTACAATAAACAATGCAAGTGGAGTTACCAGTTCTGTTGCAACAAGCATAGATGGAACCACCACTCTTACATCCGGAGTATTCACTAATTCCGGATTATTAACATTTAACGGAGCGGCTACACAATCCATAACTGGCGGAACAGGAAGCCTTGTTTCAGCAGGCGGATTTACTTTAAACAACGCTTTAGGTATTTCCAGCAGCAGTCCGGTTTCAATCAGAGGAGCATCCATCATATTAACTGCAGGAAATTTTTCTACCAGTTCAACAATAACTTTTGATGGGGCTATTGCTCAAACTATTTCAGGTGCCGGAACTTTTTCAGGCACTTCCGTATCAACCATAACAATTAACAATGCCGCAGGAGTAACTACCACCAGTGCAATGAGCACTGACGGAACAATCCTTATCAGCAGCGGAACATTCGCAACCGGTGCAACTGCCATCACTCTTACTTCAACAGCGGCAGCAACTGCGAGAATTGATGAATCGGCTGGAAATATTACCGGAACAAACTGGAGTGTGTATAGATATGTTCCGGCTTCGGATACCGGCTGGCAGGATATTTCAAGTCCTGTTACCGGAGGAAATATAAGCACATGGGACGATTCTCTTTTTTTAAGCATGGATTGGTCTTGTCCGGATGGAATGGCAGCCCCTTCATGGCAATCTGTTTATAAATGGACACCAGGTGCATCCAGTTGTTTAGCCTGCTGGGTTGAAGTAACTAATTGCGCAGAAGCAATAAATATGGGACAAGGAATTGAATTATGGTTGGCTACTACATTAACTGCATTAAACGCAACTACTTTTAGATCAATTGGCACACCAACCATTGGCACCGAAACTGTTTCCATCAGCGGAACTATTGATGATTGTGCCTTAACAGGAAACATATATGCCTCTGCTATGGATTTTGATGATTTCCGGTTGGATAACACACACATTTACAATTATTTTGAATTGTATGATGAAGTATCTCACACTTACTCTTCATACGATTGCACTGGCGGACCTTGTGCAGGAACCGGCAAACTCGCAGGTTCAGATGGAACAATTCCGTCACATCAGGGTTTTTGGGTATATAACGAAACGGGGGCTTCTTCAATTCTTACTTTTAATGAAACCCACAAGTCGGCAACCAACATTAATTTGTTGCGCGCACAGCCTCTTAATGAGCAGAATATTTTACGAATGCACATTCATTCAAATATGATAAAAAACACACACGAATCCTTGATAAGATTTAATGAAAATGCTTCTGAAAGCAAGAACAATATCGGTGACGTGCCTTTTAGAAAAAGCAGAGACAAAGCTTCGCCAAGCTTAACTCCCCTTTCTTCTGATAATCAAAAACTTTCCATAAGCACTATTCCTTATTTTAAAAATGAGCAATCCGTTACACTTGTTGCAACATTGGGAATTGCCGGTGAATATTTTATTGATTTTAAAGGTATCCATTCTATTCCATATTCTTGTATTATTCTGGAGGATAAAGAAAATGGATCATTCACTCAGATTGATCTCGACAAAATATATTCTTTTACTCATTCAGATATTTCAAAAGAAAGAAAATTCATCCTTCATTTCAAAAAAGAAGGTTCTGAATCTTGTAAACTTACTCAGGAAATTACGACAAGTAACATTTCATTTGGCACTGTAAATACTAATGAATTAATCGTTTCATTTGATTTTCATCAAATCACAAATGCTAATGTGAGAGTTTATTCTTCTTTAGGTCAAGCCATTTCAGAGACTAATTGTAAAGTTGACAATAACAGCATTGTGATTCCTTTGCCTGATACAAAACAAATATATTTCGTTCAGATAACAACTCCTTTTGAAACTGTAACCAAGAAAGTAGTTTACTGATAAATGTTTTCGCAATAGTTTTTTACTCTTTTTTATTTTATTAATGGTGTGGGCTTACGTTGCAGATTCTAAAACAAATAAAAAATTCTATAAAAATGTATGAGTGATCTTAGTGGTATTTATTGCAATTTTAATTACCCTATTTGCATTAATAAAAATCCTGCATTAACCCACCTTCACAAAGCAGTGTTAAAAAAACATAAATAAAATTTGTTTTTTTTGGAACAAATTGCTTAACTTCGCGAAAAGATTCAGAATCATCATAAGTATGAAGCGGGCATTTTTATTATTCCTATTGGCAGTTTCCTGTATTACTTTTTCTAATGCAGGAGTAATAGTTGTTGAGGGAAAATATCAAAACAAAAACATTTATGTTCAAAATGCCTTTTCACAGGCTGGCGTTGGTTATTGCGTGTTTGCTGTATATGTAAATGGAAAATTAACAAACGATGAGATCAACTCAACGGCATTTGAAATTGATCTTGCACAACTTCAATTAAAATACGGTCAGGATGTAACAATAAAAATAATTCATAAAGACGGATGCATTCCTCCAAGAATCCTGAATCCTGATGCATTAAAACCTGTACCGACTTTTCTGGTTACCTCTATGATCATGTCGAACAATGGACTTGTTAAATGGACTGCAAAAAATGAAAGCGGTCCTCTACCCTACATGATTGAACAATTCAGATGGAATAAATGGGTTTATGTTGGGGAAGTTCAAGGAGTAGGTACACCTGGCGAGCATAAATATTCCTACCAAATAACCGCTCTTCATTCTGGCGAGAACAAATTCCGTGTAAAGCAAGTTGGATTTCAGCAAAAATACTCTAGCGAAATAAAGATTATATCCAGCACACCAAAATGCATTTTGTCTTTAACTAAAAATTCTGGCAGAGTAGATTTTACCTGCGGAACCTTATATGAAGTGTATGACTACTACGGTTCTGTTGTAAAAAAGGGTTACGGAACTAAGATAGATATCAACAATTTAAAGAGAGGCGGCTATTATATCTGCTTTGACAATACTATTTCAGAAATCAAAAAAAAATAATTTTTACTTTATCCTTCTGATAATTTCTTCGAATTCTGAAATCATCATTGATGTTGCTCCCCCTATTATTTTTCACTCAATCTTGTAACAAGCGGTTTCAATTTTCAGCCCTTTGGCTTTAATGGTTCTGAAAATTATTTGAATACGGTTCTGCAGATTATTCAATGCAAGGAATCTGATTAATAAAAACATTTGGATTTACAACAACATAATCTTCATCTCTTTTTCCCCACGAAATTTTAACCCTATGCAGCTGTTCTGCTTTAAGCTTAGCGGCATCATTCTTCGATAGAACAGCAAAAGATGAATATTCGCTAAACTCTTCGGTAAGATTGGTGTTACCGCTGAATGTTCTTCCAAAAGTAAGTTCAACTCCTTTTCCAGATTTGAGAATAAAAACAATTTTATTGTCCTTTTTAATCCCACCGTATGTTCGATATGCATCATCTGAATAAATCTTAAACTCGAAGTAAACACCAAATATTGAATCAACTCTAACACAGCTTAAATATCCTTTTATAAAATCATTTCCTTTAAAATAGGCCCTGATGGCGCTGTCTTCAAATTGAAATCCAAAAAATTTCTCTTCAGATACAATCCTTATTTGTTTACCAAGTGGATCTTTTTCCTGTCTTGAATAAGTACAGTTGCTGGATGGTTTAGAAACCTCAAGAACACTATTCTCTGCATCAGGAGTAGGAGAAGAACAGGATAGTAGAACTATTGAAATAAAAAGAAAACGGAATATGTATGAAAATTTCATTCAGGATAAAAATTATTTGCGGACCGGACGGGATTCGAACCCGCGACCTCTTCCGTGACAGGGAAGCATTCTAACCAGCTGAACTACCGGTCCAAAAAGGCACGCAAAAGTAATTGTTTTTCGTCAGCAACAATAAAATACCTAACACTTGGGTGCATAACAAATTGCCCACCTCCTTCTCCTTTGGAGAAGGTCGGGATGAGGCGATAAAAGTGCATTTTGTTATGCACCCTAATACTTCATCTTCCTCATTTCTGATAAGAGAGCCCTCTCTGTTTGTAAATTAATATTTACAAGCGGAAGCCGGATATAAGAAGAACATATTTTCAATTTTTCCAAAAGGCATTTCACTCCCGCAGGGTTACCATCCGAAAAAATAAGTCTCGTAACTTCGTCCAATTTATAATGAATACTCCTAGCCTGATTTAATTTTTCCGACAGCGCATTCCTTGTCATTTCAGAGAATTCTTTTGGAAATGCATTTGCAATAACAGAAATAACACCATCTCCCCCAGAAGCTATAATCGGAAGGGTAATTAAATCATCTCCAGAAATCAACAAAAAATCTTTAGGCTTATATTTTATAATTTTCATTATCTGATCGAAATTGCCAGACGCCTCTTTAACAGCAAAAATATTTTTAACCTGTTCGGCTATCTGCAAAGTTGTTTCAGCAGAAATATTTGAACTAGTTCTTCCTGGAACATTATAAATAATTATGGGCAACGGACTTGCATTTCCAATTGCTTTGTAATGCTCAATGAGTCCTCTTTGGTTAGGTTTGTTATAATACGGAGAAACTGAAAGTATGGCATCAACTCCGTTTAAATTAAACTTTTTAAAAGCAGCCATCACTTCTCTTGTATCATTACCACCAATCCCAACAACAACGAGAACGCGTTTATCTACATGTTCAACCGTATATCTTACAAGTGATTTCTTTTCTTCTTTGCTTAGAACAGGAGTTTCACCAGTAGTTCCTAAAGAAACAACATACTCTACTCCACCCTTTATAACGTGATTTATTACCTTGCCAAGCCCTTTAAAATCAATACTGCCATCTTTATGAAATGGAGTTACTAGAGCTACTCCTGTGCCTCTAAATTTACTGTACTTGCCCATCTGCTGAAATTTGTTTGTCGTGTTTTTTATTGATTATGAAAAGATAAGTGTCAATGTTACGCAAAAAATATTTAAGACCTTTTGAAGCTTCAGCATCAATCATCAAATCAAACGTAGAATTATTTCTGTAGCTTTTTTTTCCGACTTTAAATTTAGCCATGGATAAAGCTGAAACATATTTTAATGGAAATAGATCATGAATATTGAGGTCAAGAAGAATGTCGTAATCATCATCGATAAAATTTCTAACATAAATATTATCAGGGAAGTTGTACCAATTTAAATCCTTTAAAGTAAAAAAATCGTATTCAAGTTTTGAATAACCCATGGGGGGTATTTGCTTTTGATTGTAAAACCCAATTGCCTTCACACGCTTTTTCATATCCTTCAGATAAACAATATATTTTTTGATTAAATCAAAATTTTCATTCTCTGTAGCATCAAAAAGAATACCCACCGATTTTGCATCGCCCATATTCATGAATGTTTTCTTTCGATGCAATGTTTTTAATTCCATTGAAAGAAAATAATTCCCAATTGTATTTTTTATAGTATGAATAAAATTCATTATTCTGCAATAATTCTTTCTTTGATTTTTATTGCCGGGTTGCCCTGGTATATGCCATACGCTTCAAGATTGTCCGTTGCAACAGAACCAGCAGACAGCACAGAATGAGATTTGCAAACTACTCCGGAACAAACAACAGCTGCAGTTCCAATCCATACACCCTCTTCAAGAGTAATATCGCCCACCATTAAATCAAAAGTTGATTTTTTATAGTTGTGATTCCCGCAAATCAGCATTGCCCCTTGCGACAAACATGCGTTGGAACCAATTTTAATTTTACCAATACTGTCGAGCCAAACATTTTCACCAATCCATGAGTTATTTCCGATTTCAAGATTCCATGGATATTTAACATTTACTCGGGGTTTTAAAACAACACGACTACCAATTTTAGCTCCGAATAATCTAAGCAGGAAAATTCTGAAAGGAAAAAAACAAAAATATGAGTTTATAAAAACACTATTAATACAATACCAAGCAGTACGTGTAAAAAAGGAAGCACCCGGGTTATACCAATCATTATTGAATTGTGATAAATCTGTTTTCGGCATATGCAAAAGTAAAATTTTAGGAGAACAAGAGCCGATTGGCATTTACCTTTTCTTCATCTTTAATGAAAGATTCAGCAAGGCGGGAAGCACCAGATGACAGAATAGAATACTCATCGGCACTCATTTGAGCACACCTATCAATGACCCTTGAAAATTCAAATGGGGTTTGAAGGGTCAAATCAAATCCGGCATTTTTCAATTGTAAATTATTCCATGGTGTTTGATCACTGATGATTGCCGGAAGACCTGAAGAGAACGATTCAAGAATAATGTGTCCAAAATTTTCACCTCGAGTTGGTAAAAAAAGAAAATGGTAATTTTTCATTATAGAAAAAACATATTCGTCCTCAATAACTCCTTTATAGACAGCAGTAATATTCTCGGGAAGAAAAGAAATTATTTTTTTACATTCATCCCAATAGGTTTCGTTATATATAGGTCCAAAAAAATCAAACACTACCCTGCTCCTAACATTCTTCAAAATCTCCAATGCAAACAGTAAATTTTTTTCTGGAGCTATCCTGGCAATGTTTAATAACCGAAGCTCATTTTCTTTTTTGGAAATTTGATTGGTATAAATTAAAGTGTTCGTTCGAGAAAGATTTGGCGCTAATTGTATTCTAGATTTTTTAAATATGCTTTCTGTTTGGTTTTTTTCTTGGGGAGTTGTAGTATGAAATATGATATCATCAAATAATCCGGTAAGTTTTACATAAAGGAAAAAAAGTTTCTTTTTGAAAAATTTAATTGACAGAGCACTCGGAGCAAGCATACCCCTAACCGCAACAATAACTTTTTTCTTTTTCTTATCAATATTCTGCAAAGGGACTTGTGTAAATAAATAGGAGTAAATTCCGTTCATATAGTAATAATCTACATCATTTTTTTTTAAAAGAAATTTAATTGTTGATGCATTTAATTTATCTTTTGAGATGTAATATACACTTGACCCGTCAGGAAGTATATTCCAATCATTTATTTTAACTGACTTATATTGGGATGTACTCATATAATCTGTATCTGAGGTAATAATATAAAAATCAAATTCATCTGAAAGATGAGCAACCATATTTGCACAAGACCTAATGGGTCCACCTGCTCTGAATCCTGGAAGATACCAATCAATGAATACAAGAATTTTCTTTTTACCCATTTGATTTATAGTTCGAATAAATAGAAAATAATGTGTTTGCCCATATATCCGGTGTGTTTTTTTTCGAAAATCCAATACTACTCTCCCCCATTATAAAAAGTTCTTCATTAGTAAGTGATGTTATTTTTTGAATTCGCTCTTTTAGTTCAGAAATATTACCTGATTGAAAAACAAATCCATTTATTCCATCTTTCAAAAAGTCTTCACTTGCACCAATTTCATCACTTAAAAGAAGTGGAAAACCAGCCGAGGCGAATTCATGCACAGCTACTCCCCATGGTTCAAAATGACTTGGTAAAATAAAAACAGATGCATTAGAAAGATACTTTTCAATATCTCTTGATTGAATAAATCCAAAATGTTTAATTTTTGGGTGAATGATTGGTTGTATCTCACCAGCACCAAAACACCACAACTCCCATTCGTTAGGAGTTTCATTTTGAATTTCAATAAAAGCCTTCCACAAGTCATTTATTCCCTTAGAGGCAATATACCTACCAAAATAAATAAACCTTTTAGGGTATTGTTTTTTCTTATTCGATATGAAATTTTGATACGCAATATAAAACCTATCAACATCTGCTGAATATGCATTTACATAAATATCGTTTTCAGGAAATCCAAGTTTTTCAGCAAATTTTTTTTGCCTGCGCCCAGGAACCCAGCAAGAAGAAAATCGTTTCTTGAAATATTTTCTGAAAATAACTGATAAAATTTTCTGCTTTAAAGAGTTATTCCATTTATTATCAAAAGCCAAAATAGTAGGAATTGAATTTTTTAATCTTTTAGCTACGAGCAAATAAGGTTTATACGACCATCCGCCACAGAATAAAATATCCGGAGATATATGATTTATCTTGGAAAGTAAATTTTTCGAAGTAAAATTGTCACGATCATAGATAAAAATATTATTAAACTTGGAAAAAATAAACGGAGCCTCTTTATTCAGCTTCTTGCATATAATATAGACCTCTGCATTATACTTTTCTTGAAACCGATTTAAACAAACAAGAAAATATTCAGATAGTTCTTCATATAAAACAACAAGTTTCATTTTAGTTATGGGTTTTCAATAAATAATTTTTAGCTAGACAATTGCAATTTATTTTTTTTCTGATCATTGAATATATCGCTTGTAATAATTGTAATTATAATCCACAATTGAATTGTTATAGGATTTAATGAAGCAACCATCCATGATTCGAAAGTTGCGGAAAAGAGCACACTGAACATTATCGGAAGTGCAATTTTTGTATTCTTTGCTCCCTTAATAAACGCGAGAATAAAACCGGTAAAAAATAAAACAAGTC
>Ga0114940_10001018_pt1 | contig 10939 bp, 7 predicted proteins | sample ColdCreekSource_FD_87195 | JGI IMG/M metagenome (GOLD analysis project Ga0114940, IMG submission 87195) | Groundwater microbial communities from Cold Creek, Nevada to study Microbial Dark Matter (Phase II) - Cold Creek Source | ecosystem: Environmental > Aquatic > Deep subsurface > Groundwater ...
CGCAAACCACGCCAAGCCGAGCAGCACCAGGCGCCCATGCGGTTTTGCAAGCCAGAACAGGACGCCCGCATAAGCCAGGATTCCGACCGCGCAGAGCCAGAGCCTCGAGTCGGCGAACGCTACAATTGGATCAACGGCATAGAAGAAGCTCAGGTTTACGGGGAGATGAATATTGAAGATATAGCGCGCACAGATTTCAACATCCGTGAGCAGTGCGGTTCCGATGCTTCCACCGGGCGGCGTGACGATCTCTCGACTGAAGCCATAAACATTCAGGGCCAGTATCACGCCGGCACAGGCCACGGGCACGGCGAAGTGCCGAGCTAGCGCAAACCAGCTACGCGTGTTGCGCATTGAAAACTTCCGCTGAACGGGATCAAGGATTTCGAATGCCAACAGTACCGGCAGAAAGCCGAGACCGCTGGGTTTACTTAGCAGTGCCAGCACAAAAAAAAGGTACACCAGTGGCCAGCGCCACCAGCGGCTGTCGGAGATCGTCCAAGCCAGCAGCGCCGCAAACCCGAAGAGCGCACAGAGAACATTTTTGCGCTCTGCAACCCAACAGACGGATTCACACGCCATCGGGTGGCCCGTCCACAGCACGGCTACGAAGGCCGCCACTGCGCTGCCGGTGCCGATCCGCACAAGCACGTTCCAAAGAATGAAACCGGCGATAAGGTGGTACAGCCCTGTCATTAAGCGCACCGCCGGTGCCCAAGTATCATCCTGAGCCGGATACTGCCGCGCGAGTTCGCCGAAGTGTATATCTGCTTCCGAACGCACGATGTTCGCGCCAGGTCGCGGTACGCCAAAGAGCGCGAAATCGAGGCGGTACGAAAGCAGGTTCACCGGCTGAGCGGCAACGACGACGCGCTCGTTTTGGACTTCGACGGGCGCATCCTGCGCGAAGCTTTCCAGTGCAAAATAGAGATACGCGTCGTCATCGAAGCGATAGAACGGGCCGTTCCAGCAGGCATGCAAAAGCAGGAGCGTCGAAAGGGTCAACAACGGCAGGATGACAGCAGGACGCCTCAACCAGGGCCACGCGGGAAAATCAATTTCCTTTGAACCTGCTTCAGGCATCACGCTTTAACCGCCGATACGACTCATGTTCGCGGCGGGGATTTCATCCCACGCCTTGTGGACTTCGGGCTTCAGGCTGGCCGCAAGCCGGAAAGCCGCGATGAGATCGCCGCGTGATCCGCCGCCACGGAGAATGGATTTGATTTCGACGCCGCCACCGTCGAGGAGGCAACTGCGCACCTCGCCCGTACAGGTCAGTCGCAGGCGGTCGCAGCGGCGACAGAACGGCGCGCTCATGGCACTGATGAAACCGATGCGCCCCGCCGCGCCCTTGATCTGCCACACTTCGGCTGGGCCTTTCATGTTGTCGCCGACTTCCAGCGGTTCCAGTGCACCGAAGCGTTCCTCCACGCGCGCCTTGGTCACGTTTCCTGGCACGAAGACAAAATCCCCCGAACCCAGCGCACAATCCTTAGCTTCTGCTAGCGGCATGTACTCGATGAAGCGCACTTCCAAGGGACGTACTAGGGTCAGCGCCGCGAAGTCCACAGCTTCTGCGTCGTTGAGTCCCCCCAGCACCACGGTGTTGATTTTGATGGGCGATAGTCCGGCGGCTTCGGCGGCGCGGATACCCTGCAGCACATCGCCCAGTTCCCCACGGCGTGCGATGGTCTTGAACTTCACTGGATCCATGGTGTCCAGTGAGATGTTGATCCGCTTAAGTCCCGCAGTGGCCAGTCGAGTGGCGAATTTTTCAAGGCGGATGCCGTTGGTGGTCATGGCCAGGTCGGTGATCCCCGGCACGCGCACGACCAGGTCGACCAGGCGGTCAATCTGTTTGCGCATCAACGGCTCGCCGCCGGTCAACCGAACCTTATGGACGCCGCACGCTGCGGCGGCCTCGACCACCGTGACGATCTCCTCGAACGTCAAGATTTCCTGCGGCGGTAGCCATTCCACACCTTCTTCTGGCATGCAATACACGCAGCGCAGGTTGCACAAGTCTGTCACGGAGATGCGCAGGTACGAAAAGGTGCGCCCATACGCATCCATAATGTGGTCCTGCCCTGGCATATAGCCATGGGTCAGCAGACCAGCCAAGCCGAACGTAGCGTTCTTAGCCATGGTTCCTCGATGCTACTTCACTCAGGCTACCCGCCGCCGAAAGAGGTGCAGCCCTAGCGGTACTCAGATTAAACGCTCGCGCGCCTCGGTGGCCAGTTCGTCGCAACGCTCGTTCTCTGGATGGCCTGTGTGGCCGCGCGTCCATTCCCAGGTGATGTGATGTTGGGCCACCAGCTCGTCCAGTGCGCGCCACAGGTCCTGGTTTTTTACCGGCTCCTTGCTGGCTGTTTTCCAGCCGTTGCGTTTCCAGCCTGCAAGCCACTTTTGGCGGAAGGCGTTGGCAAGGTATTCACTGTCGGTCACCACGGTCACGTCGCAAGGAATCTTGAGTTCCTCCAGCGCGCGCGTAACGGCAGTAAGTTCCATGCGGTTGTTGGTAGTTTGGTGCTCGGCACCGGAAAGCTCTTTTTCTATTTTCTTTTCAGGCCACTTGAGGATCGCGGCCCAGCCGCCAGAGCCAGGGTTGGGCTTGCTGCCGCCATCGGAAAATATGAACACGCGCTCGCGTTGTAGTTCGTTTGACATGGGGTACCTCGCAGAAGACGAGCCTTGCATAGCCTACCCATACCGCGCCGTCAACGTGGCTGCGCACGCCGTGGTGAAAAGCGCGCGGAAGTGGTAGAACGTGCCCATGCAGACGGAAACCATGTCGCAGCCGTCCATAGCGCCGCCCCAAGCTGCCCCGGACTTCCGTCCTACCGATCTGGCGGCGTGCAATGAGCATGTTCGTGCGTTCTTCGATGCGTACGCTGCGGAACGCGAAAAGTGGCGGCGCAGGAACCTCGGCTACCATCTAGAACTCGAGCGGCAGTATAAATTTGTAATCCCGCGTGGCTCACGAGTGCTGGAAGTTGGCTGCGGCACAGGCGACTTGCTGGCCGCACTGGAGCCAGCCTTTGGTATGGGCGTAGATCTGGCTCCGAACATGATTGAAACGGCACAACAAAACCACGCCTCGTCTAACCTACGTTTCGTGGCATCTTCCATCGAAGAATTCTGCGCTGCGGAGGCCCTGCACGCTCAACGACGCTCGCCCAAGGAGTGCGGTGGGACGTTCGACTACATCATCCTCAGCGACGTGCTGGGTTACTTTTACGACATTGCGGCGGTGTTCGAGGCCCTCAAGGCCGTTTGCCACCCGCGCACGCGACTGGTGCTGAACTTTCACAGCCGTCTGTGGTCGCCCGCCTTCGCGCTCGCCCACGCGCTGGGACTTAAAAAAGAACTGCCGCGACTTAGCTGGGTCACGCCGGATGACGTGGAAGGTTTGCTGAACCTGCGCGGCCTCGAAGTCGTCCGGCGCTACACGCGCGTGCTCCTACCGAAGCGCATCCCCCTGCTCAGTCGTTTCTGCAACCGCTTCCTGGCGCCACTGTGGCCCTTCCGGCATTTCTGCGTGAGCAACTTCGTGGTGGCGCGGATGCCGGTCGCGCCTTTCCATGAGCCGCCCGTGGTCAGCGTCATCTGTCCGTGCCGCAACGAGGCCGGCAATATCGCCAAGATCGCCGCACGGTTGCCTCAACTGGGTGCGCAAACGGAGCTGATTTTCGTCGAAGGCCACAGTACCGACGACACGCACGCACAGTGCCTCAAGGCTCGCGACGCGCACCCCGAACTGGACATCCGCGTGCTGAAGCAACCTGGCAAAGGTAAGGGCGATGCCGTACGCACGGGCTTCGCCGCAGCCCAAGGCGCTGTACTTATGATCCTCGACGCCGACCTCACCGTAACTCCCGAAGACCTGCCCAGGTTTTATGACGCGTTGGCCAGCGGGCGCGTGGAATTCGTTAACGGCTCACGACTGGTCTATCCGATGGAAGGTAGGGCCATGCGCTTTCTGAACCTCTGCGCGAACAAGTTCTTCGGCATGGCCTTCACGTTTCTAATCGAGCAGCGCATCAAGGATTCGCTCTGCGGCACGAAGGTGCTCCTCAAGAGCGATTACGTAAAACTCCAGCAAGGCCGCGCTTACTTCGGAGATTTTGATCCGTTCGGCGACTTCGATCTGCTCTTTGGCGCGGCCAAGCTGAACCTGAAGATTCAGGACCTCCCCATCCGCTACCGCGACCGCACGTACGGCGAAACCAACATCAGCCGTTTCCGCCACGGCTGGCTGCTGCTGCGGATGTGCGTGTATGCGTTTCGGAGGATCAAGTGCCCCTAACAGGAATGGGCTAGTGCTAGTGCCTAGTCCCCTCCCCTGTCCGCCTATATGCCCAAACAAACTTTCACCGACTACAACGACGAGTTGAAGTTCCAGAAGGAACGCTGGGACGCCAAGCCGGCCCTGCGCGCGCTCTATACCCGCTGGTACGCGCGCATCGCCGCAGAGATTCCCCCCCTGCGGCCCATTGTCGAAATCGGCAGCGGCTGCGGGAACTTCAAAGCTTTTCTGCCCGAGGCCGTCGCCACCGATTACACGCACTGCGGAGCGTGGATTGATCGCGTCGTCGATGCCACGCAGATGCCCTTCTCGGAAAACGAAGTGGGCAACTTCGTACTGCTCGATTGCCTGCATCATCTACAACGCCCGCTGCAATTTCTACGTGACGCCACGAAGGCCTTGCAGCCCGGCGGACGTATCGTTTTCTGGGAGCCTGCCGCCACGCCGTGGGCACGTTTCGTGTATGGCCGCTTTCACCACGAGCCGCTCGACCTGAAGCAAAACCTATTCGCTGAAGATGGTACGCCGCCGCCTGCCGACCCTGGCCATACGTTCACGAACATGGGCATCGCTACGTTGTTATTTCAACACGGACTTGGCGAGACCTTGCAGCGCGTGCCCGAGTTAAACATGGTTCGGCGCGAGTGGTCCGACTTTCTGGTGTACCCATCCACGGGAGGATTCAGTTACTCGAACTTCATGCCCGCACCACTGGCGAGTCCGCTGTATTCCATCGAACGTGTCTTGACCCGGCCATGGGCGTCATGGCTGACTGGCTTGCGGCTGCTGGTCGTCCTGGAAAAAAAGCACGTGCATCATGGGGTCGAAAGGCGTGGTACGCAGTGCATGACACCTGCTAGAATGCCGCGCCCATGAGCTGCGGTACTTCAACCCAATCCCCGGCTAAAGCCTCGCGCGTCGAAAAAGCCGCGTACCGTTTCGAGGAATCGCGGCTGTTCAAAGGCGTCTTCGTCGGCCTGAACCTGTTGCCGCTGCCGTACCGCTGGATGCCTCTGCGCGTGAAGGGGCAGCGTATGTATGCTCACACCTTTGACCGTTATTTCGCGTTGTGGATGTGGAAGCTGCGTTGCCTCGCAGGCTTCGAATCGCGGCTTCTGTCTCGGACACTCAAGGCCGACATGCAGGCCGTAGATATCGGCGCGAATATCGGCTTACACACGCTTCAATTGGCTAAGCTTGTTGGCCCGACCGGTCGCGTGTGGGCCATCGAGGCCGATGGCGCAAACTTCGCCACACTGCAACGTAACTTGTCCGCGAATGGCGACACGCACACGACGGCCATTCACGCGGCCGCAGGCGCGAGTTCGGGTGACGCCTTCGTCTTCAAATCGAGCGCCAACGCAGGCGACCATCGTACCTTCGCTCCACCCGGCGCGCGCACCAAGGAGTGCGTCAAACAAATCGCTTTGGACGACTACTTCCAGCCTGGACAACGCATCGATTTTATCAAGATGGACATCCAAGGTGCCGAAGGCGCGGCCTTGAAGGGGATGCGGCGCGTGCTGACAGAAAACCCCGGCCTGCTTCTGATGATGGAATTCTGGCCCTGGGGCCTGCGACAGGCGGCGTTTGACCCGCTGGCGGTGCTCCAGGATTTGCAGGACTTGGGCTTTGCGCTCGAATGGATCGATTCGGTAGCCCAAACATTGCGACCCATCCAAGATCTGCGGGCCTTCACCAGCGGCATTGCAGGCGCACGGTACGAAAACATCGTGGCAAGGGCACCCTGAAACTGCTTGCCACGCAGTCCCTGCAGCGTGGTGCGTACCGCTTGTAATGTGAAAAAACTCACGCTTTGAGGAAGTGACGATTCCATAAGCGCCTCGAGACCTACGTTGCCGCGCTCAGAGTAAAACTCACACCCTAATCACCTGCTCGAAACTACTCAGATCGGTGGGGATCAGCACTCCGGGGCGCAGCAGCGTAATGAGTTCGTCGGGCAGTTCGGGAACATGCAGCACCATCGTATCGTGGCCGGACGGGCCTTCGAAGGGAGGATGTTCGGCGGATTCCACAAGGATAGCCTCGGTGCTCTGGCCGCTCTCGCTCGCGCTACCGAATGTCTTGTCTACGGTTGCCCACATGCCAGGTAGACTTGGCTTTTCCTGCACACGCCACTCGATTTCAACCTGCGTACCTTTCAGCAGGGGTCGCTCACTCAAGACTTGTAACTGAGCAGATTTCTCCTGCACTGAAATGCGCACCCGTACGACCAGCGCGTCTACTCCTGGGGCTGCTTGCAGCTTCAGGTGGCAGGGTAGGCTGAGTAAGAGCTGCTCGGCGTTGGGTTGAATGCGTGCGGTCATGCCGGAGTCTGGGTCACCCGGCGGAATGATGCCGCGCAGCGAATAAACGGCAATGGGCACAGGCACGTTCTTCATCGGGAGTTCCGGCATGCGCACGGCGATGGCTCGATTGCGGATCGCTTCAAAGGTGCCCTGCCCGATGAAGACCTGTCCGCGCCCGGCACTGGATTCGAGGCGCTGCGCCAGGTTCACCGCGTTGCCAATGACGGTGAACTCGATCTTACGCTCTGAGCCTATGTTGCCTGCAATGAACTCGCCCGTATTTAAGCCGATACCGTGCCCAAGCGACTCAGGCGGCTTGACCAAGTTGGCGTCCGAGGCCAGCTTGCGATTGAGTACCAGCATCGCGTTCTGCATCTCCAGCGCGGCGGTGGCCGCTGCTGCCGCAGACTGCGGCGTTTCGACCAGCACACCCCAAAACGCCATGATCTGGTCGCCGCCGGTCTTATCGACCGTGCCCCCGCGCGAGAAGATAATCTCCTGCATCACTTGGAAGTAGCGGTTCAGAAAGGCCACCACATCTCCAGGGCGCATCTGCGATGCCATACGCGTGAAGCCAACGATGTCGGAGAAGAAGACGGTGCCGAATTTTAATGAACCGCCCAGCTCGACGGTGACTTCGCCGCGGATAATTTGATCGACCAAGTGTGGCGAGAGGAAGCGTTGTAAGTTTTGCCGCGAGGCAGCTTCCTGCGCGGCATGCCGAGCCAACTCGGCATTTTTGATAACCACTGCGAGCTGACCAGAGATGGAGTTCATCAGACTCAGGTCGTCCGGTCCAAAGCGCCGCCGCGAGTCCTTGGTGTCGATGTAGATTATGCCCAGGTCTTCGGTACCGGCGATCAGTGGCGCGCACATGACCGAATTGATTTCCAACTGAGCCATGGACATGGCTGGGCTGTAATTGGCATCCCCAGCCGCATCGCTCACCAACACAGCCTGACGCTGTGTGCGCACGCGGTTGACAACGGTCTTTGAAACCTTGACTTCGTGCTCCTCTCCGATCGCGGCGTTGCGCACGCGGCTGACACTTAGAGGGCCTTTGCGCCCTGCTAGATCGTCTGGCATGGCTCCCGCCGACACGATGATTTGCGGTAGCTGCCCATCCGGACCGTAAAGCAGGATGAAGCCGCGAGCGGCTTGCGTGAACACGTCGCTGAAGAGCTTGTCCAAACAAGTTTGCAGAACCGTGCGCGGGTTGAGCGTACTGCCCAGCGACTTACCTAGATCGAGCAGTACTTTCAGGCGCTGTGTGACGCGCTTGAGCTGCGACAGGTCTGCGGAAGACTCTTCGGCCTCGGAAACCGCCTGCCCGCCTGCCGCGATGGTGAAGTCAAAATTGGGCGCCTCCTCCGGGCGGTCTTCCTTCAGCGAAACCATGGGAAGTGAGGAGTTAAAGTCGCCTTGTGTTTTTGGGACATCTTCCGTTGTGAGCACCAGCCGTGTGAGGCCGATTTGAATTACGTCACCTAAGTTGCAAGTCCGGCGCGTCTTGAGTGGCTCGCTGTTAAAGATGGTGCCGTTGGCTGAGTTATTGTCTTCGACAAAAAAGTTGGCCCCAATTTTTTCAATTTTGCAATGTCGGCGTGAAGACATCGGGTCGCTGAGCACCACCTCGCAGTCCGGGTGCCGACCAATCACGGTCAAGGGGCCTAGGGTGTAGGTGGCCACCGAACCATCCTGCGCTGTCACAACCAGTTGCTGCATAGGTCCCGCAACTCCAAATGTAGCTTGGGTGAACACTTTGATACGACGCGTTGAGAACGTACGAGCTTACCGCGCCAGTCCATAATTGCTATCAGTCAGCCACCCTTCCCAGAAGGTACGTAATGCGCGTGGCTGACAGACGTACCGTGCGAGTTGCCAACATACCTTCGCATGCCAAACTTTTGACTTCTGCTTTTTGATTTTTGTTCTACTATCTCCGCGAGGAATGCAAGGAGTCAGGGCATGATCATTTCCATAACGTACTGCGTGATGTGAAACTTCAAACCGCAAGCCGTCGGTACGGCGGCTGACATAAAGCAAGCTTTCGGAGTGGAGGCCCAACTGATCGAGGGCAACAAAGGCATATTTGATGTCGTCAAAGATGGGCAGCTCATATTTTCAAAATACGATCTGGCGCGTTTTCCTAATCCTGGGGAAATTAAGAAGCTGATTGAAAAACAAAACGGATAGCAGGTGAATTTTCCGTTTCACGCGCCCCGTGATGCACTAGAGTGCCGGTCATAAATCTGTGTTCTTGTGTTAAGCGTGCGTCCTAGTTAGTCAGCCAGTAACTCAGGGGATTACCGTGGCGCTTTTCGGATCTAGCAAATCGTTACTTGGTCTCGATATCGGATCTTCCTCGGTAAAGGCCGTCGAACTAAGCCGCTCCGGAAGTGGACTGGTCATCAGTGGCTTCGGCACCGCTCCGATTGAATCTCCCGATGGCGTAGCAGAGGCCATTCAGCGCGTTTTGAACGAGAGCGGCATCCGCACCAAGCGTTGCGTTACTTCTGTTTCAGGACGCTCCGTCATTATCCGCCAGGTACCGATAGCACAAGTGCCTGACACCGAACTCCGCCAAGCTATCGAATACGAAGCCGACAAATACATTCCATTCGACGTGAACGAAGTCCAACTTGACGTGCAGAAGCTGCCCGTGCAGGCAGGCGAGTTGCCCGCAGGCCAAATGAAGGTCCTGCTGGTAGCTGTGAAACGCACCCTGATTGACGAGCATATTGCGCTGCTTCAGTCGGTGGGGCTGCAGCCAACGGTCGTCGATGTGGATGTATTCTCTTTAGGTAACGCCTTTGAGTTGCGTAACCTTTCTCTGGGCATTGCAGACGATACCGTACGTGCTTTGGTGGATATCGGCGCAAGCAAGACCAACATCAACATCATGCGCGGGAACCATTCCTACTTTCAGCGCGAAATTTATGTCGCTGGCAATGACCTCACCGAAGCCATCGCCAAGCGTTTCGGCGAAGATCCCAAAGATGTTGAGAAGATGAAAAAAGAGCCGGGCGGCGCGCTGGAGTCAATGCAAGACGCCATGTTGCCTGTGCTAGAAGATATTGGAAACGAGATCAGACTTTCTTTTGATTACTTTGAAAACCAATACGACAAAAAGGTTAGTGAGGTGTATTTGTCCGGCGGGACGGCCTATTTTCCGGGCATGGACACCATGTTTACTCAGGTATTCAATCTGCCTACCAAGGTCTGGGATCCGACAGAAGGCCTTGAAATTACTGGAGTCAACCCGGCGGGCATGGGCGGTGCCAATTCCGACATGGTCGTCGCGTTAGGCTTAGCCAGCCGCATTCTTGGACATCTCGGTTGGGCTGCGCGGATGCAGCCTGCGGCAGCGACTGCGTCAATGTCTTCTGCAGCAAGCGCCGCCGTCTCAGCCAAAACAGTTTCCATTGGCACGTACTCTGCGGCACAGTCGACGGGTGAACGTAAGTCTTGGTTTAAGGCCCTTGGTTTGGGTTTTGTGGCAGCCATCTGCGGAGCCGTGGGCGCGGCACTTTTTAATACGGCCGGATACACACACTGGTGGGTAGTGGGTGAAGCTATCCCTCTTGGCATTCTGACCGGTCTTGGTCTTTGGGTTGGAGTGAAAGCTCTCCGGCCTATCCCGTCGCGCATGGCCATCTTCTTTAACGCCATGTTGGTCGCTGTACTCTGTTGCGGATTCCTTTTTGGCGTGCGCGTTGTAAAGGGTGATCCCATCGTTGCGCGGCATAAAGCGCCTCCACGCACGGCAACCGCACCGCCCGCAACAAAACGGCCCGACCTGCCTCCTGAATTGCAAAGAAAAATTTTAGAGCAGAAGGAAAAACAACTTGGCTGGGATGTGGACGATGTCAGCACCGCCACCATTATCCTGACCCACTGCTTGTGTACAGGTGCGCTGGGAATGTTGATTGTGTGGGTGAAGTTCAGCCTTGTTGCACAACGCGAGGCCCGTCAAGCGTGGTCTAAGGCCACAACATCCGGCTCGGCGGAGTAACGGAACCTTAAATCCAAAAGTACGAAATTTGCTACGTATACCATTCAGACTGCTTGGATAGAACGACTCTCATATGTCCGAACTGAAACGGAATCGTGCCATACTGCTGCTTTCCGGCGGACTCGATAGTGCCACGGCAGGCGCTTGGGCTGCGCATGTGAAGGGCTGGCACCTTGTCGCGCTCACAGTCAGCTACGGCCAGCGGCACGCCGCAGAACTCAAGGCCGCCCGCCGTGTGGCTCGGATGTTGGGCGTTGAACGGCACGTGGAAATCAAGGTCGATTTGGCGCGGATCGGAGGATC
>Ga0114940_10001019_pt1 | contig 10939 bp, 7 predicted proteins | sample ColdCreekSource_FD_87195 | JGI IMG/M metagenome (GOLD analysis project Ga0114940, IMG submission 87195) | Groundwater microbial communities from Cold Creek, Nevada to study Microbial Dark Matter (Phase II) - Cold Creek Source | ecosystem: Environmental > Aquatic > Deep subsurface > Groundwater ...
CACTCATCTCACTATGGAAAAAGATTCTGACGTCCGAGTCATTCAACGAGCGCTCCTCAGCGTGTCGGACAAAACAAACCTGATTCCCCTGGCAAAAGCCCTGCACGAAGCAGGCGCTGAGCTGCTTTCAACAGGAGGAACTGCCAAGGCCATCAAGGAGGCGGGCATCCCCGTGAAAGACGTATCCGACTACACCGGTTTCCCTGAAATGATGGGTGGCCGCGTGAAAACCCTGCACCCCAAAGTGCACGGCGGCTTACTCATGCGCCGTGGCGAAGACGACGAAGTGGCCGCTGCCAACGGAATCCAGCCCATCGACATGGTGGTCATCAATCTCTATCCCTTTGAAGACACCATCGCCAAGGAAGGCGTAGCCGAACCCGAAGCCATCGAACAAATCGACATCGGCGGTCCGTCCATGCTCCGCAGCGCGGCCAAAAACTTCAAGTGGGTGACTTCCGTGAGCGACCCCAAAGACTATCCGCTCATCCTCGACGAGCTCGAAAAATTCGGGGGAATCACTCTGGAAACACGCCGACATTGCGCCATTGCCGTTTTTGAAAAAACCAGCCACTACGATCACGCCATTGCCGAATATCTCCGTTACAAAGGCGAGCCCAACGAGCTCCTGGACCTCCACTACGAAAAAGTGATGAAGCTCCGTTACGGAGAAAATCCGCATCAAAAAGCGGCCTTCTTCCGTGATCCATCGGACACCTTTGCCAACGTGACCAACGCCAAAGTGCTGCAAGGGAAGGAACTCTCCTACAACAACATCATTGATGCCGACGGCGCCCTGGAACTTGTCAAAGATTTTGACAAGCCCGCAGCCGCAGTCATAAAGCATACAAACCCATGTGGTGCCGCTACGGCTGACACCATTGAAGACGCTTTCCGCGAAGCTTACGCCGTGGATCCCATGTCCGCCTTCGGTTGCGTGATTGCGCTCAATCGTCCCTGCAGCCAAGAAATTGCGCAGTTCATTCTCGATCAAAAACTCTTCGTAGAAATCGTCATCGCGCCAGACTTCGACAAAGGCTCCCGTGAACTTTTTGCCGCCAAAACCAATCTCCGCCTCCTCGAAACTGGCGAACTTCGCAAAAATCCAAATCAACGCCACATCCGTTCCGTTGCCGGCGGCCTTCTGGTTCAAACCGCAGACCAACAAATCGTGACGGAAGCCGACCTGAAAGTGGTGACCAAAGCCCAGCCCACACCCGAAGAAATCGAAGCCCTGCTTTTTGCCCGCGTGCTCGTGAAGCATGTGAAATCCAACGCCGTGGTCTTCGCCAAACTCAATGGCAAAGGCGGTTGCAGCGCCACAGGAATCGGTGCCGGACAAATGTCCCGTGTGGACAGCGTGCTCATCGCCAAACGCAAAGGCGCCGATCGCATTCCTGGCTCAGTCATGTCTTCCGACGCGTTCTTCCCCTTCCCGGACGCCGTAGAAGAAGCGCACTCCGCCGGCATTCACGCCATCGTCCAACCCGGCGGCTCCATCCGTGACGCCGAAGTCATCGCCAAAGCCGACGAACTCGGAATGACCATGGTCCTCAGCGGAATCAGGAGCTTTAAGCACTAAAGCATGCCCACACTCTTCAAACTCATCGGCGCCGCAGGACTTCTCCTCATTTCCGCAGGAATCGTCACCAAAAAACGCAGCCAACAAGACTGGCTCTACATCGTAGGAGGAGTCTGCCTGGAAGCCTACAGCATCTATTTGGGCGACTGGATTTTCATCGTTCTGCAAGTGATTTTCACGGTGGCAGCGGTGTACGATTTGTGCAAAAAGACACAGTGAAGTCCACATTGAAATCCCCAAAGCCCTAAGCGTACACTGGCGTCATGACCCTCCTCCAAGCCGCGCTTCTCGGACTTTTGCAAGGCATCACAGAATTCTTGCCGATTTCATCGTCCGGACATTTGGTGATTGCCGAGACTTTACTCAACCTGCACGTGGAAGAGCTCAAAGATTTTGACGTGACTTTGCACATCGGAACGCTGCTCGCGATTCTCATTTACTTCCGCCGCGAAATTTTTCAAGTGCGTCGCTGGCCGCTCCTGGCCGCAGCCACCGTTCCGGCCGTCATCGTGGGGCTTCTCTTCGCAGACACCATCGACGCGCACCTCCGCAACATCACTTCCGTCTCGGTCCTCATGATCATCATGGGTTTGATTTACTTCATTCCCCAGCCCCGCAACGATCGCCCTCTCACCTGGAAAAAAGGCATCGTCATTGGAATCGCTCAAACTTTCGCCCTCATTCCAGGAGTCTCCCGCAGCGGTTCCACCATCTTCACAGGAACCATGCTTGGAATGAAACGCGAAGAAGCCGCAAAATTTTCTTTCATGCTCGGTGCGGTAGCCATCACCGGGGCCGGCTTGCTCACTTCTTATCATATTTTCGAAGGCACCGAATCCGTCACCCTTTCGCCCGCAGTGCTCTTCACCGGCTTCATCGCTGCCTTCCTTTCCAGCTGGCTCGCCGCCGACTGGCTGATGAAATTCCTCAAAAATCACTCCCTTCGAGCCTTCGGAGTTTATCGAATTCTCCTGGGAATCACGCTGCTTCTCTTCTTCTAAAGCCAGTCCACTTGTCAGGGAAAGAGCGGCTGCTTTTTGAAGCACCAAAAGGCAGCCGTGCTGAGAAAAGGAGCCGCTCTTTCCCCCTCGACAAATCCCTGGCGTTTGCTAAGATGGCCAAAAGATCCAATCTTCTATGTCCACCTCTATTTCAGATTACTCCATTGCAACCCTAGGGAGCCACACGGCGCTCCAAATCCTCAAGGGCGCCAAGGACGAAGGTTTTCACACCATCGCCATCGTCACGCCAGAAACCCGCCGCGTCTACGAAAGTTTTCCAGTCGCGGATGAACTCATCGAGATTCCCACCTTCGCCGACTACTTCAGCATCGAAGATCAACTCATCGCCAAAAAGGCCATCGTCATTCCGCATGGGTCTTTTGTGAGCTACGTGGGCGTTGAGAAAATCGCAAAACACATGCGGGCCATGTACTACGGTTCCAAAGGCATTTTGCGTTGGGAATCCGACCGAAGCATGGAGCGTGAATGGCTCAAAGATGCCGGCCTCAACCTGCCAAAAGTCTTCAAAACCCCCGAGGAAATCGACCGTCCCTGCATCATCAAGTTCCACGGGGCCAAAGGAGGTTTTGGTTATTTCATCGCTAAAAGCCCGGCTGAATTCTACGAACGCATCAAGGAATTCCCAGGGGAAAACGACTTCGCCATCCAAGAATACATCGTGGGAGTGCCCATGTACGTGCATTATTTTTATTCCGCCCTCAACGGAGAGTTGGAAGTGATGAGCTTCGACAAACGCTACGAGTCCAACGCCGATTCCATCGGACGCATTGCCGCCAAAGATCAGATCGAAGCCAACATCCGCACCAGCTACACCATCACCGGAAACATGCCCATTGTAGTGCGAGAATCCATGCTGCCCATGTTCTTCCGCATCGGAGAAAGTGTCATCAAGACGTCTCGCAACCTGGAAGGGGTTCCCAAAGGTCTTTTCGGGCCGTTTTGTTTGGAAGGAATCATCGATCCCAACCTGAATTTCCGTGTTTTTGAGATTTCCGCCCGTATTGTGGCCGGAACCAACCCTTATATAGAAGGCTCCCCGTATACCGCGCTCCGTTATAAGGAACCCATGTCCACCGGACGCCGCCTCGCCCGTGAAATAAAACAGGCCATTGAAGGCGACCGACTGGAGTCCATTCTCGGTTAAATAAGACGAATAGAACAAGTATTTGACAAGTTATCAAATACAGTGTATTCTACGATCTTTTAATCATTTCCAATCCTATGAAGAAGTTCAAACTCTTTATCATCGCAGTCCTCGGACTGTCATTCCTCGGCACACTGGCTCCCTTCGCAGGATCCATGTCCACCACAGAAGTTATTTCTAGCGCTTCTGCTGACCTCGATTACGTTTACACCGATGGCGAAGACACCACTGATGTGACTTCTGCCGCTGAAATGAACGACGACACCAGCTTTGATGCTTTCAACGAAGAAGACAGCGACAACCAGTATATTTACATGGGGTCCAATTCCAAGTTCGACAACATCTTCTTCATGATCAATGGAGACGCTAAGTACGAAGACAGCGACGAAGCTGACCTCACTTGGCAGTACAGCGACGGTGATTCTTGGCAGACACTCGATGTAGAAGACGATTCCATCGAAAACTTCATGAGCATTGGAACTCACAACGTAACATTTGACCTCCCTTCCGATTGGGACACCTACAGCTTCGAAGACAACGATGCGTATTGGGTTCGTGTTCGTAACGATGCTGAAACCACCGATGGAGCGACCATCGAACAGATTTCTGCTCGTGTCCTCAACATAGAAGTCACTGTCACCACGGAAACCGGTGGAACTTTGTCTGATCTTACTTCTGACAACTTCAGCGTAGGAAACGGAACCGACAACAGAATCTACTCTTTCTCAAATGAAGGGGACGGAAGCTACCTCCTCGCTCTTCAAACCGAAATGACAGTGAGCGACTACATGCTCATGGTCAGCGTTGATGCTTACTTGGATCAAGGGTTCAATATCAACGACATCACCACAGACACTCAATCATTCAAGATTCAACTCAACCCAAATGGAGGATGCAACGTGCCTTTCCTCGATATCGATTTCCATTGGGGACAGACTGCTATCATAGACCTTTATTGCCGTGGAATCATCGAAGGTGAAGACGGAAGCTTCCTGGTGGACCACACCATCACTCGTTCTGAATTCCTCAAGATGGCTGTGATGAATGCCAGCATCGACACCAGCAAATACAGTTACGTAGACCTTCCTTTCAGCGACGTTTCTGACGACGAATGGTACTACGATTACGTGGCTGCCGCTTACAAGCTTGGCGCTATCGATGAAGACGATCACTACTATCCTGATTCTGCTATCTCTCGTGTAGAAGCCCTGATGCTCCTCGTTCGTTTGGCTGGAGTGGACACGGATGAAACTTCCACTCGTTTCTCAGACGTGAGCAGCAGCGATTGGTACGCTTCCACTGTACGTGTGGCTACCGACTACGATGTGGTTGAAGGTTATCCAGATGGAACTTTCTTGCCTAGCCGAAACCTCTCTCGTGCTGAATCAGCGGTCATGGTGGACAACGCCTACCGCGCTTGGGTTCAAGAGTAATACTCGATTCAAAGGGACTCCTCACGGGGTCCCTTTTTTGTTTCCCCGCTTCCGTGTATCCTAGCTCCGCACTTAACGACGACCCCCATGATTTCCCTTCCTGAAGTCCTCAAAAACTACAATCTCTCCCAGATCACCATCGGAGTACTCGGTGGACACAGCGCTTTGGAAGTCTGTGAAGGCGCCAAAAAACTCGGTTTCCAGACCGTGGTAGTGGCTCAAAAAGGCCGTGAAAAAACGTATGAAAAGTATTACCGCACTCGTGACGGCGGCAAAGGTTGCGTCGACCACCTCATCCTCCTCGACAAATTTGCGGACATCGTGAAGCCGGAAGTTCAGGAAGAACTCCGCGGACTCAACACCATCTTCGTCCACAACCGTTATTTCTGGGTCTATTGCGATTGGAACGCCATCGAAAAAGACTTCAACGTCCCCATCTACGGCACGCGACACCTGGTGCGCCTGGAAGAACGCGACGTGGAAAACAACCAGTATTTCTTGCTCGAAAAGGCAGGAATTAGGATGCCAAAAATCGTAAGACCAGGTGGTGTAGGATATGAAGAAATGACTGACAAAATTTTAAACAATCATTTTGTTATCAACAAACATGGACCAGTAATCGTAAAGGTTAACGAAGCTATTCGTACTTACGAACGTGCCTTTTTTGTGGCCGTGAGTCCCGAAGATTACAAGGAAAAATCTCAAAGAATGATTAGTGCCGGAAAAATCACTCAAGAAGGTCTCGATAAGGCCGTCATTGAAGAATTCATCATCGGGGCGCAAGTGAACCTCAATTATTTCTATTCTCCACTCACCGGAGAACTTGAATTGATGGGCACGGATATGCGTCGCCAAACCAGTTTGGATGGATTTTTAAGACTCAACGCAGATGTTCAAAATGAACTCCTTGCGGGAGGTTACCAGCCCAGCATGGTGGAAACGGGCCACGTGGCGGTGACCATGAAGGAGTCGCTCGTGGAAAAAGCCTTCGAAATTGGGGAGAAATTCGTCAAGGCAAGTCAGGAACACGCGAAGCCGGGCATCATTGGTCCTTTTGCGCTCCAGGGCGCTGTAGCGGCTGAAAACGGCCGTGAGGAGTTCGTCATCTTCGACGTCTCCATGCGCATCCCCGGTTCCCCCGGCACGCGCTTCACACCCTACACCAGCTACCTCTGGGGCCGCCCCGTCAGCTACGGCGAACGCATCGCCATGGAAATCAAAGACGCCATGGCTGCCAATAAGTTGCTGGAGATTTTGACCTGATCCATGCAAACCACTTGCAGCATTTCCGGAGAATCTTTTTCAGTCTCTGAACACGAGCTGGAATTGCGCAAAAAGTTTGGATTTGGAGACACCCTCCCGACTCAAAAACCCAAATACCGTTTTCAAGAAATCGGAGCATTTTGGCCGCATTGGAATTTTCACAAAAGAATCTGCGACAAAACAGGCCGTCCGATCATTTCCATTTTTCGTCCCGACTGCATCTATCCTGTCTGGCACCGCGACGAATGGATCGCCCATGCTCAGCCCCCTTTTCAAGAGCCAGATTTCAGCCGACCTTTCTTTGAACAGGCTTGGGAGCTTTTTCAAAAATCCCCGATTCCTCACGCCTTCCAAAGCAACAACCAAAACTGCGAGTACGCGGACGATTGGTACTACAGTAAAAACTGCTATTTGTGCCACGGAGGGCAGGGCAACGAAGACTGCCGTTATTGCTATGCCTGCGACAGCATCAAAAATGTTCAATACGGACTTTTTTCCTTCAACTCCGAACTGTGCACAGACTTGATCAACTCGTCCCATTGCTTCAACAGCCTCTTTTTACTGAATTGCAAAAACGTTTACGACTCAGCCTTTTTATACGACTGCAGAAACTGCAGCGACTGTCTTTTTTGTTTCAATCTCCGTGATAAAAAGTATTGTTTTGGAAACAAACAGCTCACCAAAGAGGAGTTTGAAGAAAAGAAAAAAGTGTGGGATTTCAGCTCTTTCAAAAACTACGAAGAGGCGAGAAAAGTATTCAGTGAGATGATGGAAACCGTTGCTTGGCACAGGGTTTTACAGATTGATTTATGCGAGAATTCATCAGGTAACTTCCTTCGCAATTCAAAGGATTGTGAAAATTGTTACCTCCTCTCGAGCCACGAAAATTGTGCCAATGTGGCCGTTTCGGGACCTCACGCAAAAACAATCTTGGACTCCATCGGTACGGTGGGAGCGGAACTCGCTTTCATGTGCTCTTTGCCAGTTTATTCTTACATGGCACGGTTTTGTTTCAGCGTTTCCCATTCGCGTTTTGTGGATTATTGCGCCTACCTCCAAAACTGCCAATACTGCTTTGGCTGTTGCGGTCTGGTGAATGCAAAATACTGTATTTTCAATAAACAAGTCACGGAAGAGGAGTACAAAATCTTGGTCCCCAAACTCATTGATCATATGGAAAAGACAGGAGAGTGGGGCAAGTTTTTTCCGTCCCATTTTGCGCCAAATCCTTACGAAGAAAGTTTCTCCGGGTTGCATTTCCCCAAAGCCAAAAACACTCAAGCAAAAGTAGTGACAAAAACAGCGGAGTTGTCGGAAATTCCAGATTCAGTTTTGCAAATGAGCGAAGCTGACTCAGCATCACTTCTCTCAAAAATATTTTGGGACGAAACCTATGAACGGCCCTTCCAAATCCAGTTGGAAGACTTGAAGCAATCGCGTGAACGCAAAGTCCCACTTCCACACAGCTATTATGCCAATCGTATGCACAGCAACCTGAAGTGGATGCCATTCAATGGTGAGCTTCGAGACATGACTTGTGCAAAATCAGGAGAAAAAATTCAGACCAACTGGCCTGAAGAATACGATGGACGTATCTTGTCCGAGGAGGAGTATTTGAAACTCATAAAATAGAAATCACCCTGGTTTGCGCGCGCAAAGTTTAGAGGGCGACCTTAATGCAAAAGCATTGCATTAGAGGATGCTATGTAAGGTTTTTGTAAGGAGCTTTATGGTAAAACGGTAATGCCAACCACATGGGACGGGGATGGTTCCGTTGACCAGGTCGAGACTGAGTCAATCGGGGTTCAATTCCCCGCCGCTCCACAACGTTGGCAAAAAAAGACCTTTCCATTGAGGAGAGGTCTTTTGAAGATGTGCTGACCAGGTCGAGGATTAAATCATAGCACTAAATCAACGGCATTTCAAAGTCTGCGGTTTCTTGGATGGTGTCGTTGGCGGAGTTGGAGCTGCCGGCCACAGGAGGAGTTTCATCTTTGCCTTCGTCCCACTGTTTGAGCAATTTTTCCACCTCTTCACGAGGTTTGCAGTAAGCCGCACGGGACATAGCAATGATCTCGCGGCTGTGGTCGATTTTGCTGTAATCGATGTCCAGCGTGCGTCCGGAAAAGGCTTCGGTGAGTTCACCATCGATGGACATTTTCAAATAAAATTCACGCACACCCAGGTTGATGATGTCTCGAACGCTGAAAATTGGCGTGTATTCCGCTTCCAAAATAGTCGAGTCCTCGGCACCCACACGGAAGCTCACAATGGAACCCACGTTACCGAAAACGGTTTTGCGCACCACTTCTTCCAGCTGGCCAATGTACTGATGCGCGATGGTCAAACACAGGCGATACTTACGGGCCTCAGACAAAATTTCCGCAAAAGTATCCGTGGCAAAGTTTTGGAATTCATCCACGTAGAAGTAAAAATCTTTACGATCTTCCTCGCGCATGTCGGCACGAGCCATGGCCGCCTGGTAGATTTTGGTGATGATCATGGATCCCAAAAGGGCCGCATTTTCTTCCCCCAAAAGTCCTTTGGAAACCTTCATGAGCAGGATCTTTTCTCCATCCATGATGTCTCGCAAATTGAAGGTGTTTTTGGGCTGCCCGATGATGTTTCGAATCATATTGGTGGACACCAATTGACCCACTTTATTGAGCAGCGGCGTGATGGCCTCCGAGTCGAATTTCTCACTCCATCCGGCGAACTCATTCACCCAGAAATTCTTCACCACGCTGTCTTCAATACGCGCAATGATTTTTTGGCGATAATTTTTATCGGACAGCATTTTTAAAATCGAAAGCACCGTGGTGTTTGGGGAATCCAAAAGCGCCAGCGTAGTGTAACGCAGCACGTGTTCCAAACGGTTGGACCAGTTGGATCCGAAGAGTTTTTTAAAGATGTCGATGAATCCAATCGTGATTTGCATCTTGAATTTTTCGTCCACTTTTTCCAGCGGATTGAACGCGATGGGGAACTCCGTATCGGAAGGATCGAAGTAAATCACATCCTTCATGCGGTGCTCCGGAATGAAGCGCAAAATATTGTCCACAAGGTCTCCGTGTGGGTCCAAAACCCCCACGCCTTTCCCAGCTTCAATGTCACTTTTAATCAAGAGTTCCAGCATTTTGGACTTTCCGGTACCGCTCTTTCCCACGGCATAAAGATGGCGTCGTCGATCGGCACGTTTGATTCCAAACTCTTGGAAATTGTTGTGGTAATTGGTCTTCCCAAACATGGAAATTTCAGGTCCCGGAGTGGAAGGCAGATTCTTGGGTGGTTCGTGTTTCTTGGCCAAAATATGCACCACATGTGGCACGTGATCCGAGTTTGGGAAATGGTAAAGCGTAGCGAGTTCATGCGCGCTCACCATGATGGAATCTTTGATGTGACGGTGCTGATATTCCTTCAAAAAAGCAGCTCCTCTGCGAACGCGCTCCACGGTGAAATGATTGCGGTCGGTCTTATTGAATTGGTAGAACGATTTAGCCAGTGCCATAAGGTTATTTTCGGCAGTTGCATCGTCATCCGCAACCGCTCCAAAACGAATCTCAATTTCAAAAGGATGATGCTCACTTTTGTGCACAAAATCATGCTGTTCTTCGGCAAAAAATTCCTGCTTGTTCTTGAGGCGCACATAGTTTTTCAGACGGAAATTGCGCTTCACATTGTTGAGGCGCATTTTGAGGCGACGACCCAAATGGTACTGCCAATCTTCTTCGCGAGGATTCACCAAAATTTGCACCCACGCTTGATCGTTGCGTCCGAGCTTGGAGACCACAGAAAAAAGCCCAGAAAGCGAGTCGAGTTCAAATTCTTCGTAGGTTTTGATCGGGAAAATATCACTGAGTTCAAAAGTCAGCTTCGTTCCAGCCAAAACCTGTTTTTTGGGGTCGTAGAAGGACGTATAATCCTTCATCGGGCGGATTTCACAGTTCGGGAACAGCGAATAAACCATTCCTTCCACCAATTTGCTCAGTTTTGGGTCGCAACCAATGAAAAAATAGGTGTACTGATTGTAACCAAAAAGTTCCAGGGAAAAGTGCGCATGGTGGGCCGTATTGTGCAGATTCTCCAAAAGCTGGAGGAAAAGGTGTTCTTTTTTCTGTCCTTCAGGGGTTCCTTGCTCGAGTACGATCTGTAAAAAATCCATAGTGTTTCAATAACCCATTATACCAGATTACCCGATCTATTACAACCTGTTGGAATCTAGTACGTCATCTTCAAATAACACGCTTCACACAGCACTTTTTCGGGGCGATCCGGCCCATAACTGCTTTGCACCAAAGCGCTACAAGTACTGCAAGGCCGTTCCCACAGGCTGCGAGGATTACGGAGCTGCAAGCGCTCCTTGTGCCTTTGGTTGGGAGCTTTGCTGGGCACAGGGATGCCCTGCTCTTTGTAAAACTTCAATTCCTGAGGGGTCACTTTGCAGAGTTGGCCGGTGCTTTCACACACCAGAATTTGCTTGGTGATCGACTCATCG
>Ga0114940_10001020_pt1 | contig 10937 bp, 11 predicted proteins | sample ColdCreekSource_FD_87195 | JGI IMG/M metagenome (GOLD analysis project Ga0114940, IMG submission 87195) | Groundwater microbial communities from Cold Creek, Nevada to study Microbial Dark Matter (Phase II) - Cold Creek Source | ecosystem: Environmental > Aquatic > Deep subsurface > Groundwater ...
CCGGCCTGCGCGCCTTCCAAGATCAAGAACTCGAACAGCCGGCGGTCGTCGTACACGGGCACGCCCCATTCGGTGTCGTGGTAGGCGACGTAGGTTGGGTCCTCACCGGCCCAGCCGCAGCGCGCCTTCAACTTGCTTGAAGCCTTCTTGGGAGTGGTCGTCATGAGAACGACACGAAGCTAGCTTGCCCGTCGCCGCGCAACAATTGTTACCTGAGTGACGAGCGCGTGAACTCTCGGGGATCACGGTGGTTCTCGCATTGACCCATTCGGCAGCTGTGCGAAGCATCGCGCTTGATGGCTCGAGCATATGCAATGGCTGCGCTGCTTCTTGGCGCGCTCGGCGCTTCCTGCAACTTTTCTGCGGCCCGCGAGACGAGCGAGGCCCGCGCCCCCTCCCCTGCCCGTAAGGTGAAGGTCGATCACCCGGGGCTGCCGCTCCAGAAGCTGACGGCCCACGAATTGCTGCGCTTCAAGGCAGGCGACGCTTTGTTCGACGCCACCGTGCGCGAGAGCGACGGGCTTGGTCCGTTGTACGTGCGCGACGCTTGCGCGGCGTGCCACGCCGGTGATGGTCGCGGCCCCGGCCTGGTGATGAAAGCGGCGCCCAGGAACGGCGACGCTGCCCTGGCGGCTCGGCTCTTGCCGTTCGGCAGCAGCGAGCGGCCCTACACCACCGCTGGCGCCAAGACAGCGCTGCTGGCTCCGCGCGACCCCCAACTGAAGCTGACACCGCGCTTGCCACCGGCGGTGTTCGGGCGCGGCTTCTTGGAGGCCATTGCCGATCGAGACATCGAACTTTTGGCGGAGCTGGCGAAGGAGCGCTCGGGGGCCGAGCGCGGGCGCATCAATCGGCTCAAAAACGGCGCGATTGGGCGCTTTGGCCTGAAGGCGCGCCTGGCGACGCTGCACGACTTTGCGGCTGACGCGCTCAGCGGCGACATGGGCGTTTCGTCACCCAGCAAGCCGGAAGAGCCCGCAGGCCCCGAAGGTCTGCGCGACGACGCCAAGCCGGGCGTCGACTTTACGGGCGAGCAAGTGACGCTGCTGGCCGAATACGTGCGGGCGCTGCAGATCCCGGAGCGTCCGCCGCCAAGCGAGCACGGACCTCGGCTCTTTGCGGCGACGCGCTGCAGCGTGTGCCATGTGCCTTCGTTCACCACCGCGACGACGTTTCCGGTAGCGGCGCTCGCCGGAGTCCAAGCCGACGTGTACAGCGACCTGCTACTACACGACTTGGGTGAAGCCTTGTCCGACGGCTTGACCGAAGGGAGCGCGGGGCCGCGTGAATTTCGCACCGCGCCGCTGATCGGCCTGCGCTTTTTACCTTCGCTGATGCACGACGGGCGCGCCAAAGACGTGAGCGAGGCGATTGCGGCGCACGGCGAGAGCGACTCCGAGGGGCGCGACAGCGTGGTGGCGTTTCGGGCACTGCCCGAGCAAGACCAGCGAGAGCTTGTGAAATTCGTGGAGAGTTTGTGATGAAGCGAAGAACGTGGAAGCAAGCGACGCTGCTGAGCGCGCTGCTGTTGTCGAGCGGCTGCGGCAAGGCCGATGAAGACGCACAGCGCACGCGTGTGGAGCGCGAGATGAAGCAGTGGCTGGTCGCGAAAGTCCGCGATTTTCGGCTAGCTGCGCAGGATTTGCAGCTAGCCGCCCCGACCCCGCAGGGCCGCGGTTGGAGCGCCACCGAGGACGCCGCCGCCATCAGCTCGATGAAGGCCGCGTGGGGGCGCGCTCGGCAAGCCTACGAGTTGGTCGAGGGCGCAATTGCGCCAATCTTTCCCGACTCCGACACTGCCACGGACGCGCGCTACGACGACTTTCTGACAACGCTGGGCGCCCAAGGTGACAGGCAACCGTTCGACGACCAAGGTGTGGTTGGCGTCCACGCCATCGAACGCATCCTGTGGGCCGACGCGATTCCGAAAGAAGCCGTCGAGTTCGAAAACGGCTTGCCCGGCTACCGTCCCGCGGCGTTTCCGGCCACCGAAGCCGAAGCTCGCGACTTCAAGCAGAAGCTGGCGGCCAAGCTGGTGACTGATCTCGAGCACCTGGAGCGCGACCTGGCCCCCCTGGAGCTCGACATTGCCTTCGCGTTCCGCGGCTTGATCGATCTGACCGCCGAGCAACTTGAAAAAGTGGACCGCGCGGCGACCGGGCGAGAAGAGTCACGCTACGCCCAGACAACGCTGCGCGATCTGCGTGCCAACCGCGACGGTTGCTTGGCCGCGTATCAAATTTTTCGACCCTGGCTGCTCGCGCGCCGGCAAACGGCGCTAGACGCGCAGGTACGAGCCGGCTTCGAACGCTTGAAGGTTAGCTACAACGCCATCCCGGGCGACTCGATTCCTCGGCCACCGCAGGGTTGGAGCAGCTTGGAGCCCAAGCCCGAGCAAATGACTTCGCCGTTCGGGCAGCTCTTCCAAGTGGTGCGGCACGAGACCGACGATCAGCAAAAGTCCTCGCTTTCGGCCAGTTTGATGAGCGTGGCCGACGCACTGTCGCTGCCGAAAGCCGTGCTGCGATGACGCGCAGCCGCTGCACGCTCGCGTTGACGTTGACGCTCGTAAGCCTGACGGCTTGCCAAGGTCACGGGCGTGACCTTCCCGAAGGCGAGCCATTCATCGCGCTCGAGCGCGACTTTCAAGACTTCGAGTCTTGGACGCGCGTCGACCTTTCGGTGCGGCCCGCCGTCAGCGAGGCCCACACGGCGGGCGTCGCGCACGAGTACGTAAACCAGCTGCCGAAAGCGGGCACCAAGACCTTTCCGGTCGGCACCATGTTGGTCAAGACGGTCGAGCACGATCCGTCCGCGCCCACAGCTGACGGTAAGCCCGCCCAGAAGGGCCCCGACACCTTCGCGATGGTGAAGCGCGGCGGCAGCTACAATGCGAGCGGCTCGAAGGGCTGGGAGTGGTTCGAGCTCAGGCGACGCGATGATGACTCGTTGGGCATCGTGTGGCGTGGCGTGAATCCGCCAAGCGGCGAAGGCTACGGCGGCGATCCGTTGGGCGGTTGCAACAGTTGTCACGAGAAGGCCACGCGGAACGATTTCGTGCACGCCAAGGCGCTCACGCTGTCGCAGCTCTGAGCGCACAAGCGTTACAGACAGTTCACCGCGCTCGCTGACTCACAGTGGCAAGGTGCGCCGGTCTCGAAACACCCAGCGAGACTTCGGCCCCGCGTGTGCGCGGGCCATTTGGAGGAGAAAACCATGCGTAAGCGACTGGTCCTATACACCGCGCTCGGTCTCGTCGGCATCGGCGGCTGCGGGCTCGACGGCCCCATCAGCGGCGGCGAAACCGAAGAGGTTGGCGAGCTCGAAGTAGCGCTAACGAACGCGCCGAGCGACGTTTCGTGCGTCAAACTCACCTTGGCGGGCAGCCGCACCGACGTGCGCAGCTTCGACATCGCGACGGGCAAGAAGGCTTCGTTCAGCCTGTCGGGCCTGCCTGTCGGCAAGCTAAGCGTTTCGGCCGACGCCTTTCCGCTCGCTTGCAACAAGGTCACTCCGGGCGCCGACGCCAGCTGGTACAGCGAGCCGGTTGCGGCCAAGATCAAGACCGGCTCGGTGGCGCACGTGTCGCTAGCCATGATTCACAACGGCAAGGCCAGCGTGGCCGTCGACTTCGACGAGAACAACGCGCCCACGCAAGCGGCGCAGCCCGGCCTGGTTGGCGGCGTTTTCAGCGGCGCCAAGCCGTACCTGCTGCCCGCCGCGGCTAGTGTCAAAGTCAAGGCCATCTTGACCGCCGGCGACGCCGTGGGCACGAAGGCCGACGGCACGCCGTACCGCATGGTCGGCATTCCGGACGGCACTGGCGCCTTCGACAACGGCGACGGCACGTTCACGTGGCTGGTCAGTCACGAGATCCCTGGCGCCGGCATCGCGCGCGCTCACGGCGGCAAAGGTGCTTTCGTCTCCAAGTGGACGGTCCGCAAGGCCGATCTAGCCGTCTTGAAGGGCGAAGACCTGGGCAAGCAAGTGGTGCTGTGGAACGCCGCCACGTCTTCGTACGACGCGCCCAGCACCGGCACGGTGTTCTCCCGCTTTTGCTCGGCTGACTTGCCGGCGCCCTCCGCGTTCTTCGACGCGGGCTCGGGCCTTGGCTACGACGCGCCGCTGTTCATGAATGGGGAAGAGAGCGGCGCCGAAGGCCGCGCGGTCGGTCACGACCTGGATGGCAACATGTGGGAGCTGCCACGCCTGGGCAAGATGGCCTTCGAGAACAGTGTCGCCAACCCCGGCACGGGCGTGACCACGGTCGTGGCGGGCACCGACGATGGCGGCGGCGGGCAAGTCTATTTTTACGTGGGCACCAAGACGAACACTGGCAGCTCAATCGACAAGGCCGGTCTCACGAACGGCAAGCTGTACGGCCTCAAGGTCGTTGGCGCACCCGTCGAGTCGAGCGCCAGCGGCATTCCGACTGGCCCCGTCGAGTTCGTCGACCTGGGCAACGTGCAGAACACCACGGGCGCTGCCTTGGAGAGCGCCAGCAACGCCGCGCAAGTCACCAGCTTCCTCCGCCCCGAAGACAGCGCTTGGGATCCGAATCGCCCGAACGACTTCTACTTCGTGACCACCAACTCGTTCACTGCACCCTCGCGACTGTGGCGCGTGCGCTTCGTCAACGCGGCGAACCCGGCGCTCGGCGGCAGCATCGAGATGATGCTGGACGGCACCGAAGGTCAGAAGATGTTCGACAACCTGACCATCGACCATTTTGGCCACATCTACTTGGAGGAAGACGTCGGCGGTAACCTCCACCTCGGTCGCATCTTGCGCTACGACCTCGCCAGCGACACGCTGACGCCCGTGCTGCAAGCCGACCCGGCGTTCTTCGACAACACCATCGCTTCGCCGACGTTCCAAACCATCGACGAAGAAGCGTCGGGCATCATCGACGCCGCTGATTTGCTGGGCCCCGGTTGGTTCTTGACCGCGTTCCAGAGCCACAAGCCAAGTTCGGATCCCGAGCTGTTCGAAGGCGGGCAGCTGATCGCGTTCTACGATCCGGCCGCGAGCGAGTGACCAGGCAAGCCTGAGCCTTTCAGGCCGAAAGCGACGTTGCTCCGAGGGGGAGCGGCGTCGCTTTCACTATTTTGTGGCTCGCGCGCTGGCCACGCGGGCACGATCGGCTCCACGAAAACCGGGCTCTTCTTCCGCATCCGCGTGACGCTGCTCTTGATTGTGCTCAGCGGCGTGCTGCTTTGGGCAGGTAATGACTGGTGGGGGCGGCGGCAGCGGCGAGCTTGGACGCGGCCGTTGCGGGTAGCGCTGGTGCTGGTGGAGCGTGAGCCCGTGCCAGCCGCGACGATGCAGGCGTTAACGAGTCGCGCCTACGAGCTGGAGCGGCGGCTGCAGCAAGAGTTCGAGCGCCACGGCGGAGCCGGCATGGCGCCGTTCTCGATCATCGTGAAGGGCCCGGTCAGCACTAGCGCGGAGGCGCCGCGCGTCGGCGAACAGGACCTGTGGGGTCTGCTGCAGCACAGCTACGCTCTTTGGCAATGGACGCGCGACTTGGACGAGCGCGGCGACGTGGAGTGGCGTGGCTACGACTCGCGCGTTTACCTCGTGCTCAAGCCGGGGCGCGGCGACGTGCTGTTCGTCGAAGGCGAGAGTGAAGACGGCGGGCGCGTCGGCATCGCGCAAGCCGACATCGACTACGGCATGCTCGACTTTGCGCTGTTCGTCGCGACGCACGAGCTGTTTCACACGCTCGGCGCTTCCGACAAGTACGACGCCGTCGGGCACGCGCTCTTTCCCGGTGGCTTCGCCGAACCCGAGCGAACGCCGCTGTACCCGCAAAGCAGCGCCGAGCTGATGGCCCGCAATATCCCACTTTCACCGACGTCCGAGCGCCCGCCCGAGAAACTGAGCGAGCTGTGGATAGGCGCCGAGACGGCGCGCGAGATCGGTTGGCCCCCGCAGCAACCGCCCGACTAACGACGCCAGCAACGTGCCTGCAGGAACGCCGGGCCGGGTACTGGTGGTAAGGTAGCGAACATGAGGGCTTGTTCTTGGATTCCGCTCGGCCTGGTTGCACTCGCGTGCGGCGGCTCGGCGTTCACTGCCGACGAAAACGGCAGCGGGGGCAAGGACAGCCAAGGCGGGTCGGACAGCGGCGCCAGCAGCGGCGGTGCCTCAAGCAAGGCCGGCAGTGGTAGCGGCGGCGGCACTAGCGGCAACGCTGGCAGAGGCGGCAGCAGCAGCAAGGGCGGCGGCGCCAACCTGGGCGGCTTCATCAGCGCCGGGGGCGATCTAGGGCTCGGTGGCGACCTGATCGCCGGTGGCTCACCGCCCGTCGCGGGCACCACCAGCGCTGCGGGCACCACCAGCACCGCCGGCAGCGGCCCCGATCCCATCGACAAGACTTGTCCCAAAACGCAGCCCGCGGCTGGCGGCGGCTGCATGACCAGCCTGGTGTGCACCTACGGCACGGACGCTCGCACCTCGTGCCGCCCGATCGCGAAGTGCGAAAACGCCAAATGGGCGCTCACCAAGCCCGAGTGCGAGACGTTGCACGCCTGCCCAGCTTTTCAGGTCGGCAGCAAATGCGACGCGCAGGTCGACAAGGCGTGCATGCTGAACGCGACCGACGGCATCTACTGCGTGTGCACGGGCTGCAGCGGTGTCGGCGGTCCGTGCAGCACCGAGACCGTGTGGGCGTGTGCGGCCGGCTCCGGCGGCGCTGCGTGTCCCAAGCTTCCGCCCAACAAGGGCCAGGCTTGCGCGGGCGAAGTGCAGTGCGGCTACGGCTCGTGCACGACCGCCAACAGCGCGAACGCTAGCTGCGACGGCGCCACGTGGGATTGGGACTTGGTCGCGTGCCCGCTCTAACGCCGGCGCCCTGACAAGCAGCCGCGCAGCGGATCGCCGTCGTCCGGACAAACCGTTGGCGTTCCCCCGCCCTTCGGGCCCTGGCCAGTGACAGGCGGCTTGGGCGGCACGTTCACTGGCTTGGCTTGTACTGGCGCTGACTCGGGTGCCCGCGCCTCCAGCTTCCGCACCTGCTCGCGCAGCGCCTCGCTCTTGCGGCGCTCCGCAGCAAGCTCGCGCTCGGTCAACTTGTGGAGGTCGGCGTTGCTGCTGATGATGGCTTGCAGCTGCAGCGCTTCGCGCGCGTGCACCGGTCGGACGTAGCCAAAATAGGCAGCACAAGCCGCGGCCACCGAAAGCACGGCCACGCCGGAGCTGAGCCACGTCAGCGTGCGGTAGCGCAACGTGCGCTGCGCTTCCCGCAGCTGCGACAGCGAAATCTCGTGCTTGCGCGTTTGCTCGACTTCCAAGAGCCGCAGCTGCCCTTCGGCTTCGATACGCGCGCGCTCGACGGTGGCGCGCTTCATGGCTTCGATGCGCTCGACTTCGAAGCGGTCGCGCTCTTGCTCGAGCGCCAAGCGCCGTTCGCGCGCCTCACGCGCTTGCTCCTGCGCTAAACGCCGCCGCGATGCCTGTTCGGCGACGCGAATCATCTCGTCATCACGCCGTTTCTGGGCTTCGCGCGCCTCGCGCTGCACGCGCTCGCGCTCGGTCTCGAGCAAACCTTCCAACGAGAACAACAATGAGCTCTCTCGCAGCTCGTCCATGTCCCTCTGACCCAGCACCCCGACGGGGCTTGGGTCAGTCGCTGCTCAGTACAGCTCGATATCGTCGAGCCACAAATCGAAGCTGACGTTGACGGCGAACACGAACTCGATGCCCAGCGCCTGCGCCAGGTTCGGACTCGTCAACATCGGCCGCCCATAACCCACCTGCGTCAACGACGCGAGCGGCACCTGGACCTGCAGCCATTGCGTCGTTAGCGGAATATCGACCCCGAAATGGTCGGCGCACACCGTGCAGCCGCCGCCCACCATGGTAGCGGGCGTGAGCACGTTGACGCGCACCTTTTTGGCCGCATTCGGCGCCGTTGAGCCCGAACGCACCCACACTTTCAGCCCTTCGTAGCCGCTCAAGTCGTACGGCACGCCGACGTCGCCGTTCGACGCCAACGAAGTGCCAACAAGCGCGCCCCACGTGCTGAAAGGCCCGCCAAAAGTGTGCGCCCCGCGCGTGCTCTCGCCGCGGGCCGGCAGTAAGTCAGCCGGCATGAGCGGCACGCCAGCGCGCGGCGTTTGCACGCCGCGCCCGTCATTGGCAACGTACCAGGCGCCGCTGCGCCCCTGGGACTCCAAGATTTCGGCGTCGGTGTCTTGGAAGTCGTCGACCAAGAGCAGGTTGGTTTCGGTCGGCGTGACATCGTTGGCGCCGCCTTCGCTGCTGCTGCCCCCGGTCGCGCTGCTGCCGGCCGAGGCACCGCCCGTCGCCGCTTTGCCGGCAGCGTTGGGCAGTACCGTCCCGCTGCCAGCGCCGCCTTTGCCCGCACTGGCCCCATCGGCCTCGAGATCACCCAGCGGGTAGTCGTTGAACGACACCAAACAACCAGGCAGCGCGAGGGCGAAGGCACTCCAACGCAGCCAGGTAGGGAGCAATCGGCGCACAGCCCGCTAACGGTAACTCAGAATCCCTTAGAAGCTGCCCGCGACCGAGAGAAAACCCGCTCCAGCAGCGCAAGCCAGCTCTGGCCGCACGTGCAGGCCCTGGCGCACAGGTATGGAAGGGTGTGCAGCGCGCGGCGAGGCCGCGGGCGCGGCGGGCGCCGTGAGCCACAAATACGTGCCCGCAGCTAAACCGACGACGCCAACGCCCAGGCCAATGGCACTCAAAGCGCCGTACGTTCGCCCCGATTCGTTGGCGTCGATGCCCGCTCGATTGCACGCGCGCTGCCGATCGCTGCAATTGGCGTTGGCGGTGCTCTTCTTGCTCAAGGTGATGATGCCCGTCACCGCGCCGAACGCGACGCCGGCCGCGCCCACACCGCCCGTCACGTACGCCCATTTTCGCTGCGTGCTGTCGGGCGTCAGCAGTTGATTGATTTGCGACGTGGTGTCGCCGCTGCTCGCGTCGCGCCTGTCGGCGTTCAGGCGAATCGGCATATCGCGACGCTCGCCCTCGCGCAGCGCGAAGGTGCTGCGCTGTTCGTCGCCGCCTGCAGCTGGGGCAAGCGCCAAATCGTGGGCGCCCGGATCCATCGGTAGCGGGATGCCAAACGACCCTTCACCGAGCTCCACGCCGTCGATGCGCACGCGCACGCCAGGCGGCGTTTCTTGGTCGCGCCGCATCGTCAAGTACGGCAAGCGCGGCACCAGGGCGGCCACGCGCTCCTGCGCGATGGGCCGCCGGTCGTCGTCTTCGGCCAGCTCCGAAAGCACGCCGCGGAACAAGCTCCAAGCCGTGGCGACACGACCGCGCCGCTCTTCGCAGTCGGCCAGGTTGAAGCGCGTGCCCACGGCTGGGTCCAGCTTGTCGCTGTCGCGGAAGCGCGCGCAGGCAATGTCGTAGCTGCCCGCGGCCATGGCGGAGCGCGCTTGCTCGAAGAGCGCTTCAGCGGCGGCAGGGTTTTGCGCAAAAGCAGGCACCGTCACCAGCGAGCACAGCCCCGCTGCGGCGAGCCAGAAGAGCGGGAAAGTGCGCGAGCGTGACAAGGATCTGCGAGCTTATCAAAAAAAGCCCAGGCCGATGGCGGTCAGCCGATCCATGGGCCCCCACACGAAGCGGAACAGCTGGGAAGCGGCGATCCAGCCCAGGAGTTCGTGCCCAGGAATTTCGCGCAGTCGGTCGTACAGCGAGCCAATGCCGCGCGGCGAGAGGCCTTCGAGCACGCCCGAACCGTCCAGCGGCGGCAGCGGCATGAGGTTGAACAAGCCGAGCAGCAAGTTCAGCATGAACAACTTGGAGAGTAAGAACGCCAGCGCAGCCAAGGGCGAGTTGGGCGGTACGCCGTCATTCAAGTACACGAGGCCCGCGTGCACGCCTGTGCCGCTCAGGTGATAAACGCCCGTTTCGATCAGCACGCGCAACGTCACGATCGAAATGATCGCGATCAGGAAATTTGCGCCTGGCCCCGCCATCGACATCGCGGCTCGCCGCAGCGGATGACGCTGGCCCCAGTACGGATCGTACGGCACCGACGCCCAGCCGATCGGCCATTGCATGGTGACCATGCCAATCACCGGCGCGATCACCATGCCCCAGGGCGAGCGCGCGATGTGCGGCATCGGGTCGAGCGTGACGTGACCGTGGGAGTACGCGGTGTCATCCCCACCCAGCTTCGCCACAAACGCGTGCGCGGCCTCATGGCACGTCGTGCTGAACACGAACATGAGGTACATCGCTACGTAGGCGGGGATTCCGTCCATCGCGGGAACCATAGCGTGATACTCTGCGTCGCCATGCACCACCGCCGTCCTTGGTTAGGCCTGGCTCTGTTGTCGCCCCTGGGCCTCGGCCTCGTGGTCGCGCTCGGCGGTTGCGGCGGCGCGCCATCCCGCCTCGTCACGGTCAAAACGGGCAGCGGCGAAGGCGGCGTCCAGTTCGAGGTGAAGAACCTGACGGACGTGCCGATCAACAACCTCTACCTTGCCCGGACCGAGAACCTGCCCCAGCAGATCGACTACAGCTCGCCCGAGTCCGAAGGCATTTGGGGAGGCGATCTCCTGGCCAACGCCATTCAGGTCGGCCAGCGCGTCCCGGTGGCGGTTCAGTCGCCCGGCAGTTGGGACGCCCGCGCCGTCGACCGCGATGGGCGGTATCAGCACGTGGCGGGGTTGAAACTTCAGGCTGGCGGCCGTTACATCCTCGAGTTGAACGAGGGTGGCTGGCGCGTAAAGTAGCCGCGGCGGGGTAGTCAAATTGGGGGCTGGAGCCCGCCCTTAAGGCGGGACAATTCAGCTGTATTTGCGGGCGCATGGTGCATCTTTTTGCATTATGCGTGCATTGTGCGAATGATATGCACCCGCGAACGCGGGATCTCATGGGCTGGCTCCGCGATCTGATGCTGCAGGCACCCACTCCCGTGCGGAGTTTGGGCGATCTGTCGCGCGCGGCCCTGC
>Ga0114940_10001021_pt1 | contig 10933 bp, 9 predicted proteins | sample ColdCreekSource_FD_87195 | JGI IMG/M metagenome (GOLD analysis project Ga0114940, IMG submission 87195) | Groundwater microbial communities from Cold Creek, Nevada to study Microbial Dark Matter (Phase II) - Cold Creek Source | ecosystem: Environmental > Aquatic > Deep subsurface > Groundwater ...
CAGTCCGTCGTAACCCATCAACTATTTAAGTCAGAGGTTAGAAGTTAGAAGTCAGAAGTATTTAAGGAGTAGGATGGATTAGACGACGACAATCTTGACTCTAATTTAAAGCTAACAGTCCGTCGTAACCCATCAACTTAAATTAAGGTTAGCTTTTTCTTTCCCAGCTTTTCTCAAAAGCGATCGCCCTCAAATCAAAAGTCAAATAAACCTCATTGAATCCACGTGGTACAGTATTGTTGGTCACTTGACCAAGTAAAGCATTAAACAGTATTGACTTATTGAGATCTAGAGAGGATAAGAGGTTGGCTACTCGTGTAATTATCGTGCGTCATGGACAAAGTACCTACAATGCCCAAAAGATGATTCAAGGTCGTTGTGATAAGTCTGTCTTGACCGACAAAGGAATTAACGATGCCCAACTGGTAGGAAAGGCGCTGAAGGATCTAAAAATCGATACTTTCTATTGCAGTCCTCTCCAACGAGCTAAACAGACAGCCGAGATCATTCAGCAGCATTTAAAAGATGCTCCTACTTTACAGCCAACGGAACAACTGCTGGAAGTTGATCTTCCCCTGTGGGAGGAGCTGAAAAAAGACGAAGTAATCTCGAAGTTTGGCGCTGATTATCACCAGTGGAAAACTGCCCCCCATGACTTTAAAATGAGCGTGGCAGGAGAAGAACATTATCCCGTCCGCGCACTCTATCTACAGGCACAAGGTTTTTGGCAACAGGCGATCGCTCAACACCAAGGTCAAACTATCTTAATTACTGCCCATAATGGTATCAATCGCTGTTTAATTATGAGCGCCATTGGCATCAGTATTGATCGCTACCATGAGATTCAACAGTCTAACTGCTGCATTAATATCCTCAACTTTACGGGGGATTTTGGGGAACCAGTGCAGCTAGAATCTCTTAACCAAACTTCCCATGTCGGCATGGCAATTCCCCCTTTGCGGCCTAATCATTCAGGGCCTCGCCTACTGCTGGTGCGTCACGGTGAAACCAATTGGAATAAAGAATCTCGTTTCCAGGGTATCAGAGATATTCCCCTCAATGATCATGGGCGATCGCAAGGACGCAAAGCCAGCGACTTTTTACAGGATATTCCCATCGATTTTGCGGTTTCTAGTTCCATGTTACGCCCCAAAGAAACCGCTGAAATTATCCTGGAACAACATCAAGGGGTGGAATTAAGCACCACATCAGAATTAATTGAAATCTGTCATGGTCTGTGGGAAGGTATGCTGGAAGCTGAGATTCAGGCAGAATATCCTGAACTACTCCAGCAGTGGAAAGACCAACCTGAGACCGTTCAAATGCCCGAAGGAGAGAACTTACAGCAGGTTTGGGATCGCGGAGTCTCTGCCTGGAATAAAATTGTGGTAGAACACAGCAATCATGATAGCCCCAAAACTATCCTAGTGGTGGCTCATGATGCCATTAATAAAGTAATTCTTTGCTATCTTATGGGTCTTAAACCCGACAACTTCTGGAACATTAAGCAGGGTAATTGTGCTGTCAGTGTGATTGATTATCCCCAAGGTGCGTCAGACAAACCTGTACTGCAAGCGATTAATTTAACTGCTCACCTAAGTGACGGTAGCATCATTGATCAAACAGCAGCAGGAGCATTGTAATTCAATAGCTTCTAGCCTCTAGCCTCTAGCTTTTATTATATTTATGCCAAAGGTCTGTTGTAATTACCAACTATCAATTGATCACCTAACCATTGATGTGGTCAAAAAAGATATTAAAAATCTGCGCTTGGGAATATATCCCCCTGATGGTCAAGTCCGCATTACTTCTCCTCTCAAAATAGACGATGAAACTATCAGATTGTTTGTTATTTCCAAACTGAGGTGGATCAGCAAAAATCAAGCCAAATTCTCAGGTCAACCTCGTCAATCCGCCAAGGAATATGTATCAGGAGAAAGTCATTATTTTAAAGGCGATCGCTATTTACTCAACGTCATTTATCATGGCACAGTAGCAAAAGTAGCGATCGCCAATCCTACTCATCTTGACCTCTATGTCCGTCATGGCAGTATCCGAGAACAACGAGAACAAGTCTTAAACAATTGGTATCGTCAACAACTAAAAGCTGAACTTCCTAGACTGATAGCTAAATGGGAACAGATTATTGGTGTCAGAACTAATGACTGGGGAGTTAAAAAGATGAAGACTAGATGGGGTACTTGTAATCCTCAAGCCAAAAGGATTTGGCTCAACCTCGAACTGATTAAAAAACCTCCCCACTGCCTAGAATATGTTGTCCTTCATGAATTAGTCCACCTCTTAGAGCGTAATCATGGCGATCGCTTTAAAGCTTATATGACTCAATTTATGCCGAATTGGAAGTCTTACCAGGATGAGCTAAATAATTTTTCCCTAAGTAGCTTCTCTTAATTAAACATAAAGTAATTGGCAACTGCCGTAAAAACTGATGATCTCCTAGTCAATTAATGATTAGAATAACTATACTGCGCTTTTCACATGAGTAGACCACAATGATTAGCTTATTAAAGGCTAGAAGCTAGAAGCTAGAAGCTACGAACTAGCTAATTAACAACGGAGTCTATTCAACTGAAAACGACTGTAAGTTTTCTATATACTTGGCATAGTTAAAAATACTGTTCATGACTTCTATTCTTACGCAACAGCCTAAACTCAACGCTCCAACCATATGTAAACTCGATAATGGTTTAACTATTGTTGCGGAACAGATGCCTGTCGAAGCCGTAAACCTCAATGTCTGGATTAACGTCGGCTCGGCAAAAGAAAGCAATGAAATCAATGGAATGGCGCATTTTCTAGAGCATATGGTCTTTAAAGGCACTCCTAGCTTAGAAATTGGTGAATTTGAGCATTTAATCGAAGAACGAGGTGCAGTAACCAATGCAGCCACTAGCCAAGACTATACTCATTACTATATAACCACTGCTCCTAAAGACTTTGCTGAATTAGCTCCTCTACAACTTGATGTGGTTTTGAATCCTACCCTAGAAAATGAAGCTTTTGAGAGGGAGAAACTAGTCGTCTTGGAGGAAATCCGTCGCTCTGAAGATAGTCCCAGCCGTCGCACCTTCTACCGTTCGATGGAAAACTGTTTTGCTACCCTGCCCTATCGTCGTCCCGTATTAGGCCCTGCATCAGTAATTGAGAATTTGCGATCGCAGCAAATGCGGAATTTTCATGGTGCTTGGTATCAGCCTAGTTCAATGACCGCAGCGGTAGTAGGAAATCTTCCCGTAGAGGAGTTGATTGAGATTGTTACCCAAAGCTTTGAAAAGTACTATAGTTCCTCTCAAGAGTATCCGAAAAATAGTACCCCCAGCGTCACCCCAGAATCGCCTTTTACCGAAATAGTTCGTCAAGAATATACCGATGAGAGTTTACAGCAGGGGCGGTTAATTATGACTTGGCGAGTTCCTGGCATGGAAAATCTGGAACAAACCTATGCTCTAGACATTCTCGCCGTGATTTTAGGACAAGGGAAAGTATCTCGTCTATTTAGAGAGTTGCGGGAAGAAAAGGGTCTGGTTAGTCAGATCTCCGTCAGCAACATGACTCAAACCCATCAGGGGGTATTTTATATCTCTGCTACCTTACCGACAGAAAATATTGCAGAGGTAGAAGAAGCGATCTCTCAACAAATTAGAACCATTCAAACCCAACCCATTGCCACCAAAGATATCGACCGAATCCGTACCCAAGTAGCCAATCGCTTTATTTTTGCTAATGAACGTCCCAGCGATCGCGCTAATCTTTATGGCTACTATTATTCTCAGCTACAAGACCTTGCCCCTGCTTTAAATTACCCTCAACATATCCAAGCTGTTTCGGCTCAAGACTTACAAACCGCAGCCCAGCAATATCTTAACCCTGATGCCTATGGCGCGGTAATTATGAAACCTCTTGGTAACTCCTAAGAAACAAATTAATCTGCTTAGGCTAGGAAAAAGGAAAGAGGTCATTTATTAGCTAGAGAAGATCTAATGGCCATTGAGCAAATACCTGTTTAACTAAATCACTAGCATCCCAGGCACTCGATCGCTCTGCTTGAATTTTTGTAAACAGTTGCTGACGAACTTGAGGCAAAGCATTAATCAAAGAGTCTACTCGCTCAATGAGGATAGTTGCGTCCATCTCTTCGATATCAATCATCCATGCTTCCTGACCCAATTTAGAGAATAATTCTGCTGTTTTAAATTCATAGGCGATGGGAAATACAGGAACTCCTGCCCCCAAGGACAAAATCGCCATATGTAACCTGGTGGCGACGACTAAATCATAGTCTCCAATGATCTTGACTAAGGTTTCTGGATCATGAAATTCCCGATTGACTGTAACCAACTTGGCAATTTCTGAGGGTAATTGATTAACAATATTCAAAGCAAACTCTGAGTCATCTTTCCAATATTCTGGAATTCCTTGGCAAGAAGAAATATAGGTAATGTTCGCCTGATATTTTGACCCTAGATGCACCGTTAAAGCCACTAGAGCCTGAATATACTTGGTAATTCCCAGCTCGGGATCCACCGTCTTAAAATAGCGCCAATCCCGCACCGAAATAGCAATTTTACGAGGGGATGAATTAGCTTGAGGACGTTTCGCAGTTTCTAAAGCCTCCAAATTTGCCAGGGCAAAGGCTGCATCAGCTACCACGGAGATTTTCGACTGCTGGGTAACTAATGCTTCGAGATGTTTTGCCGATTGGCGATCGCGTAATAAAATTAACGCCGAGTCATCAAAAATAGTTTTAAGAATACGACGATTTTCAGGCTGAGTAAAAGGCCCTAAAGATTGGGTGAAAAAGATTAATGGCTGGCGGAACATCAAAGATATTTGATAGTCAAAAAATCTAGGCTTTAAACCATAGTTTTCTACTAAATAAGTTCCCCCTGTACTGACAATTAAATCGGCAGTTTTATAGTCCAGGAGACTGTCATATTCCGTTTTACTAGCGCATAATTTACCCAAGCTAAGTTGATTTTTAGCCATGCACCAAGCAGCGAATTTTAAGCGCCAGAGGCTAATTAATTTGAGCATTCTACCGAGCCATCTGACCTTGATCGAACCGATACTTTGATCGTAGATTAGGTGACGTAAATTGAGTTGGGGATAGTATTTTTTGGCGGTTTCGGGTTGACTATCATAAACAACAAATTCGGTTTCCTGACCAAAAGCAGCCTGCAAGATTTTCATGATACTGATGAGGATTGCAGCATCGCCACCATTCAAGATTACGGTATTAGAAATAATAATTTTCATCAGCCTTTTTGATACTCTCCCACTATCTGCCAGATCTCACGGCAACGTTTTCTTCCTTGAGGAATTGAAATCCAGACTAAACCATAAAACAGAGTATAGAACAAACAGTCTAGGGACAGACTAGCCAAGGTATTGAGTTCCATTTGCCCCAGCCAAAAACGTTTTAAAATCCATACAGCGATCGCAGCACTGATCGAGCCAAAAGTCGGCAGAAAGATGGTGCTGACGAAATCCGTCAGTTTGAGCCAAGTTCCCCGATAACAATAGACGATCGCAGGAACAACGATCATGAGCCTCGATAAGCCATAGGCAGCCGCTACCCCCAAAGCTCCCCACCTGATCGCTACCAGGAAGATGATCACGTTGATTGCCGAGGAAACAATCCCCCAGCGCAATTGGCGATCGTTTCGGTTTAAGGATTGATATACCCATCCTGTCGCCATATTAAAAGTGCCAATAAAAGCTGCGGGAATCAAAAATTGAAAGATGGGAATGGCATCGAGCCAATCTTTGCCTAGTAACAATAGAATCACCTGATCAGCAGAGACAAAAAGAAACATCACCAAGGGCATTCCCAAGGCAGTGATCACTAAGATCGCCCTGGCATAATATTTTTGATATCTTTCAGGATCATTCTGTAACCGAGATAAAGCAGGTAAAGCCACCCGATCAACGGGGACGTTAATTTGATTGATAGGCAATAGCACCAACTGATATGCCTTGGCGTACAGTCCCAATTGTGCCGCTCCCCAGACACGGCCAATCAAAAAATTATCGAGATTGCGGGAAAAATAATTAATAATATTAAATCCAGTTAAATCTCGTCCAAAACTCAACATTGAGCCGATGTCCGCATCTCGACTGGGCAATGCTGGCCTCCAATCACAAAAGAACCATACGCCGAGCGCATTAGTCACCACCGTCACTAATTGTAAAATGACCAATGACCAATATCCTGCACCATAATAGGCTGCGGTCGTCGATCCGACGATCCCACTAATCAAGGCAATAATTTCAATTTTTGCCAAACTAGCAAACTGCATCTGTCGCTGGAGCAGGGCTTGATGCTGTACCGTTAAACCACTAAAAACAAAATTAACAGCTAAACAGAGAGTAATATCCCGTAACCGAGGCTCTTGATAGATTAAAGCCACCACAGGAGCGAATAAAGCCACCGTTAGGGCAACCAAACAACCCACCGCTACATTAATCCAAAACAAAGTACTAACCTGCTGATGATTAATTTTGGCTCGTTGAACCGTTGCTGTCGATAAGCCCAAATCCTTGAAATATTCCACAAAGCCGATGATCACCGTTGCCATGCCAATCAGACCATAATCTTCGGGCATCAGTAAGCGAGCTAATACAGCGGTAGAACCCAGTTTAATTACAAATTTACTGCCTTGAGCGGCGATCGTTACGGCACCGCCACGAACCGATTGCCGTTTTAAACTCCCTTCTAGATGGTCTGTATCGAAGTAATCTTGGTATTTACCTCGGAAATTGTTACCATTTTGCTTCGACACTAATCAGTCCTTATGTCTAATGTGAATTAAAAATCATAGTGATTCGTTTTTAGCTTATAGCTTTTAGCCTCTAGCTTTTAGCTAGGAGTTAAATATCTTTTTGAACTGACTCCAATAAATTTGGTTTTGGCGGATTCTCAAGGGAATAAATAAGGCTTTAGTCAGCATCCAGCCTGTATGACTCAATTTAGGATAAATTAAACAGGAAAAATGGGAAACAGTGGCATAAGAAACGACGGTGGCGATCGCAGCACCATTTCCCCCATAAAGGGGAATCAGCCAAAAATTCAGCCCCAGGTTAACAATTGTCCCTAAAAACGTACAGGCAAAACTCAAGCCCGTAAGATTTTCCGCCATCAACCATTGACTACGAGCTACCCCTAAAAAAACAAAAGGCCCCGCCCAAATATGCAAAACCAAGATTTTTCCCGCGGCGATATATTCCTGTCCCAGCAAAGCTTTAACTAAGATGCTAGAACCAAAAGTCATGATCATGGCGATCGCCAAGGAGATCCAGGCTAGGAGATCATAAAGTTGCTGCAACCTAGCGTAATATTCTGCGTCGCTCTCCTGTTTAGCCCGCATAATCGAGGGAAAGACCGAAGTACAGACAGCCAAGGGGAAAAAATACCAAACTTCAGAAAATTTGACGGCAGCAGCATAATTCCCCACTACTTCATTGCTCGCCATATTACCCAGCATTACTTGGTCGATTTTCATGTAGATCGTAATCATCACCCCCGACAAAATAAGCGGCCAGGAGTCGCGGAGCATTTCTTTTGCCTTCACTAAATTAAATTTCCAATTAAATTTCCAATTAAATCTATTACTTCGTCTATTGAGCCAAAAGATTACCCCATTACCAATAGTTTGTAAAACTTCTTCCGCTAAGAATAACCAAACAAAAGCGATTAAAGAAAATCCCCCGTAGATTAAGCTTATTTTCATCACCAAGCTAAAGAGCAGCCGTAAGCTACCAATAATCGCCATTGGTTTGGCTAACACTTGGGCGCGAAACCAGAATTCAATCACCTCGCTAGATCTGAAGATTAGTCCTAGGGCAATGAGCTTGGTCATCCAATGTATCTGAGGATCCCGACTGAGGATGGGCAGCACTGCCACAATTAACCCCAAAGTGACTAGAGAACCAACTAATTTAAGGATCAAAGCCGTACCTAAAATCTCTGGGGTAGCCTCTTCTTCCTGGACTAGGTTACGTAAGACGATCGCATCTAAGCCTAATTTGGCGATCGCTTCCAGCATCCCTACGATACTGAGGCAATAGCTCAACTTGCCAAAATTACCTGAACCCAGGTATCTAATGACATAGATGCCCACGGTAAGATTAACCACGATGCTCAACAACTTTTCCACGGACAACCAGCCCACACTGCTAACGATCTGGCGTAAACCTGGACTAAATTTGTGGCGAATTCTGACCCATATATTCATACGTTGAGCATCGGCTTTTTTATCAATCTAGCTTCTAGCCTCTAGCTTTTAGCTTCGCTCTTTACTTACCTAGACTCGCACTATCTTATCTCCCACTTGCAAAATTTGGGATTGTAGACTCTCTAAGTCCACATAATCGCCGTAAAAATCTCCTTGAATCACTCGACATGATTGTTCTGGTTCTCCCAGATCGCTGACTACCAATGCAGCCTGGCTAAAGTCTTGCTGCTCGGTATAGTTGTTGACGGTGACCACGGTAGTCAACCCTGCGGCGATCGCTGATGCCAGTCCATTATCGGAATCTTCCAGGACAACAATCCTGGCAGGATCTAGCTCTAGACGCTTGACGACATAATGATAAATATCGGGGGCGGGTTTTTTGGCAGGGACAATATCTCCCGCAGCAATCACGGCAAACCAGTCCAGATCGAAATATTTCTCTAACAGGGCGACGACATTGGGAAAAGAAGTTGTAGTGGCGATCGCCAAAGTAATGCCCGCTGCTCTAGCTTCTTCAATGAGTCTCTTGGCTCCTGGTCGCAAATCAATAGCCCCCTGCTCCAGTAATTCCAGATAGTATTTAGTTTTTAGCTGATGAAGCTGGGCAACAAAATCATCTAGATCCCTATCAGGTTTGAATTCTGGGAGATATTGCCGTAAAAAGTACTTGATGCGTTCTTTGCCCCCCGAAATCGTCAGCAGTTCACCATAAAAGTCCACCGACCAATGCCAATCTAATTCTGCTGCTTCAAACCCTCGATTAAAGGCAACGCGATGTCCATCCCTTTCTGTATTTGCTAAAGTGCCGTCCACATCAAAGATGAGACATTGTAATTGATTGCTCATATTTTTTTAAATACTTTTAAGATTATTCTGATGATCAAGGGGCAAGACCACTAGCTATAAGTGAAGCTCAGGTAGCACCACAAGGGTATAACATCAATTAAAAGGCCTAGAGCTTAGAGCTTAGAGCTTTTGATAATAGAGTCTTTTGCAGACATGCAGCAATTCTTGTGGCTGCTCCTGCTTCTCCCATACGGCGTTTGCCATTAAATATAATTTGCTTCAATAGTGGCTCATCGTCAATCACCCTAGCGATCGCTTTCCCTACATGACCAGGGTTTTCCACTAGCAAAATGGCGCAACCCAGTAAACGAGCTTGGGCTTCGGCAAACCTATAGGTGAACTGTGGCCCCTCTCCAGGAAAGGTGATCACTGGCTTACCCAACCCCACAAACTGTTCGGTGGCTGTCCCTGCCATCGAGATCGCCACATCTGCCTGCTTAAAGTATTCTCGGTTATGTTCTTGGGTGAGGGTCAGAGAGACTCTGCCGTAAAACGACGGGGCTTCCCCTGACTTCGTTAAAGTACTCTTATTTTGCATCAGCACCACGGTTTTCTCTCCCCTAGAGGTGACTTGCCATCCTTGAGTGACGGCACTAATGGTAAAAGATTTTAAATCTAAAGCGGGAGCGATCGCTGCTTTGAAGTTTAACTTGACTCGAGACAGGGTTTTAATTACCGACCACACTCCCATTAGGATCTGCTGCCAATTTCTTATGGCTTCAGGCATTCTTGAACCTGGTAAGAGTAAAATATCCAATTCATCTGGCTTTCTCAGCTTACTTTTGGTGGTCAGATCATCCATCATTGGATTCCCCAGATCGTAAGCCAGGATTCCCCTCTGCTGCAAGATTTCGGTGGTCAAGCTATCTCTGGGAAAAACTGCTTGAGCGCGATCGCGACTCATTAACCAACGTTCCCACGGAAGATACACTGAAGCAGATTTGCGCTCCAGCCAGGATGTTTGGGGCAACCAGCCAAATTCATCCCGCAAATAGTATTCTGATTTGGCAGTACCGACAAATGCATAGTCCGCTTTGCTCCACCAGGCATAAAGTAAGGGTACAATATCCCCCACCGCTAAAATCTTGCCTCCAGTTTGACCCCAGTTCCGCGCCAGGCTAATCTGTTCTAGGGTCAAGGGAATCAAACCACCACGGAGATCTTGCCAGAGAGGATTCCCCCCTTGATAGATAAAGCCTCCCGAAGGCATTTGCTGCACCCTCCCTGCCAAGGGAATATTGAGCTGGCGATAAACATGCCCTTGTCCCACTATTGGTAGAGCCGTTATTTCTAGTTCTGGAATATCCTGTAGAAGTCGTTCTATAATACGGATGGCGATCAGATCTTCTCCATGACCATTGCTCAGAACTAGGAGTTTCATTCGATTTTAACCAGACAATCTGGTTCTACTGTAGACAATTTAATGATATTTTTGATTATTGCGATTAACTTATCGATTACGCTGCTCAATATTTACATAGCTATTAGAATTTGGCAATTACGCATGATCATTGTTCGCATTGCCAATATTCTCCTTAATTACGAAGGTTACTTTAGCATCCTGTTGCAAGCCACACCCCAGGTAATTTACCAAGGACAGGATAATGTTTCACAAATTCGCCAACAATATCAGTTATGGCAACTACAAACCGCCCAGTTCAGGCAGTTGTTTTGGCTATTAAATCAAAGTTACCAAATTTATCGCCGAGTCTAGGGCGTGTCATCAATTAAGTAGAATCAAAAGAAACAAAAAAGAAAAACAGCAATGACCAGAAGATATGCATTAAGGGATGACCAGTGGTCGCGGATCGAGAACTTGCTACCAGGTAAAG
>Ga0114940_10001022_pt1 | contig 10926 bp, 10 predicted proteins | sample ColdCreekSource_FD_87195 | JGI IMG/M metagenome (GOLD analysis project Ga0114940, IMG submission 87195) | Groundwater microbial communities from Cold Creek, Nevada to study Microbial Dark Matter (Phase II) - Cold Creek Source | ecosystem: Environmental > Aquatic > Deep subsurface > Groundwater ...
GAGCGCGTCGCAGCGATCGCGCAGCGACGCGAGCACCGGAAAGAGCGCGAGCAGATCGTAGGGCTGCAAGAGCACGTCCGGCTCGTCGGCGGCGCGCCCCATCGGCACGGTGAGCTGGATCTGCCAGCTGTGCGCGCCGTGCTTGGCGATCAGCTCGAGCAGCTCCGGCAGCTCCGGCATGCTCAAGCGGTTGATCTGCGTGTTCACGGACACCGGCACGCCCGCGCGCTGCAGCTCGGCCATCGCCGTGAGCGCGGACTCGTGCGAGCCGCGCACGCCACGCAAGCGATCGTGCGTCGCGGCCAGACCATCGAGCGAGATGCTCACGCTCCGGATGCCGGCCGCCTTCGCCCCCTCGGCGCGCGCCCGATCGATGCCGCGACCGCCGCTGGTCATCGTCGGTGTCATGCCGCGCGCGACGATCGCTTGCACGATCTCGAGCCAGTCCTCACGCAGGTACGCTTCGCCGCCGATCAGCGTCACCTCGCGCACGCCGAGCTCGGCCATCTGGCGCACCAGATCCAAGCACTGCTCGGTCGACAGCTCGTCCGGCCGGGCGTGGCCGGCGCGCGAGCCGCAATGCCGGCACGCGAGGTCGCAGGCCAGCGTGATCTCCCAAACGGCGTAGATCGGCCGCGCTTTTTGATCGCGCGGCCGCACGTCAGCGGCCAGCGGCAAGTGACGGCGCGCCGGTTGGGCCAGCGGGGCGAGCGGCAAGTGACGCGGCCGCGGCTTAGCGAGCAGCGCTTCGCGCTCATCACGCGTTAGAGGATCGCTGCCTGTGCCGCCGCCGTGCTCTTGCATGCACCCCTCAAGACTCAGAGCGCGACCAAGGTCGCTCAGCCTTCGCACAGGAGCAAGAGCAAGGTCTGGACCAGGTCGCGCTTTTGCGGGCTACAGTCCGCGAATGCTCCCGTTTCCGCCCGCGCTCACGTCTCGGTCCGCGCTCGCCTCCAAAGTGATGCGCGTGTTGCGCGAGCCAAGTTGTGCCGCGGGCCTGGTGCTCGTGCTCGCGGGCTGCGGCTCGACACCCAAAAACGACGTGCCCGAGCCGGTCGGCCCGACCTCACAGGTCGCAGGTCGCAATGTTGTGGAACCAGCGCAGCCTTCGCCTGCGCCGCCGCCGCCGAACGAAGCGCCCGCCGCTGCGCCCAGCACGCCAACGGATATCGAAGCCGCGCTCGCGTACGACGACGCCGATCCGCTCGGCGACCTCGAGGCCGCGGACGCGCTCGATCGCATGGGCAAGGCGGAGCCGCTGCCGAACACCGCGCCGCCCAAAAACGGCTGCGCCGTGCTCGAGCCCGGCCGGCGCGTGTGGCAAGCGCCAGGGCCGGTCGCGATCGCTGCGCTCGATCGCGGGTTTGCAGTTGCCGGCTACGCGCGCAAGGGCGAAGCGGGCGAGCAGCTGTTCCTCGTGTCGGTGCCGGCCGGCGGCTTGCCGGAGCCGATCGCGAGCCTCGAGCTGAAGCCGCCGCAAACAGCGAAGCGGATCGCGCCGCCCGGCCTTGCGACGCGCACGCAGAACGACGTCGTGGTCGCGTTCACCGACGGCAACGGTGCGCTGCGGGCGCGCCGCATGCGCATGTCGCTGGCTGGCCACGGCGCGTCGATCGAGCTGGCGAAAGGCGTCGACACGCGCTTTTCGCCTGCCCTAACCGTGAGTCAAGATCGAACGCTGGTCGCGTACACGATGGGCACGACGCCGATGCGCACGATGCTGGCCACGCTCGCCGGCGACGGCAAAGTCGAAGAGCAGCGCGACGTCACGCCGGTCTCGATGGGCGCGAGCGCACCGGCGTTCGTCGCCGGCGCCGAGCCACCGGTTTTGCTCATGCTCGACGCGCGCGATGGCATGTCGCCGCTCTTGCGCTTGGATCTATCGGCGGACGGCAGCTCGACCGAGCCGGCGCAGGTCGTGCTGCCCGTGAGCATGGTGGCGAGCCCGCCCGAGCTGGCGGCAGCATCGAGCAGCATCGGCACGCACGTCGTGTACACCGGCGTCGGCAGCGCGGCGACGACCGCAGTCGGGCTGGTTTCGATCGCGCCGATCGTGGGCACGCCCGAGGCGCTCGTCCCGGGCACGTCGTACGGGCAACTGCACGCGAGCGCCGCAGCCGCGCCACGTGCGGTGATCTTCGTCGCGACCGCACCGCTGACGCCGACCAAAGATCCGGAGCTCGAGCTGCAGGTCAGCGTCGTGGGCATCACGGGTCGCGGCCCGGCGGCGGTCATCCGTGCAGCGGGCGGCGCGAGCCACCCCGCGATCGCACGCGACGCTGCCGGTCACGTCGCCGTCGCGTACTCCACGCCGAGCGGTGTTTTCGTAGCGTTTCTGCGCTGCGACGACGGGGGCGTGTAGCGCGGCCCAAGCCGTCCGGCGCCAAACCGCAAATGCGCTGCCGAAACACTCGCGTGTTAGAACCGGATAGGCATGGGTAAGAAACTGGATGAGGCGTTGGCCGTGCTCAACGGCCTCGTCGGCGATCATCTCGCGCGCACCGGCAACGGGCTCGCGACCGAGATGGCGTTCTACCGCGCGGGCTCGGCGCTCAAGCTCACGCGCAGCGCCTTCGAGCGCTCGGTGCCCAATCCGCGCGCGCGCGTGCTTGTGCTCGTGCACGGCGTGATGTGCACGGAAGCGATCTGGAGCTTTCCCGATCAGCCCGAGCACGACTACGGCACGCTGCTCGAGCGCGACCTCGGCTTTACACCGCTGTACGTCCGCTACAATTCGGGCGCTTCGATCGTAGAAAACGGCGCGTACCTCGCGCGCTTGCTCGACGGCTTGCCGAGCGCGTATCCGGTGCCGATCGAAGAGCTGGTCCTGATCGGCTACAGCATGGGTGGCTTGCTCGTGCGCCGCGCGTGCCGCGTCGCCGAGCTCGAGCAGCTCGGCTGGCTCAAGCTCGTCAAGCGCGCATTCTACGTCGGCACGCCGCACCTCGGCGCGCCTGCCGAGCGCATGGGCCGCGCGGTATCGGCGCTGCTGCGCGCGATCGACGACCCGTACACGCGGCTCATCTCGGAGCTGAGCGATCTGCGCAGCCAGGGCATCCGCGACTTGGGCGAGGCGCACTTGCACGACGAGAGCGACGAAGCGCGATTGATCAGGTCGCTGCGCGAGCCGCAGCATCCGTTGCCGCTCTTGCCCGCGATCAAGCATCACTTGATCGCAGGCACGCTCACCGCCCACGACGCGATCGCGTGGCTGCTCGGCGACTCGATCGTGCCGCTGACCAGCGCCGCGTGGCGAACGCGCGAGCCGAACGCGGTGCTGGCGATCGATCAGATCAAGGTCATTAACGGGCTCAATCACATCGCGCTCGCGCACCATGATGACGTGTACGCGCAGCTGCGCAGCTGGCTCGACGACGATCAGGAGAACCAAGCATGAAAGACGTCAAACGCTGGAAGGGCCTGCGCGCGCTAGTCGGCGACGCCGTCGAGCACGGCGCGAGCGCGATCGAACGCGTCCATATCGCGACCGCCAAGCGTCCGTTTACGGTGATGGAACAAATCCCGGGGATCGCCGAGCCCGTGAAGGGGATCCACGCGGTGCACGACATCATCGTGACCAATACGTATGGCGCCGTGCGCCTGGTAAACCGCGCGGTGGGACAAGCGCTCGACGCTGCGCTCGATGCCGTCGATGAGCCCGCCGACACAAACGAGGCCGAAGTTGCGAGCGATCTCGACAAGTCATCGAAGGATCGGACGTAGCCGAATCGTCGGCAGCCGTGCTTTACGCGCCTTTGCCGCGATTTGGGGGCTGTGCACGCGTTGAGCGCTGATATCGTGGCCCCGCTTTTACGAGGGAGATGGACATGACGCTTCACACCACGCTTCGCGCGCTCGCCGCGCTCACCGTTTCTGCGATCGGTTTTGCAACGCCTGCGCTCGCACAAGACGCCTCAGGCGACATCGAGGCCGGCGATGAGACTCGCGCCTCCGCGAGCTACAGCACCAACAACACCAGCAGCAGCGATGGCATCCGCATCGGTCTGCAGATCCGGCTCGACGCGCTCAACGTGCTCGGGCCGATCGACACGTCGGGCACTCCGTCCGCACAGCCGTCGGCCGGCATCGCGCGCCGCCTGCTCGTGCCGCTCGCCGCGGTCGGCGTGCGCCTGGTCGATCAGCGCTTGTTCATCGGCGCAGGCATTGGCTTTCACGGCTGGTCGACCGAGGACGATCCGGGCAATGAAGCCTCGCAATCCGGCTTTAGCTTGAGCCCGCTCGCTCAGTTCGACGTAATCCGCGAGACCGCGGGCGCGCTCTCCCTGGGCGGCGCGCTGCACATCGCCAGCTTGAGCGAGACGGAGGCCTGCGATAACGACGGCGATTGCATGGAGCTCAACGACGGCGGGACCGGCGTCGGCCTCTCGCTCGGCGCGGGCGTACGCGGCTTCATCACGCCCGGCCTCGCGATCGGCGGCGACCTCGGCTGGGGCTTCCTCAGCATCTCCAACGATGACGACAGCAGCGCCTTCATCCACGGCGTCTATGCCGCGCTGCTGTTCGAAGCCACGATCGGAATTTGAGCCGCTACTCGATCGGCACCGTCTCGCAGCCAAGTAAGATGTCGACCTTCGCTTGCGGCGTGCTCTGGATGAGATCACAGGTCGCTTCGCAAGCGATGATGCGCGTCGGTGCGTCCAAGTCGTCGTAGTACCAGCCGCGCGCGGCGCAGTCGCCTTCACTGGGCACGTTGCCGAAGGCGACCTCGCCGCCGCCCGGTGAAGACAGCTCGACGTTCACCAGCATCTTGTCGAACTGGCGATCCCCTTCCTCGGGGATCGCCCACTCGCACTCGAGCGGCGTCTCCTCGATGACGGTCATGATCTCGGTGCGCGTGGTCGTCGTGGTCACCACGTCGCGGATGCTGTTGAGCGCATCGACCAGCTGTGCAGCGCCGCCCGAGACGTCGCACGCGAAGCGGTCGGCAGCGTCGGAGCAGTCCTCGGCGCCGCCGGCCATCGCGATCATGTCGAGCAACGCGAAGTCTGCGCCCGCCAAGCCCACGGCGAACGTCATCACACCTGCGGCCTGCGCGTCGGTCGCGATCTGCGTGATCACCGCGTAGTCCTCGGAGCAGCCCAGCTCGGGTACGCCGTCGGTGACGAGCACCGCGATACACTTCTCCATTGGATTGGCGGCCTGAAACGTCTGGCAGAACTGCGTCGCGCCGCGCAACGCGCCTTCGATCGGCGTGCCGAAGCCGGAGGCCGTCGGCAGCGCGTCGAGCGAGCTGTGGATCGACGTTGCGTGATCGGGCAAGCGACCGATCGGCACCGCCGGATCGCTGTAGCCAGCGCCGGTGCACTCACCGACCTCGCCGAACAGCGGCGGGAAGTAGTCGAGCGCGAGGTCCACACCCGCGGAGCTCGCGTCGTCGATGAACGCCTTGAGCGCCAGCTTCGCCGGGTCCCACAGGCCTTTGTTCTGCATACTCATTGATTGATCGAGCATCACGTACATCGCGACCGGCTGCACCTCGGTGATCATCTCTTCGATGATGATCTCGTTCTCGATCACGATCTGCTCGGCCTCGACAGAGCTCGTGCCGCAGCCGGCGTCCAGATCGAGGCCGCCATCGGTGCCGCCGATCGGTGTCGCGCCGCCCTGGCCGCCCGGACCGAACCAGTCTCCGGCTGCGCCGCCCGCGCCGCCCGCGCCGCCGGAACCACCGCTGGCGCTGCCCGCGCCGCCCTTACCGTTGCCGTTATCGCGTTCCATGATCGGATCGCTCGAGCCGCAACCGAGAACGAGACTCGCCGTCACGACGGCAGTCGCCAGATGAATACGCATGAAGCCTCCGTCATGCGAGAAGCAGCTCGCCCAAGCGCGCCGTCAGCCCGCAATGCAAGCTCTCGTAACGGTGAGTCCCCGCGACGATCTCCGCCGCGCCTCCGCTACTCGAGCAGCAACCAACCAACCCGATCGACCCAAACCGCCGGCGACACGCGTCGCCTGTCTCTGTCGTCCGAGTGAAGCCTTATTTTCCGGTCGACGTAAGGCAGCGGCGCGCTACTTCGCTCGAAGCGAGCGAACGCTTGCTCGAATGCACGGCGCGGTAGCTCACTCGATGGTGGAGCCGCGGACCTGTGGGTCGCCATCGGCGATCACGAAAATGCCCGGATAGCCGTCGGTCTCGAACTTGGCGCTCTCGTTCCGGCGGAGCTGCGAGTCCTCGATGATCAGCGAGCCGGTGTGGTCGTTGCTGACGAAGAAGATGGCGCCGCCACCTTCGTTGGCGTGGTTGTCCTCGATCACGGTTCCGCAGAGCTGGAGCGTCATCTCCCCGCCGTCGTTGTAGATGGCACCGCCGTTGCCACCACCCGGCGTATTGGGCTGGGCGGGGTTGGCGCCGTTGCCGACCGCGCGGTTGTGCGTGAACAAGCTGTTGAGCACGGTCCACGACACGCCGATGCTGCTGAGCGCCGGGCCGTTGCTGCACTCGTTGCGCAGCGCCTCGCTGCCACCGAACGTGCAGTTCACGACGTATGCCGGCAAGCCTTCGGACTGCTGAAACACGCGGATGGCCGCCCCGCCGACCTCCGGCCCGACGTCGTGGCAACGGTTGCGCGTGAACACCGCGTTGATCGCCTTGAACCGCCCGCCGCTCGCGAAGATGGCGCCGCCGCCTTCATCGCCTTCGTCGCGATGGTTGCCGCTGTCGAACGCGATGTTCTGCACGGTGAGCTTCGGGTGATCTTGATTGTCACAATGCGAGGTCGTCCACACTTGCGCTTGGTCGCACGTGTTCATGTACAGGATGCGAACGCTGTCACCTCCGCTCAGCGTGACCTTACCGCCGCCGTCGATCGTGACGTTGCCCTTGTCGTTGAACACCTTGGCGGTCTCGTTCAGCGTAATCGTCACCGGATCGGCGCCGCAGTCGAACGTGATCACACCACCTTGCGCGACGGCAGCGACGAACGCCGCGCCGGTGCAGCTCGCAGGCGTGCCGGTACCGATGACGTGATCGGGGCTGCTGATATCCTCGGGGCGAGCGTCTTGTGGGATCGCGCAATTGCCGTCCGGGTTGCCCGCTTCGAGCATGAGATCGTCCGGCGTGATCGCCGTACCGCCGGTGCCGCTGTTGCCGCCAGCACCGCTGTTGCCGCTCATTCCCGAAGAGCCGTCACCGGAAGTGCCGCCTTCGCCACTGCTGCCCTCACCCGAGTCGCCGCCTTCGCCTCCGCCACCCGAATCGTCACCGCATGCGAGCAGCAACGTGACGAGCAGGATCGATAGCGTTCGGAGCGGAGCAAATTTCATCGCGCAATGATGCGCTTTCGGCTTTGCGCCGAGCAACGCGCGACGCGCCCTTAAATAGAGAGATGCCGCTCGGCGCTCGCCGAACAGCATCTCTTTTGTGTCGCGCAATATCCTACTCTTCGCGCGTCATGCGTACGAAGTAGCGGCCTTGCGGGACTTCGAACGAGCCCTCGAGCTCCTCGCCTTCCATCTCCAGCTCCGCATCCAAGCGAATGTCGTGACCGCCTACGGCCACTCCGCAGCTGGTCTCGTCGCACGTGCACAACTGCACGCAGGCCAGGGTGTCGCAATCGAGTGGCAGCCCCGACGGGCTCGCGACGCAACCGTTTGGATCCGATGAGTAGCCGAGCGTGCCGATGCAGTTGTAGGTGCCCGGCTCTTCTCCGACCTCGAGCGGCTCGATCAGGCCGCACCAGTCGGAGTAGAGCACGTTGGTCGCGCTGCCCATGCGAATGCGCTCGCTCTCGACGACCGCACCTTCGATCGGATAGCTGAAGCCTGAGATCACGCCCCACGTTGGGTCGAAGAAGCCGAGCATCGGGTTCGCTTCGCCGTCACCGGGCGGATAGCTTTCGCCAGCGACCGGCGCCGGAAGCGGGCCCGCTTCGCCGAATTCGATCACGCCGTTGCCGTTCTCGTCGAGGATCAACCGCACCGTATCGGTGCCGTCGTTCCACGTCGCGAGCTCGGCGTAGCCGACCCAGGTGCCTTCGTAGTCGGAGAGGCTGGCGCCGAGCACCGCGGGCGGCTCGTTGTCGCCGATGTCGACCGACTTGGCTCCGCAGCCCGACGTGATGCCCGCGAGCGCTAGCGCAACGCCCACCCAAGACAGCTTGCCGTTCATCTTCATGTTCACATCCTCCATAGCCAACAGGAGTCTCCACGCCGCGCTCAATCCGTTGCTGCGTCGCGATCAATTGTTGCAAGGCACGTCTGGCGCACGCGCGCGAAGTACACGCTCGCCGGATACTGCTGCGAGAACTCGAGCACGCGCTGCATGACTTGAGCGTGGTCGGGCGCTCCGCTACGTGCGCGCTCTTCGCAACGCGCCATCGCCTGCGCTGCGGCCCGCTCTTCCTTCATCTGACCGTCGGGGACCTCGCGATCGAGCTGCGCGAGGCGGGCCAGCGCGTTGTGTGGCTCGCGGTTTCGCAGCGCGCGCTCGACGTAGCGCAGCGCCTTGATCTCGGCGTCGAGCGAGGCGCTCGGAGCAGGCGGCGGCGCGGCGAGCGCGGGCGCTTCATCGACCTCGGGCGCCAGCGCGGGCGCTTCGTCGACCTCGGGTGCGATCTTCGGCTTGCGACGCGGCTGCGCCGCCGCGCGCGCGGTGGGCGCGGCTTCGGAAGCAGGCGCACGAGCTTCGGAGGACGGCACGCTGGGCTGAGCGGGTACGTTCGGCGCGGAGCCGGTGCGCGGTGCCAGTGACGCGGGCGCGGTCGCTGCGCGTGTGCTCGCTGCGTTTGCCTCGCGCGCGCGCAGCTCACCTGCGCTGAGGCCCGCGTGATAGCCGAGCCATGCCGCGATGCCGGCGACCGCGAGCCAGCTCGCCGCTTGTTTCGCGAGCGCGCCGGTCATTGCGCCCTTGCCCGCTCCGCTCGCCAGCGCGGCATCGGCTGCGGGTACCGCGCCGCTGCCGATCGCGAGCCGAGCGTTATGCAGCACACGCGCCGTGTCTCGTGCGGTCGGCTCGAGCGCGCGCCGTGCGCCCGCGAGCACATCGAGCACATCGAGCTCATCGCGTGAAAAGTCGCTCATGGGGTGCCTCGTTGGGCGAGCGCCGCCTGAAAGTCGGCGCGCACGCTGCGCAGCCGCGTGTACGCGGTGTTCAGCGGGATGCCGAGCGCCTCGGCCACCTCCGGCACGCTCATCTGCTCGATCACGGCGAGCACGAACAGCTCGCGCTTCTTGTCGCCCACGCCCTCGAGAAAGCTGCGCACGAAGCGCGCGGCCTGCTGGTCCTGCGCGCTCTGATGCGGATCGCCGGACGTCGCCGCGGCATCGAGCGGCAGCTCGGCGAGCTCGCCCTTGCGGCGCTGCGACCGCCGCGCGTTCGAGGCCACGTTGCGAACGATGGCGTACAGCCACGTGCGCAACGTCGACTCGCCGCGAAACTCCGGTAAGCGCCGGTGAACGATCACGAATACGTCCTGAGCCGCGTCATCGAGGGCGGCCTCGGGAACACCGAGCCCGCGTAAACAGCGCCACACGAACGCGAAGTGCTCGCCGTAGATCGCTTCGAAGCCCGTGCCATCACGCACCACAGGAGCCAAAGGGACCTCCCTGATGTGTCTCCGCCACCCGCCGAATCCGTCTGGGCCTACAGCAGAATTTCGAGCGCGAGGAGGGCCCGGAGCGAGATGTTGCTGGGCTTGTGCACGCGGTCATCGTCGTCGAGCACGAATTCCGGGCGCGCCAATGGAACAGCGACGCCCCCGCGCAGCCAAATCCGCACGATCCCCGCAAAGCCATAGCCGACTCCGAGCTCCGTACGCGGGGCATACCAGCCCGCGTCGCCCTCCCGCGGATTGATCACTTGGTTGCCGCGCGCGCCGATGCGGCCCAGCTCGAAACCTGCGCATGCGAGCAGGTGCAGGGCTTCGACCGCGGGCTTGGCGCAGACATCGAAGCCGGCGAGCACGAGGTCGAAGGTGCCGCCGTAATCTTCGTTGGCGAGTTGCTCGTCCTGCGGCACGAACACCGCGATGAACGCACCGATGCGCAGCGCCTTCCACTCGAGCGCGCCGCCCAACTCGAGGCCGGGCACCGCGCTCGGCAGAGCCCCCGCGTCGACGAGCACGCCGGCGCCGACCGCGAAGCTCAGCTTGCCGTCCGGCTCGTCGGCTGCGATCGCCGGCGCCTCGCCCTCCGGCTCCGGCGGCTTTGGCTCGGGCTCCGCGGTACCGTGCTGCTCGCGCTCGCGCTCGCTGATCGTCAGCGCGATCGCGACGCTGACGGCGTCCGTCACCTCGGCGCAGCTGGCGCCGGTGATCTCGCGCTCGCGTGGCGCGCTGCCTTGCGCGAGTGTCCTTAGCACCACGCGATGCGCGCCCTCTGCGGCGATCTCGACCTCGACCTCGAACGAGATCCAATCGATGCTCGAGAGCCGCCGGCCCACCAGCTTCTCGACTTGCGCCGCCGCGACATCGGCGCGCTGACACTCGTCGGGTGCGCGCCACGCGATGTCCGCCGCCTGCACGAGACTAGGCGCACACAACGAGAACCCCCAAAGGCATGCCGCCACCCTTCCCCAAGCCGTCACGCGTGCATTCTCCCGCCACCTAACACGGCGCCACGATAGCATCCCGCCGCGCACGCAATGGCTTACGTAAGCACAACGCGATGACCGAGCGAAACAAGATCATCTTGGGCGACAACGCCCGCGTGCTCGAGACACTCCCAGATGGGTTCGCGCGCCTGCTCTACATCGATCCGCCGTTCAACACCGGCAAAGCTCAGAAGCGCGATCGCATGAAGGTACGCGCGCTGTCGGCCACGAGCGCCGACGAGGCGTCGCGCGCCGGCTTCGGCGGCAGGCGCTACGCGGTCGAGAAGCTCGAAAGCAGCACGTATGCCGACAGCTTCGATGACTTCGAAGCGTTTCTGATCCCCCGGATCGAGCGATCGCTACGCTGCCTCACCCCC
>Ga0114940_10001024_pt1 | contig 10909 bp, 9 predicted proteins | sample ColdCreekSource_FD_87195 | JGI IMG/M metagenome (GOLD analysis project Ga0114940, IMG submission 87195) | Groundwater microbial communities from Cold Creek, Nevada to study Microbial Dark Matter (Phase II) - Cold Creek Source | ecosystem: Environmental > Aquatic > Deep subsurface > Groundwater ...
CGCTGGGATATCAATATCTCATACGGCTGGTCCGGCGGCGATGGCAACTTCTGGACAGATACAGAGCAGCTCAAATACGCGATTAGGAAAGCGGGACTGGTTCCAAGCCAGGCCCGTTACCGGTTTCTGGTTCATACCAAGCTGGGGCGCCCCGATGTGATCGGCTGGAGCAAGGCGACGGCGCGTTCGACAGTCGGAATGGTTCGGCAAAGCCTTGGTACGACCGTGGAGCACAGCGGTCTGGGCGCCAGCACGTCATATTTGAGGAGGGCCTGATGCTCACGGTGGATGAGGCATTTCGGAAGTTCAAAAGCCGTCTGGAGTTGAACGACAAGGAACAGGCCAACGCTTCCGCACGGCAGAAAGAGGTTCGGGATTATCTTGATACCAAGTTCAAAATTGATCGGAGCTTCCTGACTGGATCCTATGCGCGCTGGACCAAGACCAAGCCACTGAAGGACGTTGATATCTTCTTCGTCCTCAAGTCGTCCGAGGATCACTATCAGGCAAAGGCACCTTCGGTGGTGCTCACCGACTTCCACAACGCTTTGGCCGAAAAATATGGCGACAAGGCGAAAAAGCAGAACAGGTCCATCAACGTCGATTTCGGCGTAAAGGCCGACGTTGAAGACAACACGGACTATCGGGTCATTAGCGTCGATGTCGTACCCGCCTTCGATCAAGATGGTGACTTCGAGATCCCTGACAACGAACTTGGCAAGTGGATAAAGACCAACCCGCAAACACATGCTGCGGAGGCAACTGCCGCACATCAGGCCTATTCCAAGGAATGGAAGGGGTTGGTGCGCATGGCCAAATATTGGAACAACAATCCGAAGCATGGCGAGAAGCCCGTGAAGCCGTCGTTCCTTATCGAGGTCATGGCGATGCAGTGCCTTTATGGCGGTTGGGGAGGTAGCTTCGACCGGGAGATACAGGGATTTTTCGCGACCCTTGCTGACCGGATTCACGACGAATGGCCCGACCCGGCCGGGCTTGGCCCTGCGATCAGCAATGGCATGGATGACGTGCGAAGGGGACGGGCACGTGACCTCCTGCGTGCCGCCGAACGTGAGGCCACGCTTGCCATTGACCACGCGCGGCGTGGTCGCAACGGTGAGGCGCTGCGTGCCTGGCGAGACCTGTTTGGTCCTAAGTTTCCGTTGTCCTGAGTGGCAGGCCCAAGAAATGCAATGAGGTTTTAGCGATGTCCGAATGGTCCCTTTCCCAGCTTCTTGCCTCTTTGCATGAGGACATTCAACAGCGTTTGGCGACCGTGCGTAAGGCCTTCAACCATCCAGGCACGAAGGGAGATGCCAGCGAGCAAGTCTGGATCAGCATGTTGGAGACCTATCTGCCAAAGCGCTACCAGGCAGCAAAAGCACACGTCGTCGATAGTCTCGGAAATTTCAGTCAGCAAATCGATGTCGTGATTTTCGATCGTCAGTATTCGCCGTTCATTTTTACATATGAGAACGAAACGATCATTCCCGCAGAAAGTGTCTATGCTGTTTTCGAGGCGAAGCAGACTGCGGATGCTAGCTTGGTGGCCTATGCGCAGGAGAAGATTGCGAGCGTTCGTCGGCTGCACCGAACTAGCCTCCCGATTCCCTATGCCAAGGGCGTATATCCGCCCAAACCCTTGATTCCGATTCTGGGTGGCCTGCTAACGTTTGAAAGCGAGTGGAAGCCACCGCTAGGACCGTCACTTGAAAAGGCATTGTGTGCGGATATCGCTGACGGGCGGCTCGATATTGGCTGTGTCGCCAACCACGGACATTTCTTCTTCGAGCAGACGGAATCAAGCTACGCGTTTGTCACTGAAGCCAAGGCGGCAACCGCGTTCCTGTTCAAATTGATTTCCCAGCTTCAGTTCAGTGGCACCGTGCCGATGATTGATATCGAGGCCTATGGCAAATGGTTGACCCCACCGGATGCCAACGGGGGAGGGCAACTTCCTCGTATCAGATCTTTGTGACCCTGTTTCTAGATGCATGATATCGCAGCGCCGACAGTACATAGTTATATGGTGCGTACTGGATATGTATCGTCATTCTCGAAACTGCGTATTATCATGTCTGAATGTGTAACCTCTACAAGATGAGCCGCACAGGTATTGAGGTCTCCCACCTCTTCTCGGTGTCGGTCAATTCCGGCTCGAACTTCGCGCCAGAGGTATATCCTGGCTACCCCGGCCTTGTTGTTGCGGAAGGCCGCGCCAGGGTGATGAACTGGGGTTTCCCGGTTCGGCTGAAAGCCATGAAGCCTACATCGAAGCCCAAACCCGTCACCAATGCGCGGGATGACAAGCTGGAAACTTACTTCTGGCGCGACAGCTTCGAACACCGCCGCTGCCTGATTCCAGTGACCCAGTGGGCCGAGCCGGAAGGCGAACAGCGCCGGATGACGCGCACCTGGTATGCGCCAGCCGGAGAGGAGCTGTTTGCTGTCGCCGGGCTCTGGCGTCCGACCGCCGAATGGGGCGATGCCTTTGCCATGGTCATGACCAACAGCAGTCCGCAGATGGCTGATGTCCATGACCGGATGCCCGTCGTCCTGCGCCGCGAAGACTGGGCGCAATGGACCCTAGGCGCACAGAAGGATGCATTTACTTTTGTGCAGACATGGCCGGGTGATCTCGGCGTGGAGCGAACGGCTGATCGCTGGGCAGGAACGTGAGGACTGATCAGGCTATCCCGCCCACGAAACCAACCGTATCGCCCTGATCTGGCATGGCGAGGCGCATGTGCCCACCGCAGCCGCGCTGGCGGCATTTCGCCCGCTGCTCGACTTCGGCAAGCGTCAGTCTCGCGGCGGACTTACGGGCAAGCAATTCCGTGCCGGTCAGGTAGCGCAAGTGCCGACACTTGCGGCACAACAGTTCCAGCCTGTCGGCCGGATCGAGGTCGCAAACCTGTATGCGGTCCTTCCAGCTCACCAGAAATCCTCGCCCGAAGGGATGCGGGTGAAGCTGATCTTGCCGCCGACATTTCCGCCTTTGGGAGGCTCCCACGGGCCGATGCTCACAACCGTCTTTCCATATTTCGCGTTGAGGCCGTCAGTGGCTTGCCCGATTGCCTCCCACTTCTGTCGCTCGGTGTCGTCGGCTAGCAGGAAGTCGAGCTGCCGGGCGTTCGCAGGTGTGAGATTGCCCAGCGTGACACCGACCCGCAGTATCCGTGTTGACGGCGGCAGATCGGCCACGATCCGGTCCCATAATGCCGAGAGCGCGGTGAGAACCGCATGGTCATCGTTGACTTGCGGCAGGCTGGTTTCCTGTCCCCACCCACGGTCATAACCGCGAAGCCAGAGCATCAGCGACTGGCAATAATACCCGCCCCGGCGAACCCGGCGGGCAGCTTTGATCAGCAGCAGACGAGCGACGGAGTGGGCATCGGCAAGGCTGCGTTGATCCGGTGGCATCACGCGCGCATGGCCGAACATGCCTCGCTCTGTATGCGGCGGGTCGATGGCATAGCCATGCAGAGCGTACCACATCCGCTCGCCTGTCACGTTTCCCCACAGCGCCCGCAACTGCTTGGGCTGCGTCGCCAGCAAGGTCGTCACGTCGATGATGCCGACACGCGCCAGTCGTGTCTGCATGGCCTTGCCGATGCCCGGAATATCATCGATCGGCACGCGCAGCAGAGGCGCCGGCATGGCTTCCGGCCGCCAAATCGTCATGCCATCCGGTTTTTCGGTTGCCCCGGCCATCTTCGCCAGGTGGCGGTTGGCGGCAAAGCCAATGGAACAGGTGATCGTAGCCCCGATGTTATAGCGAATGGTGCGCTTGATCGTATGCGCCAGCCCCGCCGGGTCGTCTCGCTGCTCGTTGTCGAGGCGGCATGACAGCTCATCGATCGACTTGACCTGGTCGATCGGCACGACCGACGCGATCTCGCTCACCAGCGCGTTGTGCGCCCGCCGGTAGAGGTCCGGTCGCTGTGGCACGAGTATCAGATCGCGGCAGAGCCGCAGCGCCTCATCTACCATCATGATGTTCTTGACGCCCATCGCCTTTGCTTCGCGCGAACAGGCAATGATGCAGGTGCGGCCGCCCTCGTAAGGGATCACGCCCACAGGCCGACCGCGTAGTGATGGGTCGCGGAGCTGCTCTACGGATGCAAAGAAGCCGTCAAAATCGAGATAGAGATGCTCGACCTGGTCTGGCCGTCTCACATTGCTGCTCCGAATCAGTGAAGCAACGGAACATAACGAGAACATGGTGGCTGTGGAAGAGGGCATGCGGGAGAGGCACCGAGCTTCTACGCCGTTCCCTGTATTTCCGCGCTATTCTGCGATGATCGCCAGTGCCCGCTTGTATCTGATCGCTCAATAATCCGACTGCCTCCTGAACGGAGGAACACATCATGTCGGCATCTCGCGTATTATGGGGCCAGATCATCGTCGTGCTGGCCATGGTCCTGGCGGGCATATGGTCCGCAACCCAATGGACGGCAGCGACATTGGCCTATCAGCCCGAACTGGGAACACCATGGTTCACGCTTGGCGATCAATATATCTATCCCCCGCCAGCATTCTTCTGGTGGTGGTTCTCGTTCGACGCATATGCGCCGCAGGTCTTCCAGCGCGGTGCCTATATCGCCGTATCGGGCGCGTTCGCTGCGATAATCACGGCTATCGCCATGTCGATCTGGCGCGCAAAGGAAGCTCGGAAGGCAGAAACCTTCGGATCGGCGCGCTGGGCGACACGTTCCGAAGTCCGCGCTGCCGGTCTGCTCGATGACAAAGGCGTGGTGTTAGGCAAACAACTCAACAGCTACCTGCGCCACGACGGCGCCGAACATGTGCTGTGCTATGCTCCCACCCGCAGCGGCAAGGGCGTCGGCCTTGTGGTGCCGACGCTGCTGAGTTGGCCGGGCAGTTGTATCGTCCATGACATCAAGGGAGAGAACTGGGGTCTAACGGCCGGTTTCCGGGAGACTTTCGGGTCGGTCCTGCTGTTCGACCCGACGAATACCGCATCGGCTGCCTACAATCCCCTCCTCGAAATCCGGCGCGGTGAATGGGAAGTGCGCGACGTGCAGAATGTCGCTGACGTGCTAGTCGATCCAGAAGGCAGCCTCGAAAAGCGCAATCATTGGGAGAAGACCAGTCATTCCCTGCTGGTCGGCGCGATCCTCCATGTGCTGTACGCCGAGGCAGACAAGACACTGGCGGGCGTGGCCGCCTTTCTTTCCGATCCCCGGCAACCGATTGAGTCCACGCTCCAGGCCATGATGACCACGACGCACCTTGGCGAAGCAGGGGTGCATCCCGTGGTTGCGTCGGTCGCGCGCGAACTGCTCAACAAATCAGCCAATGAGCGCTCAGGCGTGCTGTCGACGGCCATGTCGTTCCTGGGTCTCTATCGCGACCCTGTCATCGCCCGCGTCACGAGCCGCTGCGACTGGCGGATATCCGACCTGGTCGATGGCCCTCGCCCCGTGACGCTTTATCTCGTGGTTCCGCCATCGGACATCAGCCGCACCAAGCCACTGATCCGGCTTGTGCTCAACCAGATCGGCCGGCGCCTGACCGAGGATCTCGATGCGGGGCAATCTCGCCATCGGCTGCTGCTCATGCTTGATGAGTTCCCGGCACTGGGACGGCTCGACTTCTTCGAAAGCGCACTCGCATTCATGGCTGGCTACGGGATCAAGGCGTTCCTCATCGCGCAGAGCCTCAACCAGATCGAGAAGGCCTACGGCCAGAACAACTCGATCCTCGACAACTGCCATGTCCGGGTCAGCTTTGCGACCAATGACGAACGCACCGCCAAGCGGGTTTCCGATGCACTCGGCACCGCAACCGAAATGCGTGCGATGAAGAACTACGCCGGGCACCGGCTCAGCCCATGGCTGGGCCATCTGATGGTGTCCCGCTCGGAAACCGCCCGCGCGCTGCTGACGCCGGGTGAGATCATGCAGCTGCCGCCCGATGATGAAATCGTCATGGTGGCGGGCGTGCATCCGGTTCGCGCCAAGAAGGCCCGCTATTTTCAGGATCGCCGACTGACCGCTCGCGTCCTTCCAGCACCGGTTGCAGGGAAGTCGCCGTCCGAGCCTCGGCCCGATGACTGGAGCCACCTTGCCCCCATCGAAACTCGAGTTGAGCTAATTCCCAATTTTGAAGACGAGGATGCAACCACAGAGAAGGCTGGGAAGGGAGGGGAAAGTCAGACTGGCGGCGATGAGGAAAGCGACGGCGTGCGGCGCGAGCCCGCAATGGAGCGCCATGTCGATATTGCGCCGTCCCCAGCGCCGCCGCCCACAAATGAATTCGATCCCGATGAATCGAACACTACGGCGTCGACCAGCGCGCAGCAGCGGGCGATCGATCTGGAGCAACGAGCTGCTGCGCGGCGCGCCAGCCTCGACCCGGCGGATGGGATCGAACTCTGACATGACGACCAAAGCGCGGCTCTCGGTCTATCTCGATCACGACATCATGGAGGCGCTGGCCAGCTTTGCCTACCGGCGTGAGCGGTCGCGCTCGTTGGTCGCCGAAGCCGCCATCGCCTCGTTCCTCTCGCCCGATGGTGAAGAACAGCGCGAAGCGGCGCTCATCAAACGCCTCGACCAGATCGACCGGCGGCTTGCCCGGCTTGAACGTGACACCGGAATCGGCGTCGAGATGATCGCAATGTTCGTGCGCTTCTGGTTGTCGAACAGCCCGCCGCCGCCCGAGGCCGAGCGCGCACCGCTGCGGCGGCAGGGTGGTGAACGCTATGATGCGTTCATGGCGGCGTTGGGCCGTAGACTCGCGAAAGGCCCGAAGGTCCGGCAGGAGATCGTTGAGGATATTCCTGCTTCTGAGACCGATTGAGCTACTACTAGCAATGCCAGTGTCGTGGGGGCTGAGCGCGCCCCAAGGGGACGCCGAGTAACTTCACGGCATGAACCAAATGGCAGCAACGCGCACGTCGGCGGGCAACGCATGCTAGGACAAATGCAATGACAGGCATTGGGCCGCTAGCTGACCGACCGCTTTCGGGCTCAACGATGACAAAACCTGCCGCTCGCGAGTTCGTGCAGTGGACGGCCCGCTGATGCCTCAATTTGGGGCATTCATGGTCGTCGAAATCATCTCCGAACCTAACTTCATTCAGGCGAGCTGACGGCCGACATTGGGGGGCTGCCGCCTGGCTAACCTACAGGTGTGAGCAGAACGCAGACGTCGTCAGCCGGCGTCAGGATCGTGGTGCGGAGCTTGGCGCGCGTGACGCTGACCCGAAAATTCTGACGCGCCTGACTGACATTTCCGTCGATGATATTGCTCCGCACGATGCGGTTCGGGTTTGCGACGATCTGCCCCTTTTGCCGCAGGGGCCATCCTTCGAAAATGATCACTTCGTCGAACTGCTTCCCCTTGGCCTTGTGCATGTTCATGACGATGATACCGGTTTCAACCTTCGACGCGCTGGAAAAATGCTCGCGAACGAACGATTGCCTGACAATGGCGAGCGCATTGCGATAGGCACCATGATCCCGCCAATCCTGGGCGAGGCTATGACGCAATTGCGTGCCGCGCTCCAATAGTCTGACGTTGCGAACTTCATCCGCCACCGCACGCATGCGCGGGCAAGGGCTGGCCTCGACGACGGCGCGCACGGCAACCCAGTCCTTGTCCGGATCGCCCGTCAGCACGAGCGCGCGCGTCGCCATGCCGACCTCGGATGCGGCCTTCACGATGCTGTGCTTCGGCGGCGCCTTGCCGGCCAGGAGACATTGCGTCCATTTATCGGCGGCCGCCCTCAGCCGGGCGGCTTCGGTCATATGGCCCTTGCCCGGAGTGTTACCGCCACGCCCCTGATAGAAGTTGCACAGCAGATCGACAAACATGTCAAAGTGCCGCCCAGCGTCATTCTGCTCAAGCAGATAGGCGATGATCTCGGCGGCAAGGATCGGGCCTTCCATGTCGACCGATGCTGAATGACCGATCGGCGGAATGTTGCCATAGGACAACCGGAAGGCGTCCGAGACCGTGCGCGTCATCGACTTGGTCGGGACAAGCACCGCCAGCGACCAATCCTTAATCTTCATTTTAAGGAGCCTGGCGCGTGCCTGCACAGTCTGCGTGATCAGGGTGGTGTAAGCCTGATTGGTGTTGGACTGGTAACCGCAAAACGCGACGCCGGCGTATTCTTCCTGGGTGAACTTACCGGTGAGGATGGCATTTCCGAACAAGGCGATGTCCGTGCCCTTGCTGCGGTGGTTATCAGTGCGCAGGTCGGTTTCGGCTGGTGCGAAGCGCTCCTTGAAGTGGTTGAGTCTTTCGGGATCCGCGCCGATGAAATCGAAGATCCTCTGTTCCGGATCGGCAAGCGCGAGCAATATGCTGTGGATTCCCAAGGCCTGGACGACGGTCCATTGCTCCGCGCTGGTATCCTGAAATTCGTCGAGGATGATGTAGGGATATCGGGTAGAAACCAGCCTGCGCAGGCGATCGGATCCTTCGAGAAGCTGCGTCACCAGTTTCGCGAACAGATCAAAGCAGACCTGTCCCTCGTCCATCGCGAGGCGGTTACGTTCCTGCTTTTCCCGTTCCACCTTCTCTGCGCGCTGGGCGTCGGTTAGCTTGGATGCACCCGGATAGTCGTTTCGGATCGCCGAGAGTGCGATGGCTTCGGCGGGCGGTGTCAGGATCGACAGGACACGCGGCAATCCGACCAGATAGCCGTGCGTCTTCAGGATGCGCCAGAAGAACGAATGATAGGTGTCGACCTCGATCACACGCTTTTCGGCCTTCGAGACGTCCTGTTCCTCATCGATCGCTTCCAGCACGCGCGAAACCGTGGCGCGGGCAAAGCTCAAAAATAGAATTCTCTGCTCGGGCACGAGCGTGGTGCGGGCGACTTGCGCCGCCTTCAGGATCGATATGGTGGTTTTGCCCGAACCGGGGCCGCCGATGACAAGCTGATGTCCAGCATGCGCCATGACCTCCTTCTGACCCTCTGACAGAATCATCAGCTCAACCCAGTAGTGCGTCGAAGTCGTCCGCGGGACCCGTTGGCGCCCCCGGCGCGGGTGGGTCACAAAGTTCCTTGAGCATCTTGCAGGCGTCACGGATCCATTGGGGGAACTCCGCCTCGGTGCACTGCGCGAGAAAATCGGCAGTCCCCCAATTTCCCTTCGACCAGCTAAAATAGTCGCTGAGCGCGGCTTCAACATCGGCCTTCGGATCGGGGAACTTCGACAGCAGGTGTGGCGGCCAGTCGAGGGCATCGGCGAACCGGTCCTTCGCCGCCTTGGTCGTGCCTTTTAAGACCATGGCTTCGAAGCCCTTTTCGTCGTGCATGAAGAGATGTTCGATCTCGGCATCGATCGCTGCCTTGCTCTCCGGCGTCTGCTTGTCGCAGGCGCCGAAGACACGCTTGCCGAGCCCGGTATAAAGTCGTCCGAGATCGGCGATTTGCGACTCGGTGCCGGCATTGATGGTGCAAATTCCAAGCGCCTCAAGCGAACAATAGGTTGCCGGGTTGAGCTCGGCGAGCCGGCGCGCCGACACGGGGAGGCTCGACGCTTCAGTCGCTCCCTCGACCATCAGGATTCGCCGGGACAGGAGCCCCTCGCAGAACCGTGTTCGGAATTCCTGCCTGAAACGCTTATGCTTGACACTGGCCGGAAGCGAGACCGTCGCCTGTGTGAGATCTCCGGCGGCTGATCGAGCGAGGATCATGGTCTCATGAAGGCCGAATTCTTCGAGGACATACGGCGAGTGTGAGGTGAAGATCGATTGCGCTGACAGCTTGCGCAATTCGTGGACGATGCGCTTTTGAGCATAGGGCGGAATCGCCGTTTCCACCTCCTCCATGGCGAAGATGACGTTCTGCTTGTCCTCGGCGATCTGCGAAAGCATTGCGAGCACGAGCATGTTGATCGTGCCCGTTCCCTGGCGGAAAAACGGTGCGGCATGGTCGCCGTCGCCGGTCGCGATAAATGCGGTTACGACCTTGCGAAGATGCTCACGCGTAAGAGTCGAGACCTTGAGATGGGGCTTCACACCCCACTCGCGCGGCACATACTTCTTGAGCGACGCGTTGATGCTCTCGAGCACTCCGGAAATCCCGAGTTTCGGGTCGCTGGCGACATTGAAGCCCGCCAAGCTGGCGATCGTATCTTCCCACATCTGCGGGCGGATTTCCTTCAAGCGGAGGATAATGTCGAGAAGGCTGCCATGCTCGAGGCTGAGGGCGCGTGACCCCGTGCGAAGTGATCGGAGGTAGAGAAAACCGCAGCGCTGCTTGTCCTTCTTAGAGAAGCTGACGGCCGTGTCACCGTCGGTCAGGGTCTGCGAAAAATAGGTCGCACCTGCGAAATCGTCCTCCTCCTCGTCATACTCGCCGATGAAGGTGCAGCGCATGGCGGCGGTGATATTGTTGGCATCCACCCCGGCCGGATCGGCCTGAGTGTAGAGCAGGTTCGTTTGCGTATCGAGCCATTCGATGTGGTCACCGAACCGCGCCTGCTGCTCGATCGATAGGTCGCTGATCAGGACTTCGATCTCAATCCGCGGCTTTTTGGGTTCCGCGGCAGGTTCCGCCCTCCCAACGTCGGCGTCTTGGGGCGCACCCTGTTCGGGCGCAGGAGCGGGCGCATGCGCGACCACGTCGGGCTCCCCGGCCGCATCGCCGCCGTCGCCAACGGAAGGCTTGACGGAGAGATATTTGCCGAGGTGGAAATCATGTTCATCGACTGGCGGTCGGCGGTTGAGTCGGTCCGGCCCCAGCACAAGATCGATCGCTTCGAGCACGGTGGATTTGCCGGTGTTGTTATCACCGATCAGCACTGCATGGCCCGGGAAGATCAGCGTGGCCGATTTGATCCCGCGAAAATTCGCGATCGATAATTTGCTGACCTTCAACTTTCATTCCCTCCGCCATCTAACCCTCGCCTCAACATTGCGC
>Ga0114940_10001025_pt1 | contig 10901 bp, 5 predicted proteins | sample ColdCreekSource_FD_87195 | JGI IMG/M metagenome (GOLD analysis project Ga0114940, IMG submission 87195) | Groundwater microbial communities from Cold Creek, Nevada to study Microbial Dark Matter (Phase II) - Cold Creek Source | ecosystem: Environmental > Aquatic > Deep subsurface > Groundwater ...
AGAGCCGTACGATCTCCGCCCTGTACTCGTCGGTGAAATTACGCCGCTTGCGCTTCTTCTTTGACATGTCTTCCGGACGCATCTTGCCTCATTGGCGTTGTCCAAGAAAACGGGGCAGAGCTATATCGCCCTCCTCCTGATGCAGAGCGGAGTGCCCACCCGTGAATGGCTTTTGCCTGTACTACGCCACTGGGACCTGTCACACGAAGGTGGCTTCGTCTACGCGCTCCGTATGCTGACATCGATCCCCAAGGAAACAGAACGACCGAGCACTACTGACTTAGCATCGCTTCTCGAGCTCAAGAAACAGGCAAACCAAGCGCAACATGTCGCGCTGCTCCATGTGTTAGGCGGCGGCGACGCAGACGCCGAAATCCTCATCAACCAGTTCCGCCGCTTCGGCTCGAAGGAAAAAGCCTCGTACCAACCCGATGAAGCGAAGCGGATTCTCCGAGTGCTCTCGGCAGCTCTCACAACTGACAGTCGTGGCAAGCGCCCACTCGATCCAGCGTCGGCAACGTTTCGTCACCTCGCATCTCAGATGGAGCACATCCTTTTGAGAACTCAGTGGTCCGGCCACGAAGAGAAAGACCTTCAAACCTATCTGCCGATTCTCGAAGAAGCCGGGACCGACGGTCGAGGCAACGTGGCGGCGATCATCAAACGCAACGATCGGCGTGCTGCGCTGTGGAAGGTCGCGCAGCTTGGACTCGGTCACCTGGCATTCTGGTTTGCGCTTATCTTCGTGTATCCGCATTCGCCGTTGGTGCAGGCCACGTTCTTCTGGAACAAGTGGTGTCGGCGCGTGCTCGGCTTGGGCTATGTCGGCCTTTTGATCTCGTGGACCCCCTTTCTCCGCCGCAGACTGTTCGCTCCGTTTCGCGAATCGCTGCTGGCCGATGCAGAGCTCGACACGTTCGATCCGAGCACTTACTTCTCGGACAGTCTCGCCACGCTGCCATCGGGCGAACAGCAACGTGCGGTCGACCTGCTCGCACGGCGTAAAGGACGGATCATCCTGCAGGGAGACTCTGGCCTCGGCAAAACGATGTTCCTCCGCTACCACGCGTCGCGCGCAACCAGGATCTGCGTCTATCTTACGGCGGAACGCTGCACGAGCGGCGTCATGCCCGCAATCCGTGCGAAGCTCCTCGGGGCGGCGCGCGACGAGATGTTTCTCAAGACACTGATCTACGCAGGCGCGCTCGACGTCTTCATCGACGGGGTCAACGAGGTCTCTCCAGACACGCGCGCAGAGATCGCAAAGTTCATGGAGGAGCTCTTCAAGGGCAACTTCATCGTCACCACGCAGCGCTTGAGCTGGAGCGCCCGTCGCTTAGGCACGGTTGTCGAGCTCGCTCCCTTGAAGAAGGAGCAGATCCTCGAATATCTCCTCGGTCGCTACGGCACGCTCGCCCAGCCAGAGTTGTCGCACAGCGAGTACCGCGATGCTTGCAGCGATTTCGTCGAGAGAGTGCACGCTGACAAGACGGTCGATCCTGTGTTGCTCACGCTGCTCTCGAACCCAATGGACCTGTCGATCGCCGCTCAGCTAATCGGGATGCGCCGCTACCCCGAGATGTTCAAGCTGCACGATCAGCAGTACGAGCTGATGGCGGCAGAATACGCTGAGCTCTTTCCGGGACGTTCCTTCCCGCTGCGCCGGTTCTGCGAAATGATCTATAAGTACCGGCTCGACGATCTGCCCATCCCCGAGACCGCAGAGCTCGGCGACGAGCTTGCGACGATGGCGCGCTTCAAAATGGTCCTCGTTCGGTACGCGACCTCCAGCGGGTCACGGGAATGGGGGTTTCGGCACGACAAGATTCGCGATTACTTCCTCGCACAAGCATTTCTAGGGAAGAGCAACCAGCGCCCGATAGAGCATTTCGGCGACCCACGGTTTCGCGGCGTGTACGCGCTCCTCGCTGTGCTGCTACCTGAAGAGGCGGCCGCATTGCTAAAGGACGCTCTCGTCGAATACGCCGCAGACACAAAGGACCACCTCGTGAGCGACCGTTTCGTGCAAATACTTCGCGCTCGCACACGCACCGGTAGCGGACAGGAGATCGCGACCCACGGTAACAGCGACATCGAAGAGCTCGCGGGCTGACGCTCATGGCGGCGGGAGTGCTGGGAGGTGTGCTGGGGGGTCCGGGGTTTCTGCTAGGTGATAGGTTAGTACTGCTACCGCTGAGACTATGCGCGCTAGGTTTTTGGGGTCTACTTTGTCTAGGGTGTCTGCCGGGGTGTGGTGGACGTCGAAGTAGTGGCGACTGTCGAGCAGGGTTTCGAAGCCTGGTACGCCTGCTGCCTCCCACGCTGCTATGTCGGCGCCGACTGGCCGCTCTGAGCGGCGGAAGTGGCTGGCTCCGATCGGTGCGAGCACGTCTTGTAGCGCGCGCAGCTTGGGCATGGCCTCCGGCAACGCGTACGCTTCGAAGCCCAGTGGGCTGCCGGCGCCGAAGTCCGTCTCGATCACGGCGCGCATGTTGGCGAGCTCGCCGCGATGTGCTTCGAAATAAGCGCGGCCGCCGATCGCACCCGCCTCTTCGCTCATGTACGCGATCACACGCACGCTGCGTTTGGGGCGCAGCTTGAGCTCGCGTAGCACGCGCACAGCGCCGATCGCTGCGACCACTCCAGTGCCGTCGTCGACCGCGCCCGTGCCGAGGTCCCAGGAGTCTAAGTGACCTGACACAATGACTACTTCGGTTGGCTTTTGTGCGCCGGTCAGCTCACCCACCACGTTGAAGCTCGGCACATCGGGTTGTTGCTCCGGTGTGAGCACGAGCCGCATCGTCACCGGCCCGCGCTTAGCGAGCCGCGCAACGAGCCCAACATCTTCCGCAGTGAGCGCGGCGGTCGGAATCTTCGGCACGCCCTCTTCGTACGCCATGACGCCGGTGTGTCGCAGCCGATAGTCCGCGCCGCCTGCGCCGCGCACGAGCGCCGCGACGGCTCCAGCTTTCGCGGCAGCGGACGCACCCCCGACCCGATACGCGACGACCTGCCCATAGGCCGAGCCTGCGAGTCCGTTCTCCGCGAGCGATTGATCGAACGGCACATCGAACAGCACGATCCGGCCTTTAGCCTGTTTCGCGCGCGCGCTGAGATCGGCGAAGCTCTTCACCACCAGCACTTCGGCGCTGATGCCTTGAGTAGGCGTCGCCACCGAGCCGCCGAGCGTCGTGAGCTGAAGCGCCTGCGTAATGCCCTTGGGCCGCTGCGCGTATTCGATCAGCTCCGCGCGCTCCTCACCACGCACCCAGTGCGGCGCTTGCATCGGTTCGAGCGTGACCTTGAGGCCCTCGCCGCGCATGACCGCTGCGATTTGCTCGACAGCGGCTTGGGCCTGCGGCGAGCCTGACAGGCGCGGACCGATCAGATCCGTGAGATCGCTGAGCCGCTCGTAAGCCCACGAGCTCGCCAAGGCTTTGTCGCGAATGGCTGCGTAAGTGGCCGCGTCTGTGAGCGGCGGCGGGGGCGCAGCACGGAGCTGCGCTCGAGCTGCACGACTGTTCAGAGCGAGCAGCACGAGCGCACTAGCGATCAGCACACGAAGGAAGCTCATGCGTCCAGCTTCATCATGGACCACACGGAATGCACAAGCTTTTTCGCGTCACAACCCGCGGCCGGGGTTGCGCACGCGATGAAACAGCGCTTCCGCTCGCCATAGCGGGCGCGGAGCCTGCTCTGGCTGCGCGCTCGGTCGACTCAGCACCTTCTCTTCGATATGAGAGAACGCCTCTTCGGCATTGTACCTGGGCCGCAGCGCTTCGTACTCGTCGATGCCGTACAGGCGACGGAAGTCGAGCCGATCGAGATAACACACGCCCCACATCGCCGGCATGTTGGCGAAGCTCTGCAGAGCACGGATGGCGCTGCGATGGCGGAAGTTGGGCACGGTCGGCTCGCCGTACAGCCCGATGTCCACCATGTAACGCGTGCGCTGCTCGAGCGCCTGCCGCTCGTCGGGCGACAGGCGATGGTCGATGATGAAGTGCATCGAGTTGCCGCGCCCTTCGGCGTACGGACCACGCTGTGGATGGCCCGCGGCGCAATTCCAAAAGGGGTAAACGCCGAAGTGCTCCTTCGCGTACGCGATGCCTTCCTCCAAGCGGTCGAGACTGACAGCGACATCTTGCATCACCACCGAGCGCTCGCGCGCTTCAGTAGGAATGGCCGATGTGAGACCAAACCGCATCAGCTCATGCATCACGCGCTCATCCAGGATGTAGCGCCCGAGCCGCGTCATCGGCAGGTGTAAGAAGTTCGCGAAGCGTGACACCCAGAGCAAGCTGCGCATGTGACGAAACAGATACTCATAGGTCGGCACCAGATCTTCGCGATTCTGGCGCGCTTGTTTGGCCGCATGCTCGTAGTACCAGAGGTTCCCGCTCTTCATCGCGTTGTAAATGTCGAGCCCGCCGCGCGCGTCTGACATGTCACCTACGACCAGCACGTGAGAGTCGGGTCCCATGACCATGCCCTCGACGAAGTGGTGCTCGTCGAGCGCACGCGCAAACGCCGCCACATAGTCAGAGGCCTTGGCGAAATGATGATAGCGCGAGCGCACGAACGGCTTGCACGGAACCAGCTGGATCGCAGCGCGCGTGACCAGGCCGAGTGTCCCGTACGAGCCAGGCAAGGTGCGAAACAAATCAGCGTTTTGCTGCTCGTCACAGCGCACGACCTCACCGTTGCCGAGCACTGCGTCGAACCACGGCACGTTCATCGGGAAGATGCCGTAGCGATGTGCGGAGGTCTCGAGGCCCAAGCCACCGATCAACCCACCCACAGTGAACGTCTCTAACTCGGGGACTACGGCAGGGACGAAACCGTAAGGCATGGTGGCCTTACACAATTGTCCCATGTTGACTTCGCCTTCACATATCACAAGACGCTGCGCACGATCGAGCGATAGCACATGATCGAGATGCGTCAGATCGACGACATGCTTGCCCGCCTTGTAGCCATAATCGTGTGGCGTGTGGCCCGGCCGCTTCTTCTTCACCGTAATCTTTTGAGAAGCTGGTCGCGCTTTGAGTTGCGTGCACACCGCTTGAACCCGCTCGTCGTGATCCATCGCACTCTCCCCGCGCAGGGCCTAACGGGCCTGCTGCAGCGTTCACTGTCACGCTGATCGAAGTGCGTGAATAGCGCGATTTCCCTAGCTGTGCCCACCTCGGCTCCGGTGCGTCGAACCGAGCGTGGTGTCGCATTGAGGCTCGGCTTTGACGCATCTTGGTAGCGGCAAGGGCGAGCTGCCGCTAATCTTGCAACAGGATCAGCCGCAGGCGGACACGAATCTGCCGTGAGGGCATCGCATATGCGTGAGATAGTAACGCGGCACCGCGCGCGACGATCTGGTTTAGAGTCGTGCTTTCTACTAAGCCTGTTGTTAGTTGTGGGGAGCGCGTGCTCAGCTTCGATCAAACCGAGCGGCTCACGCAATATTGGCGATCAGTCTGCAGGTACAGCCGGACCTGCAGCTGTGAGCGGCACCGGTGGCGGCAACGCAGGAGCTGCGTCTACGCCTGCCGGGACATCGGGGACTGGCGGCTCGTTCGTCGTGATGCAGTCCGAGGGCATGTTCAGCGAAGGGCCGAACGCAGGCTGCAAGAACCTACAGTGCCAACAGTACAGCTGCCCGATGGGCTCGACTACGATCAGCGGGCAAGTGTTCGACCCCGCCGGGCGAAACCCGCTCTACAACGTCGCGGTGTATGTACCCAACGAAGCGGTGAAGCCACTCGCACAAGGTGCGTCGTGCGACGCCTGCGAGGCTATGTACTCTGGCAAGGCGGTGGTCTCGACGCTGACCGATGCTGATGGCCGGTTCAAGCTCGAAAAAGCGCCAGACGGCGCGAACATCCCGCTCGTGATTCAGATCGGCAAGTGGCGCAAGCAAGTGACCGTGCCGAACGTCACGCGCTGCGAAGACAACGCGCTACCGAAAGCGCTGACCTTGCTGCCGCGCAATCGCACGGAGGGCGACATCCCCAACATCGCGATCGCAACCGGTAGCGCAGATACACTCGAGTGTTTGCTCAGGCGCGTGGGCGTCGATGCGAGTGAATACACGCCCGGTGCAGGCGGCGAAGGCCGCGTGCACATCTTCCAGGGCAGCCCGCGTGGCGGTCGCGAATCGCCCAACACGATGCCTGTGGCGACGCGCGCTGCAGAAGCATTATGGACCTCGGCAGATGCGCTGATGGCCTATGACGTCGTGCTGCTCTCGTGCGAAGGGCAAGAGACCGTCGGCATGAACCAACAGGCGCTGCACGACTACGCGGATCGCGGTGGGCGCGTGTTTGCTTCGCATTACCACTATGCTTGGTTCAACACCGGGCCTTATGCGGAAGAGAACCTCGCGCTTTGGACACCGGGCTCTCAAGACGTCGGCACGATCAACGCGTCGATCGTCACCACGTTCCCGAAAGGTCAGGCACTGCAAGAGTGGCTCATGAACAATGGCGCGCTGGTGAACGGTGAGCTGGTGATCGAAGAGGCGCGGCACAACGCGAACGTCATGGCGGAGCACGATGTCTCACAGCCGTGGATCGTCGGTTCGGCGACCTCGACCGCGCCGGGCGCGACGCAATACTTCTCGTTCAACACGCCGACTGAACAGGCCAAGGTGCCCGACGGCAAGCTGTGCGGACGCGTCGTGTTCAGCGATCTGCACGTGGGTGCTGCTTCGGAGGACAACACACGAATGGCTGTGCCCGCGAGCTGCAACGACACGCCGCTGTCGCCACAAGAAAAGGCGCTCGAGTTCATGCTGTTCGATCTGTCAGCCTGCGTCATCCCGGACGACGTGCCGCCGGTGCCTCCGCCGATGCTCGAATAGCTCTAGTACGCCGCTGAGGGCGGCTGCTCGCGTCGCGTCAAAATCCGACGTCGGGCTCGCGCTGGGCGTCGCGCCGCTGGTAGCGGCTAGAGCGCTGCATGTGCCGGCGCCGCTTGGTCTGGTGATTCAGCTCTTTCGGCTCGGCTTTGCCTTGTTCTAGCGCGGCTGCCGCTCCGAGCGGCAGGGCATCGCTGTGCGCCGGCGGCGCTGCTTCTGGCTCCGGCGCACGCACCAGATCGCTCGGCGTGACGATGTGTGGCTGCTCTTCGCTGCCTTGCGCCCATGACCAAGCCCAGAGCACGGCCAGCATCGCGACCGCCGCCCACAGGCTGCGCCTCGGCGCGGCCTGGATGCGCGCAGTCACAGCTGCGCGCGCAGGCGCTAGCAGATGCTTGGCGGTCCCGACCGCTTCTCGCAGCGATGTCGCGCTCAGCAACGAGGAGAGCGTGGGCACTGGCAAGAGCTCGAGCGCGTCATCGGTGTCGCTGATGGCTGCTGGCAAAAGCTCCGGCGTGGAGCGGCGCTCGTTCGCGAGTTGCGCTGTGCAACGGGCTGGGTACTCGTCGAACAGCCCAGTGCCGTGTGGGGCAAGTGCCGCTGCCAGCTGCGCTGCGTCGGCGTAGCGCTCGCCCGGATCCTTGCGCAGGCAGCGCTCGACGACCGCGCACAGCTCGGGTGCGAGCGTGGGACGCAACGTAGACAGCGCGGGCGGCTCGAGCGAGCGCACCGCGTCGCAGCTCTCTTGCATGGTCTCGCGCTCGAAGGGCGCCGTGCCGGTGAGCAGCTCGTAGAGCACGCAGCCGAGTGACCACACGTCCGAACGCGCATCCACCGTTGCCGTGCTCAGCTGCTCCGGTGACATGTACGGTGGCGTGCCGGCTGGGGCCTCTGCGTCGAAGTCATGCATGTGCGGCTCGTGACCGTACGCCGCTTGCAGCTGCGAGATGCCGAAGTCGAGCACCTTGACGCGCGAGTCTTCCGGGTTGCCGTGCAGGAAAAGATTCTCGGGCTTGATGTCGCGGTGGATGATGCCACTCGCGTGCGCAGCACACAGGCCTTCGCAGACCTGCAGCGCGTAGTCCACCACCACCGCGGGATCGAGCTCGGTCGCCGTGCTGAGCACGCGCCGCAGATCCGTGCCCTCCAGCAGCTCCATCACGATGAATGGCACGCCATCGTAGCTGTCGACGTCGAGCACGCGCACCACGTGCTCGCTTCGCAACACGAAGCACGCGCGAGCTTCGGCGTTGAAGCGGCTGACGGCTTCAGCGTGGTTCGCGAGCTCGGGCTTCAGGAACTTGAGCGCGACCGACTCGTCCAAGCCGCGATGCCGGGCCGACCAGACCGCTCCGAGGCCGCCGACGCCTACTTCTTCTTGCAGCTCGTAGCGGCCCTGGATGAGGGTCCCCGCTTGAAAACATGGCGTGCTATCAGCGGCCGGACGCTCATCTACAAAGCTCAGAGATACTTCAGCTTTGGGGGATTCACCGTCGCCGTCACTCAACACGGTCACGCCTCACCTTTGTAGAAGTCATGCTGAACGAGCGGGCGCATATGCCATCCCAAAGCTGGGCTGGCAACGTGCTGATCGCGAACATGTCAATCGCAGCCCGGCGCAAACTGCCTGACGCCGAGCAAGGTTCACTGATGTGTCGACTAAGGCGCTCATGGATAGCTGGGCGAACGCGAGCAGTAAAGGGTTCGGCGCGTCAATATGTGATGCGCTGTGAAAGGGGCTGACTGATGCGGCCACAGTTAGCGGAGCGCTCGCTGCGGCTAGCAGCGGCGCCACAGCCAAAGCGCTTACTCGGTTGTAAGCGATACAATTCGTTCACACGTACAAGCACGCGCGTATCGAAATGCTGGCTGCCTCTGAGGGCGGCGCGCGCGATCTGCGAAGCTAACGGCTGCGCCGCCGCGATCAGAAGACCAGTGGGTACCGAACCTTGAACGGAGGTCCAACGAACTCGGGGAACGTCGCTGAGCGTAGTGCGCGCGCCAAACACGAGCCCGCCTCGGTGCCCGCAAAGGCGCCGTCGATCAAGCTGTAGCTGACGCGGCCGTTGCCCTGGACGGTCACGTTCGCGTACGTGGTGCCGTGTTTGTCTTGCACGCATTGCGCGAGCTGACTGTGCATCGCACTCATCACGTCGCGGACCTGTTCGCGCGTGGGCTGCGCGGGCGGTCCGCCGAGGCTCTCGCTTGTCGCGGGATCGAGCGGTTTGATCGAGAGCACTGGGCGCGGGCCGCTCGGTTCAGCCGCTGCAGCTGGCTGCGGCGCAGCGCTCGCGGCGGGTGCGTTGCTCTCTGGCGCGAGCACTTGGTCGAGTGTCGAGAGCGCATCCGATCCTGACGCACGATTCGCGGGTGCTCGCGCGGCTGCATCGAGCGCAGCGTTCTCCGACGCGCTGCCTTGTGCGCCGGGTGCGCTCGCCGCGCTGGGCGTGTTCATCGGCGCGCTCGCAACCGCGCTGGGCGCGTTTGCCGACGTGCTCGCTGCGCGGTCCCATGCAGCACTCGACGATGCGCTGGGCGCCGTGCTTGCAGCGGCGCTCGGCGACGGGCTGGGCATGTTCACCGCCGCGCTCGTCGACGCACTGGGTGGTGTGTTCAGCGACGTGCTCGCAACCGCGCTGGGCGCGTTTGCCGCAGCGCTCGCGGCGCGGTCCCATGCAGCATTCGACGACGCACTGGGCTCCGGGCTCGCAGCGACGCTCGGTGACGCGCTGAGCGTCGTACCCAGCGCCGTGCCTGCAGCGGCGCTGGGCGTCGTGTTCAGCGACGTGCTCGCAGCTCGGTCTGGCGTGGATGAGTGCGCTTGTCCTTGAGCGTTCGAGTCGCCGACGTGGGTGAGCGCAGCGGCCTCTGCGTTCGTAGGCCCTGCGCTGTTCGCATGCGCCTCAGAGCTCTGTTCGCGCGAGGGAGCAGTGTTCGATGGAGAGGGTTGTGCGCTCTGTTCGCTGGCGCTTGCTGCGCCATGTTCTTCCGTCGCGGCGATTTTCTCGCCGCGCGGATCGACAGTGCCGAGCGCAGCGTTGTTCGACGCGATGCTTACCGCGCGCGAATCGGCCGCAGCGCCGTTCAACGCGATGCTCGCCCCACGCGCATCGGCGGAGCGGCCGCGCGTCGTCACAGTGCCGCTGCCTTCTGCGCGATCGCGATGCTCTGGCGTCGACACCGAACGTTGCGGCGACCCTGTGGCCGAAGAACGCTCGATCTCACGTGTGGCAGGTGCCCGGGAAGCAGCGTTGATGGATGTCTCTATCGAGCCACCGTGCGCGCCGCTCGGACTGGGCTCGAGCTGAGCCGCTGGTGCGCTGCTCTGAGCGGCGGGCCGACCGACGGCGGGCGCCGTGGCAGCTTGCGGGCGAGGCGTGGCAGCGGGGTCGAGCGGGGGCAGCGTCGGAGCAGTTGGCGGTGCTGCGGCAGCCGTTGCGCGCGGAGCATCGCTGACGTCGGGCGGTGCCGCCGTCAGCAGCACAGGCGACTGCTCACCGCGCGAAAACAGCTGCACCCAGGCCGCCGAATAACCCATGGCTACGGAAGCCGCAGCGCCGATCACAACGCCGGCCAATGCGGCCTTTGTCCAGTGCGGCCAAGCGGCGCGTCGAGCCATTGTCGCTGGCAGCGGCTCAGTCGCCCGCGTCGAATCGCGTCGATAACCATCAGCGGGCGTAAGCTCCAACTGAAACCGCGAGCCTTCACGACTCGGTGCGGGTCGCAACGACGCCGAGAGCAAGTCCTCGTCTTCGACAAATACGCGTCGCGTCTCCTCCAGCGGGTGGCGTTGCGACGACTCCGCAGCTTGTGGCTGCGACGATGCCCCGTCGTACGCAGGCATCCCATCCTCGAAGCGCCGCGTCTCCTCCAGCGGCGCGTGCGCACGCACCGACGGCGACGACTCAGGACGCGCTTGCATCTGCGACGAGTGCGAGCGCTCGCGCATCGGCGGCGCGGTGGGCTCGAATCGTCGCGTTTGTTCGAGCTGCTGCCCCTGCGACTGCAACGATGGCGACGACTCAGGGCGAGCTTTCATCTCCGACGA
>Ga0114940_10001027_pt1 | contig 10894 bp, 11 predicted proteins | sample ColdCreekSource_FD_87195 | JGI IMG/M metagenome (GOLD analysis project Ga0114940, IMG submission 87195) | Groundwater microbial communities from Cold Creek, Nevada to study Microbial Dark Matter (Phase II) - Cold Creek Source | ecosystem: Environmental > Aquatic > Deep subsurface > Groundwater ...
AAAACTGTAGAAGAACGCATCACCACCGCCCGCCATTTCCGCGTGTTCCCAGGTGAAGGCGTCCACAGCGAAGCCTTGGCCGCGCTGACCTCGAAACTGCACGAGTTGGGCTACCGTGGTGACTACAGCTTTGAAGTCTTCAACGACGACTACCAAGCCATGCCGTTAGAGAGTGTCGCAAAACGCGCCAGACAGTCAGCGCTGTGGTTGAGTGAAGGGGTGTTGCGTAGGTCTGTGCCGTTGCCGAATCAAATTAAGTTGAAGCGTTAAATCTAGGGTAAATCCTAGTCGAAAGCTGAAGCCGTTCATTTAAACTGCATAAATGAACGAACTAGTACATTCAGCAAAAACAGCAAAACCAACGGCTAGGTCGGTGGTCATAAGTGCATCTAAAAGCACATTAAAAAGTGCTATTAAAAATATAGCTGCTCAGGCAGTAAATATGCCGTCTGCAGCCAGAAATAAGGTCGAAAAACCTAGTCGCACCAATGACCCTGCACGCACCATGGCTGGCATCTTGGAGGTGGCTACGGCGGAGTTTGCGGCTAAGGGGTTGAGTGGGGCGCGGATTGACGAAATTGCTGCTACCACCAAAACCAGCAAACGCATGATTTACTATTATTTTGAGAGTAAAGAAGGCTTGTATGTGGCGGTTTTGGAGGAGGCGTATCGGCGCATTCGGCAGATTGAGCAGAATTTGCATTTGGAAGATTTAGCGCCTGAAGAGGCGCTGCGCAAGTTGGTCGGGTTCACGGTGGACTACCAGTGGAGTAACCCTGATTTTGTGCGCTTGGTGATGAATGAAAACATCCACCGGGGCGAGTTTTTGGCGCAAAGCAAAACTATTCAGGGCTTGAATATTCCGGTGGTGCACGCTGTGCAGCAGGTGTATGAGCGCGGGGTGGAGCAAGGCGTTTTCAGAGCGAACTTGGACCCACTGGATTTGCACATGACGATGTCGGCGCTAAGCTTTTTCAATGTGTCGAATCACCACACGTTTTCGTTGATTTTTAAGCATTCGCTTGAAAATGCGGCCAACTACAAGGCGCGGCGCGACAGCATTATTGAAACGATGGTGCGCTATGTGCGACGGTAGACGTGCATGTACTGCTATGTAATAAAGTAGATAAGAGCTATGCAGATAGTCATTAAATGCATAAGGGTTTATCCTGATTCATTAAAACTAACCAGTTAGTACATTAATGTGTCGGATTAAAAACAAGGAAACAGAATGCTTAAAAAGCTCGTCGATCATTATTGCAAGCTCATCAGCTACCTGCTAGCTGTCATCATGTTGGTGATGGTTGTGCTGGTATTTGGCAACGTGTTTATGCGTTATGCCTTGAATTCAGGCTTCACTTTGTCAGAAGAGTTGTCACGCTGGTTGTTTGTTTGGATGACGTTTTTGGGCGCTGTTGTGGCGCTGCGCGACAACGGGCATTTGGGTACGGACATGCTGGTCGGAAAGCTCGGTCCCGCAGGTAAAAAATTCTGTATGGGTGTTTCTTTGGCTTTGATGTTGTTTTGCTGCTGGCTTATTTTTAAAGGGTCTTACAACCAAACGATGATCAATTTAGATTCCACCAGCGCGGTGATGGAGGTGTCGCAAGGTTGGTTGTATGCATCAGGCATGGTGTTTGCGGTTTTGGGAGCGCCTATTATTTTGGGTGATTTGTGGCGTTTGTTAAGTGGGCAAATTGACGATAACCATTTGATGCTAATTCAAGAGTCTGAAGATGTGCCACACGGCGATGCATCAACTGCCGCTGTCCCTAGCGCAACTAAATAACCACAGGTGACGAACATGACAATCGCTATTTTTCTAGGTTCCCTGCTCGCAGCCATGGCGCTGGGTATTCCAATTGCATTTTCTTTGCTGCTGTGTGGTACTGCGCTGATGTGGCACATGAACATGTTTGATGCGCAAATTTTGGCGCAAAACTTGATTGAGGGTTCAAACAGTTTCCCATTATTAGCCGTGCCATTCTTTATGCTGGCGGGCGAGGTGATGAATGCGGGTGGTTTGTCCCGCCGTATCGTCAATTTCGCCATGGCTTTGGTTGGTCATATTAAAGGTGGCTTGGGGTATGTGACGATTGTGGCTGCGGTCATCATGGCGTCGTTGTCTGGTTCTGCCGTGGCAGATGCTGCCGCTTTGACGGCCTTGTTGTTGCCTATGATGGTGGCAGCGGGTCACGATAAAGCGCGTTCAGCGGGTTTGATTGCCTCTGCGGGCATCATCGCGCCAGTTATTCCGCCAAGTATCGGCTTCGTTATCTTTGGCGTGGCTGGCGGCGTGTCAATCACCAAACTCTTCATGGCGGGCATTTTCCCGGGCCTCATGCTGGCTGCTGCCTTGTGGTTCACATGGTGGTATTTGGTGCGCAAAGAGGTTGTAACACCGCCGCCGCGCAAAGACAGAGCAGAAGTTTTTGCCGCTTTGAAAGAGGCTACTTGGGCCTTGGTGCTGCCAATGATTATCATTGTGGGCCTTAAATTTGGCGTGTTCACACCGACTGAGGCTGCCGTGGTGGCTGCGGTGTATGCGTTGCTAATATCTGTGTTTGTCTATAAAGAATTGAACTTCAAAAAACTTGTGCCGTTGTTCATTTCCTCAGCAAAAACCTGCTCAGTCGTGATGTTTTTGGTGGCGGCAGCAATGGTGTCAGCTTGGTTGATTACGGTGGCAAACTTGCCTGCGCAAGTGGTGACATTGCTGGAGCCTTTGCTCAGCAGCCCGCGTTTGCTGATGTTGGCTATCATGATTCTGACTATGGTTGTGGGCACGGCACTAGATATGACGCCAACCATTCTTTTGTTGACACCAGTTTTGATGCCAGTCGTCAAAGCCGCAGGCATTGACCCTGTATATTTTGGCGTGTTGTTCATCATCAACAACGCTATTGGTTTGATCACACCACCAGTTGGCACGGTGTTGAATGCCGTGGCAGGTGTTGGAAAACTGCGCATGGATGAGGTGACAAAAGGTGTCGTCCCGTTCATGATTGCGCAGTTTGCCATCATGTTCTTGATGGTGATGTTCCCGCAACTCGTGATGGTGCCAGCGCGCTGGTTTTATTGAATGTTGTCGTTTAGTGATGGTTTCCTGTAGTCCTATCGGGCGGCAAGTCCGTTAGGTCTAGTAACAAAGCAAATGAGTTAGCACGCCATTTGCCAAGTTTTTTATAAAGCGTGCTGTGTTTGGTTTGTTTTTAGTTTTTTTATAACCTTTGGAGACTTCGTATGAAACGTTTGTTTGTTAAATCATTGTTGGCCGTTGCCGCTATCGCTACTGTTGGTATGGTTAGTGCGCAAGAGCGCACACTGAAATTCGGTTTGAGCGGCCCAGAAGGTCACCCAGCCGTGCCAGGCATGAAAGCTTTTGCTGCAGCAGTGGAAGCAAAGTCTGGTGGAAAAATGAAAGTTCAATTGTTTTTGAACTCAACATTGGGAACTGACCAAGCCATCGTTTCTTCCATCAAAGGTGGAACGGTTGATATGGCTGTGATGAACAGCGGTATCTTGGCGACAGAAGCTAAAGAACTCGCAATTTTTGACTTTCCGTTCTTGTTCGCTAACGAGAAAGAGTCTGACGCGATTGTTGACGGCCCAGTGGGCAAGAAAATGCACGCTTTGCTCGAAGCCAAAGGCTTGATTGGTTTGTCTTACTGGGAATTGGGCTATCGCCACATCACCAACAGCAAACGTGCTTTGAACAAAGTTGAAGACATCGAAGGCTTGAAGCTTCGCGTGATTCCAAACCCAATTAATGTGGCTTGGGTGAAGGCATTGGGCGCAAACCCAACACCTATGGCTTTTGCCGAGGTGTATGCTGGTTTGGAGCAAAAAGCGATTGACGGCCAAGAGAATCCTGTTTCTGTGATTGCTTCTAACAAGTTCTGGGAAGTTCAAAAATTCATGGCGGTGACTAACCACCAGTACAACCCACAGTCAGTGATTTTCAGCAAGAAAATCTGGGACACTTTGACACCTGCTGAGAAGAAAATCATCGATGAATCTTCTGACGAAGCCGCTAAAGGTCAACGCGCCGCATCACGCGCTGCAGTGGCTGCAAACATGGAATTGCTGAAGAAAAACGGCATGACCATTACGCAATTCGCACCGGCTGAAGTAGCCAAATTGCGTGAAAAGATGAAGCCTGTGATCACGCAGTTCAGCGCCAATGTGGGCGAAGCAACTGTCAATGAGATGATGGCTGAATTGGCTAAATTACGTAAGTAATTAACTTGAATAGCGCAGATGTCTTTGGTGAAAAGGCATCTGCGTTTTTATTTATTAAATTGATTTGGAATGACTAAGATTCGGATTGCCGTAGCTGGCGCAGGGCTGATTGGCCAAGCGCACATCAAAGTTTTGGGTGCTAGCCCAAGCTGTATGTTGTCGGCTATCGTTGATCCATCGCCCGCAGCGGTAGAAGTTGCCGCAAAGGTTGGCGTATCGCTATATAAAACCATAGATGAAATGCTGCAGTCGAATCGCCCTGATGGCTTGATTCTGGCAACGCCCAATCAATTGCACGTTTCGCAAGCGCTGCAATGCATGGAAGCTAAACTTCCTATTCTTTTAGAAAAACCTATTGCCACCACAGTGGTAGAGGGTGAGAAAATTGTTGCCACGGTCGCCGAGACAGATGCCAAAGTGCTCATCGGACACCACCGTGCGCACAGCCCTATTATGGGCAAAGCTAAGGAAGTGATTGATTCTGGCAAGTTAGGAAAGCTGGTCGCCTTCATGGGAAGTGCGACGTTCTTTAAGCCAGATCATTACTTTGTCGATGCGCCGTGGCGCAAAGAAGTAGGCGCGGGCCCCATTTTGATCAATATGATCCACGAAGTACATAACATGCGCATGCTGTGCGGCGATATTGTTTCTGTACAGGCTTTTGGCAGCCATGCGATTCGCGGTTTTGAAGTCGAAGATACGGTCGCTATTAATTTCCGTTTCGCCAGCGGTGTGCTCGGAACCTTTATGTTGTCAGACACCGCAGCCAGCGCCAAAAGCTGGGAGCAAACCTCGCAAGAAAACAAATCTTATGCCAGCTATGACGATGAAGATTGTTACGTCATCACAGGAACCCATGGCACTTTGTCCGTGCCAACCATGCGCTTGAAAAGTTATGCTAATGATGAAGACCGCTCTTGGTGGAAAGCGTTTAATGCCAGCGTTGTCAGCATGGTGCGAGAAGATCCGCTGCAACTTCAAATCGAGCATTTTGGTGCTGTGATTCGTGGTGAAGCGCAGCCTTTGGTCAGCGCCAACGACGGCTTGCAAAATTTACGCGTCACAGAAGCTATTTTTGAATCGACTAAAACCGGTCAAATTGTCGAACTACTTGCAAAATGAGTACGCATATATTTGCGCATAAATTTTAAATATTTACTGATAAATTAAAAGGAAAAAACATGAAAATTCTTATGCTCCACGGTATCAACCACAATATGTTTGGCAAGCGCGATCCGAAGCAGTACGGCACGATTACCTTGGATGAGATCAACGCCAATCTAACCGCTTTGGGCAAAGAACTCGGTACAGAGTTGGAATTTTTCCAAACCAACAGCGAAGGTGACATGTGCGATCGCATTCACCAGGGCTACAAAGATGGTGTTGACGCAGTTCTCATCAACGCAGGTGCTTGGACGCATTACAGCTACGGCATCCGTGATGCTTTGGCTATTTTGACTTGCCCAATTGTTGAGCTACATATGTCCAACATTCACGCGCGCGAGGCGTTCCGCCATGTGTCTGTATTTGCTGAAATTGTGAAGGGCCAAATTTGCGGTTTTGGTGAAGACAGTTATTTGTTGGCCTTGCGTGCTGCGGTGACTGCTGCAAAGGCGGTCAATAAGAGCGATAAACGATGACTAACATGACGATAAATGGCAATACAGAAATTATTGCGCATATAGGCTACCCCACGCACGCCTTCAAAGCACCGATGATTTACAACCCGTGGTTTGAAAAAGCGGGTGTCAATGCCATCGTTGTGCCTATGGGCTGCCAAGCGCAAGACTTTGAAACTTTCTTGCCATCAATTTTTAAGTTGACCAATATTCGTGGCGCGTTGATCACCATGCCGCACAAAGTGACAACAGTTGGTTTGTTGGATGAAGTTTTACCAACAGCAGCCATTGCAGGCGCCTGTAATGCCGTGCGCCGCACTGCAGATGGCCGTTTGCAAGGTGAAATGTTTGATGGCGAAGGCTTTGTGCGCGGCGTGTTGCGTAAAGGCATGAAGCTGCAAGGCGCGCGGGCATTGGTGGTGGGTGCGGGTGGCGTGGGGTGCGCTATTGCTGCATCGTTAGCGGTTGCAGGCGTTGCTGCCCTATGTTTATTTGACGTCAACGCGGAGTCTGCTGAAGGTTTAGCGGGGCGTTTGCGGCAACATTACCCTGCATTGCAAGTGATAACGGGCTCTAACGATCCCGCCGGTTTTGATTTGGTTGTGAATGCCACGCCCATGGGCATGAATGCGGGTGATGCGATGCCGATGGACGTATCGCGTATTGCATCAACTACCTTTGTTGGCGAAGTTGTGATGAAAACTGAGATGACGGCATTTTTGGCCGCAGCTGCTGAGCGGGGCTGCCGCGTTCAGATTGGCACAGACATGCTGTTTGAGCAAATCCCCGCTTACCTTGAGTTTTTTGGATTGCTAAGTACAACACCTGAAGAGTTGCGTGCTTTGGCAAAACTGCAGTATTAGTCTTTGGTAGCCCTGCGCTGAACAGCCTCAACATAAGCTTGCCCATCAGGGGCTTGTTTATTTTGTTGGGCATCCCAAAGCATTTGCCCCAGGCACTCCATCACGACGTGGTGGGCATCATGCAAAGAGTCTAGCCGTGCGGTCAATAGTTCAACCGCTTGACGTATGCCGCGCGGCTGGTCGATCGAGCATTGCTCGGTGATGGTTAAATGCATGGACAGATGCAAAAACGGGTTGGTTTTACCATCGTCCGTGGTGACGATGTGGTTTAAACTCTGCAGTGCTGCATCTACATCTTTTAAATCTGCGTGATATTCAGGATGCTCATCAATCCACAAGCTTGCTATGGTTTCAATAGCTTCTAAGGCAGTATCATTGCTGGCTTTGGCGTAAACTGAGCAAAAAAAGCGCCTAACATCGGCTTGTGTGGGTTGATACAACATAAGATTAATTTTAGACGACAATCATTCCCATGCTCTTAGAACAGATTCCACTGATCACTGACCCATTTTTTTACGCCGTCTCTATTCCCGCCGTTTTGCTACTTGGTATCAGTAAAAGCGGTTTTGGCTCAGGTTTTGGGTCTCTGGCTGTGCCGATGATGGCGATGGCTGTGACGGTACCACAAGCTGCGGCTATCTTGATGCCGGTTTTGTTGGTGATGGATTTACTGGGTATTTCTGCCTATCGAAGAGATTTTGACAAAAAATTACTGAAATTCTTGCTGCCTTGGGCTTTGGTGGGCACTGTGATTGGTACGCTGCTGTTCAAAGTATTGGATTCATCAACCGTGGCTGGCATCGTTGGTATTTTTACCTTGCTTTTTTTGGCGCAACGACTCGTATTTCCACCAAAACCCGACTCTGCCCCTCCTCCAAAATGGTTGGGAGCGATTTTGACGGCAACCGCAGGTTTTACCAGTTTCATAGCGCATGCAGGTGGACCGCCCATCAACGCTTATTTGATTCCTTTGAAACTTAAGCCCTTGGTGTTCGCTGCGACCATGTCCTACCTGTTCTTCTTCATTAATTTGTCGAAGTGGGTTCCTTATGCATGGTTAGGTTTGTTGGATATGCGGAATTTTGCGACTTCTTTGGTGTTGTTGCCGCTTGCTCCTATCGGCGTATGGATAGGCGTACGCATAGCAAAACGCATCAAACCAGACCTCTTTTATAAACTGCTCTACACAGGCATGTTTTTGACGGGGTGCAAACTTGTTTGGGATGGTTTCAAATAACGGTTACATAAAACGTTTTAAATGAGGTTTTAAACAAGGTTTTTTCCCGCCATCTCTCGCTCTTTAGCCATTTGCTCTGCAAGCTGTGCGCGGCCTTGCTTGACGGTGCTGATTACCTTGGCGCGGTCTTGGTAATGTGGGTGCATTTGCTCTAAAAGCTCATAGTTGTGTGTTCGGAAGAGTTGCACAATGCGGCTTGCATCTGGCGATGCATAGCCCAGCAGTTCTAAAACACTACCAGCACTTTGCAAGCTGCTTTCAAACAGCTCGCGCTGAATCAAGGTGATATCACGGTCGCGTAGCTTGTTCCAGTGCGTTGCATCACGTGCACGTACGACCAGTTGCAGTTGCGGAAAGTGCTCTTTGGCTAAGTCAACAATGGCTAAAGACTGTTCAACATCATCGACAGCAACAACCAAAATCTGCGCTGTAGCAGCTCCAGCCGTGCGCAGCAAGTCAAGCCGCGTGGCGTTGCCATAGAAAACCCGGTAGCCAAAGCTTCTAGCCGTTTCAATCATCTCTGCATCGTGGTCCAGCACGGTGGTGAGAATATCTTGCGCCAACAGCAAGCGACCGACGATTTGCCCATATCGACCAAACCCAGCAATGATGATGGGTGCGGCTTGCTGCTCTGAAATCTCAGCAGGCAGCTCAACGCCGCAATTGGCATAGCGCGGCAACCAAAGTTTGTCGATAGCAATCAAAATCAGCGGGCTGATCAGCATAGACAGCGCGACAACTCCAATCAGTAAAGAAGCAGTCTCAGGCGCAAAAACTTTGGCTCCTGCCGCAGCTTGAAACACCACAAAGGCAAATTCACCACCTTGTGCGAGCAACAAAGTCAGCACAGGCCGCTCTTGAAAAGGCACACCCATGAGGCGGGTAATGCTATAAATCACTGCAAATTTAATAGCAATAAAAGCAATCAATACGCCAGCTATAAGCCAAGGTGAGTTAACAAGAACCGAGAAATCAATACTCATGCCAACGGCGATGAAAAATAAGCCCAGCAGCAGCCCTTTGAACGGCTCAATATCCGTTTCTAACTCACGGCGGTATTCGCTTTCAGCCAGCAGCACGCCTGCTAAGAACGCGCCCAAAGCCATGCTCAAACCCACGTACAGCATCAAAGCCGCAATGCCGACAACTAAAAGCAGAGATGCAGCTGTGAAGATCTCTGGCGTTTTGCTGCGTGCAATCCAGCGGAAGATGGGGCGCAACAACAGCCGGCCACCAACTACGATACCTGCTATTATTGCTATAATTTTAATAGCTGAATAGGTAATATCTACGCCGGAAGATGCCTCATTTACCTCTGAGCTAACGCCTAATAGCGGAATCAACGCCAAAATTGGTATCGCGGCCACGTCTTGGAACAACAAAATCGAAAATCCAGCTTGCCCGCTGCTGGTGGGCAGCAAATTGCGTTCGCCCATCACCTGCAGCGCAATAGCAGTGGATGAAAGCGCTAAGCCCAAAGCGGCAACCAGTGCTGTCTTCCAGCCGCCCAAAGCGGCGGATACGGCCGGAATGAACAAACTAGCCGTCCACAAGGCGATGAATAAAACTGCCGCACAGCCCATGACTTGTGCGCTACCCCAACCAAAAATCGGTCGCCGCAAGCTCCACAGCCGTTTAGGTTCAAGTTCCAAGCCTACTAAGAAAAGCATCAAAACGACGCCAAACTCGGCAAAATGCAAAATATCCTGTACATTGGTAACCAAGCCCAAACCCCAAGGGCCAATTGCCATACCTGCCGCCAAGTAGCCAATGATGCTACCCAGCCCTAGCGCTTTGGAGACAGGCACAGCGATGACGGCTGCGCCTAGGTAGATTAAACTGTTGATGAGCCAAGAGGGGGCGTGTTCCATACGTATATCTTCTGTTTTTAGTGCTTTTGTAGCCTCAAGTATAGAGATAGGCTGCACGGGCTTAATCATATTAATTCTTATATTTATTCTCAACAATGGGGCATTCATCGATGAAAACATTTCAAACGCTGGCCGAATTAGCCGCCTGTGTGGGGCAAGATGTTGCTGTCAGCGATTGGCTGACCATCACGCAAGAGCAAATCAACCAGTTTGCAGAAGCCACGGGTGACCGTCAGTGGATACACATCGACCCTGAACGCGCTAAGGCTGGCCCATTTGGCGCGCCGATTGCGCATGGTTTTTTGACTTTGTCATTGTTGCCGCAGTTTTTTGCTTCAGCTTTGCACCTCACCCAAACGCGCATGGGTGTGAACTATGGGTTGAACAAAGTCCGCTTTATGTCGCCAGTGCCTGTAGGTAGCGCTTTACGGGCGAAGTTGTTTTTAGTGTCTGCAGAAGCAATCGAAAACAACGGCATGCAAATGACTTGGGATGTGACGATTGAGCGCGAAGGTGTTGCTAAGCCTGTGTGCGTGGCGCAGTCTATTTCTCGCAGCTATCCATAAGCGTCTGGTTCAGACCGTGATTTGTCCAAATCCGTTCTGTCGCCAAGCCTCATACACGGTAACGGCGACAGCGTTTGATAAATTCAAACTGCGTTGATCAGGCAACATCGGCAATTTGATCCGTTGCTCTGGCAAAAACGATTCGCGCAGCGCAGGAGCAAGACCTTGCGTTTCAGAGCCAAACACCAAGTAATCACCTGCGACAAATTGCGCTGCATGCACAATGCGCGTGCCTTTTGTGGTTAGAGCAAACATCCGCTCTGATGCGGGTTGTTGAGCATCAAGAAACGCTTGCCAGCTAGCGTGCCGCTTCAATTCAGCATATTCGTGATAGTCCAAACCCGCGCGGCGCATGTGTTTGTCGTCCATGGAGAAGCCCAAAGGCTCAATCAAATGCAAATGACAGCCTGTATTGGCCGCAAGGCGAATGATATTGCCCGTGTTGGGAGGAATTTCGGGTTGGACTAAGACGATATTGAACATGCGCTTATTGTCG
>Ga0114940_10001028_pt1 | contig 10893 bp, 12 predicted proteins | sample ColdCreekSource_FD_87195 | JGI IMG/M metagenome (GOLD analysis project Ga0114940, IMG submission 87195) | Groundwater microbial communities from Cold Creek, Nevada to study Microbial Dark Matter (Phase II) - Cold Creek Source | ecosystem: Environmental > Aquatic > Deep subsurface > Groundwater ...
AGGTATAAGCACTGACTGATGGCTGATGTATTTCCATTAAACATTATCCTCCCGATAACTATCGGGACCATTATACATTTCCTTTGACTGGATCAAATTCAGACATTTGATTTCCGAAATTGAGGTTTCAATACTACGTTTTCCAAAAAGTATTAGTCCTATCCATGCATGCTCTCCATCACGAAAAGGGGCATTGGGATTTTTTATTACTCCTAGAATTAGACCTGAGTTGTGAAAAAATAAAAGGGGTATACAAGGTGCCTTAACTGAAAAACGAGAATCGTTACTTCTTCCCCTTCTTTTCGTAACGTGTACGGAATTTATCCACTCGTCCGGCAGTATCAATAAGTTTCATTTTTCCGGTGAAGTATGGGTGAGAGGTATTTGAAATCTCCAGTTTCACTAAAGGATATTCGTTTCCGTCTTCCCATTTAATGGTATCTTTTGTTTCAGCAGTTGAGCGGGTAAGAAATGTGTAGTCGTTAGAAACATCTTTAAATACTACGAATCGGTAGCTTTCGGGGTGAATGCCTTTTTTCATGGTTACAATGCTAATATACTATATGGATACTAATTATACAAATGTTACGAATGATACAAATGACTATGTTCTTTATTTTACTTCGAAGGAGTCCCTTTTGGGGAGTGCGAATATAATACAAACTTTTAAATCGAATAGAATAATTTTTCTCCTGTTAGTCCGTTTCGTTCGCCTGTATATCTTTGTTCCGCCATGCTGATATACAGCATATACCAATGAAACAAATAAATCAGCCAACCGCTCCATTCGTATTATTAGTTTCATTAGTATCCATTAGCATAGTAGCATTACATTCTTGCAAGAAAGATAAATTCATAACCGATACTTCAGCTAAACTTGAGTTCTCAGTAGATTCTATTCTCTTCGATACAGTATTTACAACGGTGGGCTCTGTTACAGATGCATTCAAAGTATACAATCAAAGTTCGCAACCGATAATTATTTCTTCCATTAAACTTGCCAGTGGAACTTCTTCCAATTTCAGAATAAATGTAGATGGATCAAAAGGGGTAACATTCACCGATGTGGAGATTGCGGGGAAGGACAGCATGTTTGTTTTTGTTGAAGTAACGGTGGATCCAAATAATGGAAACAATCCGCTCATCATCCGCGATTCGGTGGTGTTTGAAACAAACGGAAACATTCAGGACGTGCAGTTGGAAGCATGGGGCCAGGATGCCTATTTTCATACTCCGAATAATGTTTTAGTATTTTCAAACGGAGCATCTCTGGCTTATTCCGTTATTCCCTGCAATGCAATCTGGACAAATGACAAGCCACATGTTATATATGGATTTGCTGTAGTTGATTCAGGATGCACGCTAACTATAAATCAGGGAGCAAAAATTCATCTTCATCCGGGCGGAGTTTTATGGGTTTACAAGGATGGAACTTTAATAGTCAATGGAAATCAATCCATGCCTGTGATTTTTCAGGGAGATAGATTAGAACCTAAATATTCAGAACTGCCCGGGCAGTGGAGAGCGATATGGCTTTCTGCCGGAAGCAAAAACAATACTATCGACTGGGCAATAATTAAAAATGGCTTCATTGGTTTACAGGTGGATACCATGGGCGCTTCGGCAAATCCAACTTTGACAATCAGAAACTCAATCGTAAAAAACATGAGTGTGGTAGCCATTTTTTCACAAGGCGGATTTATAACCGGATCAAATTCTCTTTTTGCAAACTGCGGACAGTACGTTGCTGCACTCACAATTGGCGGCAGATATGATTTCTATCACTGCACTTTTGCAAATTATTGGACAGGAGGTACAAGGCAATTCCCGACTTTACTGCTAAATAATTATTATGAAGACGTTAATAAAAATATAATCAGCAGAAACCTTGACAGCGCCAGCTTTTATAACTGCATTGTTTATGGCGACATCAGTTCGGGTGAAGAAGTCAAACTTGAAAAAAGCAGCAACACATCGTTTACCTTCAACTATAAATTTCATCACACCCTTTTAAGAACAGGGCTGGATACTTCCGGAAGTGAATATGTGAATGTGAAACTTAACCTTGACCCTTATTTTAATTCAGTTGGCAATAACGATTACAGGATTAAAAATCCGTTTTCATTACCCGGAGTAATTGATAAAGGCGACCCTGCTATTGGAATTATTTTCCCCGATGATCTAAGCGGAAAGTCAAGAATGGTAAACGGAAACCCGGATATTGGCGCTTATGAGTATGAGCCGTGAATGGAAGAGGGCAGAGGGGAAAGAACAACTTATTTCTTTCCGTGTTTCTCTGCTTTTTGAATTTGCTATATGTAAATCCAATCGTTCTTTCAAATCATACGATACAATACAAAAGGCGAGAAATTTATAAATGGAAAATTTTTGGCATGATGGAAGGAAATTATTTTACCCTTGTATACGAATAATTCTCAAACTTCATAATTCCAACACCTCTGTTTTCATAGCCGCTGGCGAAATCCATTTGGTAGAAATTAAATTCATGCTGAATGCCTTTCTGCTTTTGCGATGGAAGTGATTTATTCAATCGGTTACCGTATTTCTGAAGCAACCCTATGTAGTAATAGGTGATGTCAAATCCTGAAAAAACATGGCTGGTTGGTTCAGTGCGGAATTCATCTCTGTATTTTTTTATAAACCTTTTTGTTTTCTCATTTTTGTAATCAACAAATGTGAAAGAAGAAATATGCGCGTGAAGCGTGTTGAGGTATTCAAAATCTAATGTTTCAATATCTTGCCAATTGCTGATTCCAAAAATAATAATGCTGTCTTTCTTTTCCTGCTTTCTTCTATAAAGCTGATTAATCGCTTCCGATACAAACAAAGGGTTTGCCGAAGGAATAACAATTATATTTGGTTTTGACTGAGAGAAAAAATTATTCAAGGTGGAAAAAGTAACTTCTTTTACAGTATCTGATTTTGATTTAACAAGTTCGGGATTAGCGGTGCTTTTGAAAATATTCAGATACGGTTTATCCTTGGGATTTGCGCTGTTAAATAAAAGAATATTCTGCCCCGCATGTTTTTCTGCAACATACTTTGCTATTTCACTTACCTGAGTTCCGTAAGAGGGAGTAACCTTGCTCGCGTTGGTATTTCCGAGCAGGATATTGTTATTTAACAGAGAGGGAGCAACTATGTTGATATTATTTGCTTTGGCATATTTCAATAAAGGGTCAAACTTTTTTACAGGAAGAAGACCTATGAGCAAATTCATTTCCTTCAGTTCAGGTTTTTTAAGAAGCTTAACCATTCCGGCAGAATCAACATTACTATCGTACACAAACATTTTTCCTTTGAATCCCTGCTTCCTCAAAGAATCGAAAGCCATTTTTGCTCCTTCATAAAATTCAAGACCGGTTTTAATATCGTCAGGAAGTTTCTCGTGGTTATTGGAGATTTTATCTACATCCATCGAATCAATTTTATCCAGCGAAAAAGGAAGGAATAACGCCACCTTGTTGTTGTTGTCGGTAGAAAAACTATCTGCAAAAAAAGAAGCCGCTTCGGCAGAAAGTAATTTCGGATCAATGATTGCTTTTTGGATTTTTACAGAATCGAAAGGAATATATTTTTCTTTTACAACAACAGTAGTTTCCGTTTTCGCAATTTCTTTCTTCACATTTTCAGCCGAAGCAATGAAAGGAATTTTGAGTATGTCATTTGGCTTTAACCCATCAATTGCATCGGGATTATTGGCAAGAACAATATCAACGGTTGTTCCGTAAGTTTTAGAAATAGAGTACAGGGTTTGTCCTTTTTCTACTGAGTGGATGTAGAATTTCTTTCCATCAACCATTTCAATCTTGTCAGATTTTTTTATGGGGATCGGCTGGTTTTGAGAAAAAGATGCTTCGACTCCGCTTAGCATGACAGCCAAAAGCACATAGATCCAATTTTTAATTTTTAATTTATAACTCACCTCACGCAAAAGTAAAGTAATTTTGCAAAATCATTATTACTAAGTGAGTGAAACGGATTCTCTTCTTTTCGTTAAGATTCTTCATGTTTTCTCCTTTCGCTTTTTCAGCTGTTGCTTTAGCGCTTTGGCACATTTATCTGCGGCTTCTTCGAAAGAAGCACACTGGCGTTTTACGAAAAGATCATTGCCGGGAACATGAATTTTTATCTCCACAACTTTATTTTCAGCATTATCCGACTTATCAACTTTCAGATATACTTCGCTTCCGATAATTGCATCAAAGAATTGACTGAGTTTTTCAACTTTTTTATTGATGAGTGAAATAAGTTTAGCATCTGCATCAAAATGGATAGAGTGAATTTGAATGTTCATATATTTGAATCGCATTTCATGCTTTTGGATGCGCTTTCGAATGTACGGATTTTAGTTTTTCAATAGTGTTGTGAGTGTAAACTTGCGTTGCGGCTAAACTTGAATGGCCGAGAAGTTCTTTTATCGCATTTAGGTTTGCACCGTTATTTAGTAAATGTGTTGCGAAGGTATGCCTCAAAACGTGTGGGCTTTTTTTAGAAAGAGTTGTTACTTTTTCAAGCGATTTCCTTACAACGCTATATACGCAGGATGGATTGATTTGATTTCCTTTTTCTGTGACAAATAAAAAATAATTTTTGGCGTGAATAGATTTTCTCTTTTCTTCCAGATACTCTTTGATTAGCTTTTTTAATTCTGTTGTAATAGGAATAATCCGTTCTTTATTTCGCTTTCCTAACACCTTTAAAGTATTGTTAATCAAATTAGTATCTGATTCTTTTAAATTTATTAATTCAGCACGCCTCATGCCGGTTGCATAAAGCATTTCTATGATAAGAAAGTTACGTTTTCCTGTAAAATTGTCTTCAAACGGCACATCATAAATCAATGCTTCCATTTTTATTTCTTCGACAAAAACTGGGATCCTTTTGGAGATTTTTGGCGATTGAATTTTATGCATTGGATTTACAGAAAGAACCTTTTCGCGCAGAAGAAATTTATAAAAAGATTTTAACGTACTTATTTTTCGGTTTGCAGATCGTGGTCCGATTTTATTTTCTATTAGAGATACAACCCAGGAACGGATTATGGAATGATTTACTTCATTAATTTCTTGAATAGAGTAAGCATTTCTCAGATACTCAAAAAATTGTTCTAAATCATTTGAATAGGCAAGCACCGTGTGAGGCGACATCCGTTTTTCGTGCCGTAAATAATTAATGAACGAATCTTTATGCATGCTGGTTGTCTTACTGCTGAAAAACGAAGGGATATAAAACATATTTCGTAACCGTTCACAGGCCTTTTGTTGTTATTTTGTGAAATTTGGTGCTTTAGTGTTTTAGTGGCATAAAAACTTTCGCCACAAAAACACAAAATAACACTAAAAATTCTATTTTTTATACTGTGAACGGTTATCATATTTCGGATTGAACATGAATTCAACCCGCAATATCAAATAGGAGAAAGTAAAAGATTACTCTTCTGATTCAGTTAAGCGCTGCTTGTATCTTGCGCGCTTAATAATTTCTCTTCGAATGACAGATGGTTTAGTAAAATTCTTTCGATTACGAAGTTCGCGAAGTGTTTGTGTTTTCTCGAATTTTTTTTTCAGATTCTTGAGCGCTCTTTCAACGCCTTCACCTTCTTTAACGGATACTTGTAGCATTTTTTAGTTTGTTAATGGAGGTGCAAATGTAAATAAAAATATTTCATAGAGTTAGTACTTTCGCAAACTTTTCGCCCTTTGCGTAAATCTTTGCGAACTTTGCGGTTAAATCTTTTACCGCAAAGAACGCAAAGAAAATACACCATTTAATAATCTTGCGAAAGTCCTAAGAGTAATAAATTTTTATTGAGGGATAATTTAGTAAATATGATTCATCATTCCGATAAGGGCTCACAGTATATGGAGGGTACCTCTGAAAATCGGATTATAAAATTAACATGGTTTTTATTATTCCTCGTTGCTTCCAACGGTTTTGTTAAGCATTTCAATGCTGTCTTCAAGAGTGTCAGCAATATTTAAAATAGTATCAAGTTGCGAAATTGAGATCAGATTTTTAACCGGCTCCTGAAGCCCGGTAATAACAAGAGATCCATTTGCATTTTTACAAAGGCGGTTGGCAACCAAAATTGCGCTAAGTCCTGATGAATCACAATAACGGGTTGCGCCCAAATCAATAATGATATTTTTAACCCCATCAGAATTTAAAATTACCAATTCGGATTTTAAAGCGGGTGCAATGGTGGTATCCAATTTCTCAACATTAGTTTTGATGAGGGTAAACTTGTCCTTCTTTTGAATTTTGAAACTCATAGTGTTGCTTTAATATTAAGCAAATGTATGAAAATAATTATTCAAGTTGAAAATCAATTAGAGTATTGAGTATATAAATTAGATGAATTGTGAATAAAATTAGATCAACAGACACATTTTTTCGTTAAATAAACCAAACCTATTTTTTTGAAAACAATCTCAGAATAGCGCTTATTGCTTTATCGTTGATTCCAAGTTTGCGCTTAATGGTTGTGTATGCATTCAGCATAGAATTGTCAAGTTCAATCAGCCATTTCTTGCTTTTATCCTGAGGTCTTGCCTGATAATTTGTACTTCTGACTTTAAGAGGAGCGGCTTCTTCAGTAAAATAATAAAGCGCTATAGATCTCCTTGCAACCTCAGCAGGGCAATTTAAGGGTTCAGGATGCCCATGATAGGAGCGTGCATCTGTATTAAAGACAACACATCGATTAAATAAGGGTGCAATCTTTTGTGCACATTGATTCATGTCCTTGCCCCAGAATTCAAGATGTCCGCCCCATTGTTCATTCCAATCTTTGTTCAGATAAACGAGAATGTTCACTCTTCTTCTCCACATTAAGCGGTGCGGATGCGAAATAAAATCAGCATGAATATTTAAAAAGCCCCCTTTGCGTGATTCGTGAAGCCCGCCTCCTTCAAGTTTTTCATCGGGTAAAAGATTTTCAATTCCGGTAAGCGAAGAAAGAAATTTACAGAACTTATATGAATTGAATTCTGAAATAAATGCTTTTATGCTGGGCGGAAGCTCCTGGAATTTATTGAACCCTCTTTTCTTTTCATTAATATGCGCATAGTTAATCCAATCATTCGCGTTGAAACTCAAAAAATCGTTGAGAATTCCGTTTAGAAGATTTTCATCCAGAAAATTATCAATTACAATATGCGGAAAAGGAGGAGCATTCACATACTTCTTATTCAGCGCTGAAAGCTGGCTGTTCCAATGTTCATAATTGAAAATCGTGTTAGTCGGTTGAACTGTTTGATTCATATTCTACAAATATGACAAAAGATTTTAAATCTACATTTGCTGATAAAAGAAAAAACATGAATGAAAAACTTATTGCCTTTGACCGGCTTTTAGGCATCATGGACGAACTGAGGGAAAAATGTCCCTGGGATAAAAAACAAACCATAGAATCCATCCGCCACTTAACCATTGAAGAAACCTACGAGCTTTCAGACGCTATTCTTGAAAACGACACAGATAAAATTAAAAAAGAACTTGGCGATTTGCTACTTCACATAGTTTTTTATTCTCGCATCGCGTCCGAAACCCATCAATTCAACATTACCAATGTATGTAATTCCCTCTGCGAAAAACTGATTCACCGCCATCCTCACATTTATGGTAACGTTAAAGTGAAAGATGAACACGAAGTGAAAAAAAACTGGGAACAATTAAAACTAAAGGAAGGCAAAGAAAAAAAATCCACCCTCGATGGAGTTCCGATTTCTCTTCCATCACTTATAAAAGCACAGCGGATTCAAGAAAAAGCGAGAAACGTTGGTTTTGATTGGGAGAAATCCGAGCAGGTTCTTGCAAAGGTTCATGAGGAATTTAATGAGCTTCAGATTGAAATAAATAACAAAGGAAAAGTAGAAGATGAATTTGGCGATTTACTTTTTTCCTTGATAAATTATGCGCGGTTCATTGATGTTAACCCGGAAGATGCGCTTGAAAAAACAAACAAAAAGTTTATCAAACGCTTTAAATATCTCGAAGAGCAATCAGCTAAGGATGGAAAAAAACTTGGAGAGATGTCTCTTGCCGAGATGGATGTGTATTGGAACCGGGCTAAGCAACTTTGATCCTTTACTTTTAATTGCACAGGGCTGAACGGCCCGCCATTTCCTTCAAAACCGATTCTGTTTGCCGGCATCTAAAAAAAAATTCAAACACCGCAATTCCCCAGCAGAGTAAAACAGGGGTAATGATTCCTGCATTCTGAAACCAGTTCAGCTCTTTGAATTTCAGATGGCCATACCAGGCAAGTGTCATGAATGTGTTGGAAAGAATGAGAAGCCCGATAGTGTAAAATGCTTTCATGATTTTAGTTTTATTGATTTCAGAGGTAATAACTAACTTTGTGAACTGATGTATAAATTCCTTGTTAAGCCGATTCTGTTTCTTTTCCAGCCCGAAACCGCTCATCATATTGTTGCCTCATTTCTTAAAATTCCGGGAGTAAGTTTTTTTCTTGAGTTATTTTATAAATACGAGCATCCAATATTGGAAAGACTTGTATTTGGATTAAAGTTCCCGAATCCCATTGGACTTGCTGCTGGTTTTGACAAAGATGCCAAATTCTTTGATGAAATTTCTGAATGCGGATTCGGATTTATAGAAGTTGGAACCGTCACTCCCAAAGCTCAGCCGGGCAATGAAAAACCCAGATCGTTTCGTTTGCCCGAAGACGAAGCGCTCATAAACCGAATGGGATTTAATAATGATGGAGTGGAGGCGATGGTGGAGCGATTGAAGCAAAGAAAGAATTTCAAAGTGATTATCGGAGGAAACATTGGCAAGAATAAAATTACACCAAATGAAAATGCTTTATCGGATTACGAATATTGTTTCGAAAAACTTTTTGAATATGTAGATTACTTTGTTGTGAATGTAAGTTCACCCAATACTCCCGGACTTCGTGAGTTGCAGGAAAAAGAACCGCTGAAAAAAATTCTGAACCGATTGATGGAGTTGAATAAAAAATTGACAAATGACAGACGACAGACGACAGACGAAACAGCATCAGGCATCGGACGTCCGTCATCCGCCATCTGTCCAATACTTCTGAAAATAGCGCCTGACTTAACAAACGAGCAACTCGATGATATCGTAGAAATAGTCCGCGAAACAAAAATTGACGGTGTAGTTGCAACCAATACAACTATTTCAAGAGAAAATCTGACAACTCCAAATTCCAAATTCCAAACTATTGGCGCAGGCGGACTCAGCGGCAAGCCATTAACAAAACGCTCCACTGAAGTAATAAAATATCTGTCCGATAAATCACAAAAAGCTTTTCCAATCATAGCTTCTGGCGGAATTCATTCTTCTGAAGATGCAATCGAGAAGCTGAATGCCGGAGCAAGCTTAGTTCAATTGTATACTGGTTTTATTTACGAAGGTCCGAATTTGGTAAGCCAAATTGCCAGACGACTGATGACGGACGAAGGACGTAATACAAATACAAAATGAAGCAGGAATATAAATTCGAAAAATTAGAAGTTTGGCAATTGCCCATTAAATTGTTTGATCTTGTTTATGAAATAGAAAGGCACTTACCTAAAAGCGAACAATTTAATTTATCAAGTCAATTCAAAAGAGCAATAACTTCTATCTCATTGAATATTGCAGAGGGTTCGACAACAGCAACTAATGCAGAGTTTAAAAGGTATCTGACAATCGCACTTCATTCATATATTGAAACCTATGCTTGCTATGCTTTGATTTTGAGAAGAGGATATGTTGATTCAAATAAAATTGAATGTGCTAACTTTGAAGAAACAGGATCGAAGTTTTTTGCAAAACTTCAGACATTTATCAAAACTCTACATAAATGAATTCTTCAGGCATCCGTCCTCGGTCTTCTGTCGTCCGTCTAACGGAATGCCCGAGAGATGCCATGCAAGGCATTCATGATTTTATACCCACAGAGAAAAAGATTGCATATATAAATTCAATTCTAAAGTGCGGATTTGATACAGTTGATTTCGGAAGTTTCGTTTCTCCAAAAGCAATTCCTCAGATGCGCGATACAGCAGAGGTATTAAATCAATTAGATTCATCCTTACTATTTTCTGCTGATCAATCAGTGACAGACGACAGACGACAGACGACAGAAGCAAATTCATCTGGCGCACTTCATCCGTCATCCGTCATCCATCATCCGTCCAAATTACTTTCAATCATTGCAAATGTGCGTGGCGCTGAAGATGCATGTAAGTTTCCTGAGATAAGCTATTTGGGATTTCCCTTTTCTATTTCAGAAACATTTCAGCAGAGAAATACAAATTCATCTATTGCAGAATCGTTAAAGAAGGTGGAAGAGATTCAATCCCTTTGTGTGAAAAGCAAAAAGGAACTGGTAATTTATATTTCAATGGCTTTCGGAAATCCATATGGAGATGCATGGAATTCGGACATTTCCATTGAATGGACGAAAAAACTTTCCCAACTCGGAATAAAAATTTTCGCGATGGCGGATACGATCGGAATTTCCAATCCAGAAAACATTACCTATTTATTTTCAAAACTGATTCCTGAATTTCCTCAACTTGAAATTGGCGCTCACCTTCACACGACTCCTGAAAAGTGGGAAGAAAAAACAGAAGCCGCTTATAATGCCGGCTGTCGCAGATTTGATTCTGCCATAAAAGGTTTTGGCGGCTGCCCCATGGCAACAGATAAACTCACCGGTAACATGCCCACAGAAAATCTTCTTTCGTATTTCAACAAGAAAGGAATCTCCAGCGGAGTTCATTCCAATGGTTTGCTGGATGCGATGAATCTGGCAATGCAAACTTTTCCAAAATAGTTTGTTATGCTGAGAAAAGCGAAGCATCTATTTCTTCTTCAGTAAACAATACTGAG
>Ga0114940_10001029_pt1 | contig 10876 bp, 8 predicted proteins | sample ColdCreekSource_FD_87195 | JGI IMG/M metagenome (GOLD analysis project Ga0114940, IMG submission 87195) | Groundwater microbial communities from Cold Creek, Nevada to study Microbial Dark Matter (Phase II) - Cold Creek Source | ecosystem: Environmental > Aquatic > Deep subsurface > Groundwater ...
CGACGCGGTCGCCTCGGCCTTCGGGATCCGGCGCTATCAGGCCGAACGGCTGAAATGTGTCCACGGCTCGGCCATCGCCAGCCCGACCGATCACCGCGAAATGATCCCGGTCAACGCTCCAGGTGAGGAAGGAAACGGCCCGCTCGCGCGCCATGCAGACGACAAGAACCGCATCCCGCGCGCCGAACTGGTCTCGGTGATCACCACACAATTGGCGGTGCTGACCGAGGAAATCGGCCGATCGCTCAAGGGGCTGGGCTTTACCGGATCGCGCGGGCAGCAGGTGGTCATCACCGGCGGCGGGGCCGAATTGGCGGGGCTCGCGGACTATGCCCAGTCCGCACTCGGCAAGCCTGTCCGGATCGGGAAACCGCCGCAACTCAAGGGGCTGGCCGAAGCCCACGCCACGCCGGGGTTCTCGACCCTGGCCGGGCTGGTGCTCTACGCCGTTGCCGACCCGGTCGACATCCGCGCGATCGGGCCGAGCTATCAGGCGACGCATCGCTATACCGGACTGGCGCTGGTGAACCGGGTTTACCGCGCGGTTCGCGAGTATTTCTAAGCCGCAAACGCTCACGGGCGGTTGTGGACAAAGATTGTTTGGGCTTTGATTCGCCGAATCGAAGCGTGCAAGAACTGTATGGAATAAGTTTTTTCCCGTTCGCGTGCCTGACTGGAGAGCGCCATGAGCATCAATATCGGACCGCCAGCCGTCGAGGAACTTCGTCCCCGGATCACCGTGATCGGCGTCGGCGGGGCGGGCGGCAACGCGATTGCCAACATGATTGGCGCGGAAATCGAGGGCGTCGACTTTGTTGTCGCCAATACCGATGCGCAGGCGCTCAACAATTCGGTGGCGGAACACCGCATCCAGCTTGGCACCGACATCACCCAGGGCCTCGGTGCCGGGGCGCGGCCCGAAGTTGGCAGGGCTGCCGCTGAGGAAAGCCTCGCGCTGATCGATCGAGCGCTCGATGGCGTGCATATGTGCTTCATCGCCGCCGGCATGGGCGGCGGCACCGGGACCGGCGCCGCGCCGGTGATCGCCAAGGCCGCGCGCGACAAGGGCGTGCTGACCGTTGGTGTGGTGACCAAGCCGTTTCTGTTCGAAGGCACGCGCCGGATGCGCGCCGCCGACGCCGGGATCGAAGAGCTGCAGAAGCACGTCGATACGCTGATCGTCATCCCCAACCAGAACCTGTTCCTGGTCGCCAAGGCTGAAACCACTTTCAAGGAAGCCTTCATGCTGGCCGACGAGGTGCTCCAGCAAGGGGTGCGCTCGATCACCGACCTGATGGTCATGCCCGGCCTGATAAACCTCGACTTTGCCGACGTCCGTTCAGTGATGGGCGAGATGGGCAAGGCGATGATGGGCACCGGCGAGGGCAGCGGTGAGAATCGCGCGCTTGAAGCCGCTGAACGCGCGATTGCCAACCCGCTGCTCGACGGCGTGTCGATGCAGGGCGCGAAGGGCGTGATCATCTCGATCATCGGCGGCGACGACATGAAGCTGCTCGAAGTCGACGAAGCCGCGAACCACATCCGCGAACTGGTCGATCCCAACGCCAACATCATCTGGGGATCGGCGTTCAACCCCGATCTGCAGGGCAAAATCCGCGTCTCGGTGGTCGCCACCGGGATCGAGCAGAGCGCGGAAATGGCCGAGGAAGCCGGCCGTCCGTTCAACATGGGCAGCTCGCGCGGTCCGGCACGGCCGAGCATGGCAGCGCCCGTCGCCGCAGAATCATTGTTCGAGCGGGTCAAGGCACCTGAGCCGGTAGCCGAGCCCGAACCAGCGGCTGAATTGGTGGAAGACGCCGACGAGGATACTCTCGATCTGGCGGCGACCGCCGAAGTCGATGACGACTGGAGCGAATTTGAGGCCGCCGAAGACGAGAGCGAAGGCGCTGAACCCTTCGAACTCAAGCTGGAAGCGCCCGAAGGCGACGGGAATGCGGTGGCTGATACGAGCGGTAACGCCGGGCAGAGGGACGATCTGCTGTCCGATGCTTCGCAACTCCACATCGATGATGAGCAGGTCTCGGGCGGAGCGCTGCCCGGCCGCAGGCGTGGTCTGGTTGCGTCAGGCAGCGAAGACGGCGAGGCTGCTGGCGACGCAGCGAGCGATGATGCTGCGCCACGTGCGCCCAAGCTGCCCAGCGGTGGTGGTTCGACGCTGTTCGAACGCATGGCCAATCTCTCGCGCGGTGGCCGCTCGGCCAGCGACGACGAGGATGAAGACGAGGGCGACGGGGCTGGCTCGATCAGCATTCCGCGCTTCCTCGGTCGTCAGAACAACCAGTAGGGGCGCCGCGCGGCATCCCGGTGCGGATGCCGCGTTCGCCTGTGGTTCAGGCGCAGAATTCTAGGCTCCTTGTTATGTCCCAGTTCCGATCCACTGTCCTGTCTGGCCTGTGCTGGCGCAGTGTGAGTGCGGTTGGGCTACTGCTTGCTGTGGTGGCCCCATCGGCCGCCCTGGCGCAGGATGATGACGAGATCGATTCGGTTTCGGTGCCGGTGGTTCAGGCCTTGCCCGGCGGCGATAGCGAGCGATTGAACAGCGCACTCGGGCGGCTGGGACGCAACCCGCGCGACCTCGCGGCGCTGATTGATGCAGGCAACGCCGCGTTGGGCATGGGTGACGCCGATGCTGCAATGGGGTTCTTCCAGCGCGCGGATTCGCTCACGCCCGGCAATGCCCAGGTGAAGGCCGGAATCGCCTCGGCCCATGTCCGGCGAGAGGATCCCTTCACCGCGATCCCGCTGTTTGCCGAGGCTGAGAAGCTTGGCCCGCTCGATGCAGCCGCCCAGCTCGATCGCGGACTGGCCTATGATCTGGTTGGCGATAATGCTGCCGCACAGCGCTATTACCGCGCGGTTACGGCGCTTGGATCCAATGCAGAAGCGACCCGACGGCTGGCGCTCAGCCTGGCGATTGCGGGTGACCGCGCGGGGATGGAGACCGCGCTCTCACCGTTGCTGCAAAAGCAGGACAAGGCAGCCTGGCGAACCCGTGCGTTCGGCCTGGCGGCTTTGGGCAAGCCCGACGAAGCCGAAGCGATCGCCAAGTCGACGCTGGCCCCTGACCTCGCCGTCGCGATGGCGGCCTATCTGCGATATATGCCCAAGCTGACCCCGGCGCAGCAGGCGGCAGCGGGCAATCTCGGACAATTTCCCCGCGCGGCGGATATTGGCCGCGATGATCCCAGAGTCGCGCTCTACGCCAAGCCGCGCGTTGCCGTGGCGGCGGCCATGCCGGCGCCGGTTGCCAGCCGCGCTCCGACCCGGCGGCAGTCCAGTGCATCGCGCAGCCGCGACCGCGAGGACCCGCGCCGCATCCCCCGCGGCACTGAGCGCGCTCCGGTAAAGCCGACGCCGACCGCCTCGACCACCACCGTGGCGCGCCCGGCAGCGGCCGCGCCGCCCGAGGTACAACCAAGCCGTAGCGTGACCTCAACGCCGGTGCCCGTTGTCCTGGCTGCAGCAACGCCGGTTCCGACTCCTGCCGCTACTCCGGTGGCGGTTCCCGCACCGCCACCGCAGTCATCACCAGTCTTTGCTGCATCGAGCACCGCTGTCGCGTCTACTGCACAGGCCGTCTCGCCGGTTGCCGTTCCAGTTCAAGCGGCGGTCGCGCCCAGTTTCGTGACTGCAATTTCCACCCCTGCGGTTGCTTCGAGCAGTGCTCCCGCGCCGACTGGTCCGACCTTCGACTTGGCCCGCCAAGTGACCGCGCCTTCTCCTGCGTCGGCGCCTGTGCCATCCGGGCCGAAGCGCGGTTCGCTTGAAGAAGTGTTCGCCGATCTTGCGCCGCCCAGCCGCGAAGCTGTGCCGCAAGCCGGTGCGGTCGATATCCGGGCGATCGCCGCACGTCCGGCAACGGCCCGCACCGCTGGCGTGAAGGATCCCGTCGTCACGCGCGGCGGCACAGCCGCAGCCAAGCCTGCAATCCTGGTCAAGCCCAGCCATCCGAGCCGCATCTGGGTTCAGCTCGCCACTGGCCGCGACAAGGCCGCGCTCGGGTTCGACTGGCGCAAGTTCGCGCGCGACGATGCCGAAGTGTTCAAGGGCCGCAAGCCGTTTACCAGCGCGTTCGGTCAGTCGACCCGGCTAATCACCGGTCCGTTTGAGAGCCAGGCGCAGGCAACTGCTTTCGTCAATCAACTCAAGAAGGCGGGTGTGAGCGGCGCTTACATCTGGACCAGTCCGGCGGGACAGGTGGTCGATTCCTTGGCATCCAAGTGAGGGTTGGCCTGCGCGGTGCACCGCTTTTCCACACCTTCTGAACAGGCTTGTATAGTTTTGCGCAGGCCATCGCAGCGCAGCGATTGTCGAACCGCACTCGCTCGACGCAATCAGACTTCGGCTCACTATGGAGCGAGACGGGTCGGATGATGACAGGCAACCACAATATCGAAAGGCACGAAGACGCCGCGCCCGTCGATATGCTCGCGTCGTTGTTCGAGGCGCGCGGCTGGCCATTCGAATACGGCGGTGATGACGAGATCACCGGTGAGGTTCAGGGCAGCTGGGCCAACTACACCATCCGCGGCATCTGGCGGCGCGAGGACCATGTCCTGCAATTGCTGTGCCTGCCCGACATCCGCGTTCCGGATGACAAGCGCGCCGCGATGTTCGAGGTGCTGGCGCTGGTCAACGAACAGCTCTGGGTCGGTCACTTCGATATCTGGTCGAACGGCGGTGTGCTGCTCTATCGCCACGGACTGATGCTGGGCGACGACGGTCTGCTGAGCCTCAGTCAAGCGCAGATGGCGGTCGAAGCGGCGGTCGATGAGTGTGACCGGTTCTACCCCGCGTTCCAGTTCATCTTGTGGGGCGGCAAGACCCCGGCCGAGGCAATCGCCAGTGCATTGGTCGATGCCGCGGGCGAAGCCTGACCGCTGGACAAGGCGCGCCGCTTGGCCCAGCAGGCCAGCATGAGTGTCCTTGCAAGCATCCTGATCGTCGGCTGCGGCAATATGGGCGGGGCGATGCTGGCCGGCTGGCTGGCGGGCGGCGTCGATCCGGCGCGGTTCATTGTGGTCGATCCCAACCTTGCCAGGGCTCCGGACGGCGTGACGCTGCTACGTGAATTGCCCGAAGGTTGGTTCGATCTGATCCTGTTGGGGGTCAAGCCGCAGCTCCTCGGCGATGTTGCGCCGCGGCTTGAGGCGCTGGCTGGTCCGCAAACGGTGGTGCTTACGATCCTCGCTGGAGCGGAGATCTCAAGTCTTGCGGAGCGCTTTGCGCGGGCGCGGGCGGTCGTGCGGATAATGCCGAACCTTTCCGCATCGCTCGGGCGCTCACCGCTGGCGCTGGCCGGGCACAATGTCAGTACGGAACTGCGCGGATCGCTCGACGCGCTGCTAGCCCCGCTCGGCACACCCGAGTGGTTCGCCGATGACAGCCAGTTCGATCTGATCACTGCGCTGGTCGGGTCCGGACCAGCGTTCGTCTACCGCTTTATTGAGGCTTTGGCGGACGGTGCAGCGCAGCTGGGCCTACCGGCCGATCAAGCGCAGCGGCTTTCTCTCGCGATGGTCGAAGGCGCGGCGGCGCTGGCGGCGCAGGCCGAAGCTGGGCCGCACGAACTGGCGGAGCGCGTTACCAGCCCCGGCGGGACGACCGCTGCGGGCCTCAATCGGCTCGATGCCGAAGGCGTGCTGGCCGCGCTGGTCGAACAGACCTTGCGTGCGGCCCGCGACCGCGGGGCCGAACTGGCCGAGGCCGCCCGCAACGGCTGATACAACCTGCGACAAGACTGTGTCGTGTTTAACTTGAAACCAATGCCGTTTGCACCGATATTCCACCCATTGCTCCGCTATCGCGCGGAGTTCGAATGGAGTTGTGAAGACATGGCAAACTGGAACGATCCCCAGCCCGGGACCCGGAATTCTGGGACGAGCTTCGGCGCGTCTCCGAGCCTGAACGGTGATGTCCTGAGCGGTGGCGTCACTTTTGACGCGGGCCTGCGCAAGCACATGCTTTCGATCTACAACTACATGGCTTCGGGCGTGCTGCTCTCGGGCGTTGTGGCGCTGTTGATGGCCAATTCGGGCATGGCGCTGGCGATGATGGGCTCGCCGCTCAAGTGGCTGGTGATGCTCGCCCCGCTGGGCTTTGTCTTTGCGATCAGCCTAGGCGCAAACCGCTTCAGTACGGGCACTCTGCAGCTGCTTTACTGGGCCTTTGCAACGGTCATGGGCATGTCCATGTCAACGATCTTCCTGGTTTACACCGGGGCTTCGATTGCCGGGACTTTCTTTGCCACGGCAGGCGCCTTCGCCGGTCTAAGCCTCTACGGTTACACCACCAAGCGTAGCCTGTCGGGCATGGGCAGCTTCCTGGTGATGGGCCTGATCGGCCTGATCATCGCCTCGCTGATCAACCTGTTCCTGCAGTCGTCTGTGCTGCACTGGGCGATCAGCTTTATCGGCGTGCTGATCTTTGCCGGGCTGACCGCCTACGACACCCAGCGCCTGAAGCAGGAATACGAAGTCCTGCGCGGCACCGAATTTGCCGGCAAGGCCGTCATTCTCGGCGCGCTTTCGCTCTATCTGGACTTCATCAACATGTTCCAGTTCCTGCTCAGCTTCATGGGCAGTCGCGACTAAGCGTCAAACCACTGCAAAAGAACGTGCCCGGTGTGCATTCCAGCGCACCGGGCATTTCTTTTGCGTGCAGCCCGCGATAGGACAGCGGCTTCATCGTGCGGCAAGGGTCGAGGCGGCACGGTCGGGATCGAAGTACAAGGATGCGGGACGCGATGAGCATGGCAATCGGGCGGAAAATTCTCATCGGCGGGGTCGTCGTGACGCTGTCTGGGCTCGCGGCCTGCGCACCGGTGCCAGTCGCGCCGCCGCCAGCCCCGCCGCCGCCGCCGCCGATCACCATCGTCATTCCACCGCGTCCCTATCCGCCGCTGGGTGCTTCGCCCAATGTGACGGTTCCGGTGATCGGGCTGAACGGAACGCGCCAGACGGTCAACGCCGGGATCAGCACCGCGCAAACCACCTGGAACGTCCGCTCAGCATTCAACGTCGCGGCGCTCAATTGCCTGAAGCCCGAGCATGTCGAGATCCTTGCGGCATACAAGGTGTTCCTCAAGACGCACGCCAAGGGTCTGACCGCTGCCAACCGCTCGGTCGATAGCGAGTTCAAGGCCAGGCATGGTGCCGCCTTCGTGCGCCCGCGCGAAGCCTATATGACGCAGGTCTACAACTACTATGCGTTTCCGCCGACTTTGCCGGGCTTCTGCGACGCCTCGCTGCTGATGGCGCGCGATGTTGCGCTGACAAAGCCGGCTGATCTGGCGGCGTTCTCGGCCACCCAGATGGTGCGGCTGGAAGGTGTATTCGAACAGTTCTTCCGCGCCTACGAGCAGTACCGCACCGATGCCGGGCTGTGGGACGCGAAGTACCAGCCGTTGCTGACCCCGCGTCCGGTTCCGGCCTATGGCGCACCTGCGCCTGCGGCTCTTCCGGCCCCGGTTCCGGCTCCATCGACCGCGGCAACGGGGCGCTAGGGCCGAGAGAATAAGGCTTTCAAGCCCGCAGCGCTTTCGCTAAAGGGGCCGCTCGCGCGGGCTGGCAGCGGTCCGCAGTCGCACTGGAACGGGGCCGTAGCTCAGATGGGAGAGCGCGTCGTTCGCAATGACGAGGTCAGGGGTTCGATCCCCCTCGGCTCCACCATTCCGGTGCGTCGATAATTGCCACATCTTGGCCTGCGAATAGCGACTTTCTGCGCTTCCGGTGCTCACGGCCAGCAGGCCGCTCCGCTCCGGTTCTCGAAAGCCACCATTCTCGGCTCAAGCTGAGGCAATTCTCAACACACTGGATTTGCCAACAGCGTCGGGCCTGCTGAGTCTGTTAAAGGACAGCCGCGACATTTCCTCTTTTATCCGTTAGTCACTTCACCATGCATTTTCTCGATCAAGCCAAGATTTTCATTCGCTCGGGCCAGGGCGGACCCGGTTCGGTCTCGTTCCGACGCGAGATGTATGTCGAATATGGTGGTCCCGATGGGGGCAACGGCGGGCGCGGCGGGGACATCATCTTTGAGGTGGTTCCCGGGCTCAACACACTGATCGACTTTCGTTATGCGCAGCATTTCAAGGCGCAGCGCGGTATTCCGGGTGCCGGCAAGAACCGCACCGGGGCTGCCGGACAGGACTTGGTGATCAAGGTCCCGCTCGGCACGCAAGTGCTCGACGATGACCGGGAGACCGTGCTGCTCGATCTCAACGAGGCCGGAAAGCGGGTGGTGTTCCTCGAAGGCGGAATGGGCGGGCGCGGCAACGCCAGCTACAAGACCAGCACCAACCGCGCCCCGCGCCAGCACCAGCCGGGCGAAGTCGGCACCGAAATGTACGTCTGGTTGCGGCTCAAGCTGCTCGCCGATGCCGGTCTGGTGGGGATGCCCAATGCGGGCAAATCGACCTTCATCAACGCGGTCTCAAACGCCCGGGCCAAGGTGGGCGACTATGCCTTCACCACGCTGGTCCCCAAGCTGGGGGTTGTGCGCCACAAGGCGCGCGAATTCGTGCTGGCCGATATTCCCGGCCTGATCGCCGGTGCCGCCGATGGTGCGGGAATTGGCGACCGTTTCCTTGGCCACATCGAGCGTTGCCGGGTGCTGATCCACCTGATCGACATCAACGGTACTGATCCTGCCGAAGCGCTTGAGATCATCGAGGAAGAACTCGAAATCTACGGGTCAGGGCTGGACGAAAAGCCGCGCCTGATCGCGCTCAACAAGATCGACACGGTCGATGCCGAGTTGGTCAAGGCGTTCACCAAGGAGCTGAAAGCTGCCGGGGCAAAGGCGGTCTATCCGATCTCCGGTGCAACCGGGGCCGGGATGGAAAAGCTGCTGGAAGCGGTGATCTCACACCTGCCTGCCGCGACCGTCACCGAACGTCCGATCGGCGAGCTGGAAGAAACCGACGAGACGCCCTGGTCACCGCTGTGATCTGAAAGCGGGATGTTCGCACGCCAAGACGCCAAGAGCTTCCTCTTTTCGGCGAAGCCGCTCGCATCCCTACGGTCCGATTTTGATCCAGCGCCATTTGGATTGAGAATAGCCAGCGGCCCGCGCCAGCATCTTGGCGTCTTGGCGTGTGAAATTGATTCTCCCAATCAGAGCAAACTGCCGCTAACGCCGCTCGCATGTCCCTGACCCGCCTCTCCGACCTGGCCGACAAGGCTGCCTGCCCCCGGCTGGTGGTCAAGGTCGGTTCGTCGCTGCTGGTTGGTGCGAATGGAATCCGGCGCAGCTGGCTCGAGGGGCTGGTGGCAGAGCTTGCAGCAGCACGGTCGCGGGGGCAGGACGTGATTGTCGTATCCTCCGGCGCGATCGCCCTCGGCGCGGCCAAGCTCAAGCTCGACAAGAGCGGTCGCGGCAGTCTGGCTGATGCGCAGGCCTCTGCCGCTGTCGGCCAGATCGCTCTGTCGGGGCTATGGGCTGAGTTGTTGAGTGCTCACGGGCTGACCGCCGCGCAGCTGCTGCTGACGCTGGACGATCTTGAGGATCGCCGCCGCTACCTCAACGCGACGGCCACGCTGACCCGCCTGCTCGATGCGGGGGCGGTGCCGGTCATCAACGAAAATGATAGCGTTGCGACGCAGGAAATCCGCTTTGGCGACAATGACCGGCTCGCCGCACGGGTGGCCCAGGCGGCGCAGGCGAGCGCGGTGCTGCTGCTGTCGGACGTCGATGGACTCTACGATCGCAACCCAGCTGATCCGGCAGCAAAACTGCTCCCCGAAGTGCACGGGGTGACTGCCGATGTCCACGCTATGGCCACCGGCGGATCGTCGTCCGGGATGGGATCGGGCGGGATGACCTCAAAGTTGCAAGCCGCCGAGATCGCCGAGCGGGCCGGAATCGCGCTGGTCATCGCCAGCGGGCTGCATGACACACCGATTGCGCGGGCGACGAGCGAAGGGATCGGCACGCTGTTCCTGGCGCGGCGCAAGGACGCGGGCCGCAAGGCCTGGCTCGGCGGACGGCTTCGGCTCAAAGGCGCATTTACCGTTGATGCTGGCGCAGCACGCGCGCTGGCCAAGGGCAGCAGCCTGCTCGCTGCCGGAATCATCGGGGTCGAGGGAGAGTTCGCGCGCGGCGATGCTGTGGCGATCCGCGACGATGGCGGGGCCACGCTCGCGCACGGGCTGAGCGAATACGATGCGCTGGAATGCGCGCGGCTGATGGGCAGCCAATCGGGCGAACAGGAAGCATTGCTCGGCTATGCGCCGCGCTCGGCCGTGGTCCACCGCGATCAACTGGTCTTGCTGTGACGCTTGCGATCACCGGAGCGACCGGTTTCGTCGGGCTGGCGTTGCTCGACCGCGCGCAATCCGCCGGAATCGCGGTCAAGGCGCTGACCCGGCGTGAGCAGGAGCCGCGCAAGGGCGTTGAATGGATTCGCGGCGATCTCGATTCCGGCAAGGCGCTGCATGATCTGGCACGCGGGGCCGAAGCGCTGATCCACGTCGCCGGGGTGGTCAACGCTCCCGATCCTGCCGCATTTGAGCACGGCAATGTCACCGGCACGCTCAACGCGATCGAGGCCGCGCGCAGCGCCGGGGTTTCGCGCTTCATCCACGTCTCGTCGCTGTCGGCGCGCGAGCCTAACCTCTCGGCCTATGGCGCCAGCAAGGCGCGCGCAGAAAAGCTGGTCAGGGCCAGCGGGCTCGACTGGACGATCGTCCGCCCGCCCGGCATCTACGGCCCACGCGACGTCGACTATTTCGAGATGTTCCGGATGGCGCGTTGGGGGGTGTTGCCGGTGCCGCCGCGCGAGGGACGCTCGTCGCTGATCCACGTCGATGATCTGGCCCGGCGACAGCGGCTCGAGCGCCGTGGCGACGTTGTC
>Ga0114940_10001030_pt1 | contig 10874 bp, 9 predicted proteins | sample ColdCreekSource_FD_87195 | JGI IMG/M metagenome (GOLD analysis project Ga0114940, IMG submission 87195) | Groundwater microbial communities from Cold Creek, Nevada to study Microbial Dark Matter (Phase II) - Cold Creek Source | ecosystem: Environmental > Aquatic > Deep subsurface > Groundwater ...
ACACAGAATTTGCTTTGGAAATGCAGAAACAAAAGACTATCATCTTTCAGAACCTGGACTTATGACTTCTTCCTAGTCCCATCTCTCCCATTTCAGGTATCATTTCCCGTTTGGAAAATACTAGGCTTGCCCCGCACGGGCAGCCCCGCTATTCTGGGCTTGTCTAACCCTGCTGCTAAATGTCGGACGAGGAACTTGCGCATTTGCTCAAAGAAAACAAGATTGGACTGACCTTGCCCGAAGCCCGTGAAGTAGAAAAAATCCTTGGCCGCACACCCACCCTCACGGAAGCCATCGTGTGGGGAATTCAAGGAAGCGAACATTGCTCATACCGCAGCAGCCGCCCTTTCCTCAAAACCCTGCCCACCAAAGCGCCCAACGTGATGCTCGGTGTGGGAGAAGACGCCGGAATCGTGCATTTTGCAAAAGCCGCCAGCGGAAAAAGTTATGGAGTCATCATGGGTCACGAATCGCACAACCATCCGTCTCAAGTGGTGCCTTTTGAAGGCGCTTCCACCGGAATCGGAGGGATGGTGCGAGACATCATTGTGATGGGAGGCCGCGCCATCGCCACGGCGGATCCACTCCGCTTCGGTTCGCTCGAAAAATCCGGTCCCAAACACATCGCAGCCGGCGTGATTTCCGGCATCGCGGGTTACGGCAATCCACTCGGGGTTCCCAACCTGGCCGGCGACACTTATTTTGACGATTCTTTCAACGACAACTGCCTCGTGAACGTGGTCTGCCTCGGCTCCATCCGCGAAGATGAAATCATCCATTCTTTTGTGCCTCCCGGCGCAGCCGGTGCCGAAGGTCACCCGGAGCAAGGCTGGGAAATCATCATCGTGGGCAAACCCACGGACAATTCCGGAATGGGCGGAGCCGCTTTTGCTTCCATCGAACTCGACGAAAAAGACAAAGAAGCCAACAAAGGCGCCGTGCAAGAACCCAATCCTTTCCTGGAACGCCACTTGGCCGAATCCAGCTACACCCTCTTCAAAAAACTCCGTGACGCCGGCAATCTCGGCAAAGTGTCCTTCAAAGACATGGGCGCTGGAGGCAACGTCTGCGCCACCGTAGAACAGGTTGAACCCGCCGGTTTTGGCGCCGAAGTCGACCTCAAAAAAGTCCACACCTCCATTCCAAATCTTCCTCCAGCAGTGATCGCCTGCGCAGAAACACAAGAACGCCTCTGCTGGATTTGCGACCCCTCACTCACGCAACTGATCCTCGACCATTACAACGTGGAATGGGATCTTCCCAACGTGTCCCTGGGCGCCCGCGCCAGCCTGGTGGGCAAGGTCACTCGTGGCAATTACGTCGTGAAATTTGGCGACGAAATCCTCATCGACGCCCCCGCCTCAGACGTCACCAAAGGCCTCCAATACCAACGCGCTTACGCCGATCCAAATCGCACTTTCGAAGAACCGACCTTCGACCCTCCCGACCTCGCCGCCATTTTCCTCAAAGTCCTCGGCAGCGAAAACATCGCCAGCCGTCTCCCGATTTTTGAAAACTACGACAAAGTGGTCCAAGGTCAAACCGTTTTTGAACCAGGCATGGCAGACGCCGGCCTCCTCGTCCCTTTCCGCAATCGAGAAGAAGCCCCCGAACTCCACAAAGTCGGTGCCGCGCTCAGCGTGGATGCCAACCCGCGTTACGGAAAAATTTCTCCGTACTGGTGCGCCGTGAACGCCGCCGTGGAAGGCATGCGCAACGTCGCCGCCATCGGAGCCACTCCCTGGGCCGTCACCGATTGTCTCAACTTCGGCAACCCGGAAAAACCCGAACAAATGTGGGAACTCGTGGAAAGCATCCGCGGCCTCAAAGACGCGTTCGAAGGCGTTGGCCACCTGGACTTCCCCGGCTCACCACTCCCCGTGGTTTCCGGAAATGTTTCCCTTTATAACGAATCTAAAAACAGCAGCGTCGCAGCCTCTCCGGTCATCGGAACGCTCGGACGAATAGACAATGTAGACAAGGCCATCACCACCCAAGTCAAAGCAGCAGGCAGCACGCTTTACCTGATTGGCGAACGCAAAAACGAATGCGGCGGCAGCGAGTACTATAGACAGCTCGGCCACTTGGGTGCGAACCTGCCCAAACCGGACTTCGCCACCGTGCGCGCCGAACTCCAAGTCATGATTGCCTCAGTGGATCAAGGCCTGGCGCTTTCTTCGCACGACATCTCCGACGGCGGATTCATCGTGGCTCTGGCGGAAATGATGGCCGGTGGCCGTGGCGAAGGTCAACTCGGCCTTTCCGTGGACCTCACGTTGCTCAGCCCCGCACTCCGCACGGACCAAAAATGCTTCAGCGAAACCGGTGGCTTTGTCCTCGAAATCGCCGCAGGCCAAGAATCCGCCTTCGAAACCCTCTGCACCTCTCACGAACTCGTGCCTTTCAAACTCGGCACCGTCACCCCCGCGCTCGACTTCATCCTCACCAATCATGCTCAGACCCTTCACCTGCCCCTCGCTCAAGTGGTGGACACCTGGCTGAACGGACTCCGTAACAAAATGAACCCATGAACACAGCAAAAGCGCAGCGTTGCTGCCATATGAAAAAGGCTTATCTCAGTTCTATTCTTAGCATTGTCCTCCTGCTCACCAGTTGCAGCCAAACCACAACGCAGGACCTCAGCCACGCTTGTGACGCTCCCGATTACACCTACGCTGAGTCCATCGTAGAAACCTGGGGCAATCTCACCTACAATCTGCCGCATTGCTGGACGGCTAAAGAAATCATCACCACGGACAAACGCCAGGCACTTTCCCTTCAAAAATTGGATGACACCGCTTCGCTGCAAATCGTACGAATGTCAGGAATTCCTATCGCTGAACTTGCTGCACCTCTAGTCAAAACAGCTGCCGATGGAACCACGACCTACAGTTATGATGGCCACTTCACGGCCACCACCACCACCCCCGATGACGCCGATGTCCAAGAAATCCTGGCTTCCTTCAAAGATCCTCTGCCCGATTACTCCTCCATGGAACCCTTACCCGATTTATGAAAACTCGCGTCGCCGTCCTCCAATTTCCGGGGATCAATTCTGAACAAGAAACGCTTCGTGCGCTGTGGGATGCCCAAATCGACGCCGAACTTTTCCGTTGGAACGAAGACCCCACCCGCCTCGCCAGCTACGACGGTTATGTGATTCCCGGCGGCTTCTCTTACGAAGACCGAGGCCGCAGCGGCCTCATCGCCTCCATGGAACCCATCATGGATGAAATCCGTCGCCAAGCCGACTCCGGCAAGCCCGTTCTCGGCATCTGCAACGGCGCCCAAATCTTGGTTGAATCCGGCCTCATCCCAGGTGGTCCCGGCCACCCCCTTCTCATGTCCCTGGCCCGCAACAAACGCATCAAAGACGGCAAAGTCATCGGTGTTGGATTCTACAACGAAAACGTGCACATCCGCTGCGACGCCCCCTCCGCTTTCACGTGGGATTATAAGGGCGGCGAAATCGAGCAAGTTCCCATCGCCCACGGTGAAGGGCGTTTCACCACCAGCATTCCCGGCCTCCTGGAAAAACTCCAAGAAAACAATCAGATCGTTTTCCGCTACACACCCACCAACCCCAACGGCGCCATGGACAACGCGGCCGCCATCTGCAACCCGCGCGGCAACGTGATGGCCATCATGCCCCATCCCGAACGCGGCCCCTCCGCCCCCATGCCCAAGATTTTCAGCTCCATGAAGCGCTACATGGAAGACCAGTCGGCCCTCGAGTCTGCCCGGGCAACTGCACCCGCCCTCGACTTCACCGACAATCCGCCCCCGCTCACGGCGCACACGCACCGCCCCGACACCCTCGAATTTTTCATCGAACTCATCATCACAGACAACGAAGCTCAAACCATTCAAAACGCCCTCAATCACCACGGCTTCCAGGTTCAAGTCCGCAAATGGGGCTATTACGAAGTGGAAACCAAGCACGGCGAAGACCAACAAATCGTGGCCGACGAACTCATCGCTTCCGGCGAGCTTTGCAACCTCCACAAAGAACACGTCACCGTCGCTTCAGACCTCAACAGTTTCCCCCGCAAAGACGACGCCCGCTATTTCCTAGTCTGCGACAAAGAAGACGCCGCCGGCCTCGCCAAATCCGCCCAAATCGGCCGCCCCACCCGTCGCGGTTGGTTCTGGGAAGTCACCGGCACCGTCGACGAAGCCGCCCTCCTCGCCACCCACATCTTCGCCAATCACCACGCCCAAGACATTTGGGCTTAACGGAAAACCGTGCTAGAATGGCTTTCTTTAGCCAAATAAAATGGGCGCTATAGAAGAGGTAAACAGCTTCCTCCAAGATCAACTCATGAACGAAAGAGTAATTTTCGATCAGAGTAAAGGGGGCTACGAATTCGAAGAAAACGAAGCCGGAGCCTCCGCCAAAACGCAGCCACTTTCTTTCTGGAAAAACTTTTTTCACGAAAATCCTGAAGCGACCATGGAAGGGACTTGCAGGATCATTTCGGCTGGACTCGTAGGGAAAATCAAAAGGCTCTGGCCTGTAGAGGAAGTACAGTACGTATTCAATTTTGGCCATGTGGTGCCTGTCATTTCGATTGGGAATGAACAATTCATCACAGATCTCGGTCGCCGCCGCCCGATTCCTATGGCGCTCCCTTGCAATGGAGAACCTGTTTCTACAGATTTTTATCCGCACACGGTGACCTACACTGCTCAAAAGAATGGAAGTGGTTTTGAACTGCACATCACACAAAAACACACAGCGGTGAGGTATGAGTTCTTCACCTCAGTGCAAAACTCCGCAGACGAAGAAGCTCGAATCTTGGAAAGTTTGCGTCACAACGCACGTTTAATGAAGGTGAATATGCATGGCGGCTATCATCTTTCGGACGTCTCCGCCGCCCCCACTGGCAAAGAGAGGTTGCGATTCAGAGAGAAAATTTTGAGCGGCGTTTGTGTCAACGTGATTATCGCTTAAAACCCGATTTTAAGGTTTTTGTCAGGACTTCGGACGATAAAAGGCGCTATAAGTAAAGCGGCTTTTGAAGAGACGTCTTGACGGTGAGCGCGCGCTCACCTAAACTGAGGCCAAGCTTTCCTATTTCCTAACCCCAACTTCTATGTCTGACGACAAAGTAGAAAAAGCTGAAAAAATCACTAAGGTCAAACCAGCGGTGGACGAGAACCGCAAAAAAGCCCTCGAATTGGCCCTTTCCCAGATTGAAAAGAATTTTGGATCCGGCTCCATCATGAAGCTCGGTGAGTCCAAACACATGGACGTAGACACCTTTTCCACAGGATCCCTTTCTTTGGATCTTGCCCTCGGTGGCGGAGTTCCCAAAGGCCGTGTGATTGAAATCTATGGTCCAGAAAGTTCTGGTAAAACCACCCTCACCCTCCACATGATTGCACAAATGCAAAAAAGTGGTGGGCAGGCGGCTTTCGTCGACGCAGAGCACGCCCTCGACCCCGCTTATGCACGCCGCATTGGAGTGGACATCGACAACCTCCTCCTCTCCCAACCGGACACGGGTGAACAAGCCCTGGAAATCGTAGAAACCCTCGTGCGTTCCAACGCCGTGGACATCGTAGTCATCGACTCCGTGGCAGCCCTCACGCCTCGTGCAGAAATCGAAGGCGAAATGGGTGACGCCCAGATGGGACTTCAGGCTCGTCTCATGAGCCAGGCCCTCCGCAAACTCACCGCCGTCATCAGCAAATCCAACTGCACGGTGATCTTCCTCAACCAGCTCCGCATGAAAATCGGTGTGATGTTCGGGAATCCCGAAACCACTACAGGAGGACAGGCTCTCAAATTCTACTCCTCCATCCGTATGGAAATCCGCCGCATCGGTCAGCTCGAAGGAGCCGAAGTCACGGCTGGAGATGGAAAAGAATTCGTCGGAAACCGCGTTCGCGTGAAAATCGTGAAGAACAAGGTGGCTCCTCCCTTCAAAACCGCCGAGTTCGACATCATGTTCAACAAAGGAATCTCAAGAACAGGAGACATCCTGGATCTCGCAGCCAAGTACGAATTCGTCCGCAAAGCCGGCGCCTTCTACAGCTACGGGGAAACCAAGCTGGGCCAAGGTCGTGAAAACTCCAAAGCCTTCTTGGAAGAAAATCCCGAACTCACCAATGAGCTCGACCACCTGATCCGAGAAAAAGTAGCCGCTCAGAACCTCGCTTAATTTATGGAAGACCTTTTCTACCGCGAGCTCATGAACTATTCCCTGCGAGTCCTGGCAAGGCGCTCTCACACGGTTCATGAGCTGCGAGAAAAACTCAAAAAGCGTCCTCAGTACACTCCAGAATTGGAGGAACAAGTGGTGGCGAGGCTCCTGGACCTCAAGCTCCTGGACGATGAAGCCTACGTGCGTCGTCATCTAGAGTTTGCCGCCGAGGCCCGCCACCAGGGCTACCTCAAAGTGGCCAGCAAACTCAGTCAAAAAGGCATCCCCCTGTCCTACACCAAAGAACTCTGGAATGAGCTCGATCTCCCCGAGAAAGACATCGCTCGCACGGCCCTGGAAAAAGCCAAAAAACGCTTCCAAAACATCCCCCCAGAAAAGCTCTATGCCAAAAAAGTACAATTCCTGGCTTCCCGCGGCTTCGACCCCTCCGTCATCTTTGAACTTGCGAAAGAGAGGGAATCCCAGTAAAATCACCTAGTCAGAATCGGATTTAAATAGGCTGGAATCAACGATTCTGCCCATTTACCCGTCTATCAAAACCCCTATGCACCAACAATTTATGGCCGCCGTCCGCCAACTCGGAAACGAGAAAGGACTCCCCGAAGAAGTCATCATGGACATCGTAAAAGCGGCTCTCCGCACCGCGTACCGTAAGGACTACGGAAACAAAGAGCAGAACATCGAAGTGGACATCGATCCCAAGACCGAAAACGTCACCATCTACATCGTCAAAAAAGTCGTCGATAAGATTGAGGACGAGGACTCCGAACTCACTTTGGAACAGGCTCGCAAGCTCAACAAGACCATCAAAATGGACGAGCAGATCCGCCTCGAAGTAACTCCAATGACCTACGGCCGCATCGCTGCCCAGGCCGCCAAACAGGTCATCATCCAGCGCATCCAAGAGGCAGAGCGCGATTTCATGTACGAGACCTTCAAAGACCGTGAAAACGAGCTGATCAACGCCCTCATTCACCGTGTGGACGGCAACCAGGTTTACGTGGAAATGGGTGGAATCACCGCTTTGCTCCCCGCTCGTGAACAAATTTCCTCTGAGCAATACTACGGAGGTCAGCGCATCAAGCTCTATCTGGACAAAGTGGTCAAAACCACCAAAGGCCCTCAACTCCTCATTTCCCGCACCCATCCCAAGCTTGTTGAAAAGCTGATGGAACTGGAAATCCCGGAAGTAAAAGCCGGCACCGTCATCGTGAAAGGAGTCGCTCGTGAACCGGGCGTCCGTTGCAAAGTGGCCGTATCCTCCAAAGATCCTCAAGTGGATCCCATCGGAGCCTGCGTGGGGCAAAACGGAGTGCGCGTACAAAACGTGACTCACGAACTCGCCGGAGAACGCATCGACATCATTCCTTGGAGCGAAGATCAGGCTAAATTCATCATGGAATCCCTCAAGCCCGCCAAGATTTCTCGCGTGGAACTCGACCAGAGCCAGCACCTCGCTAAAGTCTACGTGACCCAAGACCAACGTGCCCTCGCCATCGGAAAGAGTGGACAAAACGTTCGTCTCGCCTCCCACCTAACAGGTTGGGAAGTAGACATCCTGGACACCAACGAGCCTGCCGGAGCCGCGGCTGTCGCCGAAAAAGCAGCCGCCCCCAAAGTCCTCATGGTGAGTGACCTCGATCTGCCTGAAGAAGTGAAAGAAAAACTCATGTCCGTCAGCCTGGAACAGGTTGGGCAGCTCATGGGACTTTCCGCCAAAGACTTCATGCAAGTGGAAGGCATCACCAAAGACGAAGCCAAACAAATCGTCGACGCCGTCGCAAAGACGAAGTAGTCCTCGCCTCCGGGAAACCGCAACGCGCAGGAGTAGACTAAACCCATTTGAAAGGGTGGGAACAGGAGTGTGAAGCACTAAAGGGCAGCCCGTGCTGATCAATCCTGTTCCCACCCTTTCTTCAAAGTGGTTTCTGTGCTACAATAATCAGATCAAAACAAAAAGTTCCCATGCTCTTTTCTCCCAGCATATTCTGGTTTGGCTTCAGTCAAGGCTTAGTCATCGGTCCCATAACCCTCTACGGAATCCGTGAAGGACTCGATCCTCGCCGCGGTTTTTGGTCACAAATGCAGGTTATTGGGGGCTCCACCCTCGTGGACGTGATCTATCTCTTGCTCGCCACTTACGGGATGGTGAATTTTGTACAATACGACCTCGCCCAAGTAGTACTTTGGTCGCTCGCTTCCTACATGCTCATCACCATGGGCGTGAATTCTCTGCACGAACGCCCCAGCAAGCTCTCGTTCGCTCACATGCATCGCCACAAAGTGCATTTCTTTGAAACCGACTTTTTCCGCGCATTCTGTCTAAATCTCGTGAATCCCATGGCCATTGTCTTTGCAGTGATCGTTTTTGGAGGCATGTACGCCGGTTACGCCAACCAACTCTCACCCCTGGCTTTCACCGTCAATATCGTCATTGGAGGTCTCGTCACCTCTGTTCTCAAAGCCATTTTGACCTTGGCCATCCGCCACATTTTCCACGAATGGATGCTCACCAAACTCATGAAAGCAGGCTCCCTCATCCTTGTGGCTTACGGGGTCTGGTTCTTCTGGAAAGCCGCCCAGCATGTGCCTGACCTCACCGTCAGTTTGATTAACCTGGTTCACCCATGACCGACAATTCCTTCGCTACCTCCCGGATAGAAACCGATTCCCACGTCGCCATGGCCAGCGCCACCGGTGGGGGAACGCCTTTGACGTCCATCAACCGCACCTTTGAAGAAAAGTCGACCATGGAAAGTGCTCAAAAAATGGGCATGAGCTACATCGACATCGGCAACGTGCACGTGAATCCAGACCACCTCCGCGTCCTCACACACCTGGAAGCCGGAGACGCCCTGGTGATTCCGTTCTTCAAAGTCGGCAAAAAACTCCGTCTCGCCATCGCGCATCCCACCAGTTCAAAAACGCAGGAACTCATTAAAAAACTGAAGGCCGATGGTTACGCCATCAACGTGAATTTGGCTTCTGAAAGCGGAATCCGCAGCGCCCTAGAGGCCTACAAATCTCTTGAAGGTCCCGCGCAAATCTCCACGGAAAACATCGTGGATGAAGCCAAGCTCCAGTCCTACCAAGCTGAAATCGAAAACCTCTCGGCCCTGCGCGAAAAAATCCAAAGCGTTTCCGCCGAAGAAGCCCTCAACGTGCTCAGCGTGGGCGCCCTCAAAACCGGCGCGTCAGACATCCATTACCAGCCCGAGGAAAAGCGCGTCATCGTGCGCTTCCGTATCGACGGCGTGCTCCAACAAATTCTGGAACTCGATCCCAGTACCTATTCCTACCTCAGCAACCAGCTCAAATACAAATCCGGCATGCGCCTCAACGTGAGCAACATCCCGCAAGACGGCCGCTATTTCTTCAACGTGAACGACCGCAAAGTGGACGTTCGTGTTTCGTCCATCCCCACGGAATACGGCGAAAGTTTTGTCTGCCGCCTCCTCGATTCCAAAAAGAAAAATCTCACCTTCGAAGACCTTGGTTTTGAAGGCCGCAACCTGGAAATCCTCCACTACGCGCTGAACATCACCAGCGGAATGATCCTGGTCACCGGTCCCACCGGTTCCGGTAAAACCACCTCGCTTTACTCCATGCTCAGCGACTTCAACCAGCCCGAAAACAAAATCATCACCCTGGAAGATCCAATCGAGTACCACCTCCTCGGCATCACTCAAAGCCAGATCAACGAAAAGCGCGGTTACACCTTTGGTTCCGGGCTCCGTGCGATTCTCCGCCAAGATCCCGATGTCGTGATGATCGGAGAAATCCGTGACGCCGACACCGCCGAAACCGCCGCTCAAGCCGCCCTCACTGGACACATTTTGCTGTCCACTTTGCACACCAACAGCGCGATTGAAACCGTGCCTCGACTCCTCAACATCGGCCTCAAGCCATTCATGATTGCACCGGCCCTCGGCGTAGTCATGGCTCAGCGCCTCGTCCGCAAAGTCTGCTCATTCTGTGTGCAGCAAAAACCCGTCACAGACGCCGAACGCGCCACCCTCACCGCTGCCATCGCACAAATCAAAGAAGTCCGCACCGATGCTCTCACGATTCCCGCCACCTTGCCTGTGGGCGCCGGTTGTGACAAGTGCAGCCACACCGGTTTCCTCGGCCAAGCCTGCATCGCAGAAATGTTCACCAATTCCGACGAGCTCAAAGAGGCCATCCTCGCCGAAGCCTCGGTCACCCAGCTTTTCAAAATCGTCCGTTCCGCCGGCATGCTCACCATGGGCGAAGACGGCGTCCTCAAAGTCCTCCGCGGCCTCACCACCCTCAGCGAAGTCGAACGCGTCACCGACATCTCCCTCCACCGCACCCAACAGCGCTTCGACGCTCCCGTTCCAGCCGAAGCCATTCCCGCGCCAGAGACTGAAGTGGCCATCGAAAGCTAGTTGACAAATTGCCAATTTAGTGGCATAGTGTAGATCTTTATAGTCTACTGCTCATGCGCTCTTTAGAAGAACTCCAATTGCGGATTGAAAACGAAGGGGCCGAGGGTTCATGGAGCATCCACGACTTAGACCCCCGTCACTTTCGAAGAAATCAACTGAGTGAGCAATGGCCAGAGAGTGAAGAGGTTTACCATCACCTCTATCGGCGTCAAATAGGGAAAGGGGATCTTTTCGACGACTGGGCTCGCCGCAAAAACCCGGTGCCTGTGCACTTCACTTTTATAAAATATAAAAA
>Ga0114940_10001031_pt1 | contig 10872 bp, 13 predicted proteins | sample ColdCreekSource_FD_87195 | JGI IMG/M metagenome (GOLD analysis project Ga0114940, IMG submission 87195) | Groundwater microbial communities from Cold Creek, Nevada to study Microbial Dark Matter (Phase II) - Cold Creek Source | ecosystem: Environmental > Aquatic > Deep subsurface > Groundwater ...
AAACCGCCGACACTCATCACAATGATATCCCGTCCCATTTCAAGCGCCTTTAGCGCCAGGACGCGGCAGACCTCCTGACTGGCGGCTTCGATCAGCAGATCGCAATGAAACGGCAGAGATTCGATGGGCAGAACATCAGGATGAGGATTCAATTCATTGGAGAGAGTTTGAGCCTTCTTTTCATTGTGATCACACAGAACCATGAGGCGCGCACGGTCTTTGAAGCATGCGGTGATGGCGCGAGCCAGCTCGCCGCCGATGGCGCCACAACCGACGATCCCGATTCTTTTCAGCTCAGGCATTTCAGATTAAATCCGGAGCCAGTTTTCGCATGTTCTCGAAACGCGCATCGCTGTGGTTTTCAAGCAGGTTTTCATAGAATTGGCTGTTCCGGGGTGGCTTGCAATCTTATTTCAGACTTCTGAAACTTTTGCATCACGGTGAATATTCTGGCATGGTATTTATAGTGACCATGAATCCTCCCCGTGTGCTTGTTCCTCTGGCCAATGGTTTTGAAGAGATTGAAGCCATTACAGTGATTGACATTCTGCGTCGTGCGCGTGATGGAAAGTGGGTGGCCGAGGTCAACCAGGGGGTCATGGCAAAGCTATGATTTTTTCCACATCGATACTGCGGGCGAAAATTGTCCGGATCACAACTTTGAGCATGGGACTGATCCTGCTGGCGTATGAGGGTGAAACCAGCAGTTCCCAGTTGAGCGGGTTGTTGCATGTTTTCGCCAAACTACCCTCCTGTGGCCTGTCACAGACACCGTGTCTGCCCACTCCCAATGATCGGATTTATGAAGATGACAGGCTCGGTTATGTCGCACGGAGTCGAACCAATGATCAGTATGGTTTTCCTGGATGGACGCGGAGTCAGGGTGAACGGTTTCACAAGGGAGTGGATATCCTTCCTGTCCACTTTGAAAAAACGAAGGAAACGGTTCGGATTTCATATTACGACGCGAATGCCGGGCGCAGTTTTTCGAAGAATGAGCCTGTTCTTGTGCCCAAGGATGAAATTTTTTCGATTCTGGATGGAGTCGTCGTCATGGCCAATAAATATGAGCAGAACAGTGGTTATGGACGCTATATCATCATCGAACACCAATTTGCGGATGGCGCCTCGTTTATCTCGATGTACGCCCACTTGAACTGGCTGGAGGTCAAACAGGGTGATCCGGTTCACCGAGGTGATCGTATAGGATGGATGGGGCGCACCTCCTCGGATCCCGGCGGCCGTACCTATCTGAAGGCGATTCCTCACTGTCATTTTGAAGTGGGGCGGGTGATTGATCCCGATTTTGCGAACACGCGGACGGCAAAGCTTCTCTACCCCCGGATGTTAGGTGGGAAGTTCGATCCGCGCGACATTCAGCCCTATGATCCACTTGTATTTCTCACCACCTTCAAGGCACAGCCGAAATCTGATCTGATAAAGAATCAGGATGTTTCTTTGCAGGATGAGAATTGAGTCTGACTTTTAAAGGTATGTTTTAATCCTATAATCCATCCGTGATGTAGAGGTGTTTCTGCGAAACGTCGTTGTTCCAACCCGCATATTTCACCATTCTCAAAAAATGATTTCAAGGTGTTGGATGGAAATCAGGAGTAGAGGCGCAATTTATTGCGCCCCTACAAAAAAATTTGTGAAATATCCTGGCTAACTGCGCTTTGCAAAAGCGCAGCTGCAATTTGATCGGGTTTTCATAGGAGAGCGGGAGAAGGATCTCTGGCTTTGGTTGAAGACCCCCCGTTGTTGCAGCCGCTCGATAAAACTTCAAAATCCTGATTGCATCCACCATTAAGTCGCTTTGATAATCTGTCGAATCTTGGCAGCCCGATGCTGAGGCTTGCGCCCGCGCCCACTGGCAATTTCCCATAAACCATCGAGTCCCTGTTCCACAAAGCGATGCCGCCAAAGAGAAACGGTTTTGAAATTAATCCCTAATTCTTCCGCAATCTGAATGTCTTGCAGACCATCGGCTGCAAGCCGAACGATCTCCAACCGCTGGACCACTTGTTGAGGAGTCCCGCGCGCACGCTTCCATTGTTGCAGTTGGATCTGCTGAGATTCCAACAGGTTGACGCTCACGCCGCATCTTGACATGAAGCAAATATTGCCAGAAAGAAACAGTAACTCCAGTTATTTTTGAGACACTACACTAGGGTCTGGCCACGTTTTTGGGCCAGTGCATTCAGTTTGTGCAGTCTGGCTGAATTGCTGATCCAGGAAAGTCGTGTGTTGTAAATGCGACGGTAATGTGGCAAAGTTGCAGGGCAAGGCATATTCCCTCTCCAAAGCTCGAAACCATGAAGCAGTTCGTGGAAACCAAAAAATGAGGCCGTTTAAATGAATCCCACAATATTTTCATTCCTGCATGGCATGGTTGTGAAAGGGCGAATACTCGTTGTGTTGAATGCAGCTGTTGTTGCGCTCTTCTGCTGCAATGGCTGCGCAACCACATATCAGCAATCTGATAACTTCGTGATTAATGGATTTTTCTTTGATGATGAAATTATTAAAATCAAAGAGGCTGTTGCTGGAAAGACAAGAGCTCCCATCACTTCCATTCAGCAAATTGGGGCACTTTATGCCCGGGTGGAAACGGCTCCGGCAGATGGCCAGAAGGGACGTGGCGCAGTTTATGTCCTCAAGTGCGAGAAAGCTTCCAGTGACTGGAAGATCGTCGAAGATGCTTTCGATTCCACACCGAAGTGAAGAATCTCTGATTTTCTAATGAGCGGGAGATGCCTCTCTTCTCATCGGCTGGATTGGTGCTTCATGACGGGGCTCCAGTACCTTGTCTCGGCAATTTTCCAATAATTTCCGGTCTGCCATTTCTCAGATACAGATGTCATCCGGTAGCGATGAACCTTGAGCTGCAGGTATTTGGGTCCCGTGCCGGGAAACGGATTTTTCCCCAGCAAATCCAGAATGGCAGGCTGATTTGAGCAGATGCCTTCGAGCAGGAAAACCAGATAGTGGTGATGACGAAAATCATCCCGGCCATCAAAGGTCAAAAACCAGCATTGAAAATCAAGCCGCGGTTGATGAGGCGCCACAAAGGGTGGCGCACGACGAAGGTCGCCCGCCTTGTATCGAAAGGGGTGCGTTTCCCAGATGATTCCATCCATACTGCCCTGAATTTCCAATTCCCAACGCTCTTGCGTCATGATGGCGAACAAACCATAGCTATTGAAAGAGCGCAGCGGATTAAGAATGGAATACAGCGATGTTCCAAGCGGAACAACACGGTAAAGTTCAGCAAATGGCAGGCTCGAAATCAAAATCATGAAAGCAAACCAACCATAACTCAGACCATTTGGGATCCGTAGCAAAGGCTGCCTCACAGACTGTGTCAATCGATTCCGAACACGTTGTAATCCACGTATCCGGCGACTCCAGAATGCATCATCCATTACAAACAAACATAAAGCGATTGCGAGCAAATTGAAGAACGTGTAGTTCGCTGTCAGAGCAATCGCGATCTGAAACATCAGGAGTAAAGCTGCCGCGCGAACCCTCCACCAGCGCGGAGCAACAAGAAGAAATGGCGCCAAAATTTCCACCATGAAGGTCATGACAACAGTTACGGCTTGAAACCAATGAGGCAGTTGATGAGCCCACCACCCAAGCCATGTCGGGATGGGCGCCGTCTCGTAATAGTAATCCATGGCCGTGAGATTCCGCCAGGTGACATCCCCACCCAGCCACTTGCTGAGACCACTCTCGATACTGAGCCTGAACAACAACCACACGAAAAGCCATCGCACCGGTCGCGAAGGCTCTCCTTCCCCCCGATTCCCACGCCACAAATGAGCAGGAGCCAGGAAAATCGCCAGAAACCCGGTTTCCAGCAAAAGATTATCCCACTGGAAAAGGAAAAAATCCTGTCCGACACTGACGAAGGAAAGATAGAGCATCCACAACAAGACGCAGCAAATTCTGGGAGCCACGTTGACCATCAACAGTCCGGATAAAAGCAGCCCCATGACAACGCCGGTGCATAACGCAGTGTCGGAATTCCAAATCCAGAAAAGACTGGGCACTTTCCAGAAAACTTCCGCCGGTCCAAGCTGTGAGGCAATGGCATCCAAAAACCGTGTTACAGGGAGCAGTCCATGGCTTCCGATCAATCCGCGGACCTGACTACCCAGCGAGGCAAAGGCAATAAAATAAATCGCCCCCAGAAACCTCAAAAAAGTCCACGCGCTCAGGCGATAACCGGCCTTTTCCAACAATGGATTCCTACTTGTTGCTTTGTTCATAGATCTGTCATTCCAGGTCCACTGCAGTGGGCTTGGAATTTCAATCATGGTTCGCGCGATTTTTCATCGCAAATGGTGTTGCAACCATCCACCATCTTATGGGAGAGGCTTCCTTATGACAACCGACAAAACTATCTGGGCATTTGATTTGGGGTTGGGTTCCATTGGAGAAGCTGTTCGCCGTGGTGATAAGTTCCTGCACAAAGCATCGCTGCTGATCCCGGCAGAATTCGCGGAAACCAAAACCGCCGCTGGTCGCCGCCGCATGTGGTGCACTCGTCAGGCGCACAAGGCGCGTGAACAATGGCTCGATGAAGTGATGCAATAGGCGGGCATTGAACCGCTGAAAGGTCGGCGCACCCAAAAAGTCGACGGCAAATGGCAATCCGTGCCGGAAACCGAAGAGCAGAAACAAAACCGTAAACTTTTGGAACGCGAGTTTGCCAAACAGGGTGATCCGACTTGCTACACGTCTTACCTGCTTCGCATCAAATTATTGCGCGGCGAGAAACTTGAGCCTTGGCAAATTTACAAAGCGCTTCATTCAGCCATTCAAAAGCGTGGTTACGGGAATGTACCGTGGAAGAAAAGCGCATCGGCAAAACAGGCACAAGAAGGTCAAAACCCACAATATGTGGAAGCAAGAGGCAAATGGGACAAATTCGTTCAACAACCAGATATTGCAAAACTCGGCAACGATTATCACTATGCCTGTTATTACGATGCTTTTTACATGAAGCTCTGGTCGCCAGAACATCCGAAACATCTTGGAATCTGGTGTCCGGAGTTGCCGGAAAAACACGGTACATCAAGAATTGATTGTTCCGTACAAAACACACGCAATGTGGTTTTCCCTGCTGCTACCATCGAAAGGGAAATCTTGGCTCTTGCGGACGCCGCGGAAAATCCTGTGCTTCACACCGCTTTCGAGAAGCTTATGGCAGAGTTCAAAGACAAAATCTTAACTCGTGTTCGTGCCATCAACGCTAAGCGCAAGACCAAGGGGCGGAAGTTGCTTGTTGAACCACAATTTCAGCGGGCGGCAAAAACAATTGGAGAGTTTATCGTCTTTGGCCCGGGTGGACGCGCCAAAACAAAAAGCGACGAAAGACCGATTGCTGCTTTCGATCCAGAAATTCGCAAACAGACCGGATTGCGGCCTGGCACAACGGATGACTGGAAGGGGGTCTTGGGCCAGAAAATTCCGCGCTTTGAAAATCGAATTCTTAATAACTGCGCTCTCATTCCGCGACTTCACGTCTGCCGTAATCCAAGCCGGGAGGGATTTGCCAGCTTGCCTCCAGAAAAACTCCTTCCTGCTCAAGTCACGTTTCTGATGAAGCTGAAAAACATACGGGTCGAAGATAAAACCCCGGAGCGCAAACAACGCGGGCTGCGGCATGACGAAATAAAAAAGATCTTTAACGACTGCGACCCAAAGCGAAAATACAACCTGACACTGCCGCAATGGAAAAAGTGGTGCGAACATTTCGGAGCACTGCCCATCACCGCGGATACAGGTAAAAATAAGGGCGGAGGCGATTTGAAAAACGAAGAGAAGTCCGACGAAAAAAGAAGGACAAGGACGCTGTAAAAGCTCCAGCCACAGAAGGGCGCAGCCGCTTTTCACGCCCATCCTTACAGATTATGAGGGAGCTTATTTTGAGCGGCGAAAAGCCATCGTCGTTTTATCACCGCCTCATTCAGCGTGATGCAGAACTCCTGAACAAGTTTAAAGCGGGAAATGGAAGGCCGTTCGAGATTTTTGATGATTCGCCTGATAAACAGAAAAATAATGAAAATAAGAAAAAGGGTCTTTTGATTTCCGATTTGCAGTTCCTGCTCAGCATGAGGAAAACAGGGGCAAAAGAGGATTCGTGGGAAAACTTGTTCATTCCCAATCAGCGCCTCGATCAGATGGTTCAGGAAATCAACGCCGTAAAGGAGAGTGAAGGCCGAGATGTTGAAAAGAAACGCCGCGACAAGGCAATTGGAGAATTGATTGGCTCGCAGAATGACCCTGTTGTTCGCCACCGTCTGACAGTGTTTTGGGAGCGGCTGAAGTATCTTGAAAGCAAAATTGACAAGAACGGACGACCATTGGGAGAACCCGGTCAAATCGTCTTGGAGTTCATTCGTGAGGATTTCATGGGCAAAAAGGCGCAGAAGAAGCTAAAGGATTTTCAGGACGGACGCGCTGTTGCGCGGAAGAAGGCGCGAGAGTTCGGCGGGCTGAAATATGAGCTTTACGAAGCGCAGAGCGGTGGTTGTCTTTATGGGAAGCAGGTCATCAAGAACGGCAAGTGCGCGTATCTCGAAAACGGTTTGCCGCAGCCGAACACGCCAGGTTGGGATGAATTGGTCATTGACCACATTGTTCCCTGCGAAGCTCCCTACAACGGGCCGGATTCGATGGTGAACTACGTTCTCACGACAACAGATACCAATAACGCAAAGCGCAAGCGCTCTCCATTTGATTGGTTTCACCAAGATCGTTTGGAGGAATGGGATTGTTACAAGAATTTCGTCACTTCCAAAATCGGAACACTCGGCGGCAAAAAAGTTCAGCTTCTGACTCGCGCCGATGCCGCAGACTTGGTCAGCAAATACACATCACTGGCGGAAACGGCTTGGATTTCCAAGTTGGCTCAAACGCTGGCTCGCCTCCACTTCGGCTGGCCTTTGGATCACGAGCGCGGCCAGGAGCGCATCACCGTGGTTCCGGGTGGATTGACCGGACGCATCCGCCGCAAATATCTCTTGAACACCTTGCTTGATGAAAGATTCAAAAATCTGCCAACGAGTCAAATTCAGTCTGAGAATGAGGAGGAGGCCGAGAAAGATCGCACAGACAAGCGACATCATGCGCTCAATGCCATGTTGATCAGCTTTTTCCCGGATTGGATGCGAAATCCGCAGAAGGATGATTTCTTCCGGTTTCCTGTTCCATTGGACCAACCGTTTCCGGGAAAACGAAACAAACATTCTGTCCGGGAATATTTCAAAAAGTTGCTTGATGAGGTGATGCCGGAGAACCTTTTCTTGGAGAAGGCCAAGCTTGCTGAAATGGCCTATGGCAAGTCGTTTCAATCAGAAGAAAGCAGTGTGAGCGGTGAAACAATCAAATACAAAACTGCCAAGGTGGCTCTGGCTGAATTGGCTTGCTCGAAAGGCACAACTGGAAATGCGCGTTACGATTACAAGCAGGCTTGCCGTCTCGCCAACGGAATTGTCGACAAGGAGCTTCGGAAATGCGTGTCCGAGTTTCTAAAGTCGCGTCCGTTGGAAGCCGATTGGATCGCATTTTGTAAGAAGATTGAGGAAGAAACTTTCAAAGTCAGGCGCGGCAAAGCAGTAAAAGTCGAAATGCGGCAAATTGTGGAAATTCGGACTCGACGTAGATCGGTTAAAGAAATGGCTTACGGCCAGGGCAGTTCACGCGAATATGATGTTGAGTATGCAAAAGGCCATGTGGATGAAATAGTGGAAGATTCGCCAGAGCAAGCGGCCATCAAGATGAAACTTGGCAAATTCTTTGCCGACAATCCCAACGAGCAACAGTGGAGGACTTTTGCAGAATCGCTCAAGCCAATTGATCGCTGCAAGTTGCGAGCAGAGCCTGACGAAACTGAAAAGAAAACCAAGGCGAGGACAGTGAAGCTTGAGGTTTTTGCCCATCGTCCGATTCCGATGAGGTTCAATCTCAAAAAGGCTCATGCGCGAATCGATAAAATTTGTGACGAGCACATCCGTCAGCGTCTGCGGGCATTTGTGAATCAATCACCATCACCTGATCAAACAGCGTGGAACGCCTTCTGCGAATCGTTCGCTCAAGAGTTGAGAGACGATGGAGGCAGTCTGCTGAAAGACGCCGAGGGCAATGTTCTTTGCGGAGCGGCCATCAAAAAAGTCAGGGTGAATGATGGCAGTCCTGACGAATACAAGGATTTCTCCAAAGACGGGACGGGCACGTTCTTCAAAAATAAAAAGGAGCACAAGGGGCAGTTTGTTTACTTAGCAGATAATGGCACACCCGACGGCAAGGTCATCGTGCGCCCTGTTTATGTCTTTGAGTCTGTGCGGAAAGTTCAAAGCGAAGTGAAAGCCACGGACAAACTCAAGTATGTGGTTGGATACTTTCAATCCGGCTGCACCATCGAGATTTGCCAGCCGTTGTCCGCAGAGAGCCACGGCTTTGTGGTTTTGAATGAGGAGAAAAAGAAGCGCGTTAAGGATGCAGCTTCGCCTCTCGCACCAGGCAAATTCCTGCTAAAAACAATCACCAAGTCACGCTCCATTGAAATGGAAACGGCCACTGGAATTGTTATTAACTCCAAGCTAGACTCTTTAATCCAAGCCGGACTGAAGCGGGTTTCAATGGCCAAGATAAAACCATCAAAGCCATGAACCACCACCTCCACCACGTTTTAAAACATGGCTGCATTGCATGAGCGAAAGTCATTCTTCCATTTTATTCGAGGCAGTCACGCCATTGGGATTCACGGTGCACGTAAGTCATGAGTATTGGCGGTTGATTACCACGGTCAAACATCCGATAATGATGGGGCATGAGAACGAAGTAAAAACCGTTCTATCTTTCCCCGATGAAATCCGCCGCAGCCGTAGTGACCCGAACGTGTATCTTTTCTATAAAAATCAAAACGCGCGCCGTTGGGTTTGCGCTGTCACCAAGCAAACCGGACAGACCGGTTTCCTTATCACAGCCTACCCAACGGACGCCATCAAAGAAGGAGAACGGATATGGCCGACCTGAACGTGTTTTATGATCGCACCGGCAGAACGCTGACGGTTTGGTTCGGCAAACCCCAAACCGAATATGTTTGCGAGGAAACAGGCGAGGAAGTGATTCTGATGAAGGATCGCGAAGGACGGGTGATTGGCTTTGAAAAGCTCAATTATCCGGCGGACGGCCCGGAACCCGTCCGTCTCGCGTTTGAAACAGTGGCTGAACCCGTCTGAACCCGATTGGCGCATTTATGGCCCAACAAATAAAAATTTGGCTCGATGCCGAAGGAGACTTTCTGGAGGTTCGGTTTTCGGACAAGCCAGGTTTTATGCGCGAAACCAACAACGATGCCGTCATGGAAAGGGTGGATGAAACGGGCCTTGTGATTGGATTCTCCATCATGCAAGTCAGCCATCTTTCAAAGGAAAAACCATTGATGGCGGAGCTGGCGTGAGACAGTCGTCGCCAACCGAAAACATTCCCTATGAGCCAGCATATTCTCCATGTTTTGAAACATGGTTGTGTGCTATCAAAAGACCGTGGCTTTTTGGTCTGTCGTGGTGAGGATAAAAGTGAAAACCGTATTCCGCACGAGGACATGCGCGCGGTCATCATCGCGGCGCGTGGCGTAACGCTCACATCCAGTTTCGTCTCGGCGGTTCTGGATACGGACGGAATCATTCTTCATTGCAACGAAAAGTATCAGCCCTGCGGCATCACGGTGCCACTGGGACGAGTGATTGATAACAAAGCTTTCCTGCATCAAGCGGAACGACCCGTGCGATTGAATAATCGCCTCTGGCAGCATCTCATCCGGGGCAAAACGGTGAACCAGTTGAAGGTGTTAAAGAAGCGGCAATTAAGTTCGCCACATCTCGAACTGGCGGTGAAGCGGGACACCTTCGACGAAGGCAACTGCGCCCGTCATTATTGGCAGCTTTATTTTCCTTCGATTGGCTGGGTTTCCTCATCGCGCGACCGCAAGCAGGATAACGCGCCGAACCAGATGTTGAATTACGGATATGCGGTGCTCGGCGCGCTCTGTCACCGCAGTTTATTGATCCATGGGTTGTCTCCATTGCTCGGCGTCAAGCACACCACCCGCTATCACGCCGACCCGCTGGTATACGATATGATGGAACCATATCGCCCGGCGGTTGATTTGATGATGGCTGAATTCATGACAGGCGAGGACATCAGCATGAAGGCTTGGTGCAAAAAGGTCGGGACGGAACTGCGCGAACGCCGTGTGGAACACGAGCGGTACTCACTTAAGCTGATGGATGCGATCGACGCCTCTGCCTCGTCTCTTGCCCGGAGTTACTCCGAGAAGTCCGCAGACCCCTTTTGGGTGCCTGAATTGTTGTGAGCAGCGCTGAGAAGAAAAGTCCCTTCCGTATGGGCTGGATACTGGCCATGTTCGATCTGCCGGTGATGACCGACAAGGAACGCAAAGCGGCCACTAAATTTCGCAATGATCTTTTGGATAATGGTTACCTGATGATTCAATTCTCCGTTTACGCGCGACCATGTGTCAGCTACGAACAGATGGATACCCACATCGCTCGCGTCAAAGGATTCACTCCAAATGCCGGTAATGTCCGTCTCATGTTTTTGACTGACGAGCAATGGAAACGGAGCTGCACCGTGATCGGCGAAAATTACAAGGATGACAATCGCGCCAAAGACCCGTCAATCCCAAAGCAAGTGGAATTCTGGGAATAAGAAAAAGTGGCTCTCGGACGTGTCCCGAAGGTCAGTGGTCCGAGAGCCAACGAATTTCTTCGCCGGAGCTTTCGCTCCGCATATTAGTTAAGACTTCACCCCCCGGAAAAGTCCGGCTAAAGCCTA
>Ga0114940_10001032_pt1 | contig 10872 bp, 10 predicted proteins | sample ColdCreekSource_FD_87195 | JGI IMG/M metagenome (GOLD analysis project Ga0114940, IMG submission 87195) | Groundwater microbial communities from Cold Creek, Nevada to study Microbial Dark Matter (Phase II) - Cold Creek Source | ecosystem: Environmental > Aquatic > Deep subsurface > Groundwater ...
CGCCGCGAAGCGAGCATTCCGCTCTTCCTCTGGGCCGCCTCGGCGATCCTGGCGCACCTGTTCTTTAGCGGGGGGGCGGATCAGGTCGCGCGCCTGATCGAAGAGCGGCTGGACATCGGACGCTTCGCGGCTGGCATTCGCAGCCACGTGCGGAGCGGCGTCGCTCCACCGCTCGAGATCGCCCTCGACGACGAGAGCACGATCGAAGACGAGGCCAAGCCCGACGAGAAGAAGCCGGACGACGAGGACGTCAAGGACGACATCGAGGACGACGCCAGCGAGCCGCCGGAAGAGCCGAAGGAAAAGCCGAAGCCGCCGAAGCCGAAGGAAAAAGAGAAAGAAGCGGAGCCGATCCTGCCTCCGTTGCCCGTAGAGCCCAAGCCGAAGGAAAAGGAAAAGGAGCCTGAGCTCGCCAAGCCCGCGCTTCCCGCTCCCGAGCCCCCGCAAGAGCTGGTGCTGCCGAGCCCCAAGGCCATCGCGATCAAGCAGCACTCCGAGAACACCAAAGACAACCCCGACGCCAACTACATCGCCGAGAAGGCCAACAAGGTCGAGGAAGAGACGCGCGCTCGCATCACCTCCACCGATCAAGACGAGCAAAAGCCCACTCCAGGCGCGGCGCCCAGCGGCCCCAAGGACGATCCCGGCAACTCCGAGGAGACGCACGTCCGCCAAGACGTCGATCAGCCCGGTGAGCGCGCGATGGCGCCCGGCGGCTCCGAGCAAGCCAAGGCTGAACGCGCGACCGCCAGCACCCCAGCGCCCAAAGCTGGAGCTGGTGGTCCGACGGCTCCAGGGGCGCCCGGCTCGCAAACCGCCAAGGCTGAAGCCAAAGCCATCGCTGAATCGCAGGATCGCAACCAATCGGCCAAGGCCGCCACGCCCGAGCGCGCTGGCTCGCCCGACGTCGTGGCCAGCAATGACGGCAGTTTCGCGATGGCTCGCCCGGAAGCCGCCACGCCCGAACAAAAGGCGCGCAAGGCGAAGAAAAAGCTGCCTCCGCGTAGACCTCGCTCCATTCTCGAGCAGCTGGGGCTAGGCGCTGCGGGCCGCACCGCGAACGGCGTAGCTCTGAACCTGACGCCCAACATGGCCACCGCCGCAGTGGGCGCCGATGAAATGTCGCGGCTACGCCGCGCTGACGGCGAACGTCGACGCAGCGAGCACCGCGGCAGCTGGGCCACGCCGAGCTTCGAGCGCTTCAAGAGCGCGCTCGAAAACTACGTGCCCAGCGTGAAGCCAGGTAACCAAACGGCGCTCAACACCGCAGCCGTGCCGTTCGCGGCCTACCTGGTGCAGATCCACAACCGCATTCATCCAATCTTCGCCGACCAGTTCTTGAGCTCGCTAGAGAGCCTGCCGGCTTCGCACCCGATGAACGACCAGAGCCTGGTCACCGCGCTCGAGATCGTCGTCGACCGCGAAGAAGGCCGACTCGTACGGCTGGGGCGGACCCGCACCAGCGGCATCACCGCGTTCGACATCAGCGCCATTGCGGCCGTGCAACGCGCAGCGCCGTTCGGCACCCCGCCCTCCGAGATCATTTCGCCTGACGGCAACGTGTACCTACACTGGGAGTTCAGGCGCGACGGCATGGCTTGCTCGACGATGTACGCGCACCCGTTCATCCTGAAGGCTCAGCCCAAGCCGGCTCCGCTGCCAACCTCGCCGCCACCGCCGCCCTTCCGGGGTCCCGACGAGCAAGCGCCCCAGCCCGAACAACGGCACGGCTTTTTGGAGCCTCAACAGCCCGCCCCCCGCGGCTGACCACGGCAAGATTCGCGTAAGCGGGCGGATTGGTGTAGCAAAGCGCAGGTGACCGATCGGCCGAGCGACAACGGCGTGCCGCTGCGAGTAGTCGTGGGGCTGGGCCTTGCGGCGAGTCTGCTGGCCCGCTGCCTCGCTCCTGCGCTGCAAGGCGTGGCCGGTGACAGCGTGATCATCTGGAGTTCACGCGCGGCCTCGCTCCTGACGCTCCTGGCCGCCACGGGCCTGGTTGCCGGTATTGCGCGACTGGCAACGGCTATCGTCGCCGCGCCGCGGGCGCCCTTGGTCGCGCGCTTGGTGGCGGTGCCGGCGGTTTCGATGGGCTGCATGCTGCTGCTGTTCGCCAGCTTTCGCCCGCTTGAGCCGCTACTGGCGCTGATGCTCGGGATCAGCGCGTCTATCGTGGGCGCCCTCTCGGCGCGGCACATGGTGAATGAGCGCGACAAGCGCGCCGGCGCGTTGGTGCTGGGCCTGACGGCGAGCGCGGGCCTCGTGCACGTGCTGTCCCGCAAGCTCACGCAAGATGCCTCCGACGCCGCGAACCTCGCTGCCTTCCGCAACGCGGAGCTGATCGAGACGCTGGGCGTGCTGATCGATTTTGCGGCGCTGGGGCTCGCGTTGTTGTGGCTACAGCGCAAGGTGCCACGCGGCCGCGTGCTGGTGCCGGTGTTGGTGGCGCTGGCTCTAGGCTGCGTGTTCTTGTCGCTGCGCGGCTCGGCTGTCGGCGCGAGCCAATTTACCGTGCTGGTGAGCCGAGGCATCAAGGAGCTAGCGCGTGGCCAAACCTCGCTGCTGCACCCTTCGTTGACCTACCTGCTCTGCGCCGGGTCGCTTTTAACGGCCGGCTTCACGTTGTTCGCAGGTGGAGAGCTCGGGCTCATCTTTGCGGCCGCCCTGGCCGCTCGAGGAGCCTTGGACATTCCCATCCCCGCCTTGATGCTCGAGCTCGGGGCGCTCTACCTGCCGTTCGTGCGCATCAGCTCCAAATCAGCCAGTGCAGCCGAGCCTCCGCCCAACCCCGCGGTGCCTGACACTTCCTCACCTTGACGACATTCCTTAGAGTTGGTCGTTAACAAACTGATTTCATTGATGAATGGTCGCCGTTTACCGGACATCTGTTCAGCTTGAGTGGAAACTGATAACGTCTCTCGCGTTCCAGTGGATCTGAGCTTTCCGATGTCCCCGCCTGAGCCCATGCGAGCGTTGATTGTGGAGGACGACCCCGTTGTCGCTCGGTCGATCGCCCGCCGTCTACTGCGCGAGGGTTACACCGTCAGCCTGGCGCAGACCTGCCGCGCCGCTCGCGCCGCTGGGCTGGGTTTCCACGTAAGCGTACTGGACCTCGATCTGCCTGATGGCAGCGGCACCGACTTGGCGGATGAATTGGTGCGCCTCGGCGCCGTGCGCGGCGTTGTGTTCTACACGGGCTCGCTCGATGCCGGCCAGCGCAGCCGTGCCAGCTTGTTCGGCCCCGTCATCGACAAATCGTGCGATCTCGAAGACGTGATTACCGCGCTCGGTCCCTTCCCGACCGCACCACCGATCAGCCAGATGGCGCCCGCGGCTCGCGCTCGCGCTTCCGGTGCGCGCCTCACGCGCGTCACGCCCGAAGCCGAGAGCGTCGCGACTCGCTCCTCGCGTCGCTGAGACTCGCCCTCAAGCGGCGAAGCTCAGTCCTCGGTCACGCAGTTCCAACCGCCGCAGGTGTTGGCGCCGGCGCACGTGTGCTCGGAGAGCAGCAACGTGCCGTTGTCGTACGAAAAGCCCTTGGCGGTCGCGAAACCACCGCAATGCGGCATGACCTCGACGGTGCCGCCGCGCTCGTCGCACAGCGCCTTGAAGTCCTCTTCCGTCAACACGCCGACGTCCTTGCTCGACGTGATGTGTGGCAGCTCGGGCGGTGCCCCGCCGGCGCCAGCCGCGCTGCTGCCGCCCATGCCGCCTGCGGTACCCGCGGTTGGGCCGTCGTGCCCACCGGCGCCAGCCGAGTCACCGGCGCCGCCCATCGACACCGGCGCCGCGTCGGAGCCAGCTGCGCCCCCGCTGCCTGAGTCACCGGCCGTCGTCGACGAGCCAGGCTCGCCGCCCTGCGACGACGTCGCGCCCGAGCCAGCAGGCTCACCGCTGCCGGCCGCGCCACCTTGAGGATCGCTGTCCTTGATGGTGCAAGCTGCGGGAGCGAGGCAAAGCAACCCCGCCAGCGCGGCTCCGAGCAACCGTTGATTCGCAGTGAAAGAGGCAGCGAAAGCGTTGCCGGCAGCAGGCGTAGCCATGAGCAAAATAGCGTAGCGCGTTCCTCGGCAGCACAATACAAAGCCTTCCTGGAAGGTGAAGGTCTTGCTTTGGCCTGCTGCGCAGCGCTCTCTTTCTGAGCACTTCCGGGTAGTTATGCCTGCTCCGCAACAAAGCGCGCTCTCCACGGTCACAGCCCACCGCTGAGGCGCTAGTAATAGGCATGGAGATTTTCAGAAACGTCAGGAGCCGCTTCTTCCTGCCCGCCATGGTCGCGCTCTCGGTCGTGGGGAGCGGCGTGGGGTATGCCGCTCACGTCTACGCGCAGGACGAAGACTGCTGCTACGAGGGCTCGCCGTGCTGCCATCCCGGCGCCCCGTGCTGTGTGGCGCGTCATAAGGCTGCCGCCAAGCATTGAGCTAGCTTGCCTGGGCCTGCAATCCGAGAAGCGGAGCTCGACTTGCTGATGAGCCGACTGGCACGTGGAGATCGCGCGGCCTTTGATGGCCTGTACGCAGCGCTCAGGCCGCGCGCATTGAGCGTTGCTCGACTCCGTGTTGGAGATGCAGAAGCACACGACGTCGCCCAGCAAGCTCTCGAGCGCGTGTTTGCACGCGCCAGTGATTTTACTCCGGGACGCTCGTGCTTGCCCTGGTTCTACGCGATTCTCGGCAACGAACTTCAGGCAAACCGCAGGCGTCGCGCTCGAGTCGTACTGGATGAAAGCGGCGCTGCCAGCATTGTCGATGGTGACCCTGACGCTGAGGCGATGTTGTTGCAACGGGAGTTGGAGCGCGCGCTCGAGTCCGCGGTTGCAGCGCTCGATGCCGACGCTGCTGCGGCCATCGCCGCGCTGCTGTGCCGCGGAGCGGCGCCGGACGTGAAACCCGCCACCTTGCGCAAGCGGCTTTCGCGAGCCTACGCAAAGCTGCGCTTGCTGCTGGGAAGTGACCATGTCGGCTGAGTCGACGTTGGGCTATCGGCAGGCGCGCCGTGCCTACGAGTATGGGCGGCTGCGCTCATCCGTAGTGAAGGCGTTAGTGGTGACGTTGCTCGTGGCAATGCTCGGCTGGGTGACGGTCGGGACGGCGTCGTTCCGGCTGCTGCCGGCGACTTTTGCGATCTGGGTGTTCGCGCACTGGCTCGGGCAGAGCTTCCAGCGAGGAGCGCTGTTCGGCTTGCTCGGTGGCGTCGTCACGCATTTGCTGCCGATGTCCATTCTGCGGCCGTGTTGCGACATGAACGCCATGCAAGGCGCCGACTGTTGCACCATGCCGGGTGCCTGTTTGCTTGCTGGGGCTGCAGTGGGTGTCGCGCTAGCTGCAGCCGTTCCGTTCGGTCGCGAGTCGTGGCGGCAGACCGCGCTCGGTATGGCAGCTGGGTTGACCTCTGTCGCGGTTCTCAGGTGTGCCACGCTCTTCACCGGCGAAGCCTTGGGCCTTGTCGCTGGCCTGGTTGGAGGCCTGCTCCTAGCCAGCGTCGCACGGTCACGGCTGGCGACCGCGCACTGAGGCGGTGGTGTCATGGCGAGCCGATAAATCGGCTTGCCATGGGTAGACGCGTGGCTCGGCCCTAAGCCACCGTCACCACCACGTCATCGCCCTCCGTCGCCATCTCGAACCGCTCCAGCGAATGCCCCGTGCACGGCCCCCATTCGCAAAAGCCGGTTTGCGGATGGAAGAGCGCTCCGTGGTTCTTGCACACGATGCGGTCGAGCTCACCGTTGTAGAAATCGCCCATGCCGTAGTCCAAATCCACGCTCCAATGCGGGCAGGAATTGGCGAAGGCGTACAGGCCATCTTGCCAACACAGAACAAAACCCTCCTCCGCCAGCTTGCCGCGCTGGAAGGTGAAGGTCTTGCTTTGGCCGTGCGGAAGCTGCGCGGCGCCGACGACACGAATGGTCAACGGCGCGCGCGGTGCTTCTTCCGAGCCTGTCACCCGTCTGTACGAGCTTGGGGCGTCGTGGTCGTGGAGCCTTCGCCCTCGGCGGGCGGCGCCATGATCTCGCTCATGAGATCACGGCACTCGGGGCGGCCCTTGAGGTGCGCGATCAGCACCGCAGACGCGTCCAGGAAGATCTTCTCGAATTTGAGACCTTCGCGGGCGCGCGCGGCGACCTTTTCGCGACCGGACGCCAAGTCTTCTTCTAGGGCCTCGGCATAGCGCGCCAACTGGCCGCGTAGCTCCTCGATTTGGCGCCGCAGATCAGCGGCGCTGGCTTCGCGGGCCATCCGGCGTGTTTCGCGAGTCTTGAGCCACTGACGTTGCGCCTCGACCATGGCAGAGGCGGCGCCGGCGGCTTCGAAGATGGCGCGGGTGCCCTGGCCAGCGCGATCAGCGCGGTCAGCGACGCCCACTTTTTCTTCGGCGATTTGTTGGGCTCGCGACAGCTCACGCCGTGCGGACTCTTCTTCTTCGCCGTAGGCCGCGGCTTCACGCAAAGAGCGGGACTCTTCGTGGGCTAGCTCTTCGACCTTACGACCGATTTCAGCGCGCAGCGCGCGACCGCGACGCTCGAGCGCTTCGAGCTTGCGGGTGTGGCTGGCAACCTCGCCTTCGAGGCTGTTGGCCTTGGACGCGACGTCCCAGACAGCCACCACGGATTGGGCGATTTCTGCCGGCGCGTTGGCGGACGGGTAGGCGCGAGCCACCATGCGGGCGAACAGCCCGGCACGAGTGGCCCATTCACCAACCGGCGGCGTCTTGGGCGGCGGCGGCGGCGGGGGATTCTGCACGGGCGAGGATTCACCACCCGCGCCGGTGCCACCCTCTTTGTCCCACGAGGTGCTGGGCAGCGAACGCTGCAGGGCCTTCAGCTCTTCGAGGAGATGGTGGCCGTCGCGGTAACGCTTGCGCGGATCTTTCTCGAGCAGCCGAAGCACGATGCGCTCCGCTACCGGATGGCAGTCCTTCTTGACCGACGTCGGGCGTGGAGCTTGCGCGGTGCGCTGCATTTCCAAGAGCGTCTCGCGATCACCCGCGCGGAACGGCAGCTGGCCGGTCAGCATTTCGAAGAACAACACGCCCAGCGCGTACAAATCCGATTGCGGCCCGGCTTGCTCGCCGCGCGCCTGCTCTGGCGACATGTACTCGGGCGTACCGAAGACCGCGCCCTTCGGTGCCAGGCGCGGGTCGTGCGCCAGTGCGGCCAAGCCGAAGTCGAGGATCTTCACGAAATCTTTGCGGCCGCCGCGGGCGGTGAGCAAAATGTTGTCGCTCTTCAAGTCGCGATGCACGACGCCAAGGTCGTGCGCGCGCGAAAGAGCGGCGCCCATTTGCTCCAAGATGTCGACGGCGCGGCTGAGCGGCAGCGGACCGCGTGCCAGCTCGGTCGAGAGCGGAGTACCGATGAGGTACTCCATGACCAAGTACAGCTCGCTGTCGTCGGTCTCGCCGATGTCGTGGATGTCGATGATATGCGCGTGGTCGACGCGATTGGCGGCGCGCGCTTCGCGCAGCATCCACGCGCGCAGGTGCGTCTCGCCGCGCAGGTCGGGGCGGATCAGCTTGACAGCTACGACACGGTCGATGAGCACGTGGCGGGCGCGATAGACAATGCCCATCCCGCCTTCGCCAATGCGCGCCTCAAGCCGATAGCGGCCGGCGATGACCTTGCCAAGCGCGGGATCATCGGCCCGCTTACGAGTAGTCCCAGCCCTTGGGGGCGCTGGTTGTGCCATGTTTCCGGTCCAAACCTGGGGTTAGGAGTTGCCTGACCCGCAAGCTTAGCCACAACACCCCCCGGATTACCACCGGGGAGAGAACTTAGAACGCGGTGGTCGCAGTCCTCAAAACGCGACGTCTAGGACTGGGATACGGACCTCAGCCACGTCGGGCGCGTTGAAGATGAGCCGCTCGGTGCGGCTGTAAGCGTGCCGGACTTCGATGTTGGGAACACCAAGCGCGAGGCGCGCGTCTTGGAAACCAAACAGCGCAGGTGGTGGGAGCTTCAACGACAGACGGCGCGTCGACGGCAGGTAGCGCTTACCCGTCGGGGCGGGCGCGGGTGCCGGAGCAGCGTCAGCGGGGGGCGCCGCTTCAGGGGCGGCCGCCGGCGGTGCAGCTGCCGGGGGAGGAGGCGTCATTTCAGTCGGCGCTGGCGGCTCGGCGAGCGGCTCGTCGACAGGCGCTTGATCTTGAAGGTAGCTTGCGGGCGGCTCGTAGGCGGTTGCGGACAACACGGCCACGACCGTCGGGATCGCGAAGGCCAAACCGCCGGCGAGCATCAACATGGGACCACGGGCGTCGCCCTGATCCTCCACGAAGTAACCACCGACTCCACCCGCAGCGCCGCCGGCCAGGCCGCCAACGACGTACGCCCAGGTCGGCTTCACCTTGAAGGCCGCTTCGGTCGCCATCACCAGCTCGGCGCCGAGCAGCGCGCCGCCAACGATGCCTTTACCCGTGGGGGAAGCCTCGGCCACGCCAGTGGCGTGGGCCGCAAACGGGGTGAGGATGGCGCCGGCGAGGGCAGCGAGCGTCGTCAGCGTGCGCATTTTCATGGTCACTTCTCCGATGCCGCGGACAGCGAAAGGTTCACGCCACCCGCGAGGGGTCTGAGCATAGGGGCAGCCTGTTTTTGGAGCAAGCTCGCGTAATTTCGCTACAACCAAGGGCATGAGCACGAAAGGGCCAGAGTTCCGCTCCGCGGCCCGCCTGCTCCGAGATTTTGGCCGGTTCTTGCCGGCCGCGGCCGTCGTGGTCGGGGCTTTCGGGCTCGTCCGGCTCGGGCGCCAGTTCCCTGCGGCAAGCTCGAGCCCGGCCCTGCTGGTCCCTTTCCTGCTCCCGGTCCTGGCGCTGGCGCTCGAAGCCGGCGCGTTGATTGCGCTCTCTACCGTGCAGCTGAGGGAGCTCATGCGTTCGACGGCGGGGCTAGGTGCGCGGGCTCGCGCCACCTTGCCAGTGCTGGCCGCGCTGGCCTTGGTCCTGGTCGTCGCCGAACTCATTCCCCGCGGAACCGAGCATCCGGGCAGCTTTGCCAACGAGCTCGTGGCCACAGCGCGCTCGAGCTGTGAAGGCAACGCCAAGGTGCCGGTGCCGCTGCTCGGCTTGAGCGTGAACTGCAAAGTCCCCCAGCGCATCGAGGGGCCAATGCCGGGAGTGCGCTCGGTCCAGGTAGCGATGCGCGAGCTGACGTTTTCCGATGATTTGCGGGGCGTGGACATCGTGGGGCTGGAGCTTACGGCCGAGCGCGCGCTGCGCGTGCACTTGGTCGCGGGGCGGGCCCGCATCACAGGGCTAGCGCCCTGGTCACGGTCCCCGAGGCTCACACCGCTCATGCGCTTCGCCTTGTTGGCCGCGCTCGGAGCCGCGCTGTGGCTCGCGGCCAGTTTGGCTTGGCGCACGCCACCGGCTCGCCCAACTCAACCGGCAACTGCCGACGGCGCAGCTCGCGGCCCGCGCTGGCTGGTTTGGCTCGCCAGTCTGCTGTTTGCCGTTCCGGGGGCGGTCGTGGCGGCGGCTGTCATCACGTTCGACCAAGAGCGGGCGGCGCCGGCGGCCTACGCGGGCGCGGCATTGCTGGGCTTGGCGGCGCTCGCGCTGGTGCGGCTGGTGGTGCGGCTGGCTCCCCGAATCTTCAGTTCTTTCAGCGCTTTTTGATTCGGATTGCTGGGCCGGCGGGCTGGTGGTACGCAGGCGCCGTCCCCATTTGTGTCGTTCCTCCTCGTCGCCCTACTGCTGTTCTTGCTCTTCGGCGGCAGCCGCATCGGCGCCGCCGGTAAGGGCCTGGGGGAAGCCGTTCGTCACGTCAAACGCGCCGTCAAAGATGACGACGCCCCCCCTGCTCCCCCATCGCCCATGACCGCCCTAACTGAGCCGCCGAAGCCGCCCAAGTTGCTGCCCGCCAAGGGTGAGTCGAGCGCGTCTTCGGAAGGCGAAGACTCGTGAACAGCCCGGAAACTAGCGCCCTGCCGGCCGAAGCAGTGTCAGCCTCGTTGGCCCCGTTCGCCTCGCGCGCTCAGTTTTCGGCCCTGTTCGAGCTAACGAAGCCGAGCATCACCACGCTGGTGATGGTGACGATGGTGTCGGGCGCCCTGGCCGCGTCCGTGCCGATTCAAGCGACCCAGCTGCTGCTCGCCATGTTCGCCACCGCTTGCGTGGTGGGGGCTGCCAACGCCTTCAACATGTGGATGGAGCGCGACTCGGACGCGTTCATGACGCGCACGCGCCGTCGCCCGCTGCCCACCGGCAGGCTCAGCCCCGAAATGGTGCTCGGCTTCGGTACGCTGCTGGCCGTCGTTGGCCTCACGCTCTTGGCGACCTCGGTCAGCTCGCTCTCGGCGCTGCTCGGCTGGCTCGCTCTGTGTTCGTATGTGCTGGCCTACACGCCGCTCAAGCGCGTGACCACGTGGTCGCTGCATGTCGGCGCCGTGCCGGGCGCCATTCCGCCGCTGATGGGTTGGGCTGCGGTCACGGGCTCGCTCTCGCGCGAAGCTTTTGCGCTATTCGCGATCATGTTCGTCTGGCAGTTGCCGCACTTTTTGGCGATCGCCACCTTCCGCGCCCCCGAGTACGAGCGCGCGGGTTTGAAGGTGATGCCGAACGTGAATGGCGCTGCGGCCACCGAGCGCGCCATCATCTTCTATTCAGTCTTGCTGGGCGTCGTTGCGCTGGTGCCATGGGCGCTGGGCATGGCCGGGCTCGGCTACGGCATCACGGCGCTGGTGTGCTCGGCCGCGTTCATCGGCTGCGCGCTGCAAGGCCTCCGCAGCCTGCCGACTAATCGCTGGGCGCGTCGCTTGTTCATCGCCTCGCTGCCGTACCTGGTCGTGGTGTTCGCCGCTTTCGTGGCGAGCCGCGTCTGATTCGAGCATGGCGAACGACGACAGCGACATTCCGGTCGGTCGCTTGGGGCGCTTCGTCAAGCTA
>Ga0114940_10001033_pt1 | contig 10871 bp, 10 predicted proteins | sample ColdCreekSource_FD_87195 | JGI IMG/M metagenome (GOLD analysis project Ga0114940, IMG submission 87195) | Groundwater microbial communities from Cold Creek, Nevada to study Microbial Dark Matter (Phase II) - Cold Creek Source | ecosystem: Environmental > Aquatic > Deep subsurface > Groundwater ...
CTGATGATAAGATGAAAGAAACACAAGTGAAACCAGCGGATGGGAATTTTATCGAGCTTTTCGATCTGAAGCTTATTGCGGGAACCAACATGGCGGATGGAGATACCGCTACGGGTTTTGTCGTTAACCGGAAGCTGGCAGAAGTGGCGGGGTTTAACGACCCAAGCGAAATGGTGGGCAAGAGAATACGGGTTTGGAGAAAAATGCTGCCCGTAGTTGGGGTGGTTGAAAATTTTCATACCACCTCGTTGCGAAACAATATTAAACCCACCGTGATGTTGAATCGCATCCGGAACTACAGCACATTGTCGGTACAGGTAAATCCACTTTCTTTCCAGTCGGTTATACCTGAAATAAAGAAGCGTTGGGAAGCAGCCTACCCCAATCATCTTTTCGATTACTCATTTTTAGATGAATCGATCCGCGAATTTTATGATGGAGAGCAACGCATTTCTGTATTGCTAACTATTTTTACTTCGCTTGCCATATTCATTGGTTGCCTTGGCTTGTTTGGTCTGGCTGCCTTCATGGCGAATCAAAAAACGAAGGAAATTGGGGTACGTAAAGTCATGGGAGCATCCGTAGAAAGCATCGTAATGATGTTTTCAAAAGAATTCATCAAGTTGATTGTTTTGGGATTTGCCCTGGCAGCCCCTTTTGCCTGGTATGTAATGAACGAGTGGTTAAGTGAGTTCGCTTACCGTATTGATTTAAGTGTCTGGATTTTCGTGGCAGGTGTTGGTGTCACACTTATTATTGCCGTACTCACAGTGGGATACCGTTCGTTGCGGGCTGCCACAGCCAACCCGGTTAAATCGTTGCGGTACGAATAGGTTTCAATAATTTCAGATTCAAAATTTAAGATTCAAGATTTGGCTAAGTAATTTTTTTTTGAATTTTGAATCTTGAATTTTGAATCGCTGATTAAGTATTCCATCTGGTCTCGATAACTTCCAGCATTTCTTTATGGATGCTTTTATTTGATGAACACAACTCTCCGCCAAAGAGGAAATTATCACCGCCTGAAAAATCAGTGACAACACCTCCTGCCTGCTGCACGATAAAGGCTCCGGCAGCAACATCCCACGGGTTAAGATTGTATTCGAAGAATCCATCTAACCTTCCCGAGGCAACGTATGCCAGGTCCATGGCCGCACTACCCTGTCTGCGGATACCGTGCGTTTTATCTAAAAATATTTTGATAATGTCCAGGTAAGCGTCTGTCTTATTAAAATTATGATAGGGAAATCCTGTAGCCAATAAACTTTCAGAGAGCCACTGGGCAGCGGACACGCGGATGATACGATCATTGCAATATGCAATTCCATCTTTTACGGCATGAAAGCTTTCATCATGAACAATATCGTGCACCACGCCAAGGATGGTCTCTTGTTTATGAATAAGCCCTATACTGATAGCATATACAGGCAGCCCATGCAGAAAATTAGTAGTGCCGTCAAGCGGATCGATGATCCAATTGTATTCCTTTGTTTTGGATTGCTCTACTGTGCCTTCTTCTGTGATGAACGCAGCCTGGGGTAAAATTTTCTGAAGCGTACTGACTAATTTCTGTTCAGCTTCCTTATCTACGTACGATACCAGGTTGTTGAATTTTTCTTTCTGTTCGATGCGGGCGCGATCAAAATTCTCACTCTCGGTGCGAATAAACTTTGCTACGGTACGGCACAAGTCAACAACTTCCTGGTCAATACTTCTGAGATCCATACAGGTAATAACGGATAGACAAGTTAACCTTATTTTTATTTGAATCACACTTAACAACAAAGTAGTAGGCAGTTGGCAATAAGAAGTAGGCAATAAGCAGTAGGCAATGACTGCTTAAACTACCTACTGGGTTACTGTCCGTCCGACCGGTTCATCCGGGCGGGCATTCTGCCTACTGCCATTGCCTATTGCTTACTGCCTACTGCCCTTTTGATTTGCCGTTCACAACCACCACAATTTCACCTTTAACTTCTTTGCTGCTGAAGTACTCCAGCAGGTGTTGTATCGTGCCATTTTTAGTCTCTTCAAATTTTTTACTGAGCTCACGCGAAACGGAGGCCTGACGTTCGGCCCCAAAATATTCTTTCAGTTGTTCAAGTGCTTTCACTAACCGGTGAGGCGATTCGTAGAAAACAATGGTGCGATCTTCTTCTGCTAATTTTTTTAACAGGGTTTGCCTGCCTTTTTTATGCGGTAAAAACCCCTCAAAAACAAATCGATCAGTAGGGAAACCTGACTTTACCAATGCAGGGATCAATGCAGTAGCACCGGGGAGGCAATCTATTTTTATCCCGGCTTTCAGCGCTTCACGAACTAATAAAAAGCCGGGATCAGATATTCCCGGTGTACCGGCATCGCTGATCAGGGCTATCACTTCACCTTTATTTAATCGTTCTATCAGTCTTCGAACAGTTTTGTGTTCGTTAAAAATGTGAAAAGATTGAAGAGGTTTATTTATCTGGTAGTGTTTTAAAAGAATACCGGATGTGCGGGTGTCTTCTGCAAGAATGGTATCCACCGACTTCAGTATTTCAAGTGCACGCAACGTAATATCGGCTAAGTTACCGATGGGAGTGGGTACAAGGTATAATGAAGTCTTTTCTTCCACTAAACCAGCTTGTCGATTGCTTTCGCCAATGTACGGTCGCGTTCGGTCACCGTGTTACCTGCATCATGCGTACTTAATTCAAAACTCACCGTATTCCAGGTGTTCGTCCACGTAGGGTGGTGGTTCATTTTTTCCGCGGCAATGGCAACTTTGGTCATAAATCCAAAAGCTTCTGTAAAATCTTTAAAGACAAAAGTTTTGGCAAGCTTGTTGTTTTCTTCTTTCCACATAGGATTTGGATTAAAGGATTTCAGGATTCTAAGATACGAGATTCATTGAAGGTGTCCTACACCTTCAAGGTGTAGGACAACCTCTACAAATTTACAGCGCAATCAGGCCCTCAATGACCGATGCGCGTTCGTATACCTCAATTACGGCATCGCTGGAGGGCATCATCATCCGAAAAGTAACACTGATGTAGTTGCCTTGGGTAGATAGTTTGTCAGTGGAGGTATGCATCGGGAACAGATTTTTTAACTCGTCCTCTTTTCCGACTGGTACGATGAATTTGAAAATATAGATGGAGGGCCAGCTATGGTGCTGATCCAGCTTAATCCGAAAGGCATTGACCCACTTCTGATCCATAAGGAAAAAAGCCGCTCCGAAAGATCGGAACGGCTCTTCATCTAAATTTATTTCTATTAATAAAACTTATACCGGTTGTCGATGATATTGGCCTGCTTTTTAATAGCCTCTGCAATTCCACTGGTATTTCTGTTTTGCGCCCCTTGCTCCAATTGCGTTTTATAAGAAGTGTAGTCGGCAATGGCAGGTGCAATGGTTTTATTTTGCATTTCAACGATCAACACACCTTTTTCCGCAGCGAAAGGTTTGGTTCGCTTACCTCCTTCAGGCGAAAACGCTATACCTACAGCCTTCGGATCGAAGCCTGCAGTGTTCATGTTATTCGAGGATAATTTCAGGTCACTCATGCTGTATACACCGGCATCTTTTCCAAATGCTGTTGCTATTTCATCCAGACTTCCTTGTAAGGTGCTAAGTCTTTCAATGATCATTTTTCCTTTCACCTCGTTACGCACAGCCGGGGTGATTTCTTCTTTCACCAGATCAAGGGGCTTGTATCCTTTTTCAATTTCGCCCGTCATTACCGCTACTACGTATAATTCCTGTAGATCAAACACGGAAGAAACTTTATCTTTTTCTGAATCGCGGAATAACCATTGTACTACCTGACGCGCGTCTGTTAACGTGTTTATTCGCCTTTCGGAAGAACCGATGTTTTTAGCGTCATACACGGTAAAGCCTTCTTTCTCTGCTTTTGCAGTGAAATTATCTGCACCCGATAGTTCAACGGCAAAGGCTTCTGCTTTGCGAAGCGCCTCGTTGATAGAAACATCGCTTGGGGTGATGTCGCGTTCGATCACAGCAATTGAATACGAGGTATTATCCTTCACGTTGGTTACACTAATGATATGATAACCAAAATCGGTTTCTACAACATCATTCACTAAGCCCGACCGGGTGGCAGTAAACACAGCATCGGCAAAAGGCTTTACCATTTCGCCACGGGGGAACCAGCCCAAATCTCCACCACTTTGAGCGGTGCCATCGGTGCCGTGTTCACGGGCTTTTTGTGCAAAGTCAGCTCCGTCTTTTATTTCTTTCAGTATTTTCCTGGCTTTTTCTTTTGCTTCTTTTTTAGCCTGGTCGGTCTCGTCTGCCCAGCGAATAAGTATATGGCTTGCACGGGCATAGTCGGTGGTATCTTTTCCAACCTTCGATACTTTTACCAGTTTAAAAGTTGAGCCATCAATGAACGCGCCTTTTACGGTTCCTTCGATCAATTCCTCTTTAGAAATAAATGCTGGCAACGAACCTAAATTGTACTTCGTGTACCCATTGCTATTGTCGGAATTCAACACAGCGAAAGCAGAGTCATCCGTAGCGGTTTTGAACTCGGAAGTCAATTTGCTGATATCTTCTTTGATCGCCAGGGAATCACCTGAGGAAGCAATCACCGGAAACTGAACAAACTTCAGGTCGCGGGTATGTTCGCTTTTATATCGGTCTTTATTCTTGTTATAGTATGTTTTAAAATCAGCATCGGTAAGCGTTGCCGCAGAATCGCTGATTGTAAAAAACGGAACGAACACATATTTGACTTCTGCCACATCAGTTTGGATATGATAGTCCAGTTCTGCCTCGGCAGTAGTAACATAGGTGCTTCTGATGAGCAGGTTTTCGTACTTGATGCGTTCGCGGCCGGGTTGAAGGTCACGCTGGAAAACTTCCCACCGTATACGCGGCTCTGAAGCTTCGGGCATGCTGTTAAGTTGCTGCATGTAGCTAATTACTTGTTGCGGGTCGAATTGACCCGTCTGCTGATTGGTAAAGGCCTGCTTTATGTTTTCGTCAACATTCTTTCCGTGAAGCATATCTTCAATTTCATCTACCGTAACCTGAACACCTGTTTTTTCAAATTGCTTTTCGATGGCGTAGCGTAAAATCAACATCTCCCAGGCTTGCTGGCGAAGGGTTGTCATTTCGCGGTCGCCCGGCTGGCGGTTAAAGTTTAGAATGTAATTTGACTCCCGCTCCTGTACCGCCTGCTGAAATTCTTCCAATGAAATTGTTCTTCCGGCAATTTCCCCTACGCTGTTATCGCCCAGTAATACCGAATTATTTCCAAGGAGGTCGCCTAATACAAATGCCGAGATAGCCACAAATACGAAAATGACCACCCCAACTCCCATTTTTTCCCGTAAAGTTCCAATCAATGCCATATACTCATTTTTAAAGAACCGCAAATTTAACCCGTATTATTAATTAGAAAAATATGGCCCGAAAAATAAAGGGGAAATGTTTTAACGGCCTAAAATCGCTGAATTACAGTTATTTACACAGTTGGAAAACGACCTACTTATGGTCGTTGGACTGGCAGCTTCTTTTCCGATAGCTGTATGTAAACAAGAGCACGCACGATAGCATAATGAGCCAGTAAGCACTGGCAAAACCGACCGTCATAATTTGATGAATACCGATGATCAGGAAGGCTACCGATAGTGAGAGGAGGATAACATCAATGAGTTTCATGTGTAATCAGGTATTATCACAGTAGGCAAAATGCAGTAGGCAATCAAGCATTTATTGCCTACTGCATTTTGCTTATTGCCTACTTTTATTTTGCAGAGAAGACTCATCCTCAATTTCAATCTCACCTTGTGGTTTGGTAATGGAGTAGGTGGACATATCCTGTTTGGCTTCCAGCCCTTCGCCATAGATAATGGTTTGCTGTTGGCGTATGGTAACAAATTTTTCGGTGAGAATATTTTCTTTAGCCGGAAACCAGAATAACTCTTCGGTGTTAAGCTGTTCATTCTTCTCTTTATTGATTACCTCTACCTTTCCCCGTGCGCGCCATTTATCTTCACTTTTAAAATAATAAGCCTGATCGGCCTTCAGGGTAGAGGATAGTTTACCAGTCTCATCGTAGAACTCTAAGTAAATGCCCTTCGGGAATTCACGATCACCGGTTTTGAATTCGTATAAAAGAGGGGCCTTCATTTTTACCTTGATCGCCTGATTCTCCGTGTAAAAAAGTTCCACATGCTCAGCTTGCTGAAGAGGGCCTTCATACTCCTGCGGCTGTGTGTTTTCTTTTTGAGCACACCCAAAGACTAGAAAAAGTATGAGGTAAAAATATTTTTTCATGGTAAATGAAAAGAGACTGTCTCAAAAGCCTTTCTGCCTTCGTCCCGACTTGTCGGGATGCCGCGATCCCCCTTTTTATTAGGCGCATCAGCACATGCCCCGACAAGTAGGGTAAGAATCTCCGCATTATTTTAACTTTTGAAACAGTATCTTCATTTAAATTTTTAATCTTTATGAGTGACCGTTTAAAGTCCTAAAGTCTATGATCAATCAATTATGCCCAAACGAAGGCACTCATAATAACCTTAAGGAACTAATTAGTTTAGGACTTATTGCGGATACTCACATTAATCTTTTTAGATTTTCATGTTTAATCAAACTTCCTTTTGATAAACCATTGGTCATTAAAGCTGATGCCGAAGTAAATTTTATAATAGGTTTCTTCCAATATGGTTTCAACTTTATTGCCTCGTTTACCAATTCTAAAACCCCAATCCAGACTTGAACGCCCCGTAGGAAGGGAAAACCCAAAATTGATGCCAATATCTTTTACAGCATTGTATACTCCTGATTCAATCGGGTTTTCAACAAGGAAGGGATTTTTTTCGTAACTCAATCCAACACGATACGTAATTCGCTTCAGATAATTATTAGCCAGTTGATTCGGAGTGATTTCTCCCCCGGCCGATATTCTCCAGGATTTTTCAAGTCCCTCATCCTCTTTATTTATGCTTTTGAATTGAGACCAATCCTGAACGGAAAATTCTGCCCCACCGGCCCATCGCACACCCTTGCTCAGTGAAACACCCAGCGTAAAGGAAGAAGGTATGTTAATGGATCCTTTATCTGCAATCAGCGTATCAGAGGTAACCGGATTTCCGGACGATGACCTTCTTTGAATTACGGTAGTCTTATTGGCATTTAAAGCAGTTGCAAAACTATACACCAGCCCTGCACTAAACCGGTAATCGTCTTTAAGTAAAGAATCCTTACTAAAGGATAACCCTCCGCTGAACATGAAATCCTTTACGTAGGTTTGTTCTTCAATACCAACAATAAAGGGTACAGGCTGATTGGTTACAGCAAGCTCGTTAGCGTAATCCGTATTTACAGACCCGAATAAATAAGTAGCCTTAAGTCCTACAGAAAAGTTTTTGTGAACCCTTACACCGTTCGACCAGTATAATTGTGTCAGCCCACCATCACCACGCTCCAATACTCCGGCTGTATCAACAGGAGGGTCGTTTGGATTGTTATTATCAATTACCGGTTCCTCATAAACCAATTTGTAATTCACGTTGGTGTAGGGCATAAGTCCAACAGAGGTGGTCCATTTTCCGGGTTTTATCGGAAAAGCCGTGACCAGGTAGTTCAGGTTACCGTTTACACCTTTTTGGCTAATGGAATCTGATTTTATTGTACGGGACTCAATAAGAGCTCCTGTCTGAAATCCAGTGTAATAATTGTACACCAGCAGAGCAGGATTTTGGTTGTTCACCGACCAAAATTGGGGCTGGCTTACACCTATGCCACCCATTCCCTGACTTTGAATAAGTGCATTGCCGTACGGTTCGCCAATACCAAAGGTTGAAAATGGCGTTCGTGCTGCCTGCCCAAAGGCCGCAGAGGAGAACGCAATAAAGATCAGGGAGAAAAAAAACTTTTTATGCAAAGACATTATGAATCAAAACACTGTTTAAACCTAAAAGCACCAAATCCGGGGACGCAAATATGGATGCTTTCAATTTGTTTTCAAAAAAAGGAGCATCTCCGCCACATAAAATCACCTTTAAATCGGAATATTTGTTGCGATAGCGTTCAATTATCCCGTCAATTTCTGCCACTAAACCATGTACCACTCCACTTTGAATGGAGGTTTCGGTACTGTTCCCCACCAATTCAAGGTGCTCTGTTGGACTCACTAACGGCAACCTGGCAGTAAAAGTATGCACTGCCTTAAACCGCATCATCAGCCCCGGGGAAATGCTGCCTCCATGATAATTCCTTTTATCATCCGTAAAATCGTAGGTAATACACGTGCCCGCATCAATAACAAGACAGTTATAACCCGGAAAAAGTTGTAAGCCCCCGCAAGATCCTGCTATCCGGTCGACACCTAATGTGTGCGGTGTGCTATATAATATGGTAATGGGCAACGGTAGTTTATGCGTGAGAATAAATTTTTGTTTTGCATGAACCGCCCAATCGCAAATCTGCTCAGCATCGGCATTAACCGAACTGACAATAAAATTTTCTGCTGTAGAAACGAGTAGCAAACTCTGAAGTTCCTCTTTCGAAGTAAACGTGAGTTTTTCAACCAACCCCGACTGATCGAAAATAGCTACCTTGGCAGATGTGTTACCGTAATCAACGACTAAATTCATGGTGCTTAATTAACCAAGACCCTAAAGGTTTTTGAAACCTTTAGGGTCTGTCAAAAGTATGGATTCAAAACAGAAATATAAAGTGATTGGACTCATGTCGGGCACTTCGTTGGATGGTGTGGACATTGCCTGCTGCACTTTTTCGTATAAAAAGCAGTGGAAATTCACGATAGAAAAAGCGGGGACGACCCACTATACAGCAAACTGGCTGAAGAAATTGAAGGAAGCACATACCCGGCCTGTAGAAAAATTGATGGAGCTTGACAGCGCGTATGGAAAATTTCTGGGCACTCTTTGTAACAGTTTTATCGGCAGAAATAAAATCAGAAATGTCGATTTTATTTCTTCCCATGGGCACACTATATTCCATCAACCTGAAAAAGGATTTACACTTCAAATCGGGAATGGAAATGCTATTCATGCTGTTTCAGGATTACCGGTGATCTATGATTTTCGTAGCCTCGATGTTGCCCATGGCGGCCAGGGCGCACCGCTTGTCCCTGTCGGGGATAAACTTTTGTTTAATGAGTATGATGTTTGTCTTAACCTGGGCGGCATTGCGAATATATCGTTGGATCGTAAGAAAGACAGAATTGCATTTGATGTTTGCTATGTGAACATGGGGTTAAACCACCTTGCGAACAAAGCCGGTAAAAAATATGATCATGACGGGATGCTTGCCTCTTCAGGAGAAGTGAATAAAAAATTACTAATCAAACTAAATAGGGCTTATTCAAAAGTAAAGCAAAAAAGACCAGCACTGGCCAGGGAGTTTTTTGAAACACATATTCAACCTGTTCTTGATGGGGAAAATTTTCCGCTTCAGGATCGTCTTAGAACTTTTACAGAATCTTCTGCAAAGGAGATTTCGGAAGCTATTCTAAAATCAGGAAAGAAAGTGACCGTGTTATGTACCGGGGGCGGGGCATTTAATTCCTTTTTAATGTATCGGCTTGTAGAGTACTGTGGCGATGATGCTACCTTAATCATACCGGAAGATGAAGTAGTAAATTTTAAAGAGGCTATTGTTTTTGCATTTTTGGGTGTACTCCGAGTACGAGGCGAAGTAAACACTTTAAAATCTGTAACAAGGTCGTCTAAAAATAATAGCAGCGGAGTGTCAATAGGTTTTTGATAGATTCGTATTTTTGAAGTATGGAAAGCATTGTAGTAAACGTAAACACAAAATCGGAGGGCAAGCTGATAAAAGACATTGCCAGTAAGATGGGTTACTCTTCCTTTTTGTTGAATGATGTTGAAAAAAGAATGATTGCCCGAATCAAATTGAGCCAATTGACGGTGAAAGAATCTTCTGCGCCAGACATTTCATTGGATGAAATTCAACAAGAGATAAATCATGTAAGAGCTGCTCGTTATGCTAAGAAAACAAAAAAGAAAGGTAGTCGTTGATACCAATCTTTGGGTCAGTTTTGCTTATTCCAGGTTTAGCACTCCTCTTTTCATTAATGAACGCTGCAAAAGCGGACTATCTAACAACCGGTGACAAAAAATTACTGACACTTAAAAAGTATAGACGCGCAAAAATCGTAACTCTAACGGACTTTTTAAAAATTTTATGAAAGATTTGCTTCAAAAATTTGAAAACAAAAAACCTGAAATTGTATTGGAGTGGAAAGACAGTGAAACCGAAGCCGAAGGTTGGGTTGTGATTAACTCCTTGCGAGGAGGTGCGGCCGGTGGGGGCACACGGATGCGTGTCGGTCTCGATAAGCGCGAAGTAGAATCATTGGCAAAAACAATGGAGGTAAAATTCACCGTTTCAGGCCCTGCTATTGGCGGGGCAAAATCCGGAATCAATTTCGATCCCAATGATCCGCGCAAAGCCGGTGTATTGCAGCGCTGGTATGCAGCCGTGATGCCGTTGTTGAAATATTATTACGGAACCGGAGGCGATTTAAACGTGGATGAAATTCATGAGGTGATACCCATTACCGAAGATGTGGGCATCTGGCATCCGCAGGAAGGAGTTTTTACGGGGCATTACAAGCCTACGGAAGCGCAGAAAGTAAATCGCATCGGACAATTGCGACAGGGTGTTGTGAAAATTATTGAAAATGAACTGTACACTCCGTTGCTCAGCAAAAAATACACTGTGGCTGATATGTGTACAGGGTATGGAGTGGCAGAGGCCGTACGCTATTATTATGATTTGTGGGGCGGGGAATTGAAAGGAAAACGTGCCGTGGTGCAGGGCTGGGGAAATGTTGGCGCTGCAGCTGGTTTCTATCTTTCAAAATCAG
>Ga0114940_10001034_pt1 | contig 10864 bp, 9 predicted proteins | sample ColdCreekSource_FD_87195 | JGI IMG/M metagenome (GOLD analysis project Ga0114940, IMG submission 87195) | Groundwater microbial communities from Cold Creek, Nevada to study Microbial Dark Matter (Phase II) - Cold Creek Source | ecosystem: Environmental > Aquatic > Deep subsurface > Groundwater ...
AAATGTTCCGGCTGCCATAGGAATGGATATTGATAATGATGGGAAGATTAGTGGGTTGTCGTAGCAACGTTAGCTTTTTCGCCTCATGATTTTTTTAAGAACTGCTACATCATATTTATCCATAAGACTTTTCTCTTCTCCCCGGTTCAGGGATTCTTTGGACTTTATCAGGTCTCCAATACTTATAATTTTAATTACAATATCTGTATCTTGAATTTCTTGGGCATTGTCATAGGCTGATTGGAAATCTATTCCCGGAGTAGTTGTTAGGATATCAACTGCGTCAGGTTCAAAACCAAGGCCAAAGAAAAGAGGTTGCTCAAATTCTTCTGGTTTAATTTCATCAACAATCAGGTTAAGCTGATGAAATGCGTTGAGAATTTTTTCACCATTTTCACGCGTGGGTTCAATAAGCAAATCAAGGTCGCCTGTACCCCTGCGAACGCCATAATATATGGCAGCCTGACCTCCGATAATTAAGAACTTGACTCCGTTCTCAATCAATGACTTTAAAAAATTAAAATGATATTGGCTGAAAATGCTCACGATAATCGAACGATCCGAACCTGTTTATTCCGGAGTTCGTAGTTAATTCCCCGCTTGCGAAACCTTTCGTTAACGATCCTTGTCATGCGGAGCCTTTCCTCACCGGTTAGTTTAAGAAAGGCCTCTTCTTTTTCCTTTAATTCTTCCTCGAAAGTTGTTTTACGAACACGCATACGTAAAAATAATCATTTTAATCTCATGACTGCCCTTTAAAATCCAAACTAGTGATCTATGCCTTAACTTAGCTAAAATTTAAAAAATTATGAGATCCGTAAACAGTGTTCACATTGTTAAGCAATCGTGGACAGAACGAACTGAAGTACCAGACCTGCTTGCCATCGAAGAACCTCTCGAAATTCGAATTGGCTTTGGGTCAATAAGCGATCGCCATCAAAGGAGCTTATCCGTAACCATGCGTACACCGGGCCATGATTTCGAATTGGCTTCAGGGTTTTTGTTCACGGAGGGGATCATTCAACACTTCGATCAAATCGAATCCATTAAATATTGTGAAGATGTTGGTAAGCAGGAAGAAAAGGAGAATGTTGTACGCGTTGAGCTAAAACCAGAAGTAAAGATTGATTTTGAAAAACTACAACGCCATTTTTACACTTCGTCAAGTTGTGGAGTGTGCGGTAAATCTTCGATTGATTCTGTGCGGGTTGTATGTCAGAAAATTGAAGACCAGTTTTCTATGTCTGCTTCTGTGATTCACCAACTTCCCGATGCACTCCAAAAAGCGCAAAAGGTATTTGAATACACCGGTGGTTTACACGCTGTTGGGCTATTCAATAATAAAGGTGAGCTGATTCTATTGCGTGAAGATGTTGGCCGACACAATGCGTTGGATAAAGTTATTGGAGTCGTTCTTTTTAAAAAGGAAGTTCCGCTTTCAAATTACATCTTGTTAGTAAGCGGTCGCGCGAGTTTTGAACTGGTGCAAAAAGCTGCTGTCGCAGGAATACCCGTGCTGGCGGCTGTAGGTGCGCCTTCCAGTCTGGCCGTTGACCTGGCGAAAGAATTCGGAATGACGTTGTTGGGGTTCGTTCGCGACCAGCGGTTTAACATTTATTGTGGCGAACAACGAATCACCTCAATCGGGTAAAGCATTGATAATCTCTGACAGAAATTTATTGTCATCCAAATAGTTTCCGTTCGACTGACTTAGTTTTACAACAACAAGATTTTTCGATGGAATTATAAAGACATTTTGTCCCTCATATCCATCGGCCCAAAATAAATCTGTGGGAACATCCGGATAAATCCTGTTTTCGGGATTTCCGGACGCTCCTGCATTCAGCCAGAATTGCGCTCCGTATTCTCCTCGTTCAGCACCAATGGCCGGTGTTGTGGTGTATTCCACCCAGCCTTCCGGTAATAATCTGACACTGCCCCACATGCCATCGTTTAAGTAGAGAAGCCCGAACCGTGCCCAGTCACGGGCAGTGGCAAAGGCATAGGATGAGCCCACAAATGTTCCGCCAGCGTCAGGTTCCATCACCATACTGTTCATTCCGATTTTGTAGAATAGATTTTTATACGGGAAACTATGATACGCTGCATCACCTGTTGTATTGCGCACAATCCAGGAAAGAATGTTTGTAGTTCCGCTGGAGTAGTAAAAGTTTTTCCCTGGTTCATCCTTTAATGGAGCATGCGAGGCATAAATTCCAGCTTCGCGTTTTTTAAAAAGCATTTTGGTGGCATCACTGGGGCCGGCATAGTTCTCTTCCCAATTTAATCCGCTGCTGGCTTGCATAAGATTGCTTATGGTAATTCCACTTCGGTTGTCATTCTTCCATTCTTCAACAGGTGCTGCATCGTTCAATGAAATTTTTCCTTCCTTCACCAAAAGGCCAACGAGTGCATTCGTAATACTTTTAGCCATCGACCAACCAAGGTGTCGCGAATTACGATCAAAACCATCTGCATATTTCTCAACTATAATTTGACCATCATAAACAACGATGATCGCTCGTGTTCTGCGTGTCTTCTCCTCACCGGATTCAGCAAATGCATCTTCAACATTTTTATTTATTTTCTCGTAATCAATACCGGTTAAAAAAGTATCCATTATTAAATTGCCCATCGGCCAGTTTATTGTATCCTGATTAATGCTTGGAGGTTCAGCAATATTAAACTTCTGATCCCTCAATTCATTTTCACTGATTTCATTTAATAACGTGCACCCTAATCCTTTGCGATAAATGGCTTTGCGTTTAGCGAACCCAAAAACACTACCTGTAGCTGATGAATCCTTGAAATCAAAGGCAAATGTTCCGAGTGAAAGTGTAGAGCTGCCAAGTTCGTTGCTGATCACATCCTCTGACTGACGTCCACCCAATACCACACAAGAACATAGATTTTTTGCCCCATACCCTGCCAGGATTGGAAAGGCCTGCGAGGCGTAGTATACTCCGTACGAAATCGCAGCCACTAGAATGACCAGGAGCGACCGGATGAATATCTTTTTGAACGACATGGATTTTTTTTGTGAACTTAGTTAATCACGCCTAAATCCCCTAAATTGTCTGAATCAGGATTTTCGGGATTAGTGGATTTACTTGATTTTTTTATCCTGTTAATCCGTTAATCTAACGAATCCTGATTCTGACAATATAGCCGCGGTGAAAAATGATTTCTATGACCGAAAAAAACCTAAAGATAAAATCACCGAAAAAAGTAGCGGGAGGGCTGGAAGCTGTGGTAAGTTCAGCTGAGCATGTGTTTGGTGAGGTTGGGGTGGTAGAGGGTACAAAAACACTTTTAAAACTCAATCAATTTGATGGCTTCGATTGCCCGGGTTGTGCCTGGCCTGACCCGGATGAACACCGGTCGGTGGTGGAATTCTGTGAGAATGGTGCAAAAGCGGTAGCAGAAGAAGCCACGAATGCCAAATGCGATGTAGAGTTTTTCAAGAAGCATTCCGTAATGGAGATGCTTCAATGGACGGATTACGAAATCGGTAAGAGTGGAAGAGTGGTCCAACCCATGATTCTTCGTGATGGAACGGATCATTACGAACCGATTGAATGGACGGATGCGTTTCAATTGATTGGAAATAAACTGAAGAGCCTTGCTTCGCCAAATGAAGCTATTTTTTATACATCCGGACGCACGAGCAACGAAGCTGCATTTTTATACCAGCTTTTTGTGCGCATGTACGGTACCAACAACCTACCTGATTGTTCGAACATGTGTCATGAATCCAGCGGTGTCGCCTTGACGGAAACAATAGGCATCGGAAAGGGATCGGTAACGCTGGATGATTTCTATACAACAGAAGTGATTGTAATCATTGGCCAAAATCCTGGTACCAATCACCCACGAATGCTTACCGCATTGCAGAAGGCGAAGCAAAATGGAGCTTATATTATTACAATCAACCCGATACCCGAAGCGGGATTAATAAGTTTTCGCCACCCTCAAAACCTGTTGGACCTTATTGGCAAGCCCGTTTCTATAACCGACTTGTGGTTGCAGGTAAAAATCAATGAAGATGTGGCGTTACTGAAAGCTATTAATAAAATCCTGTTGGAAGGAGAAAGAAAAAACCCGGGTGTGGTGCTCGATCAGACTTTCATTCAGGAAAAAACCACCGGGTATGAATCTTTTGTAAACGAACTGGCACGGCATAATCTTGATGAATTAATTCTGAAATCCGGTGTGGATAAAGAAAAAGTATTGGAGGCCGCTTCAATTCTGGCGCAAAAGAAAAAGATCATTGTTTGCTGGGCGATGGGCTTAACGCAACATAAGAATGCAGTGGACAATATCCGGGAGATTGTTAACCTCCTTCTATTAAAAGGAAGCATTGGGAAACCCGGTGCAGGAACATGCCCTGTGCGTGGGCACAGCAATGTTCAGGGCGACCGTACTATGGGTATTTATGAAAAACCATCTCCACAATTTTTAGACAGCTTAAAAAACGTATTCAACTTTGAACCGCCTCGCGAAAATGGATACGATACAGTTGAAACAATTCGTGCCCTGGCTGCCGGAAAGGCAAAAGTCTTTTTTGCGATGGGCGGAAATTTTTTGTCGGCCACACCCGATACAGAATTTACCGGTAAAGCATTACAGAAGTGTGATCTCATAGTTCAAGTGTCCACAAAATTAAATCGAAGTCATTTAGTGCGTGGTAAAACGGCATTGATACTTCCTTGCTTAGGAAGGACTGAGCGGGATCGGCAGGAGGGTGACGAGCAATTTGTGAGTGTGGAGAATTCTACTGGCGTAGTTCATAAATCGCGAGGAGGCAGGAAACCGGCATCTGAACATTTATTAAGTGAACCAAAAATAGTTGCTGAACTCGCGATGGCAACTTTACCCCCCTCATTCCTCTCTGTAAGGGGGATTAAAGGGGGGTGGAATGAATTAATTTCCAACTATGACAATATTCGAAACCTGATTGAAAAAACAATTCCCGGTTTTGCAAACTATAATGAACGAGTTCGAAAAAATGGCGGCTTCTATCTTCCGAATGGCGTACGGCAAGGTGAGTTCAAGACTTTGACAGAGAAAGCTAACTTCACAATCAATGCCTTGGCGGATCATATATTAAAGGTAGACGAATACCTGATGATGACCGTTCGCAGTCACGATCAGTATAACACTACTATATACGGACTGCATGACCGCTACCGTGGCATTCACAATGGACGAAGAGTAGTGTTTATGAATGAAGCCGATGCCCGTCAGACTGGACTGAAAAAAGGTGATCATGTTGACATCGTAAGCAAGTATGACGGTGTTGAAAGAAAAGCTGAAGATTTTGTAATCGTTCCATATCCTATTCCTAAACAAAATATTGCTACTTATTTTCCTGAAGCAAATACTGTAATTCCATACAACCACTATGCGCGCGGAAGCCAGACACCGATTTCAAAGTCGGTGGTTGTGAGGTTATTAAAAAAATGAACCACCATGACAATTTCAGCAAGAATTATGGTTTAAGTTTTTTTGAAGTTCTTATTTTAGTAATACTTCTTTTTGAATGGATTATGCGCAAAACCTGAACTTTTATTTTTTCCGCCATCCACGGATCATTTTTTTTGATTCTTCAATGGTGTGAAATGGCTCATCTTCTGCCTTTCTGATACCTTTGTGAAATTCCTCCAATGAAATTGATTTTCCTGGTAACGCCCAATCCGTATTACTATTTTTGGCCTTTACTTTCATGCCTGTAATTTACGAAATTTAAACATTTAAATCAGTTGATTAATTTTCACGATACCGATTCCAAAACAGAACATTGTTACTTATTCACTGGATTACAGAATTGCAGGATAAACAGGTTCTCCGTGAGTTTATTGCATTTAAAAAAGCAAAAGAATCTGAAAGTCAACCACTTGCTATTTCTGATTCTGAAAGACACGCATTAGAGGAGGCGCTGGATGACATTGCAGGCGGCAGGGTATTTACTCACCATAACCTTGATGCGTTTTTGGAATAACTATAAAGACCCTGAAAAAAGAGAACTTTAATCATTTCGATCTTGAGAAATTTCTCAACCAAAAAGCTGATCAATACAATCAACGTGCATTTATTGAAAACGATCCAATCTCCATCCCTCACTTATTTAAGAAGAAACAAGACATTGAAATAGCAGGGTTGTTTGCCGCCACCTTAGCGTGGGGGCAACGCAAAACGATTCTCCGCAAGTGCAGGGAATTGCTGACCCTGATGGATAATGATCCCCATCAATTCATTCTTCATCATACCGAAAAGGATATTAAAAGATTTCTCGATTTTAAACACCGTACTTTTAATTCTACCGACCTGCTCTTTTTTATTGAATCATTGAAGCATTATTATAGAGAGTATGATTCCCTTGAAATTGCATTTCATCATGGCTCTGGGGATGAAACGGTTGAAAAAGGACTAATTAAATTCCATGATCTGTTTTTTAAACTCGATCATCCGCACCGAACAAGAAAACACCTGCCAACTCCTGAAAGGAAGTCTACCTGCAAAAGACTGGTTATGTATCTGCGCTGGATGGTGCGCCAGGATGATACGGGAGTGGATTTTGGGATTTGGAAGAAAATCTCACCTGCTCAGTTAGTGTGCCCCTGTGATTTGCATGTAGATAGAGTGGCGCGTAAACTAAAACTGATCAAACGAAAGCAAACCGATTGGCAAACCGCGCTGGAGTTAACTGAAAATCTGCGAAAGTTTGACCCAACTGATCCTGTAAAGTATGATTTTGCTTTATTTGGATTGGGAATTGAAGAGGGGTGGAAATGACAATTATTCGTACTTAAGTGTATTGGTTGGGTTTGTATATGCCGCCCTTAGGGTTTGTCCCATCACGGTAAGCAGTGCAATAACCATAACCATTGCAGCGGGTATAGCAAACATCCACCAATGGATTTCTATTCGCATCGAAAATGATTTAAGCCAGTTATCAATGGCAAGGAAGGCCAATGGAGATCGATAGAAATCAGTACGCTGATATACTCAAATGGGCTCATTTACACAGTTTTTAAGTCTATTTAAATTGATTCTAAATTGTTTTCCTGACTTTATGAGTCACTCATCTTCATTACCTTGATCTGCTTTTCTGAAAGCTCGAAAATCGGTTTAAATAATTGTTGTATGCCGTAAAATAAATTTGAAAAAACCACTTCCGATAGTAGATTTGTGTCACTTGATGTAAAATTGGATACCTAACCTGTCATGATAAAACATTTTACTCACTCGCTCTGCAAGTTACTATCCGTTGTTCTCCTTCTATCATTCATCAGTTTCACTGCACATACCCAGGATATTCCTGAAGATGCTGCTTCCATCACAGCAGGCACTACACTCTTTAACGGCAACTGTAAATCGTGTCATAAAATACATGCTGAATCGGTAGGGCCTGCATTGGCAGGTGTGTACGAAAGGGTTCCCTCCATTGATTGGATAAAAGGGTGGGTAAAGAATTCCTCAAAAGTTGTTGCCAGTGGCGATGAATATGCCATTCAGATTTACGAAAAATACAAGAAGAGCCAGATGACTGCCTTCACCACATTAAGTGATGAGCAGATCATGCACATACTGGCTTATGTTAAAGCGGAAACTATTAAAGGCCCACCCCCGCCACCTGGACCGGTTGGTGGTGACAAGGTTTCTGCTGGAGATGGAGGAGTTTCCTCAACCTATATGAATGTCATCCTTATCGGGATGGTGCTCATCCTGGTATTATTAGTGGTCATTCTTGGTTTCCTCGTTTCCGCGCTTAAGCGTTTCCTCGATCAGAGGCAGTTAAGTGAAGAAGATAAAGAAGTAGTTCATTCGCCTATAACGGTCGCTTCGATTTCACGGAGCAACGGCTTCATATTTATAGTATTGTTTGTGGTGGGTTCGCTGGGCTTCAAAGCCGTAATCAACGGATTGTATTCTGTTGGTGTTCAACAGGGTTACGCCCCTAAACAACCGATTGCCTTCTCTCACAAATTGCATGCCGGTGAATATGAAATAGACTGTAAGTATTGCCACACGGGCGTAATGAAGGGCAAGAGCGCTACTATCCCGTCCGTGAATATTTGTATGAACTGCCACCGTGCAGTGAAAACAGAGTCGCCACAAATTCAAAAGATTTGGGCTGCTGCTGATTGGAATGCTGACTCGCTTACATTCGGACCAAACCAGAAACCAATTGAGTGGGTACGCATCCATAACCTTCCTGACCTGGCATATTTCAATCACTCTCAACACGTAAACGTTGCTGGAGTAGAATGCCAAACCTGCCATGGACCAATTGAAGAAATGGATGTAGTGAAACAATATTCATTATTAACCATGGGATGGTGCATTGACTGTCACCGTAAAACAGATATTAACACAAAAGGCAATGCGTACTATGACAAACTGGTTGAGTTGCACAATGCAGCCAGCAAACAACCTATGAAAGTGGAAGATAACGGTGGCCTTGAGTGTGCTAAGTGTCATTACTAACGATTTACGATTTACGATTTACGATTTACGATTTACGATTTACGAATAACGATTTACGAATAACGATTTACGATTAGACCAAAGACCAACGACTAAAGACTCACGACTAAAGACTCACGACTAAAGACTAACAACTAAAGACTCACGACTAAAGACTAACAACTAAAGACTCACGACTAATGGCTAACAATAAGATATACTGGAAAGGTCTCGAGCAACTTACCAACGACCCAGCGTACGTAAAGCATGCCAACCATGAGTTTGCTCCGGGTCCGGAAGAAGACTTAGGTCATTCGCGCAGGGATTTTCTGAAGATGATGGGCTTCGGTATGTCGGCTGTTGCGCTGGCTGCCTGTGAGGCGCCTATCCGCAAAGCGATTCCGTATGTGAACAAGCCGTTGGATGTTGATCCAAGTATAGCAAACTATTATGCCTCAACGTATACCAATGGTGGTGATTATTGCAGTGTTGTCGTTAAAGTTCGTGAAGGTCGCCCGATAAAAATTGACGGAAACTCTTTATCCAGTGTTACTAGAGGAGGGATCAGCGCACAAGTTGAAGCTTCCGTTCTTTCGTTGTACGATAATGCCAGGTTGCGCGGACCGAAAATTGTGGGCACTAAAACGCATTGGGAAGAACTTGATAAACAGGTAATTGAAAAACTCACTGGCGTAAATATTAGCGGAGGTAAAATTGTTATTGTCAGCAATACCATTCTTAGCCCCAGCACAAAAGCATCAATAGAAAAATTTAAAGCCAAGTATCCAGCGACTCAACATGTAGTGTACGACCAGGTGTCAAGCTACGGTATTTGGAAAGCAAATGAAGAATCATTCGGTGCAGGAATGATTCCTTCGTATGATTTCAGCAAGGCCAGCGTGATTGTAAGTGTGGCGGCCGATTTCCTGAACTCCTGGATTTCGCCCATTGAATTCACAAAACAATACGCACAAACCCGCGAAGTTGGGGAAGAGAAGAAAGACATGTCTCGTCACTACCAGTTTGAATCTATTCTCTCGCTTACGGGTGCTAATGCCGACTACAGAACGCAGATCAAACCTTCGGAAGAAGGCGCGGTTATCGCTCAACTTTATAATTTGATTGCTGCAAAAGCCGGAAGTACTTCTGTTTCTGGAAATGCAGATAAACCTAATCTTGCTCGTGCTGCTGAAGAACTTTGGGCAAATCGCGGAAAGGCGTTAGTGGTAGCTGGCTCAAATGACAAATCAGTTCAGTTGCTGGTAAATGCCATCAACGATATGCTCGGAAGTTATGGATCGACTATTCTTCCTGATCTTCCCCTAAACTATCGTCAGGGTAATGACGAGGCTATGGCAAACTTTATTAAGGAAGCTGAAGCCGGAAGTGTAGCAGCGGTGATTTTCTACAACTGCAATCCTGTGTACGATCATCCGATGGGTGAGACATTAGCTTCTGGTTTGAAGAAAGTGGGAGTAAAGATTGCCACTTCTTATAAAGAAGATGAAACAGCATCGCTGACAGATTTTTTAGCGCCCGATCATCATTATCTCGAAGCATGGAATGATGCCGAGCCCAAGAAAAATCATTTTAGTCTTGCACAACCTGCCATCACACCGATTTTTAAATCACGTGCCGCGCAGGAGAGTTTCATGATCTGGGCGGGTGAAACCAATGTTGATTATTTTGAATTCGTAAAAAATAACTGGAAGAGCAGATTTTTCGAAGGCAGTGACTTCCAATCGTGGTGGGATAAGTGTTTGTATGATGGTGTACTGGAATTGCCGGTGGAAGCTGCATCCGTGAGTTTCTCCGGTGATGTGAATGCTGCTGCCGATGCCATCGCTGCTAACTACAAAGCCGGAAGCGCTTTTGAATTAGTGGTGTATGAAAACGGTACTGTAGGAAATGGCTCACAAGCTAACAATCCTTTACTGCAGGAACTTCCTGATCCTATTACTAAAGCCGTGTGGGATCATTACGTAACGATTTCTCCAAAAGACGCTTCATCCATCAATTTTAAAGAAGCTAAAACTGTATTTGCAAACATTACAGCCAATGGTAAGACGGTAAAACTTCCTGCGCTGGTTCAGCCTGGTCAAACACAAGGTACTATTGGTATACCTCTTGGGTACGGTCGCACGAAAGCTGGAAAAGTAGCGGATAACATTGGAATAAATGCATATCCGTTTGCCACAGTGGTTAACGGTTCATTAAGTTTTAGCGGCAACGCTGCCCTTGATCTTACTGAGGAGTATTACCAGATCGCTACCACACAAACTCACCAAACGTTTATGGGTCGTCAGACTATTGTTCAAGAGACAGTGTTGAGTGATTTCCAACGCAAGGATTGGAAACGTACCTACGATCCTAAGGTATCAACCTGGAAAGATCC
>Ga0114940_10001035_pt1 | contig 10839 bp, 11 predicted proteins | sample ColdCreekSource_FD_87195 | JGI IMG/M metagenome (GOLD analysis project Ga0114940, IMG submission 87195) | Groundwater microbial communities from Cold Creek, Nevada to study Microbial Dark Matter (Phase II) - Cold Creek Source | ecosystem: Environmental > Aquatic > Deep subsurface > Groundwater ...
AAATCCGCCACCAGTTTGATGTAAGTGACATAACCTACCACCACATCAGCTTCAGCAATAGCATCTCGCGCACGCTTGGTCATGTGATCATGGCTACCAGGGCCAATCCCCACCAGCATGATTTTGCCTTGTGCCTCGCTCATTGAGATGCTTTCATGGCAGGCGTGCCTGTAGCGCTAGCAGAGCCAGGAGAACTAGGAGAAGCAAGCATAGCTAGCACAACAGGTCGCAACCAGCGCTGAAACGCTAAACCAGCCACAACACACATACTTCCCCAGAACGTCAAGGATACCCATGTGGTAGCCCACACGAACTGCGTGCCCAATTGACGTAGGGCTACTTGTGCTTCACCGCTAAAACCAGCTAACGGATCGGCTACGATGTGCGGCGCTCCCACAACATAGGGCAATGCAAGCCAAGCGACTGCAGCTAGCCAACGTAGATGACTGCGCAACAGCGACAGCGAAGCACAAGCAAGCGCCGCACTGACCGCTGCCAACACCCACCACCCCTGACGAGAACCCAGACGCGCTGCATCCATACCAGGAATCTCAGCATGCAAGCCAAGCGATGGCCAAAAATGAAAAGTCAACCAACCAGCGGCTGCGACACCAGCGGCTAATGTCAAGGAGCGAAGTTTACTGCCACGCCACAGACTGACACCCATCGCAGCAAATACCAGCAGAGCCATGCTAAATGCGTGAAGCACATTCGCAACCCAAGTCCAGAAAGTGCGCTCTAGGCCGTCAGCGGGACTCCATGCATCGGCTTCATGCGCATGCCCTGCAGGTGCAGATTCTGTATGCGCATGGTTGGAAACCGGCGCTACAGCAACAGGAGTTACAACTTTCTGGTCTTCATAAACCTCAGCGGCCAAAATAATTGGTACAGCCTGCCACTGTTGCATACCTGTTTGGAAGCTACCGACCAGCAGCGCTACAGCTAGACTAGAAAAAATCAATCGTTGAAAAATCATCATAAGCTCCTAATAAAAAGTGCTTAATGGCAAGGCTTGACAGTCACATGTCGCACATCGTGCGCAGCGTTGTGCGCCAGTGGGCTATCAGCAAAAGCAACGCCGTAGAGGACGATTAGCCCCAGAGTTGCGCCTGCTGCCAACTGTAAAAGCAGACTGCGTAAGCTGCTCATCACATGAACGGCAGGGCTAGCGCTGGTTGTAGAAATATTCATCATTTACTCCATTTAAAGTTTAGGGGAAAAAAATTGTTGCAGCGGGCAATAGAAACTGTAGCGTTGCGCCCATCGACACCACAGTATTTGAATTTTTCGACCAGTAAAGCAGTCATCGGTAAGGCATGCGCATCCTGTATCGAGCCAGTACCTACCAGCAGAGCTGCAGCCTCGCTGACCGAAGGGCTACCGGTGTACTTACGCACTGTTTCAGAGGGATTTGGCACAGGTACAGCGGCAAGTTGTTCGGGGGTGTAAAAAGTCACTGTCCAACCATACAAATCAGCAAGGGCTAGCAAACCGACCTCGTCAGCTTTGAGGTTGATACTAGCTATTGCAGCGACATCCTCCAAATCTGCGTCAGCCAAAGCCAAAGCGTCACAAAGTGCCTGTTGTAACGTGGACAAAGGCGTTCCTCTGTCGCAGCCTATGCCAATAGCAACTTGCAACTTCATATCGTTCATGCAGCCACAGGAGGACGATAGACGACCAAACGTTCGTTAAGCTGCAGCCAACGCTCTGCGCTTACTTCAGCATGCGTGATCCAAAGTATCGCTTTGAAGTGGTTCAGGTCAACGTCCTCAAAGCGTTCAAACTTATGGATCGTTGCGGGAAGTGGGGTTGGCCTAGTCCACCAATTCGGGTTGCCCGCTTCTTGCACCACAGCGATTGGCTCTCCGTTGACAACATGAGCCGAGACACGGGTGATGTTGATCTTAGGCGCTTCGACCTTCCAGCCTAGCTCGCGTCCCAAAATATCAACAGGGATAGTCTTGCCGACATCAGATGCGGTTGTCAACACAGCAGTCGCTCCGAGCATTGCGGCAACTTGCTCCGCCATAGCATTTGCGCCGCCCACATGGCCTGACAATACTGGAATCACAAACTGCGCCGCATCATCAACGACCAGCACACCTGGGTCTTCGTCCTTGGTTTTCAAATGTGGTGCGATCAATCGTACAACTGCGCCTAGTGATACAAAAAACACCACTTGGTCAAAGTTAGTAAACAAGGTGGCTATCTCGTCCCGAAATGCACCGCTGTAGGCGTGTATGGGATTGGGTAAATCAACCATCAATGACGCGAATTTTTCAGCCACGCAGACACTGGCTTCTGGCATTTGACGTGCTAAATCGGCGGTTTGCTGCGCCCCGTGCTTGGTTATGGCTACAAGGACAACCCGCACAGATGTTTCAGGGATAGTCATTTTTTAGAGTTCCTCATTTAGGGTTAGGGTTGGCGCTTGCTCTTTTTCAATTTCAGTACTGGTTTTTTTGCGACAACCGCGCAGCATCTCCCCGCGAGCTCTGTGAGGGTTCTTGACCAACAGTAGCGATAAATAATTAACCTTAGTACCTTTGAGCTCTGCCAAGTTATAAACGATCCGTTCCACAGGGGATCCGGCTTTTTCTATGAAGCGGCTGTGTGGCAACAATCCCCTTCGCTCTAGCAACACAATCAAATCGTCGAGTAAAGGCTTAACCTTCATCAACACCAAAGTGTCAAAGTCATCGAGCATTTTCTCTACGGCGGCGATCCCGTAAGCAGCAGGCACAATGGCGATGGTGTCATCTTGCTCAGACAATGGTATTTGCAACTGCGCACAAGCGGCATTGAACGAAGTTACACCGGGAACTACCTCAATCTTGGCACCGCCATCCAGCTCGCGAAGTACGCGTGCTAGGTAACAAAAACTAGCGTAGGTAGAGGCATCGCCTTCCACCAAAAACAAGACATCCTGCCCCGTGGCGAGCAGCGATTTCACTGTCTCAGCCGCTTTGAGCCAGTGCCGCGCCAGCTTTTCCACATCGTGCGTCATCGGGAATAGCAGTGCCTGATGCTGCACAGGCAAAGTCAAGCCAGCACGCAAAGCAATGTCCAAGGCGTAGCTTTCTTTACGAAGACTGCGTACTGGGTATGTCCAGATAGCGTCTGGACGCTCAAGCAATGCCCAAGCACGCCGCGTGATGAGGCCAGGGTCTCCTGGACCTAAAGACACTCCAAACAAACAGCCAGCAGCTTTAGTCATTATTTCTCTCCATTTTCACGGTCTTTAGTGACGCTACTTTCTGTGCACAAACAAGCCACACAGGATTCTCTGCCGCCATTCGGTTCATATGCAAAATGGGTTTGCTGCGCGATGCTTGAAGTTGCACAACATCCCAAACAAAGCCCAACGACTTCAAGGTGTCAACGGCAACACTCAAGTTTTCTAGAGTCACAAAATTCATCACCAACCAGCCTTCAGGCTTCATGCGCAACATCATCAAACGAATCAACTCAACCAATTCACCACCCGAGCCACCAACAAATACGGCATCTGGGTCAGGCCAGTTTTGCAAACCTTCCGGCGCTTTGCCATGTACCAGCGTGTGGTTGCTAATACCTAAAACTTTGCGGTTAGCGCGCACTATGGCACTATCATCTGTATTCTTTTCAATTGCGTAGACATGGCCTTGGCTGCAAAGCCGTGCTGCTTCAAGCCCAACCGAGCCAGATCCTGCGCCTATGTCCCACACCACGCTGTTTGCACGCAACTGCATACGCGCCAACGATACGACGCGCACCTCATTTTTGGTTATTAAGCCTTTTTCAGGGTATCTCTGTTGATAGCTAGCATCCGGCAAACCCAAAAGAACGGGATATTGACGTAGCGTGGTACGCCAGAGCAGCACCACATTGGGGTCAGCAAACGGCATCGACGCAGCAGCAGTGATCGTCATCCCGCTGATAATTCTTTCTTGGGGTTGGCATAGGCATTCTGCAACAGCCATTTCAAAATCGTCAGCCAAACCTTCCGTGACTAACATACGAGCAATACGGTCTGGCGTGTTTTCAGGGCTGGTGAGGACTGCCAGCCTATCGTGTTGGCGAATGTCTCTTAGCAAAGCATACAAGCCGTGACTAGGTTCTGCACCTTCTACCCAATCACCCGCATCTTTGCTGTGAACGGATGAAAACTTCATGTCCTGCCAAGGTAAACCAAGTCTTGCACAGGCTAGTTGCAGGGTTGATACATTTGGCAGAACCTCGATAGCCTCAATGCATAATCGTGAAGCCAAATAAGCCGCAATTCCGTGGCACAACGGATCACCTGTGGCAAGAACGACAACACGCAAGTTTTCAGATTGTGCCGATCTAATCCATTCAGGGACGTGTGACAATGAACCCGAAAGATCAAGCTGCTTCGCTGCTGGATTGATGTGAACAGCAAATAGTTGCAATGTACGCTTACCACCGATGACCAGATGCGCCTGTTGCAAATGATTCAATGCAGTACGACTCAGACTGTCCACGCCATCATCAAGCACGCCAATAATGCGGCATTTTATTATTTCGCTATTCATTCCAAATTCCCAGTGGCCTCTGCTATCTTGAGGCCATCAAAATCGCAAACAAGTACTTTTAAGTCAAATTGGTCAGGGTAACGCGCACGCAGCGTTTGAATCACTCGCTGCGCTAACGCAGTATGAAAGGCTTGCCCAAGACCCAAAGCATCCATGCGTTCGCCAGCATAACGCGCAGTTTCGTTCCGACGAATGGCTTCACACACCTCTGAATCAGCGCCCAATCCAGCAGCAATGTCTGCAAGCAACCCAGTGTCAACTTCAGCGCGACCCGCATGCGTGATAGTTTCACCCTGAGCAATCTTGGTAAGTTTTCCAACCATGCCGCCAATCACCACTTGCTTTAACCCTGCTTTGACGGCAGCGCCCATGGCATAGCGCAAAAAATCACCCATTTGAACGAAGGCAGGCTCTGGTAAGTGCGGCATCTCTTGCATGACAAATTTTTCAGTTCGTCCACCTGTAGTCAAAACGACAATACCATGACCCAAGGTTCCAGCAACCTGCACACCTTGCACAACACTGGCTCGGTAAGCCGCTGTTGAATAAGGTTTGACGATACCTGTCGTACCAAGGATGGAGATACCACCCAAAATGCCCAAACGTGCATTCAAGGTTTTTTTGGTCATTTCTTCACCTTGCGGTACTGAAATACAAACCTCGAATCCGGTTTCCTCCAGCAACTCGCCCGCCGCTGCTAGCACATTAGCCGTGATATTTCGACGTGGCACTGGGTTGATCGCCGGCCCTCCCACAACTAGACCTAAGCCGGGCATCGTGACTATGCCCACCCCGAAACCACCCGTCAAAAGTATTTGTCCAGGCAAATCGTGCCGCAGAGTCACATCAGCCGTCAAATGCGCTTTGTCAGTGCAGTCGGGGTCATCGCCCGCATCCTTGATGACCATAGCATGCGCTGTTGCACCATTGACTGCACCATCACATACTGTGAATGTCACCAAGTCACCATTGGGCAGCAGGCATTCAATGCTATTTGGTACCTGCCCCATAACCAACCCCAGCGTAGCCGCTCGCGCAGCCGCTGCCGAGCACGCACCCGTTGTGAAACCAGTGCGTGTACCGCGTGGGGCGGTTTTATCCATCATACGGATGTCGATGCCTCCATCGCAATCAATTCTCGCGCCTCTGCCAAACCCATCAATGCGTGAATGGCGGCAACCACCAAGGTAGAGCCACCCTTACGACCTCGAATCACGATCCATGGAACTGTATTTTCGAGTGCTATCAGGTCTTTTGAATCTGCAGCAGAAACAAAACCCACAGGCATACCTACTACCAATGCTGGGCGTGCGCCTTCTACATGGATCAGCCGCACTAACTCAATCAAAGCAGTGGGGGCATTACCAATACCGACAACAGCACCATCGATCAACCCAAGTCGATGCGCCTTACGCATGGCTTGCACCGCACGTGTCGTACCTTCTGATTTAGCAACATCAATCACATCAACATCAGAAATGAACTGATGAGTAGTCATCGAAAAATGAGCTAGCCGTGGCGCAGACAAACCTACGCAAATCATCTCAACATCAGCAACTACACGCGTTTGACGAGACAACACGGCAGCAACACCGAACTCAACAGCATTTGGGTGAAAATCAGTCAACCCATTAAAGTCAAAATCAGCATTCGCGTGGATCATGCGACGCACGATAGGCCACTGGTCAGCGGCGTAAGTATGCGATACGACCTCTCGGTCAATGACAGCAAAAGAGTCGTGTTCAATAGCACGACCTGCAGCTGTAAGCTGCTCGGTGACGACATTCGAATTGAGTTTACTCATGGGTGAGGATGAGGATGTGCATGCGGGTGTCCGTGATCATGGCCATGAGAGTGGTCGTGTGCATGTGCATGTGCATCGTCATGATGATGACCACCCATGCCGTTTGCCACTCCAAATTCACGATATTTACAGCCATCACAAGGCATGAGCGAGACGGGTGCCCCTGCCTTTAAGTCGTTAACTCGCTCTTCTAAGAGTTCAAAAATCTCTTTTTCGAAACCAACGTATTTCGTTGATGTAAAACGAATCGTTGGATATTGCGACTTCAAGTTTTCTACTTGCTTGCCAATACGTTCAACCAAGGTGCCGTTGAATAAATAATAAGACAAGACGACCACTTGCTTCATACCCAACAGACTTTGGCGTTGCACAGCTTTTTCTAAACGTGGGTAGGTTATTCCTGTAAATGCCAAGTCAACCAGTTCGTGATCCGTCTCTTCCATCAACCAGCGCGCCATTTTTGCCATCTCTCCATTGGCCTGCCTATCCGAAGAACCACGCCCCAAAATCACGACACCCGTCGTCGTTGGATCTGGCATGTCGAGCGATTGCGTAGCACCTTTCAAACGGCGTTTGATGATTTCTAAAATGTGATCACAGGCAGTCAGATGCGGTGCATACATAAATTTCACCATCGGAAATTTAAGCCGTGCACCGTCTATGGCTTGAGGAATATCCATTTTGACGTGGCCTGCAGCATTCAAAATTAAAGGCACAACAAAGACACGCTGAGAGTTTGATGCAGCACGATGCAAACCCTTGCTCATTGTGATGTCAGAAAATTCGATGAAACAAATTTCGATGCACCAGCTCGGTTGTCGCTCACGCCATTGCCTGGCAAATGCCTCAATCTCATCGTTGCCTGATTTTTCTCGTGAGCCATGGCCCACTAAAAGAATGGTATCTTTTGTCATGTTGTCTATGGGGTATTTACTGAGTTACTTATTGGGTTATAGGGGGAAAAAGGCGGCGCATCATCGCCTGATGTAGCACTAGCACGTCGAAATCGATGCGTAAAGCTTGCATCGTACAATTTGGATTTAGCTAGCGTTTTCCAATGCCGCGCACCTAGTGTCGGACTGGCAATAATCATCGATTGACTGACAATTTTCGCGTCGCGACACAGACCCTGAATGGTGGTGATCGTTCCTCTTACGATTTTTTCTTCCCCAGGCCAGCTAGCTTTATGCACGACAACAATTGGCGCATCATCAGCCCAGCCTGCAGCCGTCAAGGCTTTGGTTACACGGCCCAACAAGGTGATACTTAAGAATATGCATAAGGTACTGTGGTGCGCTGCCAAAGTTTCTAGCGACTCACCCTCAGGCATGGGCGTACGACCTTCCACGCGGGTAAAAATCAAGGTTTGTGTAACCTCAGGTAGTGTTAGGCTTTCGACAGCAGCAGCCGCAGATGCCATTGCAGATGAGACACCAGGCACAACTTGAATGGGTACGCCAGCAGAATCCAAGGGCTGCACCACCTCAATCAACGCTCCATACAAACTCGGATCACCTGTTTGCAGCCTAATTACAGTGGTGTGCAGGCGGGCTTGCTCAATCAACCAAGCAGCCATTTGCTCCAAAGTCATGTCTTTAGAATCGGCAATCGTACAACGGTCAGGTGCCCAACGTGTAGCCGCTTCATTGACCAGTGAGCCTGCGAACAAAATAGCGCCAGCGCGTGCAATAAGATCACGACCTTTAACTGTTATTAAGTCAGGATCTCCCGGGCCTGCGCCCACAAACCAAACTGTGCCGTAGCTCATATTTTGGACACCGAAAACATCTGCGCCGTACCGAGTGCATTAGATGGAAAATATAGATGGACGAAGGTGGCGTGTAGCCTTCCTTTTCGAAATACGGGTTCTGCATGTCCTTGAGAGCGTTGTGCAACAGATTGAATTTCGTTTGTCATATTCGTTTTCATACGGGCATGGTGAAAGCTGTGCCCGCGAAAATGCCCCTCAGGCAGATGGACAGAATGCAAACCTAAGTTAACGAAGCGTTTCTGTAATGCAGCTTCGCCCTGAAGCAAACCCCATAGCGGAAATGAAACACCATCATGCCCGGCAAGTTGGTCTAGCAAAACCAGCATGCCACCACACTCGGCAACAATGGGTAGGTCTTTGGCATGGTGTGCTCGAATAGCATCTCTCATACTCGTGTTATCACTTAGCCTTTGCAGATGCAATTCCGGATATCCACCTGGGAGATACAAGCTGTCCGCAATTGGCAATAAACTGTCTTCAAGAGGCGAAAAAAACACCAATTCGGCACCCATACGTTGCAAAGTGTCCAAATTAGCGGCGTAAATGAATGAGAAAGCTGCATCTCGTGCCACAGCAATGCGTACACCCGCAAGATGCTGAGGCAATGATTCGCGGTTCAAAGGCGCAATAAAGTTCACAGGGCTGACCATGCCGTCTGTAACAGGTTCTATGGCTTGCACGGCACAGCTTAGGCGGGCTTCCATATCTTCCACTTCTCCGGCTTGCACTAGACCGAGATGGCGTTCTGGCAGAGTCAATGAAGCATCACGTGGAAGCGCTCCGAACCAGTGCAAAGCTGGGGGCAAGCTGTTTTTCAACAAAATTGTATGGCTTGCACTACCAACGCGGTTAGCTAATACGCCAGCAAAAGGTATACCAGTTTGGTAGGTAGCCAGACCGTGAGCAATTGCACCAAAGGTTTGCGCCATGGCAGAGCCATCAACAACAACCAGAACAGGAATGCCAAAACATTGGGCTAGATCAGCGCTAGACGGAGTGCCATCATATAGACCCATGACTCCTTCCACCAGAATAATGTCTGCATCAACGGCTGCTTTGTACAGTAGTTCGCGACAATGTTCCTCTCCACCCATCCATAGATCGAGTTGGTAAACAGGGGCGCCACTAGCACGTTCAAGAACCATAGGATCTAGAAAATCGGGGCCGATTTTAAAAACCCGAACGCGTTTGCCTTTTAGACGATAAAAACGAGCCAGTGCCGCAGTGACCGTGGTTTTTCCCTGTCCAGAAGCCGGAGCGGATACCATTACGGCATCACACGACACAGCTGTCAAATTTTGACTACTCATCTTACTTCTTTCACGCCCTTCGCATGACAGTTGATATCAGCGTGATGAAGTAGTGGTAGCAGGGAAAGAGGCAAAGTTGCGAGATCAGCATTTATGCATAGCAAATGTTGCCAGCAAGATGTCTCGCAAAGTAGCCTGCTGACCCTTGCCCATCGCAAGATCACGCACAAAATATCAGGCCGGTCTCCGGGCTTACGAGTTAAGAAACCTAAATTCCTTTGTTAGACCACCTTCCCATGCGATTGCACAGTGGCACTGGATCTAACTTTGACTCGTTTACCGTTGCGAGGGCAGCGTAGGATTTGTTAAAGTTGCAAACAACTCTAACTCACCAACTTCCCGTTTAATTTTGTAGATTAAATTACAAAACACCTTATATTGAGCTGGAAGTATAGCGTTAAAAAAAATGGGCACCGATTTGCACTTTAAGTTCCGCAATTTATTCTAAAGATCGACTTTTATTTCGTCTTCTTGTCTTAAAAGTGTTTTGGCAGCGAATATTTTTTCTTTATGTCCAATTGAGTATTTCAAAAAGTTTTTGTCCCTTGGCATAAGTCTCGTCCAGTTCGCTGGCTGGTTCTGAGTCAGCAACTATCGCTCCTCCGACCTGCACCATGACACGGTTTTGAGACACAACAGCAGTTCTGATGATGACGGATAAGTCCATATCACCAGACACGTCCATATAGCCGATAGCGCCAGCGTATGGTCCACGCCGAACGGGTTCAAGGTTCTCGATGATTTCCATGGCATGCACTTTGGGTGCACCAGTCATTGAACCTGGTGGCCAGCATGCGCGCAGCACATCCACCAAATCGGCATCAGCGCGTAGTTCAGCTGTGATGGTTGAGATCATTTGCCACACGCTGGGGTGTACTTCAATATCAAATAAAGATGCTACCTTGACGCTGCCTACTTTTGCCACGCGTCCTAGGTCATTGCGCATCAAATCGACGATCATGACGTTTTCCGCCCGGTCTTTCTCGCTAGCGCGCAATTCATCTTGTTTAGCTTTGTCTTGCTGCGGGTCTGCACCGCGCAGGCGTGTGCCCTTGATGGGTCTGGTTGTGACTTGTCGTCCACGTACATTCAAAAATTGCTCCGGTGAGACGCTGGCAATGGCGAAGCCGTTCCCTTGAAGGTAGGCCGCGTAAGGTGCCGGGTTGGCTTGTGTCAATGCTTGGTACAAAGCAAAAGTATCTCCTTCAAAGGTCGCTTCTAGTCGGTGCGATAAGTTGGCCTGCAAAATATCACCAGCGTGTACAAAGTCTAAGATAGCCTGCACTTGCTGCAAGTATTGAGTGTCAGGTGTTTTGTGCAGCACCTTTCCTGCCTTGAAGCTTGGTAGGGGTTCTCGTACTTTTTGCTGAGCCTGTGCCTGTGTAAGTGTTTCCTCCCAAACGAGGGCGCGCGCTG